>OGOQ01000091.1_pt1 | contig 98526 bp, 76 predicted proteins | sample 1552691 | NCBI WGS metagenome assembly OGOQ01 (sample SAMEA2580209, study PRJEB22360) | human gut metagenome | biome: human gut; feature: human-associated habitat; material: faeces | place: Denmark | collected 2008/2010
TTCTCATGGCCGTCGTCCTCAGATAATAAAAGAAAACCGGAACCCGCTGTTCCTCTTTCAGTATATCAAAACGACCAAAACGAGTCAATCATAACTTAACCCCTAAGGACAAAAAAATCCCTCTCTTTTCGGAAAAGAAAGGGATTTTCTAAAACAAAAGCTACAGATTAGCGGTCTTGTGACGGCATTTTTGCCTCTTCTGTCAATGCCGAAATAAAGTCGTCCAACTTCATAACTTCCTGTTTGTCAGAGCCGATTCGGCGAACGGTAACCGTGCCGTTTTCTTTTTCTTTTGCACCGACAACGGCAATAACCGGAATTTTCGCTACAGAATGTTCTCTGATTTTGTAGTTGATTTTTTCATTGCGCAAATCAGTTTTTGCATAAATTCCGGCAGCTTTGAGTTTTCTTACAACTTCTTCGGCATAATCGTCAAAGTCGCTGACAATCGGTGCGACCACAACCTGTTCCGGGGAGAGCCACAACGGCAGTTTGCCGGCATGATTTTCAATCAGAATGCCGAGAAAGCGCTCAATAGAGCCAAACAGTGCACGGTGCAGCATAACCGGCTGATGTTTTTCGCCGTCTTCGCCGATGTAGGAGATGTCAAAGCGCTGAGGCAGGTTCATATCCATTTGAACCGTACCGCACTGCCATTCGCGGCCGATGGCGTCTTTGAGGATAAATTCCAGTTTGGGGCCGTAAAATGCGCCTTCGCCCGGATTGATTTCATATTCGTAACCGTTATGTTCCAATGCGTTGGCAAGAGCCTTTTCCGAAATGTCCCAGACCTCGTCGGAGCCGATGCGGTAAACGCTCTCCGGACGGGTTGACAGATAAATCTTAACGTCATTAAAGCCGAAATCTTTATAAATGTCCAAAATCAGTTTAATGGTTTTGACGCATTCTTCTTCCATTTGTTCCAAGGTGCAGAAGATGTGAGCATCGTCTTGGGTAAATTCGCGCACCCGCATCAACCCCATGAGCGAACCGGAAGCTTCATAACGGTTTACCATACCGAATTCGGCCACACGCAACGGCAGGTCGCGGTAAGATTTTATTCCCTGCTTGTAAACCAGCAGACCGCCCGGGCAGTTCATCGGCTTAACGCAAAATTGTTTGTTGTCTTCGGTTTTGCCCGAATAGTTGTGAGCGCCGTATTTATCCCAGTGGCCGGAAGTCTCCCACAGGCAGCGGTCCATAATGCGCGGCGTTGCAATTTCGATATAGCCGTTGTTTTCCTGGCGTTTGCGCATATATTCAATCAGCTTGCGGTAGATTTTGTAGCCTTTGTCATGCCAGAAAACCGCACCCGGGGCATATTCCGGTTCAAAATGGAACAAATCCATTTCTTTGCCGAGCTTGCGGTGATCGCGTTTTTCGGCTTCTTCCAACATTTCCAGATAAGCTTTCAAATCTTTTTTGTCGGCCCAGGCCGTTGCATAAATGCGTTGCAGCATCTCTTTGCTGGCATCGCCGCGCCAATAAGCGCCGGCAACTTTCATCAGTTTGAATGCATCGCCGATTTTTCCGGTCGAAGGAACATGGGGACCGCGGCAAAGATCGGTAAAGTCACCCTGTCTGTAAAGGGAAATAACTTCATCTTCCGGCAAATCCTCAATAATTTCGGCCTTATAATGTTCTCCCATATCTTTGAAGAACTTGATGGCTTCGTTACGCGGCATAACAATTCTTTCGACCTTTTCGTCACGTTTAACGATTTCGTGCATTTTCTCTTCGATTTTGGCAAAATCCTCCGTCGTAAACGGTTCTTTGCGGGCAAAATCGTAATAAAAGCCGTTTTCAATAGCCGGGCCTATGGTAACCTGAACGTCTTTCCACAGTTCTTTGACGGCTTCGGCCATCACATGTGAGCAAGAGTGACGGATGATGTGCAGGCCCTCTTTATCTTTACCGGTAATGATTGTTACGGTTGCGTCGGTAGTGATAGGAGTGCTCAAATCTTGTGTCTTGCCGTTTACGGTGATAGCTAAAGCAGCTTTAGCGAGATTCGGACTGATTTTATTGGCAATGTCAAAGCCGTTGACACCGCTCTCCATATTCATACTTGACCCATCGGGTAATTTAATCGCAACCATTTTAAATTTCCTTATTAACTTATTGTTTTTTATTAAAACATTCTGTCGGGAAAAGGGGACTCCCAACGGCTTTTTTATGCCGCTCCTTACCGGTTCCGACAAATCTTCCGGTAAGGCAAAACGCTTGTCAGGAGTTGACTAACTCCTTGTAAACCTTAATAGTCTTATCACACATAATTTCTTTTGTGAAGTTTTCTTTTACATTTTTAATGCCGGCTTTGCCGATAGCGGCCTTTTCCGCATCGGAAAGGCTTAATGCCCAGTCGAGGGCGTCCGCCAGGGCCTGCGGGTTGTCATATTGGTAAAGTTTTCCGGTAACGCCGTCTTTGATGGTGTCAAGCGAACCGCCGATGTTTGAGGCGACTACGATTTTGCCCATAGCCTGTCCCTCTACCGAAATCCGGCCGAAAGCCTCCGGCTCGATTGCCGTTGACAAAATGACGTTGGATACCATCATCAGCGCGGGAACGTCGCTGTAACGGCCAAAAAAGCCCACTCTGTTTTTCAGTTTGTATTTAACGGTCAGCTTTTCCAGATAATCCAGATATTTTTGCCGTCCCTGGGCGTCTCCGGTGATAATGCAGTAATAGTTTTTATGCTTCATCAAATGCAGGGCCTCAATCAGCAAATGCTGGCCTTTCCAGCGGGTAACCCGTCCCGGCAGCAACAGCACCGGTTTGTCTTCCGCAATGTTGTATTCCTTGATTTTGTTAATCATTCGTTCTTGGGTTACCGCTTCGGGCGAAAATCTTTCAATGTCAGCACAGCGGTGAATCAACGTGATTTTGTCTTCGGAAATTTTGTAATTTTTCAACACATGCTGTTTAATGTGGTTTGAGATGGCAATCATCCGTTCGCCGAAAGTCATCACCTTGTTATAGGCTTTTTTAATGCCCCAGGGGCCGAGACCGTATGTGCCGTGGAATGTTGTCATAAAATGCACGCCGGCGCGTTTGGCTGCCAGATAAGCGCTCCAGGCCGGGGCGCGGGAACGGGCGTGAACAATGTTGATGCCGTTCTCTTTGATAAATTGTTCAAGTTTTTTGGCGTTGCTCAGAATCACAAAGGGATTTTTGCTTTTCAACGGCAAAGTCAGATGTTTGACTTTTACTTTATCCAAATCGTAAACCATTCGTCCGCCTTTGGAGGCAACGAAGTTTTTTATGCCGCGTTTTTGCAGTTCGGTCGCGATTTCCACGGTGCCGACTTCAACGCCCCCGGTTTCCAATTCCGGCAGCACCTGCAAAACGACTGGTGATTTCTCTTTACTCTTAGCCATATTAACTTTACTATCCTTATCAAATTTAACTAATCGCAGGGGATTCTGTTTTATGCCACTTTACACGTATGAAACCCAATTTACAACGGAATTTGAGTACAGCCAAGCAAAAACCGCAAACATTAACAAAAATACGCCGAAATTAACGGTTGTTTATCTTCACGGGCTTTGTTCCTCCCCCTGGGGCGAAAAGCCCGAGGCAATTAAGGCAATGGTTTTGTCGGCCGGTTTGGACTTTTTGCGATTCGAGCTTGCCGGACACGGTTCGGACATTGCAAACTATGCCAAAGCTGATTTTAACGTCTGGAAACGGCAGACGCTTGAAGTGATAGACACGCTGGTTGAGGGAGACGTGCTGATGGTGGGTTCTTCCATCGGCGGTTGGTTGTCGTTGATTGCCGCCCGTGAACGTCCGGAACGGGTCAAAGGGCTGATAGGTCTTGCGGCGGCTCCCGAGTATCAGAAAGATTTGTATGCATATGCGTTTAATGAGGAGCAGATTGCAAAGCTGGAAAGCGGTGAAAGTCTGGAGTTCGGTACCAAAGACTTCTCATATGTCTTTACCAAAAAACTGATTGATTCCTGCCGCCAAAACTCGTTGTTGGACAAGCCTTTGGAAATCAATCGCCCCGTTCAGCTGCTGCACGGACAGGAAGATGCCTGCGTTCCCTGGAAGCGGGCTTTGGAAATCGCCGACAGGCTGACCTCTGAAAAAGTGACGGTCAAGTTGCTGAAACATGGCAACCACCGGCTGCAAAGCCCGTCTGATTTGGCTGAGGTCAACCATTCCCTCGGTGCTCTTTTGGAAATGATTAAGCCTGCGTAATCTTAAATTTCTTATCTTGAATACAGGCAAATCCCGCTTATTTAAAGTTTAATCGTCAAAGAAACAAACTTTATGCAGGGGATGTCATGCCGAAAAAGCAAAAAAGTCAGCCGATTACCGGAGATATTGAGAAAAAGTTTTACAGCCGCTTGCTGCTGGTGCTGATTATAATTGCAGCGGCAACCGCCGTCTATATGCTGTGGCCGCGGTCCGGGCACAGCAAAACTTCGCCGGCGCCTTCCAATGAAATGGTTTTGAACGTAATGCCTCTGCAGCCTCGTGAGGTAACTTTTTCAAACCAATACATCGGTTATGTTACCCCGGTCAAATCCGTTGAAGTCGTTCCCCAGATTAGCGGTTATCTGGAAACAGTCTGGGTAGAGGGAGGGCAGGAGGTATCAGCCGGCGATAACCTGATTCTCATTCAGCCGGATGAATACAAAGCCCGTCTTGACGCCGCCAATGCTTCGGTCACCCAGGCTCAGGCGGATTTTAACAATGCAAGCGTTTATTATCAGCGAATAAAAAAAGCCGGAGCCAAAGCTATTTCCAAAACGGAAATCGATAATGCGAAAGCGAAATATCTGGCAGCTCAGGGGGCTTTGTCTCAGGCCAAGGCTGACCGGGAACTGGCCCGTGTCAATTACGATTATACGCTGTTGCAGGCTCCGATTGACGGTATTGTAGGCAATGTCGACCTGACGCGCGGAAATTATGTGTCGCCGGCTTCGCAGCCGTTGCTGAAAATAATACAGTATGATCCCATACGGGTTGTATTTTCTATCACCGACAAAGAATATCTGGATGAAACCGCCCGTAACCGCGAGCGGCTTTTTGCCGGAGAGAACATTCGTCTTAAGCTGGCCGGCGGTTTGCAGTATCCGTATAACGGAGAGTTTCGTTTTACCGCCAATGAAATTGACCGGGCAACAAATTCTATTGCTATTTACGCCGATTTTCCCAATCCCGACAAAATATTGGTCGCCAACGCATATGTAGACGTTTTGGTCGAACGTACGATGCCGGACGCCTATGTGGTAAAGCAAAATTTGGTAACGATGGATGCTTCGGGCAATTACATCTATACCGTGCGCGGCAGCAAGCTATATAAAACGCCGGTCAAAATAGTTGCCTCTCTTGACGACGGATATGTTCTCGGCAATCGTTTTGCCAAGGACGAATATCTGGTCTTGGACAAAGTCGGACGCTTGCCGGAAAATGTTAAAATCAAATTAAATGTAGTGTCGCCGTCTGCAAAGGCAAAGGAGAATAAATAATGTTCTCGGAATTTTTTATCGATAAGCCGCGATTTGCCGGCGTCATATCCATTGTTATGATTTTGCTGGGACTGCTTGCCATTGCCGTTTTGCCGGTCTCCCAGTATCCGCAGATTACGCCGCCGCAGATTGTGGTGCAAACCTCGTATCCCGGTTCAAACGCTCAGGTTTTGGTCGATACCGTCGCCGTTCCGATTGAGAACCAGATTAACGGCGTAGAGGGAATGCTTTATATGTCTTCGACTTCAGACGACGACGGAACTTATACGCTGACAATCACCTTTGATGTCGGAACCGATGCCGATATCGCTCAGGTCAAAGTTGAAAACCGCCTTTCCCAGGTGATGTCGCAGCTCCCGGAACTGGTGCAAAAGGAAGGCGTTACCGTAAAGACGCAGATGTCGAACATATTGGGTATGCTTGTTTTACGTTCTCCGAACAAAACTTATGACGATTTGTACCTGAGCAATTTCGCCTATACCAATATTCAAAATCCGCTGGCGCGTGTTCCCGGCATCGGCGATGTTTCCATCTACGGGCCGCAGTATTCCATGCGCGTGTGGCTTAATCCCGACAAGCTTGCCGCGCTCGGTTTAAACAGTACGGATATCGTAAACGCGATTTCCTCCCAAAACATTCAGGCCTCCATCGGCGAAATCGGTGCTGCGCCCAGTCCCCAAAGTACAGGAGTGGTTTTGTCTTTGACCGCCAAGGGATTGCTGAATAATGTTGAAGATTTCAAAAATATTGTGGTTACCACCGATTCCAACGGGGGAATAGTCCGCCTCAAAGATGTCGCCCGGATTGAATTGGGAGCGGACAGTTATAATATGGTGGCCCATTTTGATAATGCGCCCGCCGTCATTATCGGTTTGAGCCAGACGCCGAATTCCAATTCCCTCAACATAATGAACGATGTAAAAAAAGAAATTGAAGTGCTGGCCAAAACCTTTCCTGAAGATATGGAGTTTCGCGTTGCATACGATTCTACCGATTATGTCCGGGCTTCCATCCAGAGCATTGTCGAAACGCTGGTCATCACTTTCAGTCTTGTCGTTTTGGTTACTTACGTTTTTCTCCAAAAGTTCAAAACGACGCTGATACCGTTAATTACCATTCCGGTTTCCTTGATTGCGACTTTTGCGGTTATCTACATCCTCGGGTTCGATATTAATATTCTGACCTTGTTTGCAATGATTTTGGCAATCGGGCTGGTTGTGGATGACGCCATCATCGTGGTGGAACGCGTCCAGTATCTTATGGTTTATGAAAAAATGGATTCCAAAACGGCCTCAATCAAGGCGATGCAGCAGATTGCCAGCGCTATTATCGCCACCACGTTTGTTCTGCTGTCGATATTTATTCCCGTTGGACTGATGGCCGGCATAACCGGAAAGATTTATCAGCAGTTTGCCGTAACCATTGCTACCGCGGTCGTTTTTTCCGCCTTTAATGCCCTGACGCTTAGCCCTTCGCTTTGCGCCATTTTCCTGCGCGGCGACAAACAGGAAAATCCGCACGGTTTTTTTAAATGGTTTGATGATACGATAGACTTTTTCAAACAAAAATATCTGGATGTCGTCGGTTATTTTTCCGCATATGTGAAACTGACTGCGGTTGTGGTTCTGATAACCATTGCCGTCGTCGGGCTGGGTTTTAAACTGACGGCTACGTCGTTTCTGCCGGAAGAAGACCAGGGAATCATTTTTGCCAACATTCAGCTGGGAGATACGGCAGGAATTAACCAAACCAACCGGACGTTGGCGGAGATTTCCGAACAGGCGTTGAAAATGAAGGGGATTAAATATTTTATTTCAGTTGCCGGTTATTCGCTGCTCGGCGGCGGTGGTGAAAACGTCGCTCTGGGCGTCGTCGGTTTGGACGATTGGGCAAAACGCAAGTCAAAATCGTTGTCAATCGAAGCGTTGACCGAACAATTGTCGGAACGTTTCGGAAAAACGCCCGGAGCTGAAGTCAATTTTTTTGCACCGCCTTCGATTCCCGGTGTCGGACAAAGCAGCGGCTTGTCTCTGGAATTGCTGGCTACCGACGGCAACACGCCGCCATCGGAACTTTTTGCAAACCTGGAACGGTTTTTGATGGAGTTAAACCGCTCTCCTGATTTGGCTTATGCCTTTTCGACCTACACATCTGATACGCCCCACGTGTATTTGGACATAGACCGCACCAAGTTGGAATCTTTTAAGGTGCCGGTGTCTAATTTGTTTGAGGCTCTGCAAAATAATCTGGGCTCGCGTTATGTCAATAACATTACTTTGAGCGGGCAGGTAAACAAAGTGATTATCCAGGCTGATTTCCCGTTTCGCCGCAATATTGAGGATGTACGCAAACTGTATGTGCCTTCTTCTGACGGGACCTTGGTGCGGGTAGACAGTTTTGCAACGGTTAAAACCACGGTTTCTCCGAAAATCATTTATCGTTATAACCAGTACAGCAATGCCTCTATTGTTGCCAGTTCAAAAACCGGTGTAAGTACCGGTACCGCCATTGACGGCATCAGGGATATTGCCGCGAAAATTCTGCCCAAGAGCTACACCATTGCCTGGACCGGATTGAGCTTGCAGGAGGTTGAGGCCGCCGGCCTGGCGACTTTCTTGATTGCACTGGCTCTTGTCTTTTGCTATTTGTTTCTGGTTGCTTTGTACGAAAGCTGGATGCTGGCCTTTGCCGTAATGTTCTCAACCGTGTTTGCTATCCTCGGAGCCATAGCCGGGCTTCATCTGATGGGACAGTCTCTCAGCATCTATGCTCAGCTGGGATTGATTATGCTTATCGGCCTTGCCGCCAAAAACGCCATCTTAATTGTTGAATTTACCAAGGCTTACCGGGATGACGGAGCATCTATCCTTGAAGCGTCGAAGAAAGGCGCCGGAGAGAGGTTCCGGGCGGTTTTGATGACGGCGTTGACTTTTATTCTCGGCGTGTTCCCGATGATTATTGCCACCGGCGCCGGGGCGTCCAGCCAAATTGCCATCGGAACCTCGGTCTTTTTCGGAATGATTGCGGCCACGTTCATTGGAATTATTTTCATTCCCGCGTTGTTTGCACTGTTTGAGAGCATTAAGGAATGGTCGGGTCATGGCCGGGAAGAAGCCGAGATTCAGGCTGAGGTCAAAAAGAAGGGTAATCGCCTCGGCATCAGCTATACCCCGCCAACGGCCGCAAAAAATGGTAAAGGAGGCAAAAATGCGTAGATATTTTTCGCTGTTTTCTTTGGCATTGCTGTCGTCTTGCACCCTTGGCCCGGATTACCGCCGACCGGAAATCTATACCGACAAGGCGATTAGCGCGTCCCTGCGGTTGAATGAAGTTGCGCAGCCGGTAGAACGCGAATGGTATCGCCGGTTTAACGATACTTTGCTGAACCGTATGGTGCTTCAGGGGTTACAGCATAATCCTGACGTTTCTGCCGCGGTTGAAAATTTGCGCCAGTCGCGCAACAGTTTGCGTATTAATGCCGTAAATAATTTTCCGATGCTCGATATTGACGGCAGTTATCATAAGGTGAAAGATTCGGTCAGTTACGGCGTTCCGATTACTACCGACTATTATCAGACCGGATTGGATGCCAGTTGGGAACTCGACATTTGGGGCGGCGGCCGCAGGTTGACCGAAAGTTCTCAGGCTTTGGTGCGAGCGGCAGCCTCAAACCTCGATAACGTCAAACTGACGCTGACGGCGGAAATAGCCAATAACTATTTTAACCTGCGCCGTGCTCAGGAACAGCTGCGTATTTCCGAACGCAATCTCAAGCTGCAACAAGACATATATGAGCTGGTAAAAGCCAAAAACGAAGCCGGATTAGCTGATGACGTCGCCTTGAATCAATCGCGCTACATTGTTGAAACGACGCAGGCTCTCATTCCGCAGCTAAAGGCGCAACTCGAGGCCTACCGCAATGCTTTGGCCATTTTGGTCGGAAAATTGCCCGGAGAGTTGAATGCCGATGTTGAAGATGCTTCCCGCAATCTTGTCCGCCGCCGTTTTGATTATGATATTCAACAGCTGTACAACCTTCCCGTATCGGTCATCCGTAACCGTCCCGACGTGCGTATAACCGAACAGCAGCTTGTTGCCCAGAATGCCAAAATCGGCCAGGCGATTGCAGAGCTTTTTCCCTCGGTCAGCATCAGCGGTTTTCTCGGTTATCAGTCTCGAAACTTGTCAAGTCTGATAAGCAGTTCGCATGATATGTACAGCATTTCGCCCGCAATCGGACTTCCTTTGTTCCATTGGGGACAGCTAAGCGAAAACGTCGAATTGCAAAAATCTGCAACGCGTGAAAAAATGTATCAGTACCAGTCTGCGCTGCTGAACGCTGCGGCGGAAATTCGCAATGCCGTGGTTGCGCTGGAGCAGGAATATGAACGCAACAGTTCTTCAAACGAAGCGGTGACGGCTCAGAAAGAAGTCGCGTCGCTAACGCTGGAAAAATACAAACAGGGGTTGATAGACTTCAGCGATGTCCTGACTTCGCAGCAAAACCTCCTTGAATCCGAAAACACCCTGATAGCCAGCAATGCTGCAATTTATCAAAACATCGTCACTTTTTACAAAGCGGTGGGCGGCGGTTATTGTCCCCAAACTCTGCCTCAGATATTGGGTGAGCTGAACGGCTGCCGCAAGTAGGGCGTACGAGCTTTGTAAAGGTTGATGTTGGTAATTTCCGGGATGTCGTGCTCCCTTGCCCAGTATCCTTTGCTTTGCATACATTTACGATAATTTTTGGGACTGATGTCGTCGTCGTCATAACGGGAGTTTACGATGAGCGGCTGTGCGCCGGGGTAGGGCACGTAAGAAGCCCAGATACCCTTAGATGACTTCCAGTCGGCACGGGTGTCGAGTTTAGTCTCTTCGGTGTAAAACCAGGAGCGGAAGTCCGGCATTAATTTGAATTCCTTTGCCGCCATCAGGCACTCGGCATGATCCCGCGAAAACTTTTCTACGCCGGTATGCGGTTTTTCCCAGTGATATACGACCTGCCCGGCGCCTTTTTGAAAGTAAGTGCAGGAACTCAGGGCGCAGGCCATAAATGTCAGCAGCAGTTTTTTATTCATTGCTTCCTCTTAAAAATCTAAATTTGCATAATGTTTTGCCGGCAGAATACCGCGAATGTTATCCTTGAGGATGTCTTTAAAGCAAGGGCGGGATTTGACCTTGGAATACCAAAGTTTGACATTGCGGTACAAGTCCCAGGGAACGTCGCCGAGATAATCGATGATAGACAAATGCGCTGCGGCGGCAATGTCGGCCAGCGTAAATTCGTCCGTTGCCAGATAAGTGCGGCGTTCCAGCAGCCAGTCAAGATATTCAAGATGAAAGTTGAGGTTGTTTAAGCCCACTTTCAGAATTTTTGAATCCGGCGCGCTCCCCTGGGCAAAGCGCTTGTGCACCTTTTCGTAAACGATGTTGCGGTAGACCTCTTTGTAAAACTTGTTGTCAAACCATTCCGTAATACGGCGGATTTCGGCTCGTTGCTTGGCATCGCCGCTTATCATCGGCGCTTCGGAACCGGTTTCTTCCAGATATTCGGTGATTGCGTAATTGCCCACCACCACGTTGCCGTCGCTCAGAAATATCGGAAGTTCTCCTGCCGGATTAAGTTTGTATACATCGTCGGAAAGCTTCCAGGGCTCTTCTTCCTTTAGGATGAACAGCATCTTTTTTTCGCTCATCAATGCTCTGATTTTTCTGGCGTGCGGGGAAACCGGATGATGTATCAGCAATACCATGTTATTCGCCTTTTCTAAACTGGTTTAATTTATTCTACCTGCAAGATTTTAAAGGTCAAGCAGACATCACTTCTGTTCGTCGTTTTTTTGCGGAGCGTCTTTTTCCAGGCCGAAAGTCGGCGGCACGACGCCGTTGTATTCTTTTTCAAAATCGGCAATCATCTGTTTGAGATAGTCTTCAATCAGCTGTTGGTTTTTCGGATCTTCGGAAAAACGGGTAAGTTTCTGGGTGATAAGCTTGCGCTGCGGCGAAATCTTTGAGACGCCGATAAACAGGGGCATCTTCCAAAGGGTTTGCTTGGCGATGCTGATTTGTTCCCTCAGCCCCAGTTTGATTGCCTCAACCAGGCCATAGTACTGGCTGACCATAATATAATCGGCTTTTTTGGTAAATAAACGTTCAAACAATTCATAAGGCGTGTCAACCATTTCCAGATTATATTGTTTAATCTGCTCCGCAACATAGTCGCTGTAGTGCTCTTTTGTGATGCCGACGCCTTTCAGCTTTTTCAAGTCTTCTATTTTTTGAACCTCGTTAATGCGATTCGGCAGCATAAAAACCGTAATCGGATTGCTCATGATTGACGGATAAACCGCCTCCAGACCTTTGTATAATTCCGTTTCGTGATACATTCCCAAAATCATGTCGATGTCGCCGCTGCGAACGGCAGCAACCAGGTCTTCATAATCGTTTTTCTTGAGGTTGTATATGATTTTCAGATTGTTTTCTTTCTGAAACGTATCAATCATCGGCTGATAAACCGAGAAAAATTTGCCGCGCATTTTGCTGTCCGGATGCTGGGTGTAACCAAACGGGGCATAGTCGATAAACCCGGTGATTCGCACTTCCCGGATTTTTTTCGGGTACTTGTCTTCATAGCGGACCATAGCCTGTGCGCTCATAATGCTGACGGCGATAAATGCGGCAGCCAAACCAAATGACATAATCTTTTTCATTAGTTTCGTCCCTAATATTTTTTTTCTGCGGATGTTTACCATTCCGTAACTTAAACGATGTTATCATCATACTGTAATTAGGTTAAGAAACATTTTATAAGGATGAAAATTATATAAATGGACGCATCTCAAAACTATACGCAAAACCAGGTTTTAGGGCTTGAGCAGACAGAATTGGAAAGCCGCGCCCTTATTCGGACCGCTTCGGCTCTGAATGCAATTATGGAAAACTGGGATGAGCGTAAAAGTGAGTTGGATGAAGCGTTAGAAAAAAATCGCAAATTGTGGACGATTTTGGCTTCTGCCATGAGCGAAGCGGATTGTCCTCAGCCAGAAGAGGTCAGAAGAAGCATTCTGAACTTGGCAATGTTTATTTTCCAAAGAACTGTGGAGATTTTGATTAACCCAACTCCCGAAAAACTTAACGTATTGATAAACATCAATATGAATATTGCTAAAGGACTGGCTGGCAACGGCGGATAGAAAATTCCGCCGGCGGTCCCGTCTAATTCTTTCGGAAGCCCCAATTGTATTCGGCTGAAAAATGGTTGGCCGAACGTTTGGTCTCATGCCGCGGCAGCGGATGCAGGTATTTGCGGTCTTCCCAGCTTTCTATCATCTGATTGATGATTATGCCGCGTTCGTGTTCGCCCAGCTCATTGGGAAGCCGGCTGCTGATGTTTCCCATCAAAAAAGTCGCAACATTCATTTTGGCCATTCTCGTCCTCCTCATCGTGGCTTTGAATGTGCTAAATATAATTCTTAATTTTTTCTTAAAAAGTTGTGTATAACTAATGTTTATATGCTTGCCAGGTTGAAAGTATAATGTTTTCAAGGCTGCTGTGCGTGGCTGTCCAGCCTAAAACTTTACGGGCTTTGCCGACGGAAGCGGTCAGAACGGCGGGGTCTCCCGGGCGTCTCGGCGCAAATTCATAGTTAATTTTCAATCCTAAAAGTTCTTCGGTTTTATTCACCATTTCCAACACGCTGATACCCGTTTCGGTTCCCAGGTTAAAAATTTCGCTTTGCTGTTTTCGGCTCAAAAAATCCAAGGCGGCAATGTGCGCCGCGGCAAGGTCCGTAACGTGTATGTAATCCCGAATGCATGTGCCGTCGCGGGTGTCGTAGTCGTTGCCGAAAATTTGCATTTTCTCGCGTATGCCGACAGCCGTTTCCATCACGATGGGCAGCAGGTTTTGCGGATTCTTTTCCAAGCCTCTGACATCTCCGTCCTCGTCGTAGCCGACGGCGTTAAAATAGCGCAGCGAAACATATTTTATACCTTTCAGACGGTCGTACCATTCAAAGTATTTTTCCATGTCGTATTTGGTAAAACCGTAAAAATTGATGAACTTGAGCGGATGCTGCTCGTCAATCGGCAAATATTCGGGCATTCCGTAAACCGCCGCAGAAGAAGAAAATACCAGGTTTTTGACATTATGTGCGCTCATCGCGTTTAAGACGTTGATTGTCCCGCTGATGTTGTTGAGAGCATATTTTTCCGGAAACGACATCGATTCTCCGACGGCTTTTTTTGCAGCCAGCAAAACAACCCCGTCGACATTCTTCTGCATGGCAGAGTCGATTTCGTCATAGTTCAGAATATCGCCGACAACATATTCGGCTTTTTCAAAAAAATTGATTTTCAGTCCGGTGGAGAGGTTGTCAAAAACGGTGACCCGCATCCCTTTGTCCAGCAGAGCCTTAACCACATGGCTACCGATATACCAGGCGCCGCCGATGACCAGAATATGCATAATTTTCTCCTTATCTTAAAAACTTCTCAGATATTATAAAAAAACTGTTGACGAGTCCAATTAAATATATTATTTATGCAAATACTTTGTGGGGGTATGGCGGAACTGGTAGACGCGCTAGACTCAAAATCTTGTGGCCTCAGGCCGTGTCAGTTCGAGTCTGACTACCCCTACCAAATTGAAAAGCCTTGATTTTTTATCAAGGCTTTTTATTTTTTTCTCTATTTCATTCTGACTTTAAAGCGCAAATTCCCTCATATAAATATCAAATACTTGGCATACCGAGTCAGAATGAAAAATGTTCAATGAATTTTTTTGGGGGGGCAAATCGAATATGGCCCCTGAAAAAGTCTCTTCGTTTGTCGGTAAAAAAAAGACGCTTTGGAATTTTATTAATATTAATTTAGATTCTTTATGCTATATCCCGTATCAAAATTTCAAACAATCGGATATCAGAAACAATGTCGCAGTCCACAGCAGTACAATTAAGTTATGACAGCAATGCAGCCTATCGCCGCGGAGATTATGCCGCTGCGGAGCAATTGGCGTTGCAGGCTTTGCGGGTTGATAAAAAAAATGCGGATTCCCTGCTTATTCTGGGCAATATTTTTTATCTCCGCCGCAATTATGAAAAGGCGCTGGAATGGTATCGCAAAATGCAGAAAGTGGCGCCCGGGGATGTTAGTTTGAAAATCAACATTGCCAACACTTTTCATGCTATGCGCAATTATGCGGAAGCGCGCCGTTATGCGCAGGAAGTTTTAAAAACCGATTCCCAAAACGTCTCGGCTCTGACCGCACTTGCATATGCTTTTTTTGAAGAAGACGATTATGCGGATTCCATTCCCGTTTTTCAGCAGGCGCTGCAACTCGATTCTTCTGATTTTTGGCTTCACAATTATCTGGGGCAGGCCTACCAGAAAAGCGGCGACCACTTGCGCGGAATAGAGCATGCCTGGCAGGCCGTAACCTTAAGCGGCGGCGCGGATTCCCAGCATATAAATTTTGCCTATACGCTTTACGAAGCAGCAATCGAAAAAGGCGAAAAATACATTGATGACGCTTTGCAAAAATGGCTCGACGCTTATTCGGAAAATGCCGTGGTAAAATATGTCGCGGATTCCCTCCGCCACAGTCCGAAAGTCACTAAGGCGGATTCCGCATATGTGCAAAATATTTTTGATGTTTTTGCCGACACGTTTGAGGATTCTTTGGCGGCGTTAAACTATAGCGTACCTCAGCTGATTCGCTCTGCGGCAGCTAAAATTTACGGTACGGATTCTGAGGCTGCTCTCAATGTTTTGGACGCCGGTTGCGGCACCGGTCTGTGTGCCAAACTGCTGTCGGAGATTTTGCCGCACGCTGCTTTTTTCGGGGTTGATTTATCTGTCCGAATGATTATGGAGGCTCGCAAAAAAAACATTTATAAACAATTGTTTGTTGATGATTTGGAGCATTTTTCCGCAGTTGCCGAAACGCCGTACGATATGATTGTCGCCGCGGATGTTCTTACTTATTTTGGTGAACTGCAAAACGTTTTTGATTCGTTTTTTCGTATTCTCGCTCCGGGTGGAAATTTTATTTTTTCCGTAACCCGTAACGTGTTTGATTCGCAGGATTATTATCTGCATCTTTCCGGACGTTTTGCTCATGCCGAAAACTATGTCAAAAGCTGTGCGGAAAAAAGTGGTTTTGTCTTGGCAAACCAAAGCAGGGCAAAGCTTCGCAACGAAGGTGAGGCCGAAGTTATGGGGTGGATTTTTACGTTGCGGAAACCCTGATTCCGGACATAAAAAAAGTTCCTTAAACACAGGAACTTTCTTTATTGTTTTTGATGCTAAAACAAATCTATTTAGAAGATTTTTTAGCGCTTGAACTTTTGCTCGAGCTGGACTTGCAAGAAGAAGTTTTCTTGGCAGAAGAAGTAGAGCATTTCTTTGCAGATGATGATTTGCAAGAAGATTTGCTGCAGCTGCTTTTGTTGGAAAACTGCTCAACAGCCATAGCCCAGAAGTACTCATCCTGACCTTGCGGGCAGCCGGCGTTTTGCCAGTTGTAATAAGCAGCTTCTCTGATAGCTTGTTCGATATTTTTCATCATAATCACTAACTCCAAATAAAATTTTTGGTAAACAATAATTAATATACAATTAAATTTTAATACGTCAACTATTAATCCTCTGAATTTCTTGATTTTCTAAAATATTTTTTTCAGGGGGCTTAAAAAGCTTGCATTTAAAATTATAAGAAATTATAGATATTTAAAAAGACCGTGTCCCTAAAGAATTTAGGTCTGAATTATGTTGTTAATTTTAAGGAAATCTATATGGAAAACTTATTATCAAAAGAAGAGATGGAAGCCGTAATAAACGGTGATCACGGCAACGTTTTTGCAGTACTCGGAATACATAAAGACAAGGGCAGCAAAGAAGTTTTTATTCGAGCTTATCAGCCTCATTCTAAAGCCATTGAACTACTTGATAACAACAATAATTCCTTAGGGTTTATGACCCGTTTGGATGATCGTGGATTCTACCAGATTAACCTCGGCGCAAGAGAAAATTTCGCTTACAAATTCCGAATTGAAAATGATATGGGAAGCGTTTATGAAGCGGAAGACCCGTATCGTTTTCCGTCTTTCCTCGGCGATATGGACATCTATCTTCTGGCAGAGGGAAATCATCTTCAGATGTATAAAAAACTTGGTGCCCATCCCGCCGAAATGAACGGGGTCAAAGGCGTCAGTTTTGCCGTCTGGGCTCCCAATGCCAAACGTGTCAGCGTGGTCGGAAATTTCAACAACTGGGACGGTCGCATCAATGTAATGCGCAAGCATCCGACCTGCGGCGTGTGGGATATTTTTATTCCTGGTATCGGCGAGGGCGAGCTTTATAAATTTGAGGTCAAAACGCAGGAGGATTATATCCTGGTAAAATCCGACCCGGTTGCTTTTTATGCCGAAAAAAGACCCAATACCGCATCTGTGGTCTATGACATCAATCACTATGACTGGAATGACGGCAATTGGATGAATTACCGTGAGGAGCATAATTCGTTCGACAAGGCGATGTCTGTTTATGAGGTTCATTTGGGATCATGGCGCCGCAAAGAAAACAACGAATATCTGACCTATCGTGAGCTGGCTGATCATTTGGTGCCTTACGTCGTAAATATGGGCTTCACCCATGTTGAATTTTTGCCGGTGTCTGAGCATCCGTTTGACGGTTCCTGGGGGTACCAGGTTATCGGTATGTTTGCTCCCACCAGCCGTTTCGGTAATCCGGATGATTTTCGTTATCTTATTGACAAGTTCCATCAGGCCGGCATTTCTGTTATTATGGATTGGGTTCCCGCCCATTTTCCCAAAGACGGTCACGGACTTAACGAATTTGACGGCACCCATCTGTATGAGCATGCCGATCCCCGTAAGGGAGAACACACCGACTGGGGAACGAAGATTTACAACTACGGCCGTACCGAAGTCGCTAATTTCTTGTGTGCCAGTGCTGTCTACTGGCTCAAGGAGTTTCACATTGACGGCCTTCGCGTCGACGCGGTTGCCTCTATGCTCTATCTTGACTACTCCCGCAAAAACGGCGAGTGGATTCCCAACATTTACGGCGGCAATGAAAACATAGAGGCGATTGCATTCTTGCGGCGGATGAACGAGCTTGCTTATTCCGAAGTTAAGGGCGCATTCACCGTAGCGGAAGAGTCAACCGCCTGGCCGATGGTTTCCCGTCCGACTTCAATGGGCGGGCTTGGTTTTGGCTACAAGTGGAATATGGGGTGGATGAACGACACTCTGAAATATATTTCGCATGATCCGGTTCATCGCAAATATCATCACGGAATGCTCACTTTCGGATTGTTATATGCCTTTAACGAAAACTTTATTCTTCCGATTTCGCATGACGAGGTGGTTCACGGCAAAGGTTCTATGCTGGCCAAAATGCCGGGCGACGAGTGGCAGAAGTTTGCCAACCTGCGCGCTTATTACGGCTTTATGTTTACCCACCCCGGCAAAAAGCTTTTGTTTATGGGATGTGAATTCGGTCAGGATTGGGAATGGAATGCCGAAGAAGGCTTGCGTTGGTTCTTGCTGGATTATCCCATGTACAAGGGAATGCAGAATTGTGTGCGTGATTTGAACCTGATGTACAAGGGCAATCCTCCGCTGTATCAGCAGGATTTCGACTATCGCGGTTTTGAGTGGATTGATCATTCCAATTCCGACGACAGCGTAATTGCCTATATGCGCAAAGGCGTTAATCCGGGCGATTACCTCATTGTCATTTCAAACTTTACCCCCGTCGTCCGGGAAAACTATCGCATCGGCGTCAACGAAAATTGCGGTTATCAAGAAATCTTTAACAGTGATGATGTAAACTACTGGGGAAGCGGCGTCAAAAATGACGGAATGATGTATGCCGAAAATCAGGAATGGAATTGCAAACCTTATTCTATCCGGGTGAAACTTCCGCCGCTGGCAACGATAGTTCTAAAACCGATGAGATAGTGAAAAAAGGAGTTTATATGCAGAGTTTCAAACCTTCAGGCGGCGCGGCTTATCCACTGGGTTCGAGTTATGACGGGAAGGGAGTGAACTTTGCCTTGTTCTCCGCTCATGCCGAAAAGGTCGAACTGTGCCTGTTTGACCGTTCCGGGTCGGAAGAGTTGGAACGCTACGTCATCACGGAAAACGACAACAACATTTGGCATATTTATCTGGCCGGGGTTAAGCCTGAACAGGTTTATGGCTATCGTGTCTACGGCCCGTATAAGCCGGAGGCCGGTCTGCGGTTTAACCACCATAAGCTGCTGATTGACCCGTATGGCAAAAAGCTCATCGGCAAACTGATTTGGAACAAGGCCATTTTCGGTTATGACATTGACAGTCCCGACAAGGATTTGTCGTTCAGTGCGCTTGATTCGGCGCCTTATGTGCCGAAGTCGGTCGTGGTTGACGACGCTTATGATTGGGGCGATGACCGTCATCCCCGCCACAAGTTTGAAGAAAGCGTTATTTATGAAACTCATCTGCGCGGCTATACCAAACTTCATCCTTATGTTCCCGAGGCCAAACGCGGAACCTTTGCCGGCTTTAACAACAAAAGCGTAATCAATTACGTCAAATGGCTGGGGGTTACCGCCGTCGAATTTCTGCCGGTGCACGCCTTTTTCGGAAACCGTCACAAAAAAGGCTATATTACCGACAATTATTGGGGGTATGAAAGTTTTAGCTTTTTTGCGCCGGAACAATCGTATCTGGCCACGAATAACGTGAATGAAATAAAAGACCTTGTCAAAAATATGCACGCCCACGGCCTTGAAGTCATAATGGATGTGGTCTATAATCATACCGGCGAGGGCAATCAGCTCGGGCCGACCCTGTGTTATCGCGGCATAGACAACAGTTCATACTACACGCTCAATCCCGATAATAAACGCTATTATTATGATTCCACCGGTTGTGGGGCATCGTTTAATGTGTCAAATCCGTATGTGTTGCGTCTGGTAATGGATTCCCTGCGCTACTGGGTTGAGCAAATGCATGTTGATGGTTTCCGTTTCGATCTTGCACCCACACTGGCTCGTCAGGGAACGTCGTTTTCCCGTGAAAGCGGTTTTATGTACGCGGTAGCTCAGGACCCCTTGTTGCGCCAAAGCAAAATGATAGCCGAACCGTGGGATGTCGGCTTTGGCGGATATCAGGTCGGTGCTTTTCTCCCCGGCTGGGCCGAATGGAATGACAAATACCGTGATAACATCAGACGTTTCTGGAAAGGCGACCAGTTTCAGACTGCCGAAATGGCCAGCCGTTTGACCGGCTCCAGCGATATTTTTGATTATAACAACCGTGATATCTGGGCCAGCGTAAACTTTATCACCGCTCATGACGGTTTTAATCTGCGGGACCTCGTCAGCCATAATCATAAACACAATACCAGCAATGGCGAAAACAATCGCGACGGAAATGATTCCAATTGGAGCTGGAATTCCGGAACCGAAGGCGACACGGACAATTCGGTTATTTTGGAAAACCGTTTTATGCGGGCCAAGGCCATGCTGACGACGCTGATGCTTTCCTTCGGAACCCCGATGATGGTTGCCGGAGACGAATTTGCCCATACTCAGATGGGCAACAACAATCCTTATTGTCAGGATAATGCTTTAACGTGGCTGACGTGGGAAGGAATAGACGATTTGCATCAAAACCTGACCCGGTATGCCAAAAAGGTCATAAAGCTGCGTAAAAAACTCAAGATTTTTGAACGGAGCAAGTTTTTTACCGGCCGCCCGATAGACCGCAGCGGTTTTAAGGACTTAACTTGGTTTACCGAACGCGGAACCGAATTTGCGCCTGACGACTGGCACGACGGCAGCCGCAAATGCCTTTCCTACTGCGTTTACACCGGCAGCAAATTTGTTATGTGCCTGTTCAATGCCAATTTTAATGATGTGATGTGGAAACTTCCGGCCCTGAGTTCCGATGCCCAATGGAACCTCCTGCTTGACAGTTCCGATAAATATGCTGATGACGCGCAAGCCGCAAATGGTGCTGAGATAAAAGTGCCGGCTTGGAGCGTTCTCGTTTTCGAAATCAAAAAATGATAATCAAGGAGACTTTTTATGGTGCACGATTTGCAGGGAATTGCCAAACGGCTGGGAATAGCAACCAAGTTTGTTGATGCCGGAATGATACGGCGGGAATATGAAGTTTCTGACGAAACCCTGCGTTTCTTCATCAATAGTTTCGGCTATGACGCCTCAAACGACGAAGCTATAGCCAATTCACTGCACAGATTGGAAAATGCGCGCTGGCATCAGGCCTTGGAAAACATCTATGTCGTAGAAGCCGGAAACGTCAGTTTTGACGTGGTTGTTCCTGCGTCCTGGGCCGGCGAATATTTTGATTTGGAGATCTTTCGCCAAAACGATGCCGAACGTGTCGACGTGTCCTATGAGGTTGTAAATGAAGAACAGTCCGCTTTTGTCGACGGGCAAGAGCTGCTGCGTTTGCAGATAAACATTAAAACAACCCTGAACATCGGTTATTATGACGTCAGGCTGAATGTAAAGAACAAACATTACAAAACGCTGTTGGCCGTGGCGCCCAAACGCTGTTATGAAGCGCCGGCGATGGCGCATAAGCTTTGGGGATTTTCAATTCAGCTTTATTCCGTTAAAAGTGACCGCAACTGGGGCGTCGGCGATTTTACTGATTTATGCAGCCTGGTTAAGATATGTGCCCGTTCGGGAGCGCAGGTCATCGGTCTCAATCCGTTGAATGTGTTGATGCATAATTTCCCCGAAAATGCCAGTCCATACTCGTCTATCAGCCGTTTGTTCCTCAATCCGATTTATATTGATGTGGAGGAGGTTCCCGAGTTTACGCTGGAAGACAAATATGAGGTCGAAGGACGGCTGGAAGAGCTGCGCAGTTCCGAGCTGATACAGTATTCTGAAGTCTATCCTTTAAAAATTAAAATGCTTGAGCGTTGTTATAACCGTTTCTTAAACGGCGGAAACAAAGAACGTTTGGCCGCTTACAAGCAGTTTTGCAAAGAGCAGGGCAAAGATCTTGAAAAATTGGCCGCATTTCAGACGTTGTATGAAGATGAGAACATACAGTCCTGGGGCGGCTGGCGAGCCTGGCCCGAAGAATACCGCCATCCGGACTCTCCCGCGGTAAAGGCTTATGTGAAAGAGCATAAGCTGAGAGTTGATTTTTTCAAATTTTTACAATTTGAGGCTGACCGTCAGTTTAACAAAGCGCAGGGGTTGGTAAAGGAACTCGGATTGGGCGTCGGTTTCTATCGGGACCTTGCGGTCGGCGTAGGCAAAGACAGCGCCGAATTGTGGAGCCAGCCCGAATTGTTCTTTGCCGATGCCGGTGCCGGTGCACCGCCCGATGCCTTTTTTCCTGCGGGGCAAAAATGGTGTCTCGGAGCGTTTAATCCGTTTAAGTTAAAAGAGAACCGCTACGAGGCATTTATCAAAATTTTGCGGGCCAATATGAAAAACGCCGGGGCGCTGCGTATCGACCATGTAATGAGCCTGATGCGTCTTTATCTGATTCCCGACGAGGGCGAACAGGGCACTTATGTTTTTTATAATTTTGCAGATATGCTCAATCTGGTTGCACTGGAAAGTCATCTTAACCGGTGTGCCGTTGTCGGCGAAAGTATCGGAAACGTTCCCGAAGGATTCTTGGAAATTTTGGCCGAGCGCAATATTCATCCGCTGAGCGTTTTGTGGTCTGAGCGTTATGACGCCGGCTGGGGCGATTTTGCACCGCCGTCGGCTTATCCTAAAGCTGCCTTTGCTTCTGTCGGAACGCATGATATGGCGCCGTTGCGCATGTGGTGGTTTGGCTACGACATTGAACTCAGTTATCTGCTGGGGCTGATTCCTGATGAGCAGGGCCGCAGCAATGCTTATCACAAACGCGAGCTTGACCGGTGGAAGCTTTTGTCGGCGCTGGACGGCAACGGCGTTTGGCCGGAGGATAATCAGCGTAAAAGCAATTACATTTACGGAGAAGGGTATCCTGAAGGAATTGAAGAAGCGGTAAACCGCTTTATGTCTCGCTGCGCCTCTCAGGTGTTCCTGGCTCAGCCGGAAGATATCCTTCATGTTGAAAAAATGCAGAACCTGCCGGGTACCGATCGTGACAAACATCCCAACTGGCGGCGGAAACTTCCGGTGTCGCTGGAGCGATTGGAGACAGATATAGCCTATGTCCGCAACATTGCCGCAATAAAAAGGGAACGATAGGCAGACGGCCCGCCGGCTGTGCCTTTGTAGCGGTTAGGGATTGACTGTTCGTTTATAAGAAGCCGTTGTTGAAAATCAACGGCTTCTTTGCCTGTATATATCTGTTTTTTAAATTATACATACCGATTTTTTAAATTTTCTTTTCATTTTTTTGTTGCAAATTTTTATAGCTCGTTTATACATACCACGAGTTTAGTATGTATAATTGCGAGTGAATAAATAATGGCAAGAAGAACTAAAGAAGAGGCGGAGCAAACCCGTGAAGCGGTTTTGAAATCCGCATTGGATATATTTTATGAAAAAGGCTTTTCCCGTACGACGTTTGACGAAGTCGCCAAACGTATCAACCTTACCAAAGGAGCCGTCTATTGGCATTTTCGCAACAAGGCCGATTTGCTGGCGGCGCTGATTAAACAAAAATTTGACATCAAACATCGCGAAATTGAACCCCGTGATCCGATTTTAACGGTTGATGCCCTGCGTGAACAAATAAGGTTGCACGCCCAGGCGATTGAACAGGATCCTGATTTTTGCAAGTTTTTATTTTTCTTGATTTATCAGATGGAATGGTCTGAAGCCATTGCTCAGAAGATTGGCGAGCAGGTTCGCGAGATTCGTGATTTTCCTATGCAAAGAACAAAAGAAACATTGACTTTGTTGCAAAAAAGTGAGCAAATAACAAGCAATATTAATGTCGATGAATTAGCGTCAATCCTTTTAAGTGCGTGGCGGGGAACCCTCGGTCTTTACATCGGAAAGCAGTATCCAATATGTTTTTCGGTCACGGTACTTAAGGCTTTTGATCTGATTATGGATGGTATTATAGTGGAGAAGAAATAAAGATGATTATAGGAAAAATTAAAAATCGCGTCATTATTCGACAGATTGTTATTTTGGTTTTATGTGTTGCTTTCGGATGGTTTCTGAAAAGCAAGTTAACGCCGTCATCGGCACCGATGGGCGGTATGGGAGCCGGCGAACCTTATGTTTTGGTTCAGAAGCTTGAAACCCGCAATATTTCTCCGGCCACCTCTTATATCGGCCATGTTGAAGCCATCAAGAGTGTTAACCTCAAACCGCAGGTTACCGGTTATGTCGAAAAGGTTCTGTTTCAGGAAGGTTCTCTGGTAAACGAAGGAGATATCCTCTTTATCATAGAACAAAAACGCTATATCGCAAATGTAGAGCTGCGCCAGGCGGAACTGGCCAGCGCCAAGGCTAATCTGGTTCGTGCCGAGCGTGATTATAAGCGCCAGAAGTCCCTGAGCAGTCAGAATTATGCTTCCAAGGCAACGCTCGATACTTCGGAAAGCAACTATCTCCAGGCCAAGGCCGCGGTTGCCCAGGCCGAGGCTAATCTCGATTTGGCAAAAATAGATTTGGACTATACCGAAATCAAGGCGCCGATTACCGGTTACATCGGTAAGGCTCTGGTTACCGAAGGAAACTACGTCAATTCAACAACGCAAAATCTTGCGCGCATCGTTCAGACCGACCCGATTCGCGTGTCGTTTTCCGTTTCTGATAAAGATATGTTGAATATGCGCGAGATGTACAAAAACGGTGCGGATTCTTCTCCCATCCGCACGGAACTGGTGCTTCCCAACGGCAAAATTTTGGTCAATCATTTGAAGTCCCGCTTTACGGACAACGAAATCAATTCGGATACTGCAACTATTGCAATCTATGCCGAGTACAGCAATGAACGCAATCTGCTCATCCCCGGAAACTATGTTGACATCCGCGTCGGCAAGAAAGATCCGCAGCTGGCGGTATTGGTTCCGCAGGGAGCTATTGCCCAGGACGAGCACGGCAACTACGTTATGGTTGTCAACGACGAAGACATTGCCGAGGAAAGACGCGTTCTGCTTGGTGATATTATCGAGGACAAGCAGGTCGTTACCGATGGTCTGACGGCTGATGACCGTGTAATTATCCAAGGTCTGCAAAAAGTCACCAACGGCCAGAAGGTAAAAGTCGGCGAGATTAAAAACGAAAAAGCCGAAAATCGTGTTATTGTTGCTGATTCGCTGAAAGAGGACGTCCAGTCTCCGGCTGATGATGCAGATACTGAAACCGCGGAGGTAGAATAATCCATGTTTTCACGCATTTTTATTGAGCGCCCGCGTTTTGCGATGGTTATTTCCATCGTGTTGACGCTGGCCGGTATTATCTCTGTTTTCTCGCTGCCGATTTCTCTTTATCCCGAAATCACACCGCCGGAAGTTGTGGTTTCCGCATCTTATCCCGGCGCCAGCGCTGAGGTTGTAGCAAAGACAATCGGTATTCCTCTGGAAGAGGAAATCAACGGTGTTGAAGATATGCTTTACATGAGTTCTTCTTCGGAGAACTCCAGTTATTCTCTGACCGTTACCTTTAAAGTCGGTGTGGACCGCGATATGGCTCAGGTTAAGGTTCAAAACCGTATCCAGCAGGCTCAGTCCAAACTTCCGACGGAGGTTACCCGCCAGGGATTGACGGTTAAAAGCCGTTCTTCAAATATGTTGGGCTTTATCAGCATTATTTCGCCCAAAGGCACATATTCTCAGTTACAGCTGGCTGACTACGTTCAAAATAACGTCAAGGACAGTTTGAGCCGTGTGGCCGGCGTTGGCGAAGTCAACGTTTATTCTTCCCGGTTAAGTATGCGCGTTTGGCTTGACGCTGACAAAATTACCGCTCTGAATATACCTGTCGATACGATTAAGTCCGCCATTGAAGGGCAGAACTATCAGCCTTCTCTGGGCAGCGTCGGCGCTATGCCCGGCGACGGAACCCAGCAAATGGTCTACACGTTGCAGACGCAGGGACGTATTAATGAAGTCGAGGACTTTCAGAATATTATCGTTCGCACTGCCGAGCAGGGCGGTCTTGTTTACCTGAAAGATATCGCCCGGGTGGAAATTGGTGAAGAAAGTTATGATGCGACTTCCAAATTCAACGGCGCTCCCAACGTTGCGATTGCAATCAACCAGTTGGCCGGTGCAAACGCACTGGACGCCATGAACGGCGTTAAAGCCGAGATCGAACGTCTGTCTCAGCGCTTCCCCGAAGATATGATTTATACCGTCGGCTATGACTCTACCGAATATATTAAAGCTTCCATCGAAGAAGTTATTTTCACGTTGGTTTTGACGTTTGCTTTGGTTATTTTGGTTTGTTATGTCTTTTTGCAGGACTGGCGCTCAACCCTTATTCCGACCCTGACCATTCCGGTGTCGTTGTTTGCGACGTTTGCCGTAATGCTGGCTCTGGGCTTCAGCCTGAATATGCTGACGCTGTTCGGTTTGGTGTTGGCCATCGGTCTGGTGGTGGACGACGCGATTGTGGTGGTCGAACGCGTTTTGTATTTGATGGAGTATGAAAAGCTTTCGCCGAAAGAGGCGACGATTAAGGCTATGGAACAGGTTTCCAGCGCTATTGTCGCAACCACGTTGGTTCTGTTGGCCATCTTTGTGCCGGTCGGCTTCCTCGGCGGTATTACCGGTAAGATTTATCAGCAGTTTGCAATTGCGATTTCTACGTCGGTGGCATTTTCCGCCCTGAACGCGTTGACGTTGTCGCCGGCATTGTGCGCAACATTGCTGCGTCCGCTGAAACCGGCCCAGTCGGGACCGTTGTTCTGGTTTAACCGTATTGTCAACAAAAGTCGCGATAAATATGCTTCCGTCGTCGGTTTTGTGGGCCGCAAGGTAAGTGTCATTTTCCTGTTGATGGTATTGCTGTTTGCCGGTGTGGGCGGTTTGCTGCACATCAGTCAGACGTCATTCATTCCTTCCGAGGATCAGGGCGTTATCTTTATGAACGTCCAGCTGCCCGAAGGTGCCAGCCGTATGCGTACGCAGCAGTTTATGGACAAGATTTATCCGCTGCTTAAGGAAGAGGCCGGCGTTGATAACGTTATGGGAATTATCGGCCACAGTATGATTGGCGGCAGCGGCGAGAACGTTGCAATGGGTATTATTACCCTAAAGCCTTGGAACCAGCGCCCTGGTGACGAACTGTATTCAACCAATATCTTAAACCGGATTCGTGCCAAACTTATCGGTATGCCGGAAGCCGACATTCAGTTGTTTGAACCGCCGGCGATTATGGGGCTTGGTATGAGCGGCGGTATGGATTATCGTCTGCAGTCTCTGAATACGGACAACCCGCAAAAAATTGAAGCTGCCTTAAACAATATTTTGATGCTGATTAATCAGGATCCTAATATTATGTATGCCTATACCACGTATACGGCACAAACGCCGAACTTTTACATCGACATCGACCGTGAAAAAGCCGAAGCGATGAAAGTTTCCATCGGCAGTATTTACAGCGTGCTGCAAAATTATCTGGGTTCCAGCTATGTCAACGACGTTAACTTCGGTACCCAGGTTAACAAGGTAATGATTCAGGCTGACTGGAAATATCGTAAGGATATCGAAAGTCTCAAAAAGCTCCATGTTCAAAACCAGAACGGCGAAATGGTGCCGCTTGATGCCCTGGTCAGCCTCCGCAAGGTTTTGGCTCCGCGTGTTGTTACCCGCTACAACCAGTATCCCAGCGCTACCGTGACGGCAGTACAAAACCCGGCTTCCAGTACCGGTCAGGCTATGGGGGCATTGGAGACGTTGTCTCAGAAGCTGCCCGAAGGCTTCAGCTACGATTGGTCCGGTATGAGCTATCAGGAAAAATCCAGCGGCGGTCAAATCGGTTATTTGATTGCCTTGGCAATGACGTTTGCTTATCTGTTCCTGGTTGCCCAGTATGAAAGCTGGTCTACGCCGCTCCCGGTTTTGACTTCGGTTTCCGTGGCGATGCTCGGTGCACTGCTCGGTTTGTTCATAACCGGTCTGCCGTTGAGCATTTATGCTCAGCTGGGTCTTATCCTGCTGGTTGGCTTGGCTGCCAAGAACGCTATTTTGGTGGTTGAGTTCTCCAAGGAGGAACACGAACGCGGCAGCAGCATTATTAAAGCTGCGGTAATCGGTACCAAAGAACGTTTTCGTGCCGTTTTGATGACTGCATTCACGTTCATCCTGGGTGTTTTGCCCATGATTGTGGCTACCGGTGCCGGCGCATCCAGCCGTATTGCCATCGGCGTGCCCGTATTCTACGGAATGATGCTGGGTACCATTGCCGGACTGATAGTGATTCCTCTGCTTTATATCCTGTTCCAAACCTGGCGGGAAAAAGCCTACGGAAACTACCCGGAAGGCAAATAAGCCAAATAAAAAAAGCCTCTCGTTTCGAGGGGCTTTTTATTATCCGAAATATTATTATTTATATTGTAAAATAAGCTTTATCAGCCATTTATCCAAAATTGTGGAAAATTATCATAAAACTTATTTTACAATTGCAATAACCTCATAAAATGTTAAGATAAAAACCAAATGCATTTTAATATCAAACTACGGGTACCTTAATGTTGAAAATGAAGAAGATTCTCCTCGTTTTAGTGTCACTTTTTGCTGCGGCGGAACTGGCTTGGGCGGCGGTAACGCCGATTGCGGACACTCCGTTTAACAGCAACTTCAGCGTCAAAAGTGCCGGAAGCTCCGGTTCTGCGGGCAGTGCCGGTACGTCCGACGACGAAGACACTTCTCATACGTCAACATACGAAGGGGCCAATCTCCCCGCCTGCGGCCCGGTAACCATCTCTGCCGAAGGAGGCGAGGCTGCGGCCAAAAACCTTTGCGCCACGGCTTTGGGCGTCGATACCGATAAGGTCAGCTACACGCTTTGTGATGACGGCAGCAAGGGAACCTGTACCTATCTTGAAACCTGTACCGGCGGCATCGGAACGGGGGAGGCCGTGTCCGGCTCTGACAGCGTGTCCATTTCCCGCTCAATATCGGCAATTGCTCAGAAGTATACCAACGTAGACAACAATTTGGGTGTCGAGGCCGGTCGATGCAGCAGTAATGATACGCCCTATTTGTATTTTCAGTGCGACAGTTCTTATACGGAAACGTCACGCCCGGCCTGCGCTGACGGCAAAACGGCATTGAGTTGTTCCCTGAACGGAGCCTTGCTCTGGAAATGTGATTATGCGGCCTGTACTTCGGAGCAACTGAACAAAACCCTCGGCGACGACACGCCGGCTACTTCCGCATTGCTCGCGGGAACCAAAGTTGCCGGCTCCTGCTACGAGAATATGAACAACGGCACTCGCAAGCTGCGCACGATATATGTATGCGACGAAGAGGTTTATCCCTATACGGAAGCCTCCTGCAAAACGGCTAAAGGAACAGATTATGCCGTAGCGGCGCTCAACGGCGCCTGCATTTGGAACGGCGCATACCGAAACGGACAGGCGACATTGATTGATGAAGCTCAGGGGCGTTATGAATATTGCCAGCTCAAATGCCCGTCGCGGGTAACCGAAGGCACCGACAGCTGTGAAATGGCCGGAGATGTTCTGAATACCTGTGTCCTTGAGGGAAGCGTAATTTCCGATAACCGGTTGGTTCAGTACTGCGGCTGCCCGCAAACGGCGGACGGAGAAGACGCTTACGTAAGCCGGAGCGATTGCCCGGTCGGATATGTTGCCGGAGGACGGACCTGCAATTCGGCCCGCACTCTTGATGTCAAATATCAGCTTTGCCTGCCGGAATGTGCCGGAGATAAGACGGTCCGCGGCAGTTATCATTTATGTTTGACCGAGCTGGAGGAAACGAACCAGGCGTTGTCGCGCATCAGCACTCCGATTTCTCCGTTGGCGGCTGAAGCAACTCCTTTGGCTGCCGATAACGAGAGCGGTGATGATTACAACCGTTATGTTATCGGGCGAGAGTGCTGTCGCCAAAAGGATGGTTCAAAATATGACTGTATTGACGAACCGTTCAAGGTAAACGCCGACGGAACCTGTCAGGAAGACGCTTCGTATTACTGTGCCGACAGTTTTATGCTTAAAAACAAATGCGGCAATGATACTCAGATGTGCTGTCAGTTCAAAAGTTCGGGAGCTGTAATTAACAGCAGCTGTCTGGGACTGGGAACTTTCATCACCGATGAGGCGACCGGGCTGTGCAGCGAGGGAACGCCGCTTTCTTATACCTATGATTATTGTGCCGATGACAATAAGAAAAAAGTCTCGGATTGCTCTGCCGCGGCAACTCAGTGCTGTAGCTTCAAGGGTAACAACACTTCCAGTGAAGATGCCGAATGCTCTTCGGACTTTGTGTTGTTGAACGAAGCCGGAGCCTGCAGCAAAATTGTAGATAACATCGTTGATTCTGGTTTGTGCTTTACCGAAGAATTTGCCGAAAAGGCTTCTTACAGCTGCAGTTGTCCGACCGATTTGGATTATACCGAAGGAGCCTGCCCCGCGGGTCAGACGGCCGTCAGCACCTGCAACTATGACGGAATTGTTAAAAACATTTGCGCGGCACCTTGTTCTCAGGAGGATATTGCCGCCGGCAGCGTTAAATCCAATATTGATGAATGTAAGGTAAACAGTTTTGATACCCCGAATGCCGTCTTGTGCGTTATGCCGGATCAAAGCCTGCGTTATCGTTGCAGTTGTCCGGAAAACTATACCGTTTGTCCCGGAAATTTGGGCGGCGGTCAGGCCTGTACTTTTGACGGTGGCGAAAAATATGCCGCCTGTATGCTGAATCGCAGCGCTATTCAGTGTGACGAAAATATGGTATTGGTGGACAGTATGGCTGAATGTCAGACGGTGGGCGGTACCGCAACTACGGCAACCCAGTGCTATATGGCTGACGAACCTACCATATTCAAATATATGTGCACATGCCCCAATACGTTTTCAGTCTGCGGCGAGGGCGAAGCCGGCGGCGGAGACAGTTGTAAGGTTCAGGAACAGGGTAAAACCTATTATGAAACCTGCGCTAAAAATTGTCGTATTAACACGGCAGCCCGTCCTGTTGTAGATACTGCCGACGGTTGTCCGAAAGTAGGCGAAGATGCTGCGACGACAACCGTATGCGTTACCAACGGGCAGGTTCGTTATGAATGCGGATGTCCTTCCACTTACACTGCAGTTCCTTCTGATACCGCAGTCGGTGTCGGAGAAGTTTGTACTTATGACGGCGATGCCAAGTTTAAAAGCTATGAAGAGGGATGTCCTGCGGACCGCCCGTTGTTTTACACGGAAGATGCCTGCTCGTTTGACGGGGTGAAGGGCATAAATGTCAAAACCTGTTATGCCAACGGACAGGCCTTGGAAGAGAACGTTCGTTATTATTGCGATTGCCCGGCCAGCTATCTGACTGATTCCCAGTGTGCCGCCGCCAATAAGGAAGGCACCGGTTTTATGTGCCAGCTTGAGGGCGAAACCTATGCCAAAACCAAGTATCAGTATTGTTATCCCAAGTGCAGCCTGTTGCCGAGCAGCGGGTCGTCCAACGGCACGATTATGGAAGACGATATCTCCGATAATCGCGCCTGCCAGTGGGAGCTGGGGCAGGGTGCCGTTTATGAACAATGCAGCGACAACCATGTCATTCGCAATAAATGTTATTGTCCTTCCGCCTATGACAGCCGTCTGACCTGTGACAGCGAAGATAATCTGTCTCCGGTTGTAGATGCCGAACACCCGGCTTGTTCCGTAGACGGCATAACCTACTATCAGTCTTGTAAAGCGCGCAAATGTAATGAGGGCGCCGTTCTGGCAACTTCTGAAGGCGCCTGCCAGACGTTGTTGGGAACCGCGGCAACGGCAATAGCCTGTACCAAGGACAACGAAACGACTTCGTATTATGAATGCAGCTGCGATACTTCCGTCTACAGCGAAGTTTGCCGCTATCCGCAGGTAGAACCGAGCGGCGAAAAATACTGCTATGCCGGAAAATACGACGCTTCAAGCAATCCCAGCCCGGATAAGCAATATAAGACGGGAATGTGCAAAGTCGGAAGCTTTGAAAAGTGTTATCAGGATGGTGACAACACCAACGGTTATCAGGTTATTGTAACCAAGAGCGAAAGCGAATGCCGCCAGAAGCTCGGCGACGGTGCCGAAGCCCGTTTGTGTGAAGACCGCAACGATCCCGACATCCGCCGCTTTAACTGCTACTTTAACCCCGGCGAATATAAGTGGACCGACGACAACTGCCCGGTCAGACACATTCTCGGCGGCGGCAGCATTGTTATTAACGGCAAACGCTACTATAAAGAGTGCAAATGTCATTCCGCCTATAAATATCACCGCTACAATTGTGCCGGACTGTTAAACGGCGGCGGCTGCGAGCAGGAGGTTACGTCGGAAAACAATGACGGAACCATTCCCGCCGGCGTCACCAGCCTGAAGTTCTTTGCTTACTGTGAATGTTCCGAAGACTACAATCAGGTTTGCGACGGAGAACGGTATGTCGGCGTTGGCGAACCCTGCAACGGCAAATATCAGGCCTGCGAATGCAAAAAAGACGAACTGCCGGAAAACTGGGTTGACAATTATTACGGCTGTCCCGGCGGGGCCAAGCCGACCGGCGTCACCAAACCTAACGGTTGCGGCGGAAAATACTACCAGTGTGAAGCCAGCCAGTGTACCTGGCAGCACACCGAGCAATGCAAGGGCGATTTCCAGATAGGCGTAGACCCCTGTCAGGATAACCAGGGTGAAATTTATGCCTATAAAAGCTGTAAGTGTCCTGACGGCTGGAGCAAATGTTCTTCCAATCAGGTTGGCGAGGGCAAGCCCTGTTCTCTGAACGGCGAGAACTACTATGAAAGCTGCAAAGCCCAAAGCGAGTGCATTAAAGGCGAATACCTGACTTGTAACGATCCCTTGCAGGTTGGCGTTAACCCCTGCACCAAAAACGACAAGATTTATTTTGAAAGCTGTACCTGCGCCTCCGGCTATAACAAAGTCTGCGGAGACGGTGAAACCGGCGTTGGTTCGGCCTGCGTTGTCGACGGCGTGTCCTATTATCAGTCCTGTACCAAACCTGCGGCAGCCTGCAGCGATCAGCATCAAAAGGCTTGCGCCGCCAATCAGGAAAAATATGATCCGTGCCTCGGAGAAGACAATCAGATGATGTATAAATGCCGTTGTCCGGCCAACTACACCAGTTGCAGTTCAACTTCTCCGGCCGAAAATGCCACTACCTGCGTAGATAATGAACGAGGTACGGTTTACAGTGCCTGTACCGGTGAAAATACCTGTACCGAAGACGAAGAAAGCATTTACAAAACCTGTACCAAACAGCAGGTGGGCATGGGGCGCAGCTGTACCAGTTCGGACGGTACCACCAAATACGCCGAATGTCAGGATACGAAAGATTGCAAGGCCAACGGCTATAAATATGTCTGCTCCGGCTATCAGGCCGACGCTCTGGGTGAGGATTTCTGCATTGACGAAAACGGCAGCAAACTTTTCAAGGAATGCAAATGCCCGGCAAATTATCTGCAATGTCCCGCCAAAAACGTCAAGGGTACGCCCTGTACGCCGCTGCTGGCAACGGGAGAAAGCGGGGAGACCGTCTATTCCAAATGCGAATGCGGCAGTCAGTATTCCGAAACTTGTGACGGCAACGGCCAGTCTCCGGGGTCAGAAGATGACGCCTGCCAAACCACCAATGCCGATGGTGATACCGTAACTTATTACAAATCCTGCGTCTGCGGAGACGAGTATTCTAAAACCTGTGCCGAAACCGGAGCTATTCCCACGGATAAGAGCGAGGTTTGCACCGAGATAAAATATGTCGGAAATCAGAAGGTTCAGACTCAAAAGTACAAAAGCTGCGGTTGCGGTGAAGCCTATAAGTACAAATGCGACGGAACCGATGACGGAGACGACGCCAACAATGCGGCCAAATATACATTATCTAGCGGCTGTACGACGACGGTCGACGGAGAGTCTGTCACACGCTATAAGGCTTGTCTCTGCGGCAGCTCATATACGGTAACCTGTACCTCCAATATTCAGCCCGGTGCGGATTCCTGCACGTCGATTAATGCCGACGGCTCCAAGTCGACCAAATATGTTGCAGGCTCTTGTCCCGAGCCGGAACCGGAGCCGTGTGTTCCGGCAGACTGTTCGTCATACAGCATTGCCAGTCTTTCGGCTATTGTCGGACAATGCGGTCATCCCAAAAACTACAGCACTTGCAGTCCCGGATGCGACCAGCCGACAAAATATGCCTGTCTGTATCCCAAAGCTGACATTGAAAGTACCTGGAAATATACCCGCGAAAATTGTCCGGAACCCAACGAACTCAGCGATGGCAAAACCTTTGAATTTGCCGGTGGCGCGACTGAAACCCGTTATAAGGTTTGCCGTTGTCCCACAGCTTATAACAAAACCGACGCAACCTGCAAAAATATCAATACTTCTGAGGTTGCAGGCGCCTCCGGGAACATTGTCTGTTCTGAACGTTCCAAACCGGTATCCGGAAGCGATCCGACATTTACGCCGGCATCCTGCGGATCAATTCTGGGGCTGGACGAAAGTGATGTCTGCGTAGATAAAGAGACCAACGTCACTTACGGAAAATATTGTAAATGTGACGGTCCGAGCTACTCGTCGTCCTCTTGTCCGAATACGACGGCTCTGGTTTGCAAAACCTCAACCTCGACCAATTGGCAATATATCAAGTGCCTGTAAAGAAAAAACACCTCCGGTAACGGAGGTGTTTTTTTAGGCTTGCTTTCGTGTAACACTGTAACAAAAAAAGGAGGACAAAATCCTCCTTTTATAAGTAGTCAGCCCTTTGTCTTACTTCAAGTAGTTCAGGAGCGAAGTATTCAAAATACTGTTGAGCATCTGATAAGAAGCGTTCAAATTGTTCAATGCCATCAAAGCTTTTACGGCTGCTTCGGTCTGGTCTACGTTTTTCAAATCGCTTACGCTGTTTTCCAGATTGTTTTCAACCAACTTTAAATTACTGTCGCTGGTTTTCAGCAAAACGGCGTTAGAACTTATTTTGGCCGTTACCGTATACAAATCCGGATTAAGTTCGCCGGTAGTGTTGCCGCCGCTGTAAACAGCATCCTGAATGAGCTTGACGGCTTCGTCGACAATGTCAACCGGGTTCTGGTCATTGATAAGTCCGTCAAAATCGTCGGCCGGATTACGGGTATCGACAACATTACCCTGCGCAATCTGTCCGAGCGCGCGAAACAGCTTTTCAAAGGCCGGATTGTTGGCGGTAATGTCCATTGTAATCGATTGATTGTTCGAAATCCGCCGTTCTGATGTCAGATTGCCGCCCTTATAATATGATTCCGAACTCATGCTCCACTTGCTGGATGCCTGAACCGTTGTTGCCGTTTCCGGCAGACGGTTGGGGTCCGCCGTAATGTAAAGGGTGGTTCCGTCATCACTGATTCCGGTAACCTGAACCTGAGTAGCGATGTTCTTGTCAAACCCGTCCATTTCAATCACGGAACCGATTGGGTACGACGTGCTGAATTTTACGCCGTCTCCGGCTGTCTCGTCGGCTTTCAGCGGGGTGCTGTCTTCCAGCGTAATGGTTTTGCCGTCGGCGGAAATTGATTTGATGACATAAGCGCCGTTGTTAGCCCCTGTATTTCCGAGAACCAGCGTGTCACCCGCCTTTAATGTATTAAAAGCGCCGTATTGCGTTGCATTAATGGTGTTGGCGTCTTGATTGAAAGTGAGGGTTCCCGCGTTTTCGGCATTGGACGTCAAAACCTCGGTCAGAAATCCGCCGGTTTTTTCTGCGGTGATTGTTCCCTGATTGCCTTCGGTTTTCTGAATGGTCAGCGAGCCGGTATTTTCGGCGGTGGTTTCCCTGCTGGTCAGGTTTGCGGCACTGTTGGTCGGGTACTTGATGTTCATCCCGTCGTAATATTGCTGAAATTCCTCCAGTGTGGTGAACGGAAAACTGACCGGAGCTTCAGAAGCTTCTCCGCCGCCGAACAGATATTTTCCGTTTGCCGAAACGTTAAGGCTGTCAGCCAGTTGCAACATTGTGGCAAAAGCTTGGCGTTGCAGCTGCTGCAGGCTTTGATACTGATCCTGGCTCATCGTATGCGGTTCACCGGTTTTAACGCCTTCGCTGTTCAGAACAGAAGACGAGCCGTTCACCGTATACAACGGAAAACTGAACTTGTTGTCTTCAAATTTAAAGTCAGGATTGGTGGCTCCGACTTTGTCTTTCAGAGCGTCCATAACGTCTTGGGCATAAGTGTCGCTTCCCGGTGTCAGACCGGAAATGTCAATGTTGTTTCCGTTTCCGTTGTCAGCAAAGGTATACTGTATACCGTCAAGGGTCAGGGTCTTGCCCAGATAAACGTCATCGTTGCTGGTAAAGCTGATTTCGCCGCCGGTGTAATCCGGAGTCAGCGATTCCAAATCCATACCGGAAAAAGAGTTCAGCATACTTTTAAAGTCGCTGACTGATTTTGACACGGACTCCATCGCCGTATTCATCGTTTCCAGCTCGGTATTTAAAATTTTGTTGTTTTCCATAAAATTGCTGGTGACTTTCAATGAAGCTTCCAGACTGACAATGCTGTACGCGCTCATCCCGAAACCGGCATAAGTGGGAGACTTGATACCGGTATTAGACTGATAGCTGTATAAATCAAGCATGGACTTGGTGTTCATCGTCTGATTCAGCAGCGACATATAACTTGCGTAAGTAGGAACTCTAACCATGGTAAAATCTCCTTATTATACGATGCTCAACAACATATCCAAAATTTCTTTGGAGGCGGTGAATGCCTGGGCGCAAGCCGCATATGTTTGTTGAAATATAATCATTTGTCCCAATTCTTCATCAATATCGACGCCGCTGATTTGCGCTTCTTTTAACGAAATGGAATTGGTCAGTTCGGTCTGATAGCTCAAAGAGGCTTCCGAGTTGCTGGTCTGAGAGGCAATATTGCCGACAAACGTTGCCGCGTAATTGGACAGGCTGGTTTTGGTCTGCGCAATCGTTCCCGATTGTTTGAAGTCAAACGAAGCCGAGAATACTTCGCCCAAGGCATTGGCGATGTTGTTGGCTGCCGGGCTTTGGACATATTCTCCGGTTGCGCTGTCAAACTGCGGAGAACCACCCGCAATTTTTTCCGGCGAAGTCTGCAAATCGCTGCGGATGTCCAGCGAAATTGCCGCATTGACGTTAGAAGGCTGTAAACCGATTTTTTCCAGCAGGTTGGAAGGCTGTGCGCCCGGAGCTACGTTTTCGGCAATTTCAAGCTGTTCGCCGGAAGCGTTCGAAATCCGCAGCATATAGCCGTCTCCGTTGGGAACCAAAGCGGCACTGATTTGTCCGTTCAGGGCCGGATTTTCATTAATGGAGTTTACAATGTCTTGCAGACTGTCGTTCGGGCTGATCGTAATCGTTCCGAAGTTGAGTCCGCTCGAACTGTTGGAAAAACTTAAGGTTACCGTATCTTTAAGCCCCAGATTGACCGAACGGCTCATAACTTTGGAATCATAAACGGATTCGCTGCTGTTGTCGACAAAGAAGTCATTTAAGCCGAAAAAGCTTGAAAATCCTTCAAACTCGCGGTCATATAAACCGTTACCGTTGGAATCAAACTCTATTTTGGCCGGTTGTTGGGCTGTTCCCGCGGCAGAACCTGCTTCGTCGATAATCGAGAAAGTGTAGTTGCTGTCACCTGTATTAATAAAGAGCTTGCCGTTTTTATCAACGCCGACTTCCGCTTGGGGCAGGTTAGGACCGTCGGCTGAACGCAGCCAGTCCTGAATTTCTTGCGCCATTTCGGAAATCGAACCGCTGTCAAACCCGATGCCGCCTTTAAGCGAGGTTGTGGCAACCTGTTTGCCGTTAGTGTCAAAAATCACAAAACGAACGTCGCCCTCGGCAATTTTGATTTGCTGCTTGTCTGGGTCAATGAAGGTTCTGGTGCCGGTCAGTTCGCTGGGCGTATTGGGATATGCGGTACCTTGGTTGTGAACGGAGTTGATTTGCGCCTTTAAGGCTCCCGCCAACTCGTCCAACTGTGACTGCAGCGAAGGCAAAATCACGTCGCGCACTTCAATCAGCCCCTTGATTGAACCGTCTTTGATTGAAGCGGTAATGTCTTCCCCGTTGACATAAATACCGTCGATGCCGCCTGCGGCGTATGTTGTCGTAGGACTGGCCTGTGCGACGGCGTTGTGCGACAGATAATGCGGATCATTGTCAAGCAGGGTAATGCCGTTGGTTGTCTGAACCACGATTTCGCCGTTGTCCCTCTTAAAATAGGTAATGTCCATTTTCTCGCTGAGCGAACGCAGCGCCTGATCGCGCTGATCGAGCAAATCGGCGGTTCCGTCGTAGCCGAGAAGGGTATATTTGACAATCTGGTCGTTCAGGTTGTCAAGCGTATCCAGAAGCTTGTTGATTTCATCAACGTCGGCGGCAATGTTCATATCTGCGTCGCCGCGCAGTTTTTGGATTTCTTCCGAAATGTAGTTCATCCGGCTGGTCAGCGTATCGGCCTGATTTAAAAGGTTATAGCGGCCGGCGGAAGAGGTAACGTCGGAAGCAAAGGAATCAAACGCCGTTTGCAAGGCTGCTACATTGGCGGAAACCGAGTTTTCGCCTTCCGGCGTTCCCAGCAGGATTTCGGTTTTGCTCAGGTAGCTGTTTTGCGCAGCGAGGTTGCCGTTCAGAGAATTGGCAGCCAGATAACTTTTCAGCAGGCCTTCGTTAACTTTGCGGGTAACTTCCCCAATTGAGACGCCTTGGCTGTATCCGGCCAGAATGACGTTTTTTTGTTGGGCAATCTTGCGGGTATAGCCTTCCGTGTCAACATTGGCAACGTTGCTGCTGATGATGCTGAGCTGCGATTGGGCGGTTTTCATTCCGCTGAGAGCCGTTCCGAGTGAAGGTATTAAAGCCATGGTCCCCTCCTACAAAGTTCTGTTGACGGCCAGCGCATTCTTGCTGTTGTCCAGCGGACTGTATCGTCCTTGCGCTCCGTAAGAAGTTGCGTTGATGTTATTGCTGACCTTGGCAATATTGACAATGGTATCCATGACGTTTTTGCTGGTTTCCATTCTGGTCTTCAATAACTGTTCGTTTGTTTTGATAAGCTCGTCCAGCCGTGTCGAAATTTCTTTCATTTCCTGCCGCTCTTGTTCCGCCAGGGCTGCAAGTTCCTGCTGGTTTTTGATAAAATAGGCCACCAGAGAACGATAAGCGCTGATTGTTTTGGCTTTGCGTTCATAAAGGCTGCTTACGGTTTCCACGTCAAACTCTTCAAGCGCCTTGTTTTCCAATGTCAGCAATTCGGAAAAACTGGTCACGATTTCCTTAAAATCGGCAATTTTGGAGCTGACTTCTGTCGTATGTAATTCTTCCATAGCTTTTCTCCTTATCCTTGAATATATCCGTTGGTCTCCATTTCCTGCATTTCTAAAATAGAACGCATAACTTCGTCTTTAACGCCGATGCTTCCGGTTTTGGCCATTGCTTTGCCGTATTCGTCCAAAAGCATGGAGCGGTAAATTTTTTCGGCATGTCCGCCGCCGAACATTCCGTCGGTGGAAATTCCTTCAAACATGCTTTCCATCATTTTGGTAATGAAAAACGCTTCAAAGTCTTCTGCCGTCTTTTCTATTTTGGCCATATCCTTTTCTTTTTTCAGATCGGCCGCATTTGCCTGCGGGGCTTTTTTCAGCCCGTACAGGACATTGTCAAAGGTCATTGCGCTGTTTAATGCTTCCATCTTAAATCACCTCAATTTCGGCTTGCAGCGCTCCGCTGGCTTTAATCGCCTGCAAAATGCTGATTAAATCACGCGGCGTAACGCCCAGAGCATTCAATCCGTCAACCAGTTCTTGCAGATTGACGCCGGTATTGACCACCGTCAGTTTGGCGTCAATGCCTTCGTTGATGTTTATGGCCGTCGTAACGCCGCTGACGGTTGTTCCGTTAGAAAAAGGCAAAGGCTGGGAAACAAAGGGAATGTCCGTAATCTTAATGGTCAGATTTCCCTGAGCGATTGCCAGACGGTTGATTTTGACGTCTTTGCCGATAACGACAATGCCGGAGCTCTCGTCAATAACGACCCGTGCCAGCTGGTCAGGCTGAACCTGCAGCTGTTCCACTCTGGTCATTAAATCGACGATTTTTCCCTGATATTTTTTGGGAATGTCCAGCGAAATGGTAGCCGGATCCAAAGCCTGAGCCGCTGTCGTTCCCAACATGGCGTTAATGGCGTCGGCAACCCGGCGGGAAGTTGTGAAGTCGGGATTGCGCAAAGCAATGCGGATTGTTTTCAGACTGTCGAGGTCAAACGGAATTTCGTTCTCGACAATGGCGCCGCTTGCTATTCTGCCGGCTGTCGGAACGCCTTTGACGACGGAGGCGTTGGTACCGCGCGCACTGACCGCGCCGACGGCAATTTGTCCCTGGGCTACGGCATAAATCTCACCGTCGGCACCCTGCATCGGCGTAGCCAGAAGAGTACCGCCCTGTAGGTTTTTGGCATCGCCGAGCGCACTGACCATAACGTCAATGCGGCTGCCCTGTCGCGCAAACGCCGGTAGATTGGCCGTTACCATAACTGCGGCGACGTTTTTCGCCTTTAGCTGTCCGTCACGGGCGTTAATGCCGATTTTATCCAGCATTGAAATCAGGCTTTCTTTGGTAAAGTCGACAGATTTGATGTTGTCACCGGTGCCGTTCAAACCAACAACCAGACCGTAACCGATAAGCTGATTGTCCCGTACACCCTCAAAATCGGCAATATCTTTTATCCGCGAAGTGGCAAAAGCCTCCCCGCAGTTAAAAATCGATAATGCCGCAATAAGGCAGAAAACGGCAGATTTTATAGCATTTCGATGCATCATCATCTTGTGATCCCATAAATTAAGTCAATAATCTAAACGGAATATATGCAATATTTGTGCCAATTTTTGCAGTTGCCGTGTTTGGCAAAAGAGGGTATAGTATTTGGTATAAACCCTGAACAGGAATGGTTAAGATGGTGCGGATACCTGTTTATCTGAAAAAATGGCAGCAAAACGGTTTGTTTGAAGAAACCGCAAACGCTTTGCGGCTCCGTTTTCCCGAAAAAGAGTTTGATGCCGGGACAGCGGCCGCCCAGGTGGCGGAAATTCTGCACAACCTCGGTTACAAAAAGCTGTTTATGAGCAAAATGCCGGAATCCCGTTTCGGCATAGACGGTTTTTCCGTTTATCGCGACATTTTGCGTCAGGCACCGGCGGATTTGCCGGAGTTGGCGGCGTATTCCCGCATATATGCTCAATTTTCCATTTCCGAAGAGGATAAATATCTCTATGGCAACGATTTTCTGAATATCAGCAATTTTTATAAGAAAATGAAAGCTGCGCGTTTGAAAATCACTCCTGAGCAGTTTTTTCAAACGAATGCCATGCTGTTTCAGAAAATAGAGGCGCCGGCGGGGGATTATTCGTCAAAAAGCAAAGTGATACGCGGGATTTACGGACGTTCCCAATCAACGCCGCTGCGGGATGCTTTTTGTCTTCGTTTTATGTCTGCGGCGGTTGCCGATGACATTACCGATTGTAAGACGCTTTATGCCTTGTTGGACGGTTTTGATAATTATACCAGAGATCCCGGGCGCCTAAACGACGACTTCCTGAAAGGCTTGCTTCGCAATGTAATTCCTCAGGCCAAGATTAATCCAGTTTTCTCTGTAAAAGAAAATATGTGGGGAATGTACCCGTTTGAATACGGCATCGGAGATTTCAATTATCGTGCAAAAACGTCAAGAATCACGCCGGCGCTGGTTAATGAAATGTTGTTGGTTTCACAGGAGTTTGCCACCGCTGATTTTAAAGTTTTCGAAACCAACCGCCGGGACGGTCTGACCCTTTCCGGAACTTTCGGGGCGCTGCGGGACTGTATCCATGACCAGCGCTGCGGAACCGATAAGTTGATTGCCGCCATGGTTGACTATTACGACACCGCGAAAGATATCCCCGAGCATCACCGCCGAGCCAAGGAAAAACTGCGGGAGGCGATTCGGGGGCTGGACTACAACCTTGATGACGGTCTGCTGATGAATTTGGAGCTTTATGACCGGCAGCTTCCCCGGCATGGCGACGAAAAGCATTCTGAAAGCGCAATTTCCGTTTTGCGCCGGCTACGGATTAATACTGTTCCTGAAACCGACAAGCCGCCGTTGACCAATATTGAAACGGTCAATGTGCTGGCCGAGGAAGTGGCGCAGAGTCCTTTTGTCAACGGCTCCCGGTTGGAAAAATATTTGAAAACCGTCAATGATTATGTTGAAGAAGCTATGAGCAGCCGCCGCATAGGCATTGAGCCCTCGTTGCTCAGCCATCTGGGATGGACCTCGCGCATAACGTCCCGCTTTTTGAGCGATATGGATTACGAACGTCAGGTTGAAGCTTATAAAAAGCCGTATTTCAAACAAATACTCCGTTTTGCCGAGCTTACCCATAATCCGGACCGCCGGTATGATGCCGCCGGCTTCGAGGCCTTTGCCCAAAAGGTTGCAGAAGCGCCTTGTATGGAATTTGCCTATGCCGAAGTCTGTAATCGCCAAACCGGCAGAATAATGGGGCTGATGAAGCATTACGGCAGAATTGCCGCGTATAATCGAAAGGTGGTGTCTTCAATTTATGGTCCGGGCGAAAGCCGAAACAAAGCCTACCGCCTTATTCGCGAACAACGGCAGCGGCGCATCAACCGGCTTTTTTCGGGGAGCCTGTTGAAAGAGCTGCAGAATATGAGTCAATATAAAACCGCCAGCTGCCTTGTCGGCCGGCGCCATCAGGAAGAGCAGCGCCGCACTTATCCCGAGCGGGCCAATTTCTATAAGCTGGCTGCTCAGGCCGCAGGCAAAGGCCTCGATTTCACCTCAAAACATAACCCTGAGGCGGAAGTTTTCGCTCTTCGCGGCAAAGCTCAAAACAACCGTTAAATTTGTTCGTTGATATGTTTGATGTAGTCAATCAGGGAACGGACCTTGGGAATGTCTTTGTTTCCGATATGACTGATAATCCAAAAATCATGACAAAGTTCAAATTCCGGAAGAATCGGCACCAAATCATTTTCTGCCTTAATGACGATTTTAGGCTGAAGTGAAATTCCGACGCCTTCTTTGGTCATACGAACGAAAACGGCTGATGAATTGGTCTGAACCTTAACGTTCTTGGCTTTCTTTATAATGTTTTTCCATTCCGGCCAGACCGTTTGGTAATTGACTCGGTCGCAAAGACTGAAGTTTTTGCTCAAATCGTCAAGGTTTTCGGGCATGCCGTTGAGGCTTACGAATTCTTTGGAAGCGCACAGGCCAAATTTCATTGTGTGCTGCGAAATGATGCAGGAATTGCTGGAAACCGGCTCTTCGTAAACCACGCCGACGTCGACTTCGCCTTTCTCTATATTGGGAACTTCGTTGGAGCAGATGATGTTAATGGAGATATTCGGATGGTTTTTATAAAATTCCTTAAGGTTTATCGGCAGGCAAAAACCTCCGAAGCCGTCCGTCGTCCACAACGTGATGCTCCCCGAAACCTGCTGGATGTCGGAAGCAAAATTGTCAATGTAATGCAAAACTTCGTTAATCTTGTTGGCACTTTCGCAGAGTCGTTTTCCGGATTCGGTGAGAACAACGCCGTGTGCAACCCGGTTTAACAGCTTGCATCCCGTATAAATTTCAAGTTCTTTTATCGCTTTGGAAAGAGCCGGCTGATGTGTTGACAATTTTGCCGCAGCCCTAGTGTAGCTGCCCTCTTGAGCCGCCGCCAGTAAGTAAAATAAACTCCTAATAGTTGTAATCTTTTTTGCTATAATCATATTAATATATATCTGCTATATAAAATTAGTGTCTTCTCATTAAACTATAAATTTTATTATAATAATAATTAAACTATTTATTGAAACTTGTCAAGGCGAACCGATGCTTGATGGTATTGAAATAGATGTAGCAGATCCCTACAGAGACAGTGCCAAGTTGAACTACTTGCGAGGCATCATCTTTGGCGGCGAACAGGGAATTAGTTTCAAAGATGAATATGCCAGCGAAGCAGGCAGCATTTTTATCTTGGCTCAACACGAAGGAGAGCCGGTCGGCCTGATACGCTTTCGTCCGTTTAAGGATTTTGCAAAATTGGAAAGAATGGGCGTTCTTCCCAAATACCGCAAAACCGATTTAGCGTCACGCATTTTCAAAAAGGCCTTGGACGTTGCCGGAATGATGGGTTACGACAAAGGCTACGGCATTTGTGAAAAAGAGCTTATCCCTTACTGGCAGGAACAAGGATTTTCTCTCGTCGTTGATGCTCCTCCCTTGCACCTGACCAACAAAACCTTTTATGCAATCACATTACCGATTCATGTTCCCGACAATCACGTGCGCATTACAGACCATCCTGACCGCATCAATGCTCCGGTTGGTCATTGGGCGGAATATGATGAACGGAAACAACAGTCTTCTGCCGTCAACAAGCAGAATAAGCCTGGCGTTTCCAACCTGACGCCGGAAGAGGCTAAACAAACAATGTTGCTGAAAATAAAACATGCCAAACTCTACGAAACAAAATATTAAATATAAACCCGTGTCCGAGCAGGAATTCACACGTTTTATCAGCGAACTGAATGATGATTACGGACGCATCGTCAAAAAACTTGAGCGTTTGGGCTTTTCGCATTCAATAGAGTCCGTCAACAGAGCCCATCGTTCCTTTGTCAGCGAAGTGTTTAATCACATCAAAACCCTGCATTGAGGTTTTTCAGGATTTCTTCCTGATCGCTGAAGTGATAAATTTTTCCGTTAATGTATTGTCCCGTTTCGTGGCCTTTTCCCGCAACAATCAGGATGTCTCCTTTGTTTAACGCTTGCATTGCCTGTTTTATCGCTTCTGCCCGGTCGCCGATTTCTTTACCTTTAGGGCAGGCCGCCATAATCTGAGCCCGGATGCCGGCAGCGTCTTCGGTACGCGGATTGTCGTCGGTCACAATGGTCTCGTCAGCCAAATCATTGGCCAACTTGCCCATAATCGGACGTTTTCCGGCGTCTCGGTCGCCGCCGCAGCCGAAAACCACATGCAGTTTGCCCGCGGTGTGCGGCCGCAGGGCTTTGATAACATTCTCCAGGGCATCCGGCGTATGCGCATAGTCAACATATACGGCAGCGCCGTTTGGCATGGTTCCGACCAGTTCAAGACGGCCTTTGGCACCTCTGATTTTTGTGACGTATTTAACGACTTCGTCCTTGTTGCCGGTTATTTCGGCAGTCATTCCCAGAGCGCATAAAATGTTCATTGCCTGAAATTCACCGGCCAGCGGAATGTCAAGCTCCAGTTCTTTGCCGTAGTAAATGATATTGAGTTGCTGTCCGTGAGTTTGCGGCGTTGCTTTCAACAGCTTAATGTCCTTGCCGTTGTATCCATAAGAAATGACTCTTTTTCCGCATCTTAGGCAATTTTCCTTAAGTTGGTTGTAAACTTCAATGTCTGCATTTAAAACCGCAGCGCCTCCTTCTTCCAGAAGTTCCGTAAACAAAATCATCTTGGCTGCCAGATAGTTTTCAAAGGTTTTATGATAGTCAAGGTGGTCGCGGGTCAGGTTGGTAAAACCGGCAACATTGACTTTGACGCCGCCGACGCGGTATTGCGCCAGTCCGTGGCTGGACATTTCCATCGCGACGTACTCATAGCCTTCGTTTTTAAGTTCGCTTAGTTCCCTTTGCACGGTAACTGCGTTGGGCGTAGTGTTAGGCGAGGGAATAGGAGCTTCGGTTCCTTTAATCAGGCCCAGGGTTCCCATGCTGGCGGCTTTTTTTCCCATCATGGTCAAAATCTGGCGTATGAAATCGGCAATTGATGTTTTGCCGTTAGTGCCGGTAATGGCGCAGATGTGTTCCGGCTGCCCGCCGTAAAACTTGGCTGCCGCCCGGGCAAAAAGCAAGTTCGGATTGGCTGCGGGAATAGCTGCAATGCCTGCTTTAACGGCCGTATCGTCGTTCTTGGGCACGATTACCGCTGCCGCGCCGTTGTTTATTGCCGATTCGAGATATTGGCTTCCGTTGAGCGAACCGAACAGAAACCCCGGCCTGATTTCTCGGGAATCAGCTGACAATCCGCAGATTTCGACATCATAGTCGCAAGGAACAAGTTGATTTAGTTTCATAACCGAAATCCTCAATATATAAAGTTTATTCAGACAACTTAACCCAAAACTTTAAAAAAGTAACTAAGTTTTTGCATTTTGCCGACAGACAAGAATTCTTGACAGTCTGAACCGCATATGCCATAAAACCGGTTATGATAGATATTAATGACATAACCGTACGCATCGGTTCCAAAGTTTTGCTCGACCATGCCTCGGCGCATATTGCCGACGGCTGGAGAGTCGGTTTGGTCGGAGCCAACGGCTGCGGCAAGTCCACTTTGTTCCGGGTTTTGCAGGGCGGGCTGGAAACCGAAAGCGGAGACGTTTTCTTTCCTTCCGGCTATAAGGTCGTTTTTGTAGAGCAGGAACTGCAAGGTTTGGAAATGAGCATCTTGGAGTTCATTCTTGCTCAGGACAAAGAACGGGCGGAGCTGATGTCTCGGCTGGAAAATGCTTCTGAGCTTGAATTGGCCGAAATTCATGAACGCCTGAATATGATTGGCGCTGCTTCCGCCGAGGCGAGGGCTTCGGTCATTCTTCACGGACTGGGGTTTGCGCCTGAAGATTTGTCCCGCAAGGTAGGGGAATTTTCCGGCGGATGGCGGATGCGCCTGGCTCTGGCTGCCGCCTTGTTCCAACCCTCGGACGTGCTCCTGCTTGACGAACCCACCAACCATTTGGATTTGGAGGCTTCGGTCTGGCTGGAGAGCCATTTGCAGAAATATCGCGGTACTTTATTGCTTATCAGCCATGACCGCAACATTCTCAATGCACTGTGCAGCCATATAGTCCACTTTGATCATTTGCGATTGGAAACGTATAGCGGCAACTACGATACTTTCAGCCGTACTCGGGCCGCGCGTCGCGAACTGTTGGCCAAACAACACGAAAAACAGGAAGTGCAGCGGCGGCATCTGCAATCCTTTGTTGACCGTTTCCGCTATAAGGCCAGCAAAGCCAAACAGGCGCAGAGCCGGATTAAGATGCTTGAAAAAATGGAAATTCTTCCGCCGTTGGAAGACGATGCTTTCACGTGTTTTGAGTTTCCCGAACCGTTGCCGCTGCCGCCTCCGCTGATAACTTTAGAAGACGTTTCCGTCGGTTATGGGGAAAAAGTTGTTCTGAAACATTTAAATTTATCCGTTGTCGACAATGACCGGATTGCGTTGCTCGGAGCCAACGGCAACGGTAAGTCGACCTTGGCCAAGTTGCTTTCCGGACGTCTGTCGCCGCTGTCCGGAGAATTAAAAGCTTCTTCCCGGTTGAAGGTCGGTTATTTTGCCCAGCACCAAACTGAGGAACTCCCCCTGGATATGACAGCGCTGCAATATATGTCGTCGCTGATGCCCGGTGTATTGGAGCCGAAGGTTCGGGCGCATCTGGCCCGCTTCGGACTGTCCCGGGAAAAGGCGCTGACCGAGATAGAAAAGCTTTCGGGCGGTGAAAAGGCGCGTCTGCTGTTTGCCGTTATGACCCGTGATGCCCCCGGCCTGCTGATTTTGGATGAACCGACCAACCATTTGGATATTGACGGCCGCGAGGCTTTGACTGCGGCATTGAATGCTTATGCCGGCTCTGTAATCTTGATTACCCATGATTTGCACCTGATAGAACTGATAGCCGACAGTCTCTGGCTGGTTAAAGACGGCAATTGCCGCTCGTACACCGGGGATTTGGACGATTATCGCAAACTTTTGCTTGAAGAAAACAATGTGCCGTCGGCTGCGTCAACTGCGCGCTCGGATGGCCGGCAGCAACGGGAACAGGCTTTGGCCCGCCGTTCCGAAGTCAACAGTCTTCGCACAAAGGTTTCCCGACTGGATAAAAGTCTCGACGAACTGCATTTGCGCCAAAAGGAGCTGACCTCGCGCTTCCTGAATATCACCGGCGGCGAAGAGGTTATCGAGCTTCAAAAGCAGCTGTCCGCACTGGAAAAGGAAATCGCCGCGGCGGAAGAAGAATGGCTGAATGCGTCCGGCCGTCTGGAAGAACTCACAAGAGAGGCATAACTCAAAAAAAAGTTTTAATTTTTGGCTTTTTTAAGTTAAGATGAAAAAAAATAATCAAAGAAGGTTTGATGATTGTGAAAAAAATGTTCAAAACAGCCGTCTTGGCCGTTTTCTGCGGGGCAGTCGCTTTTCCCGCAGTTTCTCGTGCAGCTGCTTTCTATCTTTATTATAATATAAACAGCCCTCATCTGGATGAAATCGGCGTTGACGGTTCTGAAGTCGCGAATGTTTTTGACGATGAATTCGGGCCGGCCTCCGAGGAGCTTCCCTCCGAGGTAAAAATCACCGATTTCTTTGTTGCCAAATATCCGGACCAAAGCTATGTGTTTATGCTTAACGCGCCGTTTAACTGCGGCCAGCTGGGGTGTAATACGAGAGTTTACCGCCGCGATGCCGATGGGGATTTGATGCTGGAAGAGTCCTCTTTTCCGGTTAAGTGCAAATATTATGAGTCGGACAAGCTCCTTTGCATCAAGGGCGGATATAAGGTTGAGAAACCCAAACCGGCGCCGAAAAAAGGCCCGGTTCATTATCCTGCACCGCGGGGAAGCTATTAAAACCAAAATTTCCGGCAGCCGGATTTGACGGGGAAAACAGATGTGGGCTGAAGAAAGCGTTTTTTATCATATTTATCCTTTGGGATTTTGCGGCTGCCCGCAGCATAATGATTTTGTCTCGGCGGCGGAACATCGGCTGGGCAAAATAAGCGCTTGGCTTGAGCACATCTCTTCTCTTGGCGTCAATGCGCTGTACCTCGGGCCTGTTTTTGAGGCGTCGGCGCACGGATATGACACTGCGGATTATCTGACGGTTGACCGCCGGCTGGGAACCAATGACGATTTAAAGGAACTGGTACGTCTCTGTCACCAACGGGGCATCCGGGTTGTCCTCGACGGCGTATTTAACCATGTCGGGCGGAATTTCTGGGCTTTTGCAGATGTTCGCCGCAATCGGGAAAATTCGCCTTACTGCTCTTGGTTCAAACTGAATTTTGATTATGACAACCGGTATCACGACGGTTTTTGCTATGAGGGCTGGGACGGCTGTGACGATTTGGTAAAGCTCAATCTCCGCAACCCCGAAGTCCGCCGCTATCTGCTGGATGTCGTTTCCCGCTGGATACAAGAGTTTGACATTGACGGGCTGCGTTTGGATGTTGCTCATTATCTGTATCGCCGTTTTTTGCGTGAGCTTCATAATACCTGTGCCGGCCTTAAAAGCGATTTTTGGCTGATGGGTGAGGTTCTCTGGGGAAATTACCGCCGCTGGGTTAATCCGGATATGCTTCAGTCCGTAACCAATTATGAGTGTTACAAAGGGCTGCATTCCAGCTGTAATGACCATAATATGTTCGAAATAGCCTATTCGCTGGAGCGTCAGTATGCCGCTCCCGGAGGGTTGTATCAGGGATGTAACTTTTATTCTTTCCTGGAAAACCACGATGTTTCGCGGATAACCACGCTTCTGCGCGACGAACGCCAGCTTAAGCCTTTGTATGCACTGTTGTTTACGGTTCCCGGTATTCCCGCGCTTTATTATGGCGGCGAATGGGGCGTAAAAGGTTGTCGTGAAAACAGCGATGCCGAGGTTCGTCCGTCATTGGAGCTTTTGCCTGATAATGATTTGACCGTACATCTCCGTTATTGGATAAATCTTCGTCGCTGCTCAGAAGTCCTGGCTTACGGAAGTTATCGCCAGTTGGCGCTGAACAGCAATTTGCTGGCCTTTGTCCGCGAATATGAGGGCGAAAGACTGGTAATTGCCGTCAATATCGGAGACTTTCCTCAGAATTTTGAACTTGAAGGCCGGACTTATACCGTTAATCCTTTTTCTGCCGAATTGTGTTCGTAAAAAAACGCCGAAAACAAATTTTTCGGCGTTTTGGCAACTTTTGTGTCTGATTATTTGACGTTGAAATCCATCAAATTTAGTCCGGTATTTTTGTCATAAGTTTTTTCTATTTTTCCTTTGACCGGTTCAATGACGATTTCTGCCGTCAGGCTGACCTGAGCCTCGGCCATATGTCCCGCAAGGGCCTTGTAGTTGTCACCGGCCACCACGGTGTGCAGGTGCAGTACCGGTTCGCCGTCTTTCATCATGACATTGCCGGTCAAGCCGGCCATCTCCATATATTCGTTAAAAGTCTTTTGGTCGTATTTCTTTGATTCCGGGTTAAAAAATCCGAGGGTAACGGACTTTAGCGAGCCGATGCCGCTGACCGTTGCCAAAGTGATTTTTTTCGCTTTGCAAAACTCTTTCAGGGTGCTGACCAGCTCCTGGCCGGGGTTTATTCTGATAAAATATTGAGAACCGAATTGTTTGTATTCCATTTTGCTTGCTTTCTCCGGGTTTAGTTTGGCCTGAGCTGAAAATACGCCCAAAACCGTAAATAGAATCGCCGCAGCGGTTGAAAATTTTTTCATTTTTCCGATTCCTTTGTTGAAAAACGTGCCTTTTTGCCCTTAAAAATGATATTTAATGGCTCTTGACCCTTTTACAATAGCCCAATTTATCCGAAAAACATAATTTATTAAAAAAATATTAACAAAAAACTCTTGATTTTAAAAAGAATCTGGTTATATTAAACAAAAAATATAAAAATTTTCGAAAATATTGTCGATTGTCGGCTAATTTAGAAACGAACTTGATAGGAAAATGACATGAAAAAACTTTTGATTTTGTCAATCTCGCTGTTTTTAAGTGCTTGTGCCTGCATGAACAGTGATGAACCGCAGGAAACCGAGATTGTTTACCGCAATACGCAGTCTGTTCAGGATTGTGATTATTTTGACGGTCAGACCTGCTACCGTTCCCGAAATGGCCCCAGCCGTTATTCTTACGGCAGCCGTGAGGTTGTTCGTTATCGCGAACCCCGCACGTATGTTGTAGCAGAGCGTAATTCTTACCGTAACACTTCTTATGCGGAGCCTCGTCGCACATATGAAGTCGCCTCTCGTTCTTCTTCCTGCAGCGCAAGTTCTGCAGCTGTCGTAGAAACCGGCGACAACGCGCCCTGCAAAACGACTATCCGCGAAACCCGCGAGCCGGTAGAAGTCGTTTATAAGAAAACGACTTACCGCACCGTATACGAACCCAAAACTTATGAAGATGTAAGTTATGAAAAAGAACCGTATACCGGTTATAAGAGGGAAGGCTGCGCCGACTGCCTTTAATCTCGGCAAAATGTAAATCCTCAAAAATAAACAACTAACAAAAAAAGGCTGATACAAATCAGCCTTTTTTTGTTTATATGGCAATTTCCAGAAAAAGCGGCATATGGTCGCTGTAGGAAAGCCAGCTGTCTTTGTCTCCGATATGAAAATCTTTGATGTCTTTCAGTTTTTTTTCATGAATAAAGGCATAATCGATGTGATAAATGCGTTCCGGGTTGCGATACATACAGATTGTCGGAATACTTTCCTCGCCGTGGTTTTCGTGTTTGATGCAGTGATAAACGCTTCCGAAATGCATCTTGTCCAGAAATTCAAGCATACGGGAATGGTTGTATTTTCGGTTAAAGTGTTTGTCCCACAGTTTGTTGCTGTTAAAATCGCCGATAATCAGCGTGTCTTCGTTCAAATAATGTCGGTAGGCTTTCAGAGCTTTGGTGGCGTATACCACGTAGCTGTTGCGTGATGACGGTCCGCCTTTGGTCCATACTGCAATCATCAACAGTTTCCGCGAACCGTGTCGTACTTCAAGGGGAACCACGTGTTTATATTCGGGAAGGTAAAAATCGGCTATTCGGGCGTGATAACCGTTAAAGGTAAAAATACTCAGCCCCTGCGTATCGCTGTCTCCCACCCAGATATGGTCCGTGCAGGGAATACAGCTGCGAAACTTTGCCAGTTTTTGCGGGCTTTCGCTTTCAGGAGCAACAATAATGTCGGCACAGTAAGATTCAAGACAAGAATATTTTTGACGGAATGCACGATTACAATTCCAGCTGATTAATTTCATCGCCAGTCTCCACACAGTCTAATATAATTTACACACACAGGAGTAAGGTTATCACCATAAAAGCGGAAAATGAACGTCTGTTTTACAAATTTTTTCCGGGTTTGCATCCGCAATATAATTGGTTATATAGGGAAAGCTCTTTAATCAGCTGTAGCCGGAGATCTTGCATTCCGTTCTTTCTGCCTTCAATCTGTAGATAACTTACGCCGGTCTCGGCAGAAGCTTTCTCTGCGGCAAGGTTAACCTGTTCCAGATTTTTATAGCGGGACACGCCCAGAACTGAGGCGACGGCCTTATAGCCTCTGCTTTTTGCAAATTCCATGACCCTTTTGAGACGCATATAAAAGCAAATGCTGCAACGCTTGCCGCGTTCGGGTTCGTTTTCCAAGCCGCGGGTGAGCATACACCAACGATCGTTGTCATATTCCAGCTCAATAAATTCAACGTTGTAAATCCGGCATACTCTGCGGTTTTCTTCCATACGCTTAAGGTATTCCTCTTGAGGACGGATGTTGGGATTATAAAAGACTACGGCAAAATTTTCACCCGCTTCCGCCAGTTTTGCGATAACGGCGCAGGAGCAGGGAGCACAACAGGAAAGAAGTAAAAATGGTTCGGACATCGGGTTAGTTCTCAAATTTATCAAACAACATTTTCAGTTCGTCAATTTTTTTCTGGCGATCGTTTTCAGAATCAAACGAAGCCGCCACGCAGTGTTGCAAATGCGTTTTCAGGATATTGCCTTCCACCGCTCGTATTGCGGAACGGATGGCTTTCAGCTGAATCAGTATTTCCGGGCAATAGCGGTGGTCTTCAATCATTTTCTTTACGCCTTCCAGTTGGCCCGAGATTCGGTTGAGTCTGGAAAGTTCGCCTTTGTGGCAGGGAATGTCCCCGCTTGAAACCCTGTGAGAGCCGGACATATGTTTTTCCTTTGAAAAATAAAGAGACGGAAAGCTTTTACACCTTCCGTCTGCGGATTAAAGCATTATTTGCAGCTGCATTTGTCACTGCATTTATGTTCGTCGTGGCAGTGGCAGTTGTCTTCGCAATGGCACTCGGAAGAACAATTACAGTTTTCTGAACATTGATGATTTTCGTCACAAGTACAGTTGTCGCCGCAGGTGCAGTTGGGGTTTTTGCATTTAGGATTGTTGCAAGCCATTATTTTTCTCCTCATATTAAATCTTATACCCCTCGAGGGTATAAGATAATGTACCCTTGGGGGGGTATAAAAGTCAAGCCATACTTTTGGTTGATTTTGCCTTTTTAGAAAAAAACGGCAGGAGGACTGCCGTTTTTCCGTTGAGACTAGTTGGCTTTGCGAATGTTGTCGACCTCTATTTCGAGTTTGGTCCATCCTTTGTCGACTTCGCCTTCGATGATTACGACGTCGTCAGGGCCGACCACCAGGCCGCGCCAGTCTTTATCGTCGATTTCAATGTCAATGCTGCCGCTTTGGTCTTCAAAAAGATACTTCTCGCTGCCGATTTTTTTGACGATTTTGCCTTTAAGCGTAACATAGGCTTCGTCTTTCATATTTTTTGCATCGGCAACCGAAACGCTCACATCGGTTCCGTCTTTGGGGCCGGTAAATCCGCCTTTGTTGAATTGAGCCTCTGCCTGAGCCCCCCAAAAGAGGGTTCCCAATGCCAGACAAAACGATAAAAGTGCCTTTTTCATAACTTTCTCCTTTTAATGTTAGAACCTCATTATATAGAGGGATATTCTAAAAGTTAATCATATTTTTGCGAAATTGAATAGTTTTGCAAAAAAAAGCAGACACCGCGGTGTCTGCCGAAAAAAAATTATGGATAAAGGCTAATAAGAACGTGCGGTGGGGAGAATTCTCGCCATACCCGTACGTTTGTCCTTTTGCTGGAGTTTTCCGCTTTTGTCGGTATAAAGTCCGTGCTTTTTCATATTTTCGGGATGATTCTGCATAAAAGCCTGTTCCTGTTTTCCGAGAATTTCGCCTTCTCCGGCCCGGTGGGTTAAATCCTGATAAATCACCTCCTGAACCGCCAGGTTGCGAATGGCCTGTTCTTCCAGCATTTTAACCAGTGAAAAGTTTTTTCCCCTTTGGGTGCCGCAACGGTAGATGCCTTTGCCGTCTTCATAAATCTCCGGCAGCAGCCTCTGGGTATGCAGCGAAACGGTCGCGTCCGTAACAAGTCCCTTTTCCGTAAAAGCATAGTTGACTTTGGCATAAGAGCTTGCTGCGCGGCGCATTTCCGGCTTTGTTGCGTTTGCGTCTTTGTCTTTTTCCTTTTTGGAAAACTCCAGCAAGGCTCCCCCCGCTTTAATGACTTCTTGCTTGGTAAAACCTGCTTTTTCGAATGCTTTGATTAAACCGCGGGGCGTAATTTTCAATTCGCTGTCCACCGCTGCCATATAGTTTTCCAGAAAGGCTTGCCGCTTCTCTTCCGAAACGCCGCTTTCATGAACGGCTTTGGCCAGTTGTTCGGTACTGAAAAACAAGCTGGGTTCCCCTTGTTCCGTCGCTTTGCTGATTATCTGAGCTTTGTCGGGGTTGAGTTTGCCGTCGGCAACGGCAATGTCCATCATCCAGTCAAAGTTTTTTTCGGTTACGCCGTTTGCAGATTGCATAAGCTGATTAAATTTTTTCAACAGGTAAACGCGTTCGGCTTTGTCAACTTCCGCCTTGTCCATTGCTTTTGAGAAATCAGCCTGAGACATCTCCAGATGCTTGTCCTGAAAAAAGACCGGAACCTCCATGCTGCGATGAGGATTTTGAGAATATTCGAGTTTGTGTTCCTGTTTTTCCCGCGTAGAGCCGGTTTGGGCCGCGGCATGTCCGCCCGCGGTGAGAAGAGTGGCTACCGTCGTTCCTTTTATCAATGCGGCGCTGAAACGTTCTTTGAGTGTTTTTCCCATAGGCTCCTCCCGATACTGAAAATTTAATATTACTATATCACACTCCTTTTCTGGACACAACAGTTTTGTCTAAAAAAGAGGCTTGCCTAATTCACCGCGGCGCATTAAGGTATCAGGTCGAAAAGGACAAATGCGGAGAACGCTGATGGAAGTCAAAACCAATGTAATGCGAATTTTGGAAAAGCAAAAGCTCGGCTATAAACATTACTGCTATGTCGAAACCGGCGCAACCAACGGCGAAGAAGTTGCTGCGTTGTTGGGGGAAGATCCTCTTCGTGTGTTCAAAACGCTGGTAACGGTAGCAAAATCCGGACGGAATTATGTGTTTATGGTGCCGGTCTGCTGTGAGCTGGATCTGAAAAAGGCTGCTGCCGCCGTCGGAGAAAAGTCGGTTGAAATGCTCAAGTCAAAAGAGCTTTTGCCGCTGACCGGTTATGTCCACGGAGGATGCTCGCCGATAGGAATGAAAAAGTTTTTTCCCACGGTTATTGATTCCAGCGCCGCCGATTATGACACTATTATTTTCAGCGCCGGCAAAATCGGCTATCAGGTGGAACTTTCTCCGGCGGACCTGGCCCAAGTTATTTGTTATGCCTTTGCCGACATTACGGTTTAATGGCCGCCGTTTTTCCGGTTAGAAATATACGATTCAATGGTTCTTTCCGCACATTCGCCTTCGCTGTCGGAATTTTCTATGATATTGCGCAGGTCTGTCTTCGGTAATTTGGTCATTTCGGCCAAAGCGTCAAGATATTCGTGCTGGTCCCCGCCGCTGAAAACGTCGGTTCTCAGGCCGCCGAAATTTTGCAGAACAAAGAAACGTATTTTGTTTTCACGGTCGCGTTGCTTTGCTTCAGCCGCGTTTTTCGGCTCTTTTTGCATCATAACATAAAAGGAGTTGGGGCTGTACTGCCAAAAAGCGCCTGAACTCATATCGGTTGAAAGGCCGAAAGTCGAAAAAATTGTACTAATTCCGTTAAACAACGATGCAACATTGGCTGAACTTGTTACAAAAATGGTTTTGTCCTCAAATCCTGTTTTTTTCGCCCGTACCAGCAGTTTGCTTCTGCTGCGGGCAACCTCGACGATACAGGGGGTGCGGCAGACTTCTTTGTCTCCGATGAAAATTTGGGTGTCTTTCTCGTTGGAATCAAACGACAGTTCCTGTTTGCGTCCGTTGATAACGGTGGCGCAGGAGCCCAGCAGCAATACGGCGGCGGTAAGAATAAGTGCTTTTTTCATTTTAGTTTCCGGATAAGGTTGTTTTTTTATATCAATAACACAAACGGCCCTTGTGTAAATATTTTTTTGCCGTTTTTAGAATGCTAAAGGTTGCCAACAATCATTTTTGCTCCTAAGCTGAGGCAAAGGTGTTTTTTTCAGGAAAGGGCAAAACGATGAAAAAACTTTGCTTGTTTGCGATAATCGGAATGTTGGCGGCCTGTGATTCTCCGTACCGCTTCCCCGGGGATGTAACGGCCGATGCCGTCGGTGAAAATCATCAGGTGGTGTATTCACCTGCCGCGGGAGTTTGGAGTAACGGCTCAATGGCAGAAGATCGCATCGTCTTCACCAAGCATATTTCGGCAGGGTCCGGCAGTTATTCCGAATACAAGTCTCCGGAGCAGGAACTGTATTTGTCTTCAACTTATGAATTTCTTTCAAACGGACGCTTAATCGGCTACAGCGGGCATGAATTGAAGTTTTACGAGCTCAAATACATAAAAGACGGCGTTTGGCAGGTGGAACTGACGCCCGAGCAGGTTGCCGAACTTTTTCCCGGGTTGGAAATTATCAGAACATCTTCCGCCAAAGACGGTATTATAGAGGTCGAACGCCGGCCTTTCGGAACCAAAACGGTTTTGTTGCTAAACGATACTCCCGCTTCGTATTACCACTATTCGTTTGAAAACTTTGAACATAACGGGGAGCCCTTCAAATCGGTATTAAGGCTGAACGACGCGCGCGACATCGTGTTTTCCCATTTTGGAAAAGCCGACGAAGCCAATCCGATTCTGATTTTGAGAGTGAAAAATAAACTGTAAGCCTATTTTTCAATTTGCCGCCGGAGCCATTCCATTATCAGGCTGACGGCATACCGTTGTTGCTCGGCACTCAATTCGACGCCCGGTTTTACGCCGTGCCACTTGTAAAAACACTGTCGGCAGCAGGTTGCGGTGGCATGCTGCGCGGTAAAGACCGGATGATTGCGCATCGGCGTCTGCCTGCCGTCGTTCGGAATGACAGCCGGAGCCAGCCGTTTGGCAATGAAATCCTCGGCATGTCGGCGAAGTTCTGCCGGGCCTTTTTGTTCGGCATAGGCTCGGTCTTTGGCCGAAAGCTTGAATCTGGCCCGAAAAGCTGATTTTTCCAGTCTTGTAAAAATGTCGTCTTCCATCTTTTTTCCTTTGTCTTTCCCTCATTATACCGTTTAAAACGGCCGATGGCGCAAAATTTTTTTCCGGCGCTTGTTTGGGGATAATCCTGCTTTATATATTTATAGGTTTTTACAAAGGAGAAGTAAAATGGATTATTGGCTGGTGGCCTGGCGGCTGTTGATGTCTTTTATATTGGTGTTGTTTTTCTTCCAGCTTTCCGGCTCTAAACGCCAGTTTACCCAGATGACGAGCTTCGACCTCATCAGTAATTTTTTGCTGAGTGCGGTTTTGGGCGGTTTTTTGTTTAATCCGCAAACGACGTGGTACGGTTTTATGGCGGTTTTGTCCGTATATTTTGCCTTGAACTGGCTGGTTAACTATATTGCCCAGCACACCAAATGGGGAAGGGGAGTAATTATCGGTACGCCGACGGTGATTATCTCAGACGGGCAGGTAAACATCAAAAACCTCCGCAAAATAAATATGACGATGACTGATTTTATGTCTCTGCTGCGCACTCAGGACGTCCGCTCGTTGGCCGAAATCAAAACCGCCCAAATTGAAGTCGGCGGCGACTTGAGCATTGTCCGCAAGGGTGAACGGAACTTTGCCGTCGCTTTGATAGAAGACGGCAAAATCAATGCCGATGGCCTCCGACAGGTAAAACAAACCCGCAAATGGCTGATGCAGCAATTGAAAAAACAGCATATTTCCCGAATTGAGGAGGTCTTTTACGCCCAGCTCCAAAAAAATGACTTCTATGTTGTCAAATTCAAATGATTTTTGACAATGCCAAAAGCCGCGTTTATAAGTAAAACGCGGTTTTTTGTTGCCAAATTAAGTCTCCGGCATTACACTCGCACCGTCAAAGAAAGCAAAAACTTGGTTTTATGTTTTTGTGGCGAAAGGTTATAACAACTTTTCGGCAAGAACATCTGGCCCTGTATGCCAAATCTCTGTGTCCGGTGCAATGCCGTCCTCAAACGTAAATTCAGTTCTGGGCAATGGGATAATTGAAAGTGCAAAACTATGAGCTTGAACCGAAACGAGATTATAACCCTCCTCTCAGACGAGGAAAATCAATCGCAGCTGTTTAAGCGTGCAGACGATATTCGCCGTCGCCATGTGGGCGATGATGTCTATTTGCGCGGCTTGATAGAATTTTCCAACATTTGCCGTAATGACTGTATGTACTGCGGTATCCGCCGGCATAACAAAAAAGTGTGCCGTTACCGTATAGAGCCGGAAGAACTTGTTGAAACAGCACGCAAAGCGGCTGCCATGGGGTTTAAGACGGTGGTTATGCAGTCCGGCGAAGATATGTATTACACCGCCGACGTAATGTGCCGCATCATTTCTGAGATCAAAAAATTTGATGTGGCGGTCACGCTCAGCATCGGCGAACGCAGCTATGACGAATACCGTGCTTTTCGCGAGGCCGGCGCCGACCGCTACCTGCTGCGTATTGAAACGACGGACAAAGACTTGTATCACCGGCTGGACCCCGGTATGAGCTGGCAGCGGCGTTATGAATGTCTGCTCGCGCTCAAACAACTTGGCTACGAGCTGGGGTCGGGAATTATGGTCGGACTTCCCGGACAGACAATTGAATCGATTGCCGATGATTTGCTTTTTTTGCAGAATTTGGAAATCGACATGGCGGGGATCGGACCTTTCATCCCCCATCCGGAAACGCCGCTTGCCGATGCCTCCGGCGGTTCGCTTGATTTGGCTTTGCGCACTATGGCGGTGATGCGTATCCTGATGCCGGACATTAACATTCCGGCCACCACGGCAATGGAAAGTCTGAACCCGCGTGGCCGGCTGATGGCTTTGCAAAGCGGTGCCAATGTGGTTATGCCCAATGTTACGGAAGGCGAATATCGCAGGTTCTATGAACTTTATCCCGGAAAAATATGCGTAAACGACACGCCGGTGCACTGCCGGAGTTGTATCGGAATGAAAATCCAAAGCATCGGCCGTACCATCGGCAGCGGTTTCGGCAGTCATAAAAAATAAAAACCCACTTGCCGTATCTCGTGATTTTTTTTGAAAAATATAAAAAATACAATTGAAGTTTGTCATTGTTTAATAAAATTTAAAACAATCGGCCGTATAACCGTAGCATAACCAAATGACGAAAAGGACGACATATGAAAAAAATATTTATTCTCGGCGCTGCGCTGGTTCTGATGGCCGGTTGTGCCGATTTATCCAAATATACCGCAGTTGACAGCAACGCTTCCGCCAAAACCCGGATGCGGGCTTGTATGGTCAGCGAGGCCAATGCCAAGTTTCAGGCCGGAACTTTGCTGACCAAAGGCATCAGCGCTACGGCCGATGAGATTGTCAACACCTGTATAAAGAAGTTGGCCCTGCAAAGTGCAGGTATCAGTGAAGAATCTCAGTCTACGGCGGAATCTATTATTACCAATCTCAAAAATATGGGCTACGCCGATTAAGTTTTTATCTGAAACGAGCAAAACAGCGTTATCTGCGGATAACGCTGTTTTTGTGTTAAAGGGCGGCGGCAATACCATTTTTTTGTTTCCATTTAGTCACGGTCTTTTTTTTATCAATGTTTTTGGGCGGAATGGTGCGGCGTAAACAAACAACAACCCCGGAAATCCGGGGTTGTCATCGTCAAACGGAGAATTCAGATTATAGGGACAATACAATGCCTAATTCAATTTATAAGAAAAGTTCAACATTGCCGCATGACTGTTGCTGTTGTTGCGAAACTGCCCGTAATATCCCAAATAGGCCTGAAAAGTCTTTTCGTCGTGCAGTTCAATTCCGACATTGAGCTCCGTCGCATAACGAGCCAGCCGATTAAGCTCCAGCAAATGAGTCTGATTCTCAAACGTCCCTGTAATATACCGGTTGCTCTGCGAAAAATCGTATAATCCGGCAATTTTTATTTGCGGAATCAACTGATATTCGGAGTTCAGAGCAAATTCTTTGGCAATTTTCATTCCGATAATGCCGCTCAGAATGTTTTGGCTGCTGCCGTCAATGTTAACATTCCGGGCATTACAGTAGTCGTCGTGCCAAATATAAAGATATCTCAGCCCGGCTTCTGGGGTAATCGTCCCAAAATCGTAACCGTTCATTATCTGCAAACCGATTGTCTGCAAATTGTAGCGTTCGTTGTTTTCTTCAAATCTGGCGTGAGAATAGCTCCCGGACAGATTGATATACCATTGCGCCGGCTTGTATTCTCCATAGGCAAAACCGCTGTGTGTAACCGCATCGGCATCGTGAAACAGCCCCTCAATATCATTTTCCAGATAACTGTAGCCAAAACCGAATTTATGGTTGGACAGACGTTTTTCAAATCCGGCAATCATTCCGTAGCTGTCTGTACTTTGGTAGGTATTGTGCCCGTATAAGGTATTGACCCACATAGAGCTGTTTTCCACGGTATTCATCTGCTCGCCGCCGGCAAAGCTGTTTATTCCGCCGCTGGTGCGGGAGCTGATGCCGTTAAACAGCAAACCGGCATTTTGGATTGCGGTGTTAATCGGATTAATATTCATTGCGGAATCAAAATCTCCTCCGCGGAGGCGAAGCACCAAGTGCAAAGTTGAATCTTTTTGAATGGAATAATCCTGCAAAGTATTGCCGTCTTCCAGTTGCTTTCCCGCAAAAATCAGTCTTTGCTGATCAGGCGGGATACCTTCTTTATCCTGAATTTTGGCCTTCACATCCTCAATTCTGTCCGTGGGTTCAACTTCTAAGGTAATGTGCTTTCCTGTTAATGTTTTTACAAAAATCTGCATCGCCCAAACATTGTTTGACCAAAGCAATGCAACAAATAAAAAGATACAAAACTTTTTCATGCTTTTTCCTGTTAGATGACGGCAATTGGCAGACAGCATTATAGCTTGGCAAATGTTATCATTCTTTTAAGACAGCAAAAAATTATTAAATATATGGTGTCGCCTCGACAAAAGCCCCGGAAGACCGGGGCTGCCATTGTCAGCACGCAAAATATTTTTCTGATATTTCTATCGGCATATTCTTAAAATTGCTCGGTATCATCGGCATTTTCAGCTGATACAGTTCCAGCAGGTTGGTGATTTTTGCAAAATCATAACGGCCGCCCCGCGTTTCCAACTCATCCACATCATTAACGGAAAGTCCGCTTTTTGCAGCCGCTTCAGCAATGGAGAGGCCGCGGTTCCGCCGGGCTTCAAAGAAAAATAAGGCTATTTCCAAACAGAGGTCAACTCCAAGTTCGTGAGCATAATAAATCGGCATCTTAGTCATTGTAACTCTCCACATTGATAAACAGTTTTTCCTGATATAACTCCAACAGCCGGCAGGTCAACGGCAGATTAAACTCGCCGCGTCCGGTCTCCAGGGCGTCAATATCTTCTATGCTGCATCCGGCTTTTTTTGCCGTTTCCTCAAGAGAGAGTTTCTGGTCGGTTCTGGCCCAATGCATTGACTCTCCAAAATTTCTTAAATTATCGGGACTGATAAAGTCAGACAGATTTTTCACGACATTTCCTTTCAAAAAAAAGACCACCTAAGCACTAAGGTGGTCGGAGAGTTCGTAAATCACATTTCGCAAAATGATTCCTTTAGCCTTTAGAATCCGAAAATCCCTATTGCATACGCTAAAAGCTCCCCGACCTTAGCCGGGGATATATTTATTGCCAACTGTTATAAGTAGCTGACAATATGACGATGTTATATCCTAACACCGTGCGAAATGAAGGCTTACGACAGCCCCGCACCGAAGTGCTAAACATGAGGAATAGCCTCAAGTCTGAAAACAGGATACCTGTTAAAAATTAATTTTACAATAAAAAACTAGAAAATCATATTTTTTTATCATTGATTTATAAGAGTAAATGTAAAATAAAAAAGCCCCTGTTTTTAGAAATCATCTCTAGGGGATTTAAGGAATAAAACAACTTTGTGTTATTGGGCTATTATCTATAAAAACTTATGATATCTAATAGATTTTCACGACATTTTATTTCAAAAAAAGACCACCTGAAAGGTGGTCGGGTACGTCGCCAAAATCATTAATCCAAGAAAATGATCCTCTGACCTTTAACATAATGCCATCGGCAAAACCTCCGACATTACGTCTGTTGTATAGTCAAAAGCATCCCGACCTTACATCAAGCCGAAATATACGCCTTAAAAAGGCTGACGAAATATATCGTTCCGCCAAGATAAATATTCCTTGATAGTGGAGCTGGCGAGCTCCAGCAGCCAAACACCGCCAGTCTAACGAAAATTTGTGTAAAGTACAAGCGCATTGTTATCGGGGAAATGATATTTTTGTGGCAAGAAGCCTGTTCGCAGAAAAACAAAAAGACCACCTAAGCACTAAGGTGGCCGGAGAGTTCGTAAATCATATTTCGCAAAATGATTCTGTTAGTCTTGGGCAACAGAAGGTTTCTGTTGTTTTAAAAAAGCGCCGACAGCATCAAACAGTTCATTCTGATTTTTGTCGCTGACAAAATTGTGTTCGCTGTCGTTAATAATTGCTATATATTTTGGGTGGGGCAGGCGGTCATATAATTTTCTGACATCCTGCGGCGAAACCACAGAATCATTGTCTGCCGCCACAAGAAGAGACATGGCTTTTAGATGCTCCGCATCGTTCAGGGCATTAAAGTTTTTGGCATCATCAAGAGTTTTATAAGAGATAAGGGCTTTGTCCTTTCCGTCCGGCGTTTGATAGACATAAGCGCCGTCAGATTTCCATTTTTGGCAGAATTCCGGCATATTCTTAAAGCACGAACGTTCCCACAAATCGCCGCTGACCACCGGAGCAATGCCGATAAGACGGTCTACTTTTTGGGGATTCTGCAATGCATATGACCAAACCGAAGCGCCGCCCAGCGAATGTCCGGCGAGGGCAAAGGGTTCGCTGTAAAAGTCTTGTTCGGCCGCCCAATTTATGACATTGGATAAATCTTCGGCAAAAGTCGATATTCTTGTGTTTTCAACATCTCGGCTGCTTTTGCCCAGGGAATGCCTGCTGTCAAAAGTAACAACGACATATCCGTTGGCCAGAAAGGCTTTCTTGGCAGCCAGAACCGCTTGGTGCTGCTGGTTGGAAGCCAGCCCGTGCTGTATAAACGCCAATTTATGGCTGCCTGCATTGCCCAACCCCTCGGCCGTCACGAAAAGGGTTTCGTTTTGCGGGGTGGTAATGGTGGTTTCTTTGACTGCCGGAGGCTGAGAACAGCACCATAATAAAAAAACAAGCAATAAACTGGCTTTACGCATAATCATCTCCTGTGTTGCAAAACAATAACTTCCAAAATCTGAAAGAAAATAACATCAAATAATATGCCTTATTTAAATTAATACCATCATCCGGTGAACATACTTCAACATTTAAAGGCTGCCGTCATTTTCCTGGTATCATAGTTTATTTTAATTAAAGTATCTGTCTACTATGGAGAATAGCCCTGCTTTTTTCCATAAAGTGCGATTTCCGATAATGTAAATACATTCTTTTGCTTGGGAAACGGCAACGTTAATTAAATTAGGTCGGTTTCCGGCCCAGGTTCGGGCCCCTTTTTGACTAATATCGGGAGCGCCTAAAACAAAAATAACAGCCTCGGCTTCTCGTCCCTGAACAGTATGAATCGTTCCTACATGATCATAAACCCAACTGTTGACATCACAATCCCATTTGTCAAAAACATGGCTGTTTTTTATAATATTTCTGAGGTTTTCAGCAACAATAACAAATGGCGTAATAATATATAAGTCGGGCAATTCCGTACAGCTGTCTTTTAGTTTTTCTAAAAGCTTTAATACTTCATCTCCTTCTTCCGAACACCATTTATTGTTAGATTTTCCTTTTATATCAATCCAACAGGAGTTTCCTAAACAGGTTTTTATTATGGATTCTTTGGGTAACTTGGCTTGAACCATTTTGTTGGCATAAGCGATTTGGTTTGAAATACTAAACATCGGCTCTGAACAACGCCTGTGAACCAATAACGGCATACCAACCGTTCTTTCTCCTGAAAAATCCTGAATATGAGTATAAAAACGGCTGCAGGCATCTGCCATCGTCTGGACAGAGGCAGATGGCGCGTTATAAATGTCTGGGTCAACTCCAAAACTTTTGCAAATATTTTCTGTCAGATTCTGAGGAAGCGGAACAACGGGTTCAATTTGTAAAGGATCCCCGACGATAACTGAACGTTGTGTGCGCATTATCGCTCCCAATGCTGCTTGTGGAAGAGCTTGCCCTGCTTCGTCAACAACCAGCCAACCAAGGCTTTCGGGAGGCAGACTGCCAAACATACGGTTAACGGAAGCAAATGTTGTTGAAATACAGGGAATAACTAAAAATAATGAGGACCAAAGATCCGGAATTAATGCATTCTGTTCTGGCGTCGCAAAATTTTGGCGGGAAAAATTTTGTAAAAGAATGCTTAAATTATGACGTAACGGCTTAGCCGCAGCATCAATAAAAGCTTTGTGTAGCTTAAGGGAAGCAAAAAAAGTTTTGTTTCTCAAATATTGAAACTTTTCATCACACCACGGAGAACTTAAATTTTGGTCTTTAGTGGTCAGTTGGGTGAAGTCTTCATCCCACAAAGTCGTTGATAATTGAGACTTGTATTTTTTTAGTAATACTTCATTCCTTTCATATTTCTCTTGTTGTAAAGAAAACTCAATTTTTTTGATTCGCAAATTCTCTCTATATGAGAGAGCTTCATTTTTACATAAAGAAAACTCTTTTTCAGCGTCCTTAAATTCTGTAAGAAGTAAATAGTGTTTTTCTTTTAATGTAATGACTTTTTGTCGCCAATTTTTATAGCCTTGGGTCCACATTAGAAAAAACCACCAAAAAGGTTTCTGAGTGCTATGCATTTTTAACGTTGCAGAAATGTTGTCCAGCTGCTTTTGAATAAGTTTGAATTTATCAAGAGCATTTTGCAGTGCTTGCTCTTTATCTCTCAATGATGCCGCACAGTTGTCACAATCTTCTTCAAGGCATATTATATGCTTGCGTAATGTAATTTGATTAAGAATAGTATTACGTAGCTCATTTAAAATTTCTTGCTGTTTTTTAGTTTCAGCATAAACCGACTTAAAATTTTCTTGTTCTTTTTTCCAGTTTCTTAATGCTTCGATTCTGCTTTGGGGACAATTTGATTTAAGTACCATCTCAGGAAGTCTTGTCCCTGTAATTTGTCCTGTTTGGGGATCTTTGATTTCAATCAGTTTTGGGGTGCCTAACGCATGGAGCAGATAATAAATCATACTGCAATCATCATCCCACGCAAAAGTTTTACAGAATTTGCCTCTGTTTGATGCATTTCCCAAGACAGCGGCAACTGCTCCCCAGGTGGGAATTTCCAATAATTTATCGGACAGGCAGCGGAAGTAATTAAAGTGCTGAAAATTTTCATCAATAGCATTTTGCGCCGGCAATTCTTTGCTTATATTTTCGACGGCTTTATTGTTAGATGAGGCAAAAACAATTTCATAACCTTTTACTTTGGGAGACATTTTATAAAAATGCAGCCAACCGTTTCCTGCTTTAGTTCTTACACCGGAATTAACAAAAGCTGTTTCAGGATCGTCAAAAGTACTCAATACCTCAGCTCTTTGTTCCACAATATCTGCGACCAAATCTCTCAATAAAGTTGTTTTTCCTGTTCCCGGAGGCCCGTTAACAGCTAAAATGCCATTGTCTCCTTGATAATTTTTGGCAGCATTAACGGCTGCCTGTTGTAACAACACTAAAGGATAGTTACCTTTCCCTGGCCATTTGGCCTTTGGCATCATTTGAGGAGAAACCAATTGTTCTAACTGATCAATGTTGTCAAGAATATTACATTTTCCTGATTGCTGAGTTAGTCCGAGGTATTTTTTCAAGGCAGAAGTTGCATGATTATTCACAAACATCTGTTTAACAGCATTGATGTCATCTAAGTAAAAGCTGTTTAATAACAAGTTATCCGGGGCGTCCAACATATAATAAACATCATCCCGAAGAACAAAAAGCTCATTTTTTACAAAAAAATCTGGAATATTTAATTTTTTGAATAACCATTGTTTGGCGGAAAAAATCATGTTTGAATTTACAGGAATTGGGTTTCCGTATTCATCAAGTTGTTTCAAATGTTCTTCCAACGTTGAAACAATAGCTATTTGTTCTTTACCCCATGTTTCCAAATTATTCAGGTCTCCGTGAAGAGCCTTTTCAATTCCCCAGGCAAAACTGGATATGGTTATAGGCGAATTTTCAATTAAAATACCTTTGCTGTCAACAATGGCAGTTGCCGCCAAAGCCATACTTTGAGGAATCTTTTGATTGGGATTGCTGTCTCCGTATACTTGTAATAAAGCATCAATAACTTTTCCGTAATCTATAACGCCGAGAACTATATGGTAGAATATACGGGATTGAGGAAGCGCCTTGGGTTTAGTTTTATCAAGCCAAGGTAGAACGTCTTTATCTAAATTGTAAATGATTTTTCTTTTGGTATCTTTAACTTTTAATAAATCTTCTTTTTTGTTAAAGGTAACAGGAGACAGTATTTCCAACGCACCCCAGGCAGAGAGTATATCCGTCGTTTTGTTTGTTAAAGAACGTTGGAGAATTTTATTTAATTCAAGCTTCTCAAAAATTTGTTGAGAGGCATCATTCTCAATAAATTCTGGGGTTTTATTGGTTTCAATGTTTTTTTCTTCTGCTCTTTTATGTTTTGTAATATTTGGAAAAGCTGCAATAATTGTGTTTGTTATTTTATCTTTTAATAAGACCGCTTTTTTGCTTTTACGAAAGGATAGTTCATTTGCTATTTTTTCCAGAACCTCCTGATTATTTTGATTGTTGTCAAATTCTTCCTCTAATTGTTTGAACGAATAGTTGAAGTACGGACGATTTTGAGGCATTATGCAGTTCCCAACATAAAATTCAGAACATAGATATTTAACTATTCAATTTTTAGCATGTTTTAATAAAAAATCAACGAATAATAGTGTTGTTTTCCTTATTGAAAAAATGCTAATTCATATATTATGTTTTTTATCAGAAAATAATTTTAGTTAAGACATTGTTTTTTATTAAGTTCCTTTATAAAAATAAAAAAACCACTCCAAAAGAGTGGTTTTCCTCACAATGGTGAGCTCGGGCGGGCTTAAGGAACAAAAACAACCGTTGCTCCGGTTGTTTTTGTGACGCAAGGCGAAGTTTGGTTAATGAGCAGGCAAGAGAGAGCGAGCGTAGCGAATTTACCAAACGAGTGACCGCAGCGATTTAGCTTTTGAAAAAAAGCTTATGAGCCAGAAGAACCGGAGGTTCGAACCCGCCGGCAAAAAAATAAAAAAAAACCACTCCAAAAGAGCGGTTTCTTTACAATGGTGATGCGGTTTCCAGTCATCACGAACTGGTCTAACCTGCCGTAAACATTTGCGTATAAACGCTTTGAGAAAGGAATTGGCTTCTGCGAATCAACCGATTTTCACTAGAAGTACTTTCCATCCTTCTCGAACTTGTCTAAAATACTAACAAAAATATTCTAGTTAATTCAAATTTCTTTAAACAAATCATCCGAAAACAAAAAATCTAAAATATCAGCTATAAATCGTTCTTTACATTCCTGTGTTCGGAACATTTTTTTTAAAGAGCATTCCCAGACAATTAGAGTCTTTATCCGTGACATATTTAACAGTTCTTTTATTTTTAGATCCCTTTGTGTATTATTAAAAAACTTTTTCTCCCAAAAATCTATGTTAGATTTGGGAATGTAAGCATATTTACAGTTTGGATGTTGATGCCAGAAACACCCGTGAACAAAAATCGCAGTATTATATTTTTTTAAATAAATGTCTGGGTGTCCCGGAATATACTTTACATTCTTTCTATATCTTATTCCTTTTTTGAAAAGTTCTTTTCGTAATATAATTTCAGGTTTGGTATTTTTAGATCTTATTGCTTTCATATTGAGACTGCGTTTGGCAGCATCTTTAATGTCAGTCATTAAAGGCCTTCCATTTCCTTGATAAAGTCAACAAACTGTCTAATACTCCATATTTGCTTTTGTCTGTCTTTTGGATAAGAACTGATATAACAGCGAGGAACAACCAACGTAACATTCTCTGCCTGCATTTCATCCATTTGAGCAGGAGATATGCCCTGCTGTAATGTACAGAGATATCGTTTTTTGATACGTCCGGCTTCATTCAGGATTTGTCGCCAACGATCCTTACATGTAGTTTTAGCGGCTAAAGTTGCAAGCTTAGAAACGGGAAATGTAAAATCATGATAATTTTCAATTGAAGGAAAAATAAAATCCGGTTTTTTATTGCCCTCTGTAATAGCCTGTGAAGAATACAAAATGTTATTAGCATCAAAAATTGCTGATAAATGATGTTCCAAACTTTTTCCGGCACGACTTTTCCTTCTGTTCAAAACGATGTTCGCCTTACGAATAAAATCATCTACGGAAGAAAAACCCTTTTCTAGAATATCTTTATATCTTAAATTTTCCAAAGCCTTGAAAATATTATATTCCATATCTGTCCATTCAATTATTTTTTTATCGGGATCTAATTGAATAAGTTTTCTGTTATCAAAAAGTTCACTGCAAATTACGCGAGCTGCAAGAGACATTTTTTCAGAAGATGGAAAATCTTCAGACAATGACATAATAAAGCGCTGAATAGCATCTGTCTCATTAGAAAGCTGAGATGTTATCTGCACATCTATGAGTTGATTTGTCTGCGTAGAACTAATATTAAAAGTATTAAAAAATAATTCAATATCATTGTCCTTATTCAGAAAATATCCAGAGTAATAATCGTAATCATCCTGTATTAAGATAAATAAGTCTCCTGTATTATCAGGACTAAGGAAAGGGAAGTCCCTTCCAAAGCGAGTAATTCTGAGTTCATTTTTACTTTTATAATAAGTAAAACAACTCTCTGTAGAAAAATCATCCTGCCATATTATTGTTATTATTCGCTTTAATATTTGTTCATTATCCAAAGGTTGATTAAATAATAATGGCCCCGCTGATTTTGATATGAGAATACCCGACTGATGTCCTCCTGTTGCACCAGTATCATTGGCAGAAAGAAATTTACAGAAAAATCTTTTCGACTTATATATTTTATTGAACAGAGATGTTAAGTCAACATTATTAATCATAGAGCCTCACTTACAACTGGAAATATACTCAAGAAAAGTAAAATTATTATCTAACTCCGTTAACTTTTGAATTATTAAATGTGCAATATCAGCCATAAGAGGAACAACTACTGAATTTCCAAACTGTTTATATGCCTGAGTATCAGAAACCGGAATTTTAAATGTATCAGGAAATCCCTGTAACCGAGCACATTCTCTTGGGGTGAGGCGTCGAGGGTTTTTTCCTTTTTGAGCGATTAAGATTTCTGAACCATCTTTATAATAACGGGCACTCATTGTTCTGGAAATTCCGTTAAGAGGAGCGAAACCATATCCAAACCCATTTCCGGATGCTTTATGTTTGGCTGCATAATTTTGTAAATAGCTCCATAACTTATCAGATAAAGTGTACTTATCATCAATCTTTGCTTCAAGAATGTTTTTTATAACAGGTTTATTTTCCGGATATGTTAAATCAAATTTGAATTCGGATAAATCAGGATACCTTCTTTTATCAAACCCCACGATAACAATCCGTTCTCTATGTTGAGGAACGTAAAACCTGCCATCAAAAACAGAGTAAAATACTGTATACTCAAGTTCATTCAGTGCCTCCAGTATTATTTTAAATGTTTTGCCTTTGTCATGACTACATAAGTTTTTTACATTTTCCAACATAAAGGCTTTAGGGCGTTTTTCTTTAAGAATACGGCAGACGTCAAAAAACAGAGTTCCCTGAGTTTTATCTTCAAACCCGGTAGCCCGTCCCAAGCTGTTTTTTTTAGATACTCCGGCAATGGAAAAAGGCTGACAAGGGAATCCTGCAACCAATATATCGTGGTCAGGAATATCTTTTGCATCAACTTTTGTTATATCTCCTTCAGGTAATTCTCCAAAATTTGCAAAATAAGTCTGCTGACTGTATTTGTTCCATTCATTTGAGTAAACACATTTTGCCTTAGATTTTTCAAACGCCAGCCTCATCCCTCCTATTCCGGCAAATAAATCTATAAAAGAATAATAATTGTTATCATTATTAGATTTTTTGTCTGTTTTTATAAACAGCTGTTTTATATGATTGCCAACATATTCCTGTATAGTCTGGTTTTCAGTTGCCGAGTACTGTAATAGTTTTTTGTGTATATCATCATCTATGCGTATATGGATTTGTTTCATAATATATCTCTGGGAAAAATATTATACCAATTATTTCCCTTTATATAACGTCTGTAAAATAAAGCAAGATTATAAATCTATCAGGACAATATGTGGATAATTATTTAAAACATCTGATAATGTTTTACACGAGACTTGGTCCATAAAAATACAATAATCTCCGGAAATTACCAGTGTGAGATTATCAAATAAAAAAGGAAACATTGAGATATCAGAAAACGCATATATCCTTTAGAATATAAAACTTATGAAAAGAGAGTTGACACTACTTAAAACTGAAAGGTGAAGTTTTAATAAAAAGCTGTTACAGTCAGACATATTTTAATAACGAAAAAATGAAATAACATATAAATCGAATTCTCAAGTCCGTTTATATACAGAGCATCTTTATTTAGAAAAGTTATCTGCATTTAATTTCAAACTTTCAGCATTGGAGCTGATTGCTTTTTCTGATAAAAGTTATTAATTTCTTTAATTGCTGTTCCAAATCAAGACACTTGCTTAAGCTTTCTTTTGTATAATTGGAATCCTGAATAATTTCTGCAGCAAACTGGACCTTATCAAAAGATTTAATGTGTTTATTATTCTTATAAATATCAGGAAATAAATCAAACTGTTTAACTTGGACATCTTTTCCAAAATAAGATGTTAACGCTGCTGAAGGAAGATAATTTTCAATTTCTTTGCCCTTGGTAACCCAATGAGTATGAGGAAGTTCCTCTTTAATCCTTTTTACCCTGTCTTTTAATTGTGAACGCACATTTCTTTTATCGCTATCCATAACGACATATGAATTTTTATTAATTTTTAATAAATTAATAAAATCATCATCTTGAGTCGAATAGTGCGATAACAGAGCTCCACCATAAAATATAAACTGATAATGAAGCCCTTCCTCTAATTTGTTACCATCATTAAACATTTCAAGCCATTTTTTTATATAAATACGATCTGACGGACCTTCTACCCAGATCACACAGTTAGCCTGTAATAAATCACTGGCTTTAACGCCCAAGTCATCCAGCAGATCCCTTTTCGATTCATCTGTCATAACTGTTTCTACAGTTGATTTATAGCCATCGTTACAAACTTTTAAAATCTGCGCATCAGGACAGTTTCCAAACAGATCAATAGCAACATTTGAATGTGTCGTTAAAAATACCACCATTTCTTTTTTATCTTGAATATAGTCCTTTATATGAAGCAACAATTTTCTTTCCAAACTGGGATGCATATTATTTTCTAATTCTTCAAAAGCAAAAACGAACTTTGATCCTTTTGTAATGGATGGAATAATATGTAACAATGTAAGTGTGGCTATGATTGTTTTTAAGCCACTTCCACAATCAGATAATTTAATACCGCCTTTTTTGGCTTCTTCCAAATATATCTCATGTTCTCCAGACTTATTGATCATTGTATATATACGGGTAAAAGTAATTTCTGGTGCCACAATTTTATTAAGGTTTTCAAGAAAATCTTGCTCAATATATTCTTTCCAGTGTTGTTTTATTCCACTTTCATCATTAATCATTCTGGCGATAAGACTAGTAATATTGGAAGCATCAGCCTTAATAAAGTCAAAAAATGTATTTTGATCAAAATCAATTTGTTCTGTTTTTATATCTCGCTCTGCTTGCAGATGAAGATACTTATATCCGTCAAAAGGACTTTTAATATTTATATTTTGTAATTCTCTTAGTATTATATCTTGACCATCTGTATTTAATCTAAAATAGCTTAGATCTGTATAAATCTTTTTTCCTTTTTCATCTAATTGTATTAAAATCTGATTTCCAGTTAAGTATCGCCCGACTAGATCCCAATGACTGGCAAGATTATTACGAAAAATTTCACCGATGTATCCACGGCTTGTATCTGTTCGGAAGACTTTCAATAATGCTTCTTGCTCGACAGGTGCTCCAATTTGTAAGCTCATATCTGAATATTGCTGCATTCCGGATTTAATAAAACATTCTAATACTTCTAATAATTTTGATTTTCCACTATTATTTTTCCCAATTAAAACATTGATATGTCTGATCTGATCAAATCCCTGATACTCATCAGATGCAAAACATTTATAATCCTTAACTTTAAAAGATATCGCCATTTTATTCCTGTACTTTATGATTTAATTATTAAGTATAGCTGTTCTAAGTTTAATTATTCAAGCTAAAATTCATAAAAATTAAATTCAGCCAAACACCACAATAAAACCCGCTTTACCCCTCGCGCATACTCTCGTTCAGATATTTCATCACCGGAGAGAGCAAATATTCGATCACGCGGCGTTTGCCGGTTTTGATTTCTGACGTCACGTTCATACCAGACTTGAGCCGAATAATCTGCCCATCCGTCTTGATTTCGTTATCCAACAGTGTTTGGGGCGCCAACCTAAAATTTGTCCTGTGTTTTGTGCATGCCTTGCCCTTAATCGTATCACTCGGGATATTATTTTATATTAAATATTCCTTTGAAATACAATAAAATTCTCTTACAAGTAATTAATACAAAGGAGAATAAAAATGGGAATGTCAAAATTTACTCAGGAAATTAAAAGCGAAATTGCTGATAAATATAAAAAAGGAGTGGAAGTTACTTTGTTGTGCCAAGAATACGGTATCTCCAGAAGTTATTTGTACAAGATTGTTAAGTTGAAAAGGAAGCATCGAAATCCATATCAGAAAACTGCACATACTCTCTGGGATATAGAACTCATGAAAAGAGAATTGATGACTCTTAAAACTGAAAATGAGATTTTCAGAAAAAGCGGTTGTGGTTTGAACTCTTCTAATGATGAGAAGATAGCCGCTGTTGATAAATTAAAAAATGAATATTCCATACATATCATTTGCAAGACACTGGGATTGTTAAAATCAACCTATTATCATAGAGTAAAAAGAGCACCCGAAATGGTATGAAATTCGTAACGAAATGCTTCGTCCTAAGATTCTTGCGATATTTAAGGAAAGTAAAGAACGGTTTGGAGCACAGAAAATATCAATAAAATTAAAACAGCAGGGAATGCAGGTAAGTATTGATGCTGTTTCAAAAATAATGAAAGAAATGGGATTGGTGTGCAAACAGAGTCGTATGAGAAAGTACAACACAACCAATAAATGCTCAAAATATCGTAAAAACAGATTGAAAAGAAATTTTAATCCGAATCTCCCTAATACATTTTGGGTAAGTGACATAACCCATATGTTAACCAGCGACGGTGATTGCTATATTTGTGTTATTATGGATTTGTTTTCAAGAAAAATAATTGCTTATAGTGTATCTGAACGAAATGATACGGATCTTGTCCTGACAGCATTTAACAAAGCATTTTTAGAACGAGGAAAACCAGTAAATTTAATCTTTCATTCCGATCAGGGAACGCAGTATACATCGTATAAATGCAGATATGTGTTACGTCAAAATAGCGTTCTCCAATCTTTTTCAACACCAGGAACACCATATGACAATGCTGTTATGGAGAGATTCATTGGGGTAATGAAACATGAAAGTTTATCCCACGTGTATTACAAAAATATAGATGAGTTAAGAGAAGGTGTTAAAGAATATATGGAGTTTTTTAATGACATGAGGCCATTGGAACATCTTGGTTGGTTAACTCCTAATGAATTCGAACAGCGATATTTTGAGAAAATGGCATATTGAAATTATGATTTAAACGAATAAAGCTCCGTGAAACGGAGCTTTATTTTGTAGACTTGGTCTACTAAAAAGAGTCTAAAAAATCCTCTTACTTACAAATGGTGAGCTCGGGCGGGTTCGAACCGCCGACCCTTTGATTAAAAGTCAAATGCTCTACCGACTGAGCTACGAGCCCTTAACTCAACATCGAGGGTATGTATAGAAGATAAATTTTGTGAAGTCAACTAAAAAAATCAAAAAAAATTAAAAAAGTAAATTTGTAGTATATTTATTAATAATTATGTGTTAGCATTCTCTCAAAATTAGATAAGTTTTATTGTTACAGAGGTAAAAATGGCTAGAGATATTAATTCAGAGCAGGAAGGCAGATACGATATCTTACAAAATAACGAAGGTGCGATTTTGATTATGATAAAGCAGCGCCGCGGTGGTCCTGAAAATCCCCGTTTTGTTTATGATGGCGGAGATACTGCTTTACTGTATCGGAGTCGTGAAAGTGCCGTATTTTTGGGCGGAATTAATGCTGATGCCCGCAATCCTTTAAAATCCGTGGATGAGGTTTTGGTTGCGGAACTTGATGGTGCCGAAGTTGCCCGTGAATATATGGTTCCGGTTCGCATCGTCCGCAGTTTGGATGCCATAAAGTAATTTTATGCACATATACGCTATTCTTCTAATAAGGGCTTTAAAAGCCCTTATTTTTTGTTATATTGAGCAGCAAAGGTATAAGTGTAGGTATTGATTTTATGATTTTACAGCTTTTTTTAAGCCTGGTTGTAATGGCTTTGTTTGCCTTTATCGTTGCTCCCGGGCAGGGGCGGCGGGCATGGTCTGCGATAATGTTCGTGATTTGTGCTGTTTTGATGTATCATCTGTGGAGCGCGTTTCAGCAGCATGACACCAGTCAGTTTGTGTACCCTTGGATACCTTATCCCGCTTTGCAGGCGAACTTTAATCTTTCGGCGAACCTCAAGCTGGAACAAATGCTTTTGCCTTTGTTGGGAACAGCTTTGCTGCTTATTTATCTGAACTGTATTTATAAGCCCGAAGAGCATAAACTCAGGCTTAACGGGTTGGTGCTTCTTTCGGTTGCCGCGGTTATCGTTCTGGCCTCTTCGCGTGATTTCATTCAGTTGATGTCAGGCAGCTGCTGTTTTACCATATTGGGTTTTTACCTGATTGATAATATTGAAGCCAAAAAAAAGTTTATTTTTTATAATTTTATTGCCGAAATGGCACTGTTCACGGCTTTGTCCGTTGTTTACAGCCGGTTGGGAAGCATCGCGCTTCCGGTAGCGTCAAACTATGCGCAGGTGGGCGAACATAAGGATTTGGTGGCTGCGCTTTTGCTCTTGGTTATCTTTATCAAGGCCGGTTTGTTTATGTTTCAGAATCAAATGCTGGATTTGCAAGTCTTGACTTTTAACCGGGTAATCTGCTTGTCTGCATTGTCAACGCCGTTATCCGCGCTGATTTTGTTTAACCGGCTTCGCCCGTTGCTGATGGAGGGCGATTTTACGGTTCTGCTGCTGCAGGTTTTTTGCGGATTGTCCCTTCTCTGGGGATTTTTCGGCAGTTTGATTATCGATAACATTAAGGCCAAGGCACTTTATCTCAACTTGATGTTTTATAGTTTTGCCCTCGGGGTTGTTTTTCGGAACGCGGATTCACTGTATTATTCGGTAGCGTTTTTACTGCCGGCGGCTATTCTCCTGAATGTTTTGCTGATGATTAATGTGATTTCCGCGTCAAATGAAGTCTATGTCTCTCAAATGGGCGGCTTTTTCCGACATCTGAAGCTTAATTTCTTTTTGGTTCTGCTGGGGGTTTTTGCCTTCATCGCCGTTTTGGGCAGCCAGTACAGTGTTGAATTAAAATATTATTACGGCGTTTACGGCTCGCTGGTGCTTGTGGCGTTGGCTCATATTTTTCGAGATATCTTTTGGGGAGAAGAAAATGCCGACGAACGTGTCGCCGCCTTGCTTCAGAACGTCGGAGCCTTTTATTGGCTGCCGCTGGGCTGCGGCTGCATTGCCGTGGCATATCTGCTCCGGAATGGTCAAACGATTATAGAAATCGCCGCTTTCGGTTGCTTTGTCCTCCTTATGCTCCTCGGCATAACGCGTGTTTTCAATCGTTGGGCCGACAATGAAACCGTACAGGATATGGATGTCTGGGAGCTTTTGTATCATTACCTGTTGTTGACGCCGCTGCGCCTGTTGGGCCGAATTCTCTGGATTGCCGTTGATTTTGTGGTCATTGAGCGCACCATAATAGGTTCAATATCTCAGACGACCCGCTTTTTTGTCGGAGGACTGCACCGTATTCAATCAGCCCTCTGGCTGAATTATTTGCTGATGGTAATGCTGGGGTTGGCCATTGTCATTTTAACGATAGGATATTACTGGTATGAATAGTCCTTTTGCTCTTTTGTCTCTGATTGTTGCCATTCCGTTTTTCGGGCTTTTGTTTGTGCTGACGGCCAAAGATGATGAAGAAAACGTCGGGCGCAACGCTTTTAATGTCTGTGTCTTTTCAATTTTGGCCAATATCATTTTGATTTGGCGAATATTTATGATTATTGACGAAGACAGCCCTGTGCTCCAGCTGCAGGAACATTTCCAATGGCTGGCAACGCCGCGCATTGATATTCTTTTGGGAATAGACACCTTTTCCCTGCTTTTGATTTTGGCGGTGCATCTTGCGGTTCTGATTGGCTTGTCCGGAGTACGGCGCGATACCTATAAACAAAAGTCGTTAATGGTCTTTACCCTGTTGTTTTTAAGTATGTCGACCGGCTTTTTTGTTGCTGCCGACATCTTCTCCTTCTATATCTTTTTTGAAGGTATGTTGCTGCCTTTGTTTATGATTACGGGTATGTTCGGTGCGGTAAAAAAGCAGGGGCTGATTTATCGTTTTTTCCTGTATAACTTTTTGGGGGCGATGCTGTTGTTCAGCGCCATTATGCTGATTTACCATTATCATGGCGCGCTCACTCTCGAACAGCTGCGTCATTTGAAAATAGCTCCCCAGGTTGCTTATTATATCTGGGCGGCGGTATTTCTGTCGTTTCTTTCGCGGATACCGATTTGGCCGTTTCATTATTGGATATCTTCGATTAATGCCGGTATCCGTAATCCGCTGGCTTTCATTATTACAGTTTTGATGCCGCTGACCGGAATTTACGGTTTCCTCCGTTTTCTTCCGGATTCAATTCCTCAGCCGGTAGAATATTATCTGACCTGGATTAACGTCATCGGCGTGGTCACAATGCTCTTTATCGCTTTGATAGGTTTTATCAATAAGGATTCCCAATATAAGGTTTTTTCATATATCACGGTATATTATATTATGTATCTGCTGGGTGTCTTTATGCACGATAAATTGATTTTGTTGAATATTAGCTTCTCGTTGTTCAGCTTTATCCTTATTGTCGCCACGCTGGAGGTGCTGGCAAACCATATTGCCCGCAAAGAAGAAGCCTACGACGTTTCCTCCACCGGCGCATTATGTAGAGTCCGCAGACTGTCTTTTGCCTATTCCTATCTGACCATAGCGGCTATCGGTATGCCGTTGTCAGCCGTTTTCCTGAATAATTTTTTGATATTGTCCCGGTTGCTGGCATCAAATATAAAGATGGGTATGGTTTTGATTGCTTCGCTGGCTCTGGTCGGCGGAACGCTGTTGCAGGAACTCTACAAGCACAAAACCGAAAATCCGTCCTGCCCGATAAATCAGGATGATGACATTTCCAAACCGATGTTCGCTTTTATGCTGTTTATAATTTTTATTCTGTTAATGTCGTTTATCAAACCTCTGTGGTTTGTGGTTGATGCCTAAAGGAGCCTGACAATGCTGCAAAATTGGTTTATTTTAATGCCGGAAATCAGCCTGCTGTCATACCTTGCGGTGGCCGCCCTGGTTAACCGTTATCGCGCCGGCAAAACCGCAAAAACTTTTTTTACGCTCAGCAAGTATTTCTTGCTGGCCGCATTGCTCGGCACCGTCGTGTTTTACAATCTCAGCGTTTTTCCCTGCTGGATGAAAAATACGCCGTATACGACATTGTTTAAGGTTGTGATTTATCTGGTAGCTTTTGCCTGGTTTTACTTGTCGTCCAAATGGTTTCTGAACAAAAACCGCTCGTCTTATCGGTTTTATTCTTTGGGAATGACGGCGTTGCTGCTGTTGGGAATTTTAATTTCCGCTCAAAATTTTCTGCTTGTTGCCGGCGTTGTTCCTTTGTTGTGCCTCATAAATTATGCTTTGCTGCGTCTTCATTGGGATGAAGACCGGATTATCGAGATGTCGCGCCTGTATCTCTTTTTCGCTTCGCTGTTTTGCCTGCTTTTGTGGGTGGGAGCCGTTTTGCTGTGGACAGAAGTACAAAGCTTTGCTTTTGCCGATATTTACGATTACTATAACGCCGGCCGGCCGATGACCCTGGTTTCCTATGCGGCGGTAGGTATGATTATGTGCAGCTTGTTTTTTATGCTGGCCGTGGCTCCGTTTCATTCTTGGTTTGTCGGAATTGTCAGTGTGGCGATTTTGCCTGTGTGCGGGTTTATAACTCTGGTGCCGCCGTTTGCCTATTTGGCCTGTCTGATAAATTCCATGGTAAACATTTTCTGGACGGCGGGAGAATTTATCAAACCGGCTTTGTTGATTTTTGCCTCGATTTCACTGTTTATCGGCGCCCTCTCGGCTAACGGGGAAAAAAATCTGCGTGAACTTTTTGCGTTCAGCAGCATTTATCATATCGGCTTTCTTTTGTTTACGATAGTCAGTTTCAATGACAACAGCGTTTTGAGCGCCTTTGCTTATATGATGGTTTATATTTTGGCAATGGCCGGAGTTTATACCGTATTTCTGGGGTTGAAGAGCCGGGGCGACTATCTGACCGGCCTCTCAGACATTGACGGATTGTCGGTTTCCAAACCGTATCTTTCTGCCGCACTGCTCGTTTTTATGGTATCGCTGGCAGGCATTCCGCCAATGCTCGGTTTTTTGGGAAGACTTTCTGTCATCAACAATCTGGTGGTGGAAGAACGCTGGGGAGACGTGGTTGTTTTGCTGGTGTCGATGCTGTTTATGGCAAATGCCTACCTTCAGGTTATTCGAACCGCTTACTTTGAGCCGCTTAAAAAGTCGTTTGACCGTACCGATAAGGCGATTTATATCTGCCTGTTTGTCAATTTGGTGCTGGTAATCATCTCAACGCTCAATCCCGGCTACCTGCTGCATGATGCCGAACTGATATTGAATGGGATTTTCTGAAATGACGGATATTTTAGGATGGGAATGGATTGACTTTGACGAACTGGGTTCCACCAATGACAAGGCGCGCGAGCTCACCGCAGAGCCTCCGGCAAAACGTTTTGTGGTGACGGCCGAAACCCAGAACAAGGGCAGGGGGCGCCGCGGCCGCAATTGGGTAGGCTTGAAGGGAAACTTGTTTTCGACTTATGCTCTCCCGTTAGATATAAGATTGTTGGGGCAGTTTGTTTTCGTCATATCATTAAGTTTGCAACAGACGATTAAGGAGATGGCGCCGCAGGCTGATGTAAAGTTGAAGTGGCCTAACGATGTTTTGGTAAACGGCGCGAAAATTTCCGGGATTTTACTTGAAAAAGGCGAAGGAGAGTATATAATCGCCGGCATCGGAGTAAATATTATTGCTGCTCCCGGCGCCGCCTCCGGTTTGTTTTATCAGGCAACGAGCCTGAAAGAGGCCGGCATCGAAACCGATCGTGTTTCTTTTTTGAAAGCTTATCTTAAACGGTTAAACGGTTTTCTTGAACTATGGGAGCATCAGGGCTTTGTTGCCGTCAGGGACTTATGGCTGCAAAACGCCCGGGGGCTCGGAACCGAAATTACGGTGACGACGGAAAAAGAAGTAAAACGCGGCATTTTCAGGGGTGTTGACGACGACGGCTTGCTGCTGTTGGAGGAAGCCGGCCATCTGACGAAAATTTATGCCGGAGATGTATTTTATAAAGAGGAAAAGTAAAAATTTATGAGTGAAAACACCGAAACCCAGTTGGAATTGTTTGCCTTGCCGGAAATCAGCCGGCCCCGGGAAGCGGCGCCGATGCAAAAAGAATTTAAACCCGTTCCCGGTTTTGACCGGCCCGGTATCCATTTTGTCGCTCTCGGCGGTGCGGAAAAAGTCGGTATGAATATGTATGCCTATATTGTAGACAACCGCATTATTGTGGTCGACGCCGGCTACGATTTTCTGAATGACGATTTTCCCGGTATGGAATTGGGGCTTGCCGACGCTTCGTTTCTTGAAAATTATCGGGAAAACATAGAGGCTTTGTTCATTACCCATTCGCATGAAGATCATTTTGGTGCCATTGCCCATATCTGGCCCCGGCTGCAGTGCCCCGTTTATGCTACGGACTTTACGCTCGGCCATATCAAACCCCGGCTGAGGGAATATAATCTTGAGGGCGTTGTGCCGTTAAATTCGGTAAATGACAGCCCGGTGGTAAAATTGGACAGTTTTGACGTTGAATATGTGCCTGTTGTCCATTCATTGCCCGAAAACGCCGCATTGTTTATCAAAACCCGCTACGGCAATATTTTTCACGCAACCGATTGGCGCTTTGACAATTGCGGCATCGGGTTTATGAAGACGGACTATCCCCGTCTGGATGAAATCGGCAATCAGGGCGTTGAACTTTATGTCGGCGATTCAATTCATATGGCGCATGACCACGCGGAACCTTCGGAAAGTGAAATCCGCGAAAGCCTGATGCAGTTGGTGCCCAAGTTCAAAAACACCTTGGTGGCAACTTGTTTCGCTTCCAACATTGCCCGGATGGAAAGTTTGATTTTGGCGGCACACGCTGCCGGCCGTACCCCGGTAATTGCAGGAATGAGCCTGATAGAAAATATGCGCATTGCCAAGGAATGCGGTTTTCTGCCGGATTTGCCGCCGGTAGTCGAGGCCAAACAAGCTAAAGACATTCCGCTGGACAAGATGTTGTATATCTGTGCCGGTTCGCAGGGAAATTACCGCAGCGGCCTTACGCGTATCGTCAATGGCGAAAACAAGGATATCCGTTTAGGACAGGGGGATGCCATCATCTTTTCCTCACAGATTATTCCCGGCAATGAACAGAAAATAGAACGAATGCAGGAAAAGCTGCGGGATGCCGGCGTTGACGTTATTTCTTCTGAAGAATATCTGGTTCACACTTCAGGACACGGCTGCAAGGAAGACATCAAACGTATGCTGGAACTGGTGCGTCCTCGCGTTATGATTCCGGTTCATGGCGACAAGCGCGACATTCGCAAGCAAAAACGCTACGCTTTGGAACTGGGCGGAAGCGTTCGTCAGGTTGTTGTCGCCCGGGACGGTGATGTGGTCAATATCCTGAACGGCGCTGCCGAAATTATCGGCGAAGTTCCGACGGATGAACTCGGCGTTGACCGCAAACAGGTTATCAGCCTGAACTCTCAGGTCGTCAAAAACCGTAAACGCATAGCTTTTAACTGCAGTTTGTATATCAGTGTCGTCCTTGGCGAAAATTGGGAGGTTGAAGATTTGCAGATTTCTTCAATCGACATTCTGGATGAAAAGGATTTTGCCGCGCTCGCTTCGGAAATCAAGGCGGAAATGCTAAAGTCTATTCCTTCGGAAGTTGTAAAGCTCAATTATCGGGCACCGCAGATTAAAGAGTACATTCAGGCCAAAATCCGTAAAATGGTATACAAGGCGACAGACATCAAACCCGTGACTTTTATGCATTTTTACAAAAAAGGCCTGATTGATGCTTCCGTGTGCGGAGAAACGGATATCTGACAAACTGCTCGGCAATGCGTACACAAGACTGAACCTCAAGACTTTGTCATTGGGGGATTAGGTTTCGTGATAATGTCAGACGGCGCGTTATTTAAAGTTTTCGATTTTTAAGTTGCGCAAAGCCGCAACGGAAACGTTTGAAGTCCTTTTTTCAAAAGCTTCTTGGGTTTCGGTTGTTTTTTCGCCTTTCTCGTTAACGGTTTCTCTCGGCTTGTTTTTGTCTTCCATAATTTTCTTCAAGCGGGAAAGGCGTTCTTCTTTCGTACTGCTTTTCTCAGCATCTATCGACCCGTGTTCAATATTATGCTGAAGGGCTTTTTCCATTGCGGATTGAAAAGAGATTTCCGCTTCGATGATTTTTTGCTGTTCTCCCGAATTTTGAGCCTGCAACAGCGCTTTTCTGGCAGCGGAGACTTCAGCGGCCATTTCGCGTTTTTCTCTCAGCAGTTTTATTTTCGGATTCACGTCTTCAAGCAGTTTTAAGTCCGGAGCGTCTCGCAGCGGAACTCCTTCTACTGCCGCCGCCAGTACCATATTGGCGGCGAATTTGCGGTCTTCTGCATTGTTTAAGTCCAGCGGACCGATGCTCAGAGCTTTGTAGCCGGCTGCTCTGGCGCTTTTGGCAACCAAAACGAAATGTTTAAATTCTTCGCTGTCGACATCGACGCTGTTAGCGCCTGAAATGGTTACTTTGCCGTTTACGATATTGTTGTCCGCATTCTGTTGACTGTCATACAAATTGTATTGTTTGGGCTCGGTTTCATCAGCTTTGCAGATAATGTTATGTTTTTCGCAGCAGTTGCCCAGTTCAATAGCCAGTTTCTCGGCACGGGTAAGCTCGCGTTGGCTGATTGTAACCGGCTCGTTTTCTGTCGTTGTTTGATTGTCTTCCCGCATCGGCTGCGTGTCAATATGCTCATCGGAACCGGAACTTGTGTCGGCTGCCTCTTGCTGTTGGCGGTTCCCGTCGTGTTGTTCGGCAAAACGGGCAGCTTCTTCTTCCGTCATATTTTCAAAAACTATGTTTTCTGCCGGCGTTTCCGCTTCTGCCGCAGCCTGATTGTTTTCTTCCCGTTCGGCGAAAGCTTGAGACTGCTGCATCAAGTTCAAAGCCGTTCGTCCGGCGGCAATTGCATTATGCTGGTCTGCCGTCAGCGAGTTTTTCGGTAGTCTTTCCAACATTTCGCAAATGTTGTTTATGCTGTTCAGCTCTTCCGGCGTTTTTGCATCGTTGACTTTGGCCAGACGTCCGAGACATTCGGCTAAAAGCTGATTGCGCTGAGTGTCATAGAGATTGTGATTCATCTCCGGAGGTTCAATTCCCGGAGCAGAAGACCATGCCCGGCCGAGGCCGAAATTGTTTCCCAGTTTCAGCAGGTCACTGTTGTCAATTTGATTAAGCCGAAAACCCGGGTGCTTCAACATTGCCGAAGCATGAGCACGTTTCAGGCCGTTAACGGCAAGCTCTTTTTCTTCGCGTTTCCAGTCGTCCCGTTGCATCAGGGCGTCAAGCTTGTTGTCTAAACTTTCGGTAACATAAGATGTTATTATTCGGTTGACGGTAATAACCTCTTCTGCCTGAGCAGGATGCGTTGTCTCGTTTGCCTTTGGCGTTTCTTGCTTTTCGGGTCTGTTCAACACTTCTTGCTTGAAAGCGCGGCGCTCATGTTTCTTTTCTGTTTTGGTTTGCAAATCTTGCGCTTCTTCTTTCTTGGTACGTTCTTCCGCCCATGCTTTTGCCTGAGGAAGCAAGTCTTTCAAAATTGAAAAATCATATTTGATTTTGTTGGCTTTTGCATATTCCTGCACCAGCCTGATGTCCTCCAAACCGATTTCATCCTGAGGATTTTTCGCTTCTTCTTTCTTGGTGCTTTCTAAGGTCGTGTCTTTCTGTTTCTTTTGGGTTTCAGCTTCTAAAGCGGCAATGTCGCGTTCCAGACTTGTTACAATTCCCGTCAGCTGTTGGATGTCTTTTTTGTTTCCGCCGCTGTTTTCATGTATCTGCCCTGCAATTTTGACAATTGTTTTCAGGGCTTTGATTTCTTCAACTCCGTAGCCGGAGGCCTTTTTGTTTTGCAAATAAGCGGCAACCTTTTGAATACCGTCATTCACCAGGCGCAGGGTTTCCTTGTTGGCATCCGTGCCGGTAAAATGAGGAACGCTCACATTTTTATTGATGTCTTCAATAAACGTGAGAAGGTCAGAGGGTTGGCATTCATTCAGGTCAACTTTGCCAATGTGTTTGAGGGTGTATTCTTTAACCGCCTTTTCATAGGCGCGAATACCTGCGGTAATGCTGAATGCTTCGCTGTCACCCCGCTCAAGCGCGGCCTGCTCGGCTTGGTTTCTCTCTTGTTCCGCTTTTTGTATCTTTTCTTCGTAACTGTAATTTTTCATTGCCAAACTCTGTCCGGATGTTCTCTCTAGCTAAAGTATAGCTTAAATGTCTCTTTTCTGCAATACAAATTTGGACAAAATTAAGGTTTTTGTTTGAGGTTTTTGATTCGCACCAGCAAATCATCGATTTTTAACCTGAGTTTGGCATCTTTGGCGTTAATTTTTGCTTGTTCGGCCTGTCGTTCGGCAATATCCTGTGCACCGATGCGCAAAGAGTGCTCTGCCGCCGCATAATTTGCCGCAGCCTCGTTGCCGGCCATTCCGTATGCCCGCGACAGCAACAGCCAGCTGAATCCCAGCGGGCGGGAGATGTTAGCTTTGTTTAACAGATTGATTGCTTCCTGAATTTCATTTTTATCGGGCGAGTCTTCCAGAATGGCCTGCGCCGTACTGATTTGGAGCAGCGCGGAAGTCGGCATCAGCGACAGAGCCTTGCGGTAGGCGGCGACAGCCGGTTTGATTTTGCCGGTTTCCAAATAAATTTGCCCTTTTAGTTCATAAAAATAGGGATTGTCCGGTTCGCTCTGGCTCAGTTTTTCCAAACCGCTCAAAGCCTGATTGAACTTTAGAGCTTTAAAATCGGCAATTGCCCGCGCATATTGTCCTGAAATGCTTTTGTCCGTTGCCGGATATTTTTTATAAGTGTCAGCCGGCGTGTTCAAATAAGCGTAGAGTTTGGCCTTTACCCGCTCAAATTCATTTTGCAGGGGATCCGCGGCCGTCAGCGGAAACCTTTTTGCCGCTTCTTCAAAAAAGCTTATTCTCTCCCTGGTTATCGGGTGGGTTCGAAAATAGGGGATTTCTTCAATGCCGCTCATTGTGTTGCGGGTAGAAATCCTTTTCATAAAAGTCAGCATTCCTGCCGGGCTTTGCCCTGTTTTGTTGAGCAGTTTCATTGCCGCTTCGTCGGCGGAGCGTTCCTCTTGCGTACGATAACGGCTGTAATGGGTGAGGGCGGAGCTCTGGGTTCCGAGCATAACGGCCATGGCTGCGTCTCCGCGGCCGCTGAGCGCGGCGGCGGTTCCTGCCAAAATTGCCGATGCCAGAGTAACTCCCTGAAGTTCCTGATTCTTAAGTTTTTGGCGCAAAATGTGGCCGCCTTCGATATGTCCGGTCTCGTGGGCGATAACGCCGGCCAGTTCGTTGGGGCTGTCTGCGGCAATAATTGTTCCTGTGTGTACAAACAACGCGTTACCGTCAGCAACAAAGGCATTCAGTGTCGGATCGTCAACAATATAAATGTCATTGCGGTTAAAGCGTACTTTTGCTGCCGTAAACAACGGTCGGGCGATTTTTCCCAGCAGCTGCTCGGTTTCCTCGTCGGAGATTAAACTGATGCCTTGTGCGGCAGTCGGTTTTGCAGCCATAAACGCCAAAAAGGCTAATGACAGCATTATGCTGCCGATTAGCCTTCTCCAAGTTGTATGGCGGTTAGTGTCTAACCTTTGATAAGTTTTTTCCACCAAGTTGATTTTTCCTTCACCGGTTCCCCGTCATTTTGAGGCTCTGATTTAGAATTAATATCTTCATGGCTGTTATACAAGATAACGGCTTCCTGTTTCTCGTGCGGCGGGTTCTTTTCTCCGCTGTCGCCGTTATTGTTGTTCCGGCGGTCAAAACGGTTGCGCCCGCGTCTGCGGTTGTCTCTGCGTCTGCGGCCGCGGTAATTGCCTTCGCGGTTATTCTCTTCGCCTGAGGCTTCCTCGTTTTCCTCGTTCCGGGTTTCGTTGTCGTTGGCATTTTCTTCAACGGCGGTTTCCTGTTGGATTTCCGGCTCGTTTTTTTCTTCTTCCGCCGGCTTGACATTCTTTGTCCGCTCAATCCGGTAGTCGGAAATGCATTTGATGCTGTCATCGGCGCTGATGATAACCGTCATTTTGTATTTTTGTTCCAATCCGAGCAGCATTTGACGCTTTTGGTTCAGCAGATAAATCGCCGTTTCTGACGGAACATAAACATTCAGGCGGGAAGAGCGGTTTTTGATTCCTTCTTCTTCAATGCCGCGCAAAACGTAAACGGCACCGGATTCAATGGTTCTGACCATGCCCTTGCCCTGACAGTGCGGACAAACCTGATAATTGCTTTCAAAGAAAGAAGAGTGCATTCTCTGGCGCGACAGTTCAAGCAGGCCGAACATACTCATTTTTCCGACTTGAATCCTGGAGCGGTCTTTTTTCAGCGCTTCTTTCATCCGTTTTTCAACCGCATGGTTGTTGGCCGGCTCGTCCATATCGATAAAGTCGATAACAACCAACCCGGCCAGGTTTCTCATTCTCAGCTGGCGGGCGATTTCGTCGCAGGCTTCCAGGTTGGTCTTCAAAGCGGTTTCTTCCAGGTCTTTTTCTTTGGTTGCCCGGCCGGAGTTGACGTCGATGGAAACCAGGGCTTCCGTAGGGTTGATTACCAGATAGCCGCCGGATTCCAGTTGAGCGTTTGCCTCATGCAGTTTATCCAGCTGCCCTTCGACCTGAAAACGCTGAAACAGCGGCATGTCATTGTTACGGTAATGTTTGATTTTTTTCAGATTATGCGGCGACAGAATTCTGAAAAAGTCTTTTGCCAGTTTGTAACCGTCGTCGCCGGCCACGATGATTTCCGAAATTTCTTTGGTGTAAATGTCGCGCAGGGCCCGCTTAATCAGGTTGCCCTCTTCGTGAATAAGCGCCGGAGCTTTGGTCTTCAGCGAATCAAGCCGGATTTGGTTCCAGGTACGGATGAGGTAATTGTAGTCGCGTACGATGTCGGCTTTGGTTTTTTCCTCGCCGGCCGTACGGACGATTATCGACATATCCGCGGTCAAAGGCAGTTCCTTGACGATTCCTTTTAAACGGTTGCGGTCTGCGGCATTGGTAATTTTGCGAGAAACTCCGCCGCTTTTAATGCGGTTGGGCATCAAAACGCAGTAACGTCCTGCCAGAGACAGATAGGTTGTTAATGCGGCGCCTTTGTTTCCTCGTTCTTCTTTGACGACTTGTACCAGCAAAATCTGACCTTCTTTGATGACGTCCTGAATCTTGCTGCGATGGAACAGTTTGCGTGCACGGATTAACTTGCGCTGCAACTCAAAATCCATTTCCAGTTCGTCGTCATCGTCGTCGTCAACGTCATCATCTTCCATAGCGTTAAAAGATGCCGGTTTTTCGTCGACTTCTTCGCTGATGGATTCTTCGGTGGTTCCGATGCTTTCGCTCATGACTTTCAACGGTTCGCCCGAAACCGCTTCGGCAGCTTCTTTGACGTCGGAGACATCGGTCTTTTCGGCATTCTCTTCCTGAGCATGCTCCTTACGATATTTCTTTTTGAGCAGTCTCTTTTTGGTGGGATGCCGCTTGTTTGTTGTTTCGGATGTTTCCTCAGCCGTTTCTGCCGTTGTTTCCGTTTCGGCTTTGTCGTCGGTCTGAGACGGAGCTTCCTCTGCCTTTGCTTCGGCGTTTTTGGCTGCTGTCGATTTTCTGCGGCCGCGTCTGGATTCTTTTTTGTTTTCCTTGTTTTCTTGTTCAACGCTTTCGCCTGCGGAAACCGTTTCGTTTTCCTGAGGAGCTGCCGTTTCTGCCGTTGCGGCCGCTTCTTCCGCTGCTTTGGCTTCGGCCTCAAGGCGCAGCTTTTCCTCGCGGGCCTTCAAAGCCTGTTCCCGGGCGGCTGCTTTCTCCTGGCGGATTCTTTCACGTTCGGCTTCACGTTCTTTCAAAGCCTGTTTTTTGTTTTCGATAATCTCGTCGACTTCCTTGTCAACTGCGTCTAACTCTTCCTTTGAAAGATTGTAATAGTCGGGGTGGATTTCTCCGAAGGCCATAAAGCCGTGCTTGTTTCCGCCGTAGTCGATGAAACAGGCCTGCAGGGAGGGTTCAACCCGCATAACTTTGCCTAAATATATGTTTCCCTTGATTTGGCGGCGATGGCAGGTTTCAAATTCCACGTCTTCCAGTTTGTTACCGTTAATCACCACAACCCGGGTTTCTTCGGGCTGGGTGTCGTCAATCAGCATTCTTTTTATCATTAATTATATCTCCGCGCCGTACCGGCTTTTTTGCAAGCCTGCACAACCAAAAAAATTTATACCGCGCCGGAGGGATGTTTAAAGATGTGGCATTAAGTTAAAAGCGATTCGCTGTCTAAAATAATGTAAATTGCCGCGGCTCAAGCCGCCGCTGAACTTTTTTAACCTCTTTAATTCCGCAAAGCCTCTATTTTTTTGCTTACGTATCGTTCTAAATAAGGCTCCACGCATAAAACCCGTCCGGCAAAATCTTGTTGCCTAAGTCATTGTATAATGCACATTTTTCGTTATGATAAAACGGCGGTATCAAATTTTGGCCTTGCAATTTTCTTTTTCATTCCTTAAAAAGGCCTCATCCGATACAAAAACTTATACAATTCAAAACCAGAATATACATTTTGTTTTAAAACACAACAACAAAATATCACTTGCTGGGATTTTTGCTCATTTTAAGGGATTGGTAATAAGTCTTTTGTATAATCGCAACTATAGTCTAATGGATAAAAAGGTGAAATGTTGTCGTTTATGCCGCAGATTTTATATGTCTTAAAGTCAAAGCTGCTGCCGGTTTTCGTCGGTATGGCGCTTTGTCTTTCTGCGTTTTCTCCTGCAGCCGCGGCGGAGATTTCCTCTCTGCGCATCGGGCAGGGCATCGGCAACATCCGCGTCGTTTTTGATGCGGATTCCAAATTCGATTACAAAGTCTTTTTGCTTACCGAGCCGCGCCGCTTGGTGATAGACACCCAGAATGTCAGCGTTAATCCCAAGATAGAAAAGGTCGTTGAACCGAACAGCTTTATCACCCAGGCCCGCTTGGGCACTGCCGGTGTTGACGGTGTGCGCATCGTGCTGGATTTGCAAAAGCCAGCCGTGGTGAAAAAAGTTTTTATGCTGCCGCCGCAAAGCAATTTCAGCTGGCGTTTTGTCGTCGATTTGGAAGTGGCTTCCGAGCGGGAGTTCCGCTCCAAGGTTGGCAATGATCACGCGCTGAGCAATGACAGCTACAGCAGTGCCAAGACGGTTATTGCCGGCAAAACCTCATCATCGTCTAAAGCTTCGGCCTCAACCAAAAAGAACAAGTCGAAAAAAATCATCGTCCTCGATGCCGGGCATGGCGGCGTTGATCCCGGAGCAATCGGTGTCTCCGGCGTATATGAAAAAAACATAACTTTGGCAATGGCCCGTGAACTCAAGGAACATTTGGAAGACAAATACGGTTATAAGGTTTATATGACCCGTAACCGCGACATTTTTATTCCTCTGCGCGATCGCGTCAAAATCGCCCGGCGTTATGAAGCGGACCTTTTCCTCTCCATCCATGCCGACAGTGCCGCCAACAAACGGGCCAGCGGTTTGTCCGTATACACCCTGTCTGAAAAGGCGTCGGATAAAGAGGCGGCGGCGTTGGCCGAAAAGGAAAACAAGGCGGATATTGTCGCCGGATTGAATTTTGCCGAACATTCCAAAGAGGTCTCCGATATCCTGCTCAACCTGGCTCAGCGCGAAACGTTGAATCGTTCGTCCGAATTTGCTACCTTTATGGTAAAGGAAATGCGTAAATCGACCCATACTTTGGACAATACTCACCGCTTTGCCGGATTTGCCGTTTTGAAGGCGCCGGACATTCCTTCCGTTTTGATGGAGTTGGGGTATCTCTCCAACCGTACCGAGGAAAAACAGCTGCAACAGAAATCATATCGTAAGAAACTTGCTGAATCTGCCGGACGCGCAATTGACAAGTATTTTGAAAATATGAAACATGCCTCGGTATTTTAGGGTTTGACTCTCCGTAATTTTTTCTATAAAAGTTTTCTTGTGGAAAATTGCGCAATTATCGGCTGAAGTGAGAAAATTGCTTTGGCTTTTAAAATTTTTTGTACTAAATTGCATACAAACTTTTTTAATTTTTTTATAACGGGTTAATGATGTTCAAAACGCTTTCTTCTCTGCTCAGCACGTTTTTCTTTTTTGCGGTCATTGGTCTGGTGCTCATTCTGACGTCTTTCTGGAAGATTTCTCAGGAGCTTCCGGACTTTCGGCAGCTTGCCAAATATGAACCGGCGGTGACGACCCGTCTTTATGCCGGTGACGGACAGCTGATGATGGAATACGCCACCGAGAAACGCCTGTTTGTGCCGGAAGAAAAGATTCCGACTATTGTGAAAGAAGCTTTCATCGCCGCCGAAGACAAGAATTTTTACCATCATTCGGGAATTGACTTTTTCGGCATTGCCCGTGCCGTTATCGGTAATCTAAAAAACATCGGTACCGGCCGCCGTCCTGCCGGTGCGTCGACCATTACCCAGCAGGTGGCAAAAAACTTTTTGCTTTCTTCCGAGTTGTCGTATGTCCGCAAGCTCAAAGAAGCCATTTTGGCCACGCGTATCGAACAGGCCTTTACCAAACAGCATATTCTGGAACTGTATTTGAACGAAATTTATCTCGGCAACCGTTCATATGGCGTTGCCGCCGCAGCACTGAATTATTTTGGCAAGTCGCTTGATGAACTGTCGCTGGAAGAAGTCGCATATCTGGCCGCATTGCCCAAAGGACCCAACAATTATAATCCTTCCCGCCATTATGATGCGGCAATTGCCCGTCGCAATTGGGTGCTTGACCGTATGGCCGAAGAGGGATACGTTACCGTTGATGACGCCGAAGCCGCCAAGCTTAAACCGTTGGTGACCATTCAGCGGCGCGGGGAGTTTGTCGATGATGCCGAATATTTCAGCGAAGAAGTCCGCCGCCAGGTCAAAAACAAATTTGGCGAAGATGCCTTGTATGAAGGCGGGCTGCTGATTCGTACCACGCTTAACCCAAAATTGCAAAAGATTGCGTCCAAAGCCTTTCGCGAAGAGATAAAAAACTATGACCGCCGCCACGGCTGGCGCGGACCGCTTGCCAACATTCCGTTGGATGCCGACTATAAAAAAAGTCTGGCCGAGGTAGAGCTGCCCGCCGGTAAAGATGACAGCTGGAGCAAAGCCGTCGTCCTTTCCGTTTCGGTAAACAAGGCGGAAATTGAAACTGCCGACGGCGACCGCGGCGTCATCCCGCTGTATGTTCTCAGCTGGGCGCGTAAAAACCTGAAAAATCAAGGTATCGGCAATGCGCCGCAGCAGGTTTCGGATGTCCTGGCCAAAGGGGATGTCGTTTTGGTGGAAAAAATTTCTTCGGCAACGGTTGCTTCCAAAAATCTGCCCGAAAATTCCTATAATCTCCGTCAGGTTCCCAATGTTGAGGGCGGTTTGATAGCGCTTGACCCTCACACCGGAAAAGTGCTTGCCATGGTTGGCGGCTATTCTTTCCGCAAATCGCAGTTTAACCGGGCTACGCAGGCATTCCGCCAAACCGGTTCCGCGTTTAAGCCGGTTGTATATCTGGCAGCGCTTGATAACGGCTATTCGCCGACCGATTTGATTTTGGATGCGCCTTTCGTCTTAGACCAGGGGCCCGGAAAACCGAAATGGAAGCCGGTAAACTATTCCAAACGCTTTTACGGCTTGATGACGTTGCGCCAGGGTATTGAGAAGTCGCGTAACCTGATGACGGTTCGTCTGGCTCAGGATGTCGGAATGAAAAAGGTTGCCGAGTATGCAAAAAAAATGGGCGTAAACGATAACTTGCCGCCGCTGCTTTCAATGGCGCTCGGAGCCGGCGAAACCCGCCTGATTAATATGGCTTCTGCATATGGCATTATGGTTAACGGCGGTAAAAAGGCTTCACCGTATTTTATTGAGCGTATTCAGGACCGCAACGGCAAAACGATTTATAAACATGACGAACGCGAGTGCGAAGAGTGTGTTCAGGACAGTTGGAAAAACCAGCCGATACCTGAGCTTAATGATAATCGCGAACAAATTGTCGATCCCTTGAGCGCATACCAGATGGTCAGCATTCTCGAGGGCGTTGCCCAGCGGGGAACGGCGGCTCGTTTGCGCCAGTTGGGCAAACATTTGGCCGGCAAAACCGGTACCACCAATAAAAATCAGGATGCCTGGTTTGTCGGATTTTCACCGGATTTGGTGGTTGCCGTTTACGTCGGGTTTGACGAACCTCGGACCTTGGGCCGATATGAAACCGGAGCCGGTTCTGCGTTGCCGATATTTAATAACTTTATGCGGGAGGCTTTGGCCAATCAGCCCGACATTCCGTTCCGTATTCCTGCCGGCATCAAGCTGGTGCGAGTCAATTATGAAAACGGCAAGCCGGCTCAGCCGACAGATAAGTCCGTAATTCTCGAGGCGCTGAAACCGGAATTTAACTTTAATTCGTCTGAACAGCGCATCATCGGTACCCCGGCGGCCAATGAAAATGCCGGCGCTTCCGAAGCGGATATCTTCGTAAATGATTATGATGACAATGTTCAGTTGGGAACCCAGTATTAATTCAAGGATAAAATTATATGCGTGCCGAAATTTATGAGTTGGTTGAAACAATCAAGCAGTCGCTGGAGCTGCTGAGGAGGTCTCTTTGACTATGACAATGCTGTTCTTCGCCTTGATGAGCTGAATACGCTGACGGCTGACGCTTCTTTGTGGAACAATCCGACACAGGCGCAAAAGCTGATGAGCGAAAAAAACAATCTGGAATTTAATCTGGATAATTTCAAACGGATGCAGTCGGCACTAAATGATTTGGCCGATTTGGCAGAACTGGCCGAGGCCGAAAATGACGAAGCGGTCATCGGCGATGTTCTGGAACAGTTGTCGTCGCTTCAGGCAGAGGTTAAGCATGGTGAACTGGAAGCTTTGCTTTCCGGCGAAGTAGATGCCAATGATGCCTATCTGGAAGTCCACTCCGGCAGCGGCGGAACCGAGGCTCAGGACTGGGCGGAGATGCTGCTGAGAATGTATACTCGCTGGGCCGAAGCGCATAAATATAAGGTCGAATATGTTGAAGAAACCGAAGGAGACGTCGCCGGGTTGAAATCCGCAACCGTAAAAGTCTGCGGACACAATGCTTACGGATGGCTGAAACTTGAGAGCGGCGTACACCGTCTGGTGCGCATTTCGCCGTTTGACAGCAATGCCCGTCGTCATACCAGTTTTGCCTCGGTGGGCGTTTATCCGGTAATCGATGATGAAATCACCGTCGAGATTAATGAGTCGGACTGCCGGGTAGATACCTATCGTGCGTCCGGAGCCGGAGGACAGCATATTAACAAGACCGATTCCGCCGTTCGTATCACCCATATTCCCACCGGCATCGTTGTGCAGTGCCAAAATCAGCGCTCTCAGTTCCAAAACCGCGAAGCTGCTTGGAAAATGCTGAAAGCGCGGTTATATGAATTAGAGCTTAAAAAGCGGGAGGACGCCGCCGAAGCGGAACGGGAAGCTCAGAGCGACATCGGTTGGGGACATCAGATTCGTTCTTATGTTTTGCAGCCCTATAAGATGGTTAAGGATTTGCGCACCCAGGTTGAAACCTCCGATTGCAAAGCAGTCCTTGACGGAGATATCGATTTGTTTTTGGCCGCGTCATTGGCTGACAAGGTAGGTAATAATGTCTAAGGTTAGAAATTGTCTCAAACGCAGCGCGATTGCCATGGCAGTCATTTATGTTGCTTTTTGCGCGGCGGTTTATTTTCGTCCGCAGCTGTTTTTCTATAATCCCGTACACCGGAATTCAAACTTGGAGGTTGCCCGCAAAAACGGTTATCCGGCGGAGCAGGTCGAATATGCCGCGGCAGACGGAACCAAGCTTCTGGCCTGGTATACCAAGCCGCATACCGGTCGTCCGGTTATTGTGTTTATGCACGGAAATTCTTATAATATCGAAAAGTTTTATCACAAGATGATTCCCCTGATGGAAGCCGGCTATGGCACTTTTATGCCGGAATACCGCGGATTTGGAAATGTTCCGGGCGTTATCACTCAGCAAAATCTCGGTACGGACGCGCTGGCTGCTGTCAAATATCTGCACAGTCTCGGTTATCAAAACCGCGACATTGTCATTTACGGAATGTCTCTGGGGTCTTATATGGCAACGAATACCGTTTACGCCTTGGGGCGGGAAGAGCCGTTTGCCGCGCTGATTCTGGAAGTTCCTTTCGACAGCCTTTACAATGTGGTCAAGATGATTGTTCCGGTGCCGCTGCCGTTTGATTTGATTGTACGGGACCGCTATGACAATTTGGACAAGATTGCCGACGTGCGCACGCCTTTGCTGATTATGGGCGGCAGCGAGGATACGCTGGTACCGGTTGTTCTGGCTCAGAATCTTTATAAACATGCGGCCGAACCCAAAAAAATGATTATATATGAAGGCGCCGGCCACAACGATTTATATAATTACCGCAATTACAAGGATATTTTGAATTGGCTTAAGGATAATGAAAAAGCTCGACGTTAAGGCTTATAAGCTGCATAAGCTGGCCGACTATATCGGCGTAATTTTCCTGGTAATGCTGCTGCTTTTTATCTGGCAGCTTTACCGGGGGCCGATTGCCATGCCTTTTCTTAAGCCTTATATCATCAAAGCGCTGAATCACGATGACACCGAATATCAGGTGACGCTGGATTCGGTTAACCTGGAGTTGGTTCGTTCAATCAAGCCTTTGCGGATTATTGCGACAAACGTTGTCTACCGCAAAACGGATGATGAAATTATTATCAATGCCCCCAAGACGTCTGTCTCTTTCAGCATCAAAGCGCTGCTTCGGGGCGTCATTGCCCCCAGCTCGATTGAGGTTATCAAGCCGACGGTATACATTTTCAACAACTACGGCGTCGAGAAAGACAAACAGGATCAGATTAATCAGAAAAAGCTGGAATATTATTTTGAGGGAATGCAGGATTTTCTGGAACGCTTTAATTCTGAAGACAAATCATACCCGGAAAGCTACATCAATGATATTGACATCAAAGGGGCGGAAGTGGAGCTTCACGAAGTCGACTTGGGGCGGAAATGGGTTCTCTCTGACGTTAACTATCGTTTTGACCGCAATCTTACCAGCCTCGAGACGGAAGTTAGCGCTCTGCTTAAATTTAATGACGTTCCCTCTTCAATAGGGGTGGAGGCCGTATATCGGCCGCTTTCCAACAAGGTGGCGCTGCAATTTTATTTTTCGGATTTGGTTCCCTCTGAGCTGATGAATATTCTGGATGCCCAAAACCGGCGCACCGCATCGTTGAAAGTGGATATGCCGCTGAACGGAAAGCTGAATGTTTTGATTAATGTTGATGAGGTGATTAAAAACAAGGCAAATTTGATAAAAGGGCTTGATGCGGCTATAGAAAAAATCCGCTTTGAGCTTGAAGGCGGAAAAGGGCACATTGATTTTGACGGAACCGGCCGACAGAATTACAATCTTTCGTCCCTGTTGCTTAGCGGTGAAATTTCAGGCGGCCTGGATAAGATTAACGTTAAAGACGCAACTTTGGACATTGACGGTCAGAAAGCGGTTCTGGATGTGGAAGCCAGCGGTTTTAACCATTATTTCCTTAAGTCTTCTCCCGATGATTTGAAAGTTGCGCTCAAAGTCGGCGTAGCTTCTGTCAAAATCGACGACCTCTATCACTACTGGCCCGAATATATCGCGACCAAAGCTTGGAAATGGTGCCGGGAAAGCCTGCTCGGCGGTCGGATTGCCGATGCTGATTTTACTTTTAATTTTGCTTATGATAAAAAATCCAAAAAATTTGCCTTTAAAGATTTGAGCGGCAGCGCAAAGGTAGAAGACGGCACCTTGGATTATCTCACCGGAATGCCGAAAATCACGGGAATTTACGGAAAAGCCGATTTTTATAACGACAGCATCAAACTGACTTTGGACAAGGGCGTTTCCGACGATGTGATTTTAACCAACGGTTTTGTTGATTTATATGAGCTTGACAAGGAAGACAACTTTGCAAAGGTCAGCCTGCTGGCCGTAGGTTCGGTCAGCGATGTCCTCAAGCTGATAGACCACCAGCCGCTCGGCTATGCTTCTGATATGGGAATTGAGCCGGACAGCATTAAGGGGAGCGCGACCACTTCTTTGGATTTGGCTTTTGAACTCAAGGAAAACCTTGAACCGGATGAAGTAACCGTCAATGTTAAATCGGAACTTCAGGATGTTGTCCTGCCCGGAATTATTGCAGACAAATCGGTCGAAGCGAAAAAGCTTAATTTGGAAGTTACCAATCAGGGGCTGCTTATTACCGGTGTAACCAACTTTGAGGGAATTCCGGTTAATCTGCTCTGGAATGAAAATTTTGCCAATAAGAATTACAAAAGCCGTTATCAGTTGAGTTTTAATTTTGATGCCAACCTCAAGTCCAAACTGGGAATTGATTTTGCGGCTCTGAGCGCGCCCTATATTCAGGGCTCCATTCCTACCGAGGCGATTATTACGGCTTACGACGGCGGACGGACCACGATTGACGTCCGCGGCAATCTCCGCAGTTCCAACATTGACTACGCTTTCCTCGGATTTAAGAAAGTTTCGGGAACCCCCGCTTCGGCAACGGCGCTCATCGAGGTTGATAAAGACCGCCAGATAAAAATTCCTAATTTCAGCCTCTCCAAACCGGATTTCAAACTCAGCGGAAAAGTTGATTTCTATCCCGGAAATGAAGTAAAGCTGGTCGATATTGCCAACATTAAAGGGCCTAAAACCTTTGCCCGGGCAAAAATAGAGTTCATCACCAAGCCGGAAGAAAAAGTTAAAGTTACCGTTTCCGGCGACAGCTACAACCTGTCGGATTTCTTTGCTAAAGATGAACAGGAGGTACAAGCCTCCAAAGAACGCCGTAAAAAACTCAAACGTTCGGCGCCGGTCGAAGACGATAATGACACTCTGGAAGACGTAACGACGACGGATATCAATATCGCCGTAAACAGCCTGTGGACCAACAATGACGTCGCCATTCGCAATTTTGCCGGTTCGGCCAAATTGGTTCACGGTATCGGCCTTCAGGAAATGCATTTGATAGGGAACTTCAATTCCAGCCGAAAGAAAGCTCGTCCGGCGCATCTCAAGCTTGATTATATTCCTCGTCCGGACAAAGAATATTTGTTAAGCATCGAAAGCAATGATGCCGGCTCAACCATGAAGTTTTTGCGCTTATATGACTATATGCGCGGCGGAACGCTGAGTATTAATGCCAAACGGGGGGCCGATAAACGCTTCGTCGGGCATGCGAAAATCCGTGACTTTAACATCTACAATACGCCGGTTTTGGCCAAGCTTTTGACGGTTGCGTCGTTTACCGGCATGGTTAATCTGCTGACCGGCGAGGGATTGGCTTTTTCTCATTTCGACGCGCCGTTTGAATATTACAGAAAAGTGCTGCGGGTTAATGATGCCAAGGCTTTCGGCAACGTTGTGGGAATTACCGGTTCAGGCAACTACTATGCCCGTTATCAGGAGTTTGATATCAAAGGGTTGATTGCCCCGGCATACGGCCTCAACACTTTCATCGGCAGCCTGCCGATTGTGGGCAGCTTGTTAAGCGGCAAGGACGGCACCGTATTTGCCGCCAATTATAAAATTACCGGAGATATAGACGATCCGGTCATCAACATCAATCCGTTATCGGCGTTGAGCCCGAACTCATTGAAAGAATTGATGTCTTCGATTTTCGGGAGCAAAAATGAATAAGCCGCTGCCGCTTAAAATAGGATTGGATTTTCACGGTGTCATCAATGACAATCCCGTGTATTTTTCGCGCTTTACCGCAGAAGCTGTCCGCCGCGGGTATGAAGTGCATATCATTACCGGCGGTCCCAGTCACAAGGTGAAGGAACTTCTTGATAAATGGAATATCTGCTATACTGCGGTGTTTGCCATTTTGGACTATTATGATGCCCAGGGCGAAGTGGAATACTTTGAAAACGGCGAGTTCAAGGTTTCGGAAAAATTGTGGGACAGCGCCAAAGCCGAGTATTGTCAGCTGATGGGAATCAATATGCATATTGACGACAGCACCAAATACATCAAATGGTTTACAACGCCTTATTGCCATTATGATGAAAAGCGGAAAAACTGCGAAACTGAAAATATGCTGAACATAGATTTCAAACAACCGCCGGAAAAAGCTCTCAATCAAATTGAAAAAATAGTAACCTCTTTGCAATACTATTAAAAAACCCCGGAACGTAAAGCCCGGGGTTTAGCCTCAGTTTAGCAATTGGTTCCGTACATGTCGCAATCCGACAAATACTCTATCTCACATTCCGAACCATTCCAAAATGATGTGTAATTCCAACCGGCACAATCACATCCGCAACGTTGATATAAACCATCACAACTTGTGCCGCTGCCAAATTCGCAGTTTCCTGAACAGCTAAATCGGTAGGAGCTACTGCACTGAGCTTTGCAGTTGGTATAACAGGTTAATCCGGCATAAGACACGGCGGTTCCGGTTTGACCGCTTGGGCAGG
>OGOQ01000096.1_pt1 | contig 97669 bp, 86 predicted proteins | sample 1552691 | NCBI WGS metagenome assembly OGOQ01 (sample SAMEA2580209, study PRJEB22360) | human gut metagenome | biome: human gut; feature: human-associated habitat; material: faeces | place: Denmark | collected 2008/2010
CATCCTCTTCCAGACCAAGCAGAAAACACATCCTGCCATAGATATCCCCATGGTCCACGGATGCCGCAAATCCCGTATCGTCCGGCTCATATCCTGCAGCATATCCTTCCCTGACACCATGATAAACTTCATTGTAATTGTCGTTTACCACGGAAACTACGGCAGATTCCATGGCATCTTTGATTCCGGCTGCCGTGATGACAAGGCGCATGTATTCTGAAACACCAAGGATGATAAAAAGCATGGCTATTGTTGCAGCTACAGCAACCGGGGCCATGCTTCCCTCCTGCCCTGTCAGAAGTCTTTTGAAGCTCTGATAGCATTTTCTCATTTCCAATACACCTCACTCTTTCCCGATGCCCTCGCCCTTATGGTTACCGGGAACGACCTTAATTTCCCAAAAAGTCCGAGGTCTTTCTGCAACGTCAGTGTTACCGTCACCTCTTCATTCAACTGGATTTTTCCGGTTCTTGACCAGCTTACGGCTGGATGTATCCCTGTTTTTTCCTCCAAGGTTCTCTGCCTTGCGGTTGTCTCACTTCCAACCCTGCCGCTGATCTCTGCCTCCCTCACCAGCTCGTCTGCAAAATTGTCAAGCTGTATCTTCGTGATAAAAACCGGGAATATCCTGACGCCAAGGGCAATGACAAACATCACGCAGAATACAACGACTGCCGCATCGATATATCCCTCCCCCTTTTTGTCCCTCATGATTTTATAGATCCGTTTCATTTTTTGCCTCATTTCTGCGCACGCTTTTTGCGCATAACGAGTTTGTGTCAAGTGCGCGCAGACACAAATCTCGCGATTGAAAAATTTTATTTTTCAATCTTTCTCCTTCCTGCGCTTTTATCAGAACAGTGTTCCCATGGACTTTATGATCTCATAGCCGATGATGGCAAAATAGGTTGCAAGGAAACATAAGAGCATGGCAAAAGAAAAGACACGGATTTTCGGCGGGATTTTTGCTGCCTTTGCCTTTAACCTCTGCAGTTCTGCCTGCTTGAAGTCGTGTGTGAGCATCTGGAAATACACTGCACCGTCATCGCCTCTTAACACACCAATCAGTCCACGGACCACATCGGAGAGCTGCGGGGAATTGAGCCTTGCCTCGAAACGGGTGAGTGCTGCCTCATAGCTGCTGGAACGCATGTCGGCACACACAATGTCCAGTTCCTTCTGGAACATCTCCCCGGCATTTTCCTTATAATGCTCCAGCATGGAAAGTACATCCCTGCTGTTTTTCAGCTCCTGTGTGATGGTGGAAACAAAACGGTACAGCTCTCCCTCGATCTGCTCTCTTTTTTCCCTTACCAGCTCTTCTGCTTTTCTTGTCTCCTTATAGTAGACCATGACTCCTAAAAGCACGAGCAGGATGGCAAGCAGCGGAAATACATGCAGTGCCGGAAGGATCAGGAGAAAAATGCTCCCTGCCTTCAGATAGGCATACGCCATATAGGTTTCCGGTGTCATCTTAAGTCCTGCCGCATTTAGGACATTCTGCATCCTGCTTTTTTTGTAGGCATTCATCCCGATGTATTTTCCTAAGTATGCCGCTCCGTCCATGTAGAACGCATCCAGTGTTTTCTGCAGTTTCTTTTCTTTCTTCCCTGACTGCATCATCGCCCTGCCGGTCCGCAGTGTCGGCAGCTTTAAGATGCCCGACAGCAGAAGGAACAGTCCGCATGCCGTCAGGATGAATACAACTATCAGTACGATTTTCAATTTATCCCTCCCCCTTATGTCCGGTATTCAATCGGCTTTGTCAGTTTTATGACGCATGCCGTGGAAACAAAAATAATTGCGCCGGTAACTGCCAGCATAATCTGTCCGGGGATGGTATGCATGAGCGTATCGTACCAGGACTGGTTCAGGAAATATAACAGCGGGATATTCCCCACTGCCAACACCACCATTGTGATAAATTCCTTTCTGGGTTCAAATACCAGATATTCCAGCTCTGCATTCACGATGCGCATGTCCGACAGTTTCGCCACGATCGGTGTCAGCGTTGTCTTTAGTGACCTGTCATACAGGCAGGACTTTAAGGCATCCACCCACTCCATGAACACATCATTTTCAATCTTTCCCTTAAGCTCCTCCAAGGCTGCTTCAAGGTCTGGATCTATGAGGCGGATTCTTGACACAAAATCTGCAAACACGGTCTTGACCGGCGGATTTAAATATTCAAGGTTTTCCTCCACCGAAGTCAGAATGTCCTCACTGCGCAGATACGCCGTTGTAATAATAGACAGTGCGGTTTCCAGTTCCGATGACACATCCTTTTTGAAATGGGATGCGGTCAGCCTGATGTACCAGAACGGCAGAAATAAAAATCCGCATGCCAGCACCGGAACCAGAAAAACATTTCCGATCATGACCGCAATGGCTGCTCCTGCGGCAAACAGCAGAAGGGATGCCGTGCATAAAAGCGGGAACAGCTCCTCCCTGTCCGTTGTTTTCAAAATTTCCTGTACTTCCTCGATCTCCCTGCGGAAATAGGATTTTTTCCTGCGCTTGGTTTCCTCCAGTATCTCCTCACGGATTCCTTTCGGTGCGTCCAAAAGCCTGTGGAAAATGTTCCCCGTAAAGTCATTTAACCGGATTTGGAACAGCAGGAATGCTCCTGTAATGATCCCGATGCAGGCAATGACCTGTAATGTCAGCATACTTTCTTCCCTCCTTTTTCAATTCTTTCCAGCACATCTTTTGGCATGCCGTTTTCCAAAAATCTCTTTTTGAGGCTCTCGGAAATTCCGCACACCTTCTTATGCGTGCCGTTAATGATAAAGCGGTCCCCTTCCATCCGGTTTTCGGTGATCTCATAGCGGTACAGCGGGTTGAACTTCCGCTTTCCGTCTGCCGTGATCTCACACTCCATGATTTCCATGAGTTTCCTCTTGCGGTTCTCAAGCTGCTTGGTGAACACCACGATAGGGAATGCCTCCGTTACAAGGTCCATCAACACCTCGTCATCCATGTCATATTTTCTCTTGCACAGTGTCCTCATTCGGCTGTAAGTGGATTCACAACTGTTGCTGTGGATCGTGGTAAGCACCGTGTGTCCGGTTCTTGCCGATTCCTGTGCCGTGTACGCCTCTGAACTACGCATCTCCCCGACACAGATGATCTCCGGGTTAAAACGCAGTGCCATATCAAGGAGCATGTCCTGATCAATGTTCTGCTTTTCATTTTCGCTGTATCTGGTCAGCGTATGGATGACACTGTTGGTCACTTTTCCATCCTTTTCCCTTACGAGTGCCAGCTCACGGCTGCCGTTTTCGATGGTAAAGATACGCTTTCCATCCGGTATGGTGGTAAGCAGCCAGCCTGCAAGTGTGGTCTTACCGGAACTGGTGGCTCCTGCGACACAGATGCTGATGCCATAACGCAGACACTCTGCCAGAAAGTCCAGCATTTCCCCCGTTGCGGTGCCGCCATCCACAAAGTTTTCCTTTTTCAGGCTCTGCGGATTGACAATACGGATGGACGCTGCAATCCCCACATCTTCATCCACAAGCGGCGTCTTTAACACGGCGATTCGGATATTTTTGCTCAGATGCCCTAACACCGCAGGGGAGGCATTGTCCAACACCATGCCCGACACATGGAGCATGCGCCTTATGACATTGACCGCATGCTCCGGGGACTCGAAGTGTTCCTCCAGCTTTTCACACCTGCCGTCATTGTACTGTATCTCGATATCCCGCCAGGAATTGATATCGATTTCCTCTATCCCGGTTCCAAAAATGTACTTGGTGAGGAAGGAAAACTCTGCCATTTCCGTGTAAAGGTCATCGATCAACTGTTCCTGTGTTTTTCCCTTTACCGTGATGCGGTAGTCGCAGATATACTTTGTGATGTACCGCTTGACCTGCTGTTTTACTTCCTCGCTCCCGCCTTCTACCATGAGCGTGGAATATTTGCTGGAGATATACTCCTGCACCTCTTTTAAGACATCCGAAAACGCCCTTCCCTTTTCCTCCGGGGAAAAGAACAGATTCTGGTTGTTTTTCATACCCCGAATACCTCCCTGCTGATTTTCTCTATCTCCCTGCGGAATGTCCGGCTCTCTTTCAAGCCGAGTTCCCCAAGCAGTTCCCCTTCTAAAAACTGTGCTTCCACCTCACTGCTGTGCGGAATCTGGAATGACACACTGCCAAGGATCTGTTCCATGTGGCTGCTCGCCTCCTGCTGTCTGATATTGGACACGGCCTTTAGCTGCTTGTCGGCATCCCATTTGTGGTCTGAGAGCAGTGGAAGCTGGGAGGATAAGTAACTGATGGATTTTAAGTCACACCCTGCCAGCCTTAATACCGTATCTGCCTCCATCAATGCGACTGCCGACAGGATATCCGATGCGATATTGCTGGTGCAGTCCACGATGACATACGGTGCGATCTGTGCTGCAAGCTGGAGCAGTTCTGCCGCCTGCTCTTTTTCATAGGGCGGATAGGTGAACACATTCTCCCCCTTTAACATCCCGACCATGGAAAGATAATCATTCTTCCGGTAGAACATGCAGTTCTTCTTGATGAGGTTTTCCGTCACATGGGATGCGGCAAGAATGCTCCCCAACGACCTTTCCTGTTCAATGTCTGACGGTGCGCATAAGTAGGGCAGCGGCGGCGTGACCATATCCGCAAGGATTAAGATGACATTTCTTTTTTTCTTTGCCAGATGCTCTGCCAGTTTCACAGACACCACCGTCTTGCCGGAGGAAGGGCTGCCCCACACGGCAAGCACGCCTCCCTCTTCCGGCATCTCTTCTTCCCTTTCCTGCTCCAGATTTCTCTGGAACAAAGAATTTTTCATGAAATTCAAACACTATTCCTCCATATCCGTATCATTTTTCTCGTCTGCCGAGGTTTCTTCTGCCGTCACTGCATCCGCTTCCCCTCCTGTCCTCGGCACCTCATTTTTTACAACAGATACCTCTTCTTCCTCTGTGGTTTCTTCCAGAAGCTCCTCCAGCACCAGATCCTGTGCTTCAATGAACTGTGCAGCTTTCTGGCTGTCTCCCCTGTATACCAGTGACAGATGGATTTCTCCCTCTGCTTCCAGCCTTGCCAGCAGTCTGCTCTGCTCCGGTCTGACTAACACCGTGACGGTGGACGGAAGCTCCTTCTCCTCTTCCTGCTCCTGTGTATTAGCATCATAGCCGGACTTTGCCGTCACTGCGATGACCTCCACATATTTTAATTCTGCCGGGATCACTGTCTCCCCACTGCCCAGGTAATCCGGTGCGATGACCGACACAATATCCCCGCTCTTTAATTTGCCGGAGAGTCCTTCCGCAAAAGAACTGATGGTGATGGAGATTGCCTGTTTCTCCCCGTTTAAGTTGTAAAGGTATTTATTTTCTGCAGCCGGCTCGTCTGCTACTTTTTCTGCTACGATATAATCCCCTGCATAAACATCCGCGGTCAGATATTTTCCTTCCGCCTCCGTGATGCTCCTTAACACATTTTCGGGCAGGTTGTAACCTCCCACCTCGACTTCCTGCAGCATTCCTTTTTTGATCTCTTCGCCTGCCTTAACGTCCTTTACAAAACGCACGATTGTGGTCTTTTGGGACAGTCCGGCATTGACAAGCGGTGTCACTGCAAAACAGATGAGCAGGGACACTATAATGCAGAGTACCCCAAGAACAGTACGGTTTTTTAACAGTTTCATGATTCTCTTCTCCTCCTATCTCGATGTCTCCGTATATTTTTTCTTTCTTGCTGCCACGACAGTTCCTGCAAGCAGTGCCATAATCCCTGCCAGTAATAATTTCTTTTTCAATTCTTTAACCTCCTATCCAGATACCAATCAGCATTCCTGCAAAAAGAAACGGAACAAGCGGGTATGCCTGTTCCTTCTCCTCTTTTTGTTTCTTTCTGTTCTTTTTTCTGCCCATGTTCCCTGCCGCATGCCACAGCACCAGCAGACACAATGCAAGGAACAGTCCCGTAAGCGCTTGGCTCGCTCCAAGTATCAGGCCGCATGCCCCCATGAGTTTCACATCCCCTCCGCCGATTCCTCCTATGGTAATCCCTGCAAGGAGCAGCGGAAGTCCTGCAAGAACACCCAAAAAATTTGGTGTTCCCGGTGGCAGCACGCTGGTAAGTGCCACCAGAACAACCAGCCAGTCCGGGATGGTCCTTGTCCGTATATCCATGACCGCCGCCAAAGACAGGGCAGAAAAAAAGAAAGCCAGCCTTATCATGTTACATTCCCATGTTCATGCCGCCTTCTTCCTGTTCCAGCTCCTCTGCCTCCTCCGGTTCCTCGTCCAGATCCGTCTGCTGGTGCATAAAAGTTTCATACGCTTTCTGTACCGTCTGGTCAAATTTTTCCTTGGTTCCCCTGTCGGCAAAGAACACCGCATCCCTGTACTGTTCATTTGCTCCTGCCTTTGTTTTCGGCATGGCAACGGTCAGCCCGTAGTCATCTTCCTTGATTCTGACATTTCGGATCGTCATGAAATCCCCGATTTTTACATCGGCAAGGGCAAGGACGCCCTTTTCCGGCTGTGTTTTTGTAATGGCAGCCTCCATCTGCATGTCTGCCCCTGCGTCTGCCTGCACTGCGGCATTTTCCTGTACTGCTTCCTGCTGTGTCTGTGTATTTGCTCTTCTAGGCATCTGTTTTCCTCCATATCCTTCTGTTATTTTTCCTGTTTCACTGTTCTGGACCGGTGTCCCTTATCCTGCGTAGTTAAACATGTCCTGAATTCTCTGGGTAAGGGTAGGCATCACCACATCCCCGAAGAGTGCATAAAGACCTGCCAGGAGCAGTGCGCCGAGAACGACTGCGATCAGGATTTTGACCGCCGTATCCACATAGTTCTCACCCTTGGTATCCTTCATTAACATCCCTGCTCTTACGGCAACTGCCTTTACATTCTGTGCTGCTTTTTTCATCATATTTCTCATATCTTTTTCCTCCAATTTTTTCTCATGGTCTGCCGGACCGTTCCTGTGCGGTCCGCTCTATGTTCTCTGGTTTTATCCTGTTACATTCCTGCCATCTCCATCGGCTGTCCTTCCGGTGCCTGCATCCCATGATGCTTTGCCACCGTGTCCTGCCCCTGCGAGATTGCCTGCTCATAAGCTCCGATGACTGCTTCATGGAGCTGTTTTCTGCATTCCTGCGTGATAGGGAAACAGATGTCCTTGTACTCATTCCCAACCTTATAGCTTGGCATGGAAACAAACAGTCCATTGCTTCCCTCAATGATCTTGACACCCCGGATTGCAAATGCCCCGTTGATGTTTACGGATGCCGTTCCCTTGATGCTTTCCCTCGGCCGGATGGACTGGATGCGCACATCAAACTGGAGCAGGGAGTTTTCTTTGTTCCCTGCTCCGGATGGTGCCAGCTGTTCTGTGGTTTCTGCCCGGCTCTGGGCAGTTTTTGCCTTTGGCATAATGCTCCTCCTTGTTAAAATCTGATTTCCTCATACCCGGATGGCTCGACATAGAAAAAGCGGCTGACTTCCCCATCCGCAAACTCGACCACATCCGAAATGGACAATGCATGTCCCTGAAACCCTTCCGGTACTCTCCGTCCGTATTTCTCCCAGACTTCCTCCAGACTATAGTTTTCTATCTCCCCCTCATAGACTCTGACATATTCCTCCCTGCGCGGTCTGTCATACCCTCTCTTTTTTCTCTCTGCCAGACTGATAAACCGCATCATGATCGGACTGTCCTGTCCCAGTTGATAGATTCTAAGCCTCCTCCCTTCCCCGATACTGACCTCCGCTGTCTCTTTGACACCACCTCCCTCCGACAGCCGGTCATACACACCCTCCCGGAATACGGGTTCCACCAAAAACTGTTCCTTCACAAACGAAACCAGCTCCTCTTTCTGGAACATGCAGTCGATGACTGCTGTCCCATCTCCCAGATAGCCAGCCGGATTCCCATAATAAAATACAATCCCGTTCTGAACATAAATCCTTTTCATACGCATTACCCACCCATGCTGCGCAGGTAAGGGATTAACTGCCTGTCTAAGAATGCCTTGTCCCCGCAGAATACAAACATCTTGGAGAGTCCGATCAAAAACGGTTCGCCCTCCATGGTGTGCAGGGTGATGATGCTTCCCTCACTGCAGTGCCGGATAAATTCTGCAATGGAGCAGAGATTCCCGTCCACCAGCGTCTGGCTGACCTGATCGTCTTTGATTTCAAATGCCCTGTACTTATTCCTTAACAATCCGTACCTCCCTCCTGCTGTGCGAATTTCAGAATCCTTGCCGCAAGCGCCACCTGTTTTGCAGGACTCATATGTTTTACCGCTGCATTTACATAGGCTTCCACTGCCTGCGGGTCCTGACTCCCCATCTCAACGATATCTACTTTGGATACCACAATCTTTCCACTGCTCATGGACAGCTTTACGATATCCCCGCTCTCAAGCTCTGCCATCTGGCGGAATTCTTTCGGAATCAGGATACGTCCTTTTTCGTCTAACAGCTTATACACCGGTTTTTTCATCCGTCCCCTCCTCTGTGGTCCGCAAGATGATGTTTACCTTATCCTCCGTGATGCCAAGCTCCCTGCAGATGGCAAGCAGTTCCTCCGGCACTTCCGTCCCCTGCACAAGTTCTGACGGCAGGATGATAATGCGTCCTTCCTGACACACAATGTCAAGGTCTGCGTCCATCGGGATTCCGGCATCCCTTAATAATTCTTCCGGTATCTGGAACGCAATGTTTTCCTCCTTTGCCAGTTCCTCTGCCACATCCTGTCCTGCCCTTGCAAGCAGGAACTCCTTTGCCGTGTTCTTAAGTTCCCCGTCCTCTGCCATATACACAAGTTTCACGGTGTCACCGGTACAGATACCAGCCTGCTCTAACACCACTGCGGGAATCTCAATACACCCGTTTTCCGTCATCTTTCCTTCCATTTCTACTAACTGAAGCATGTTTTCCTCCTTTTTTCCTTTTTTATGTGTCCTGTGGCTCTTCCTCTGTCTCCTTTCCCCTCCACCGGACCGTTTTCTGTTCCCCATACAGTTCAAACAGATTCATCTGCATCGGCATGCTTTTTTTTCTTTCCTCCATGTCATAGTTTGCGATCAGCACTTCCGGGAACTCACTTCCGTTGTCATACCTCTGTGCAAGGTTATTGATCCTTGTCACCGCTTCAATCTGAAAGTCCTGATACAGCTCACGGATATAGGCACAGTCGTTATAGGAAACCATGAACTTTCCCTGTATGCCTTTTAAGGTATCCCTGAGCCTCACATGATCTTCCTTACGGAACACCACCTCATAGTGTCCCTCGGTTTCAAAATACGGCGGATCGCAATAAAAAAAGGCATTCGGTCTGTCATATTGACGGATGAGTGCCTCAAAATCCTTATTCTCGATTACGGTATCCTTCAGCCTGCGGTTTGCCTCCCAGATGATGGTAAAGGTTTTGCGTATGTCAAAAGGCTGGCATCCATAAGAGGTGCATCCGCTCCCATAGCTGTAGCGGATAATCTTATAGAATGCCGCCGCCCTTTTCACATCACCTACTGCGGCACGCTCCATGAGGATGTCACGGATTTCTGCCGCCTCCGGTTCTTTTAAGAAGTGCGTTGCAATCTCCAATTCTTCCGCAAGATGTTCACTCTTAAATTCTTCCATGGCCAGAAATTTCCGCAGCGTTGTAAATTCATCTCTGGAGTTGAGCGGCAGGAAGGACAGTTCCCGAAGCAGTGCCATTGGCCTTTCCTTGACACAATAAAAGAGGTTTGCAAGATTTGAATTGAAATCATTGTAAACCTCCATGCATTTATCCGGCGGTTTTCCGAATAAAACCCAGCCGCCACCGCCAAATACTTCTATGTAGCGGTCATAGTTTTTCGGCATGCGCAGATAGATCAGATCGCGCAGTGCTTTCTTGCCGCCAACCCAGCTTATGATGCTGTTCAAAATTTTTTCCTCCTATTTTGGTTCATTCATATGGAAAGCCTCCCCCTGCACCGGCAGTTCGTCCACCATCCTGCGGATGTCAGCCACCTCCTCCGGCATCTGTGTAAAATCCACATGGTGGTCCCTTTCCACAAGCGGTGTGTACCAGTAGTCATATGGGATATAATACTCTGCCAGTGCCTGTTTCTGTTTTTCACTCAGGGAGCTGGTCCCCTGCTCCATCATGCCGCCCGGCGTCATGAAAATCGTTCCGAAGTGTTCCCCGGAAGACTCCAGATCAAGCGTGACAAGTGCCAGCGTGCGTATGCCGGAATCCCTTCCGCAGACCACCGCCGGCATCATCACCATCCCATACTCCTCATCCACATATCCTTCCCCGTACACGGTTTCAAATGCCTGATGCATGGCAAGCAGCTTTTGGGCAGCATAGGCGGTATCCCCTCCATTGCATGACACATTCAGCAGATAGAAATCTGTTTCCTTTAATATCTCATTTATTTTCCCTAAAAATTCCCTGCATTTCTTTTCGGACAGGGTTTCCTTCTGCGGTACAACAGTAAAGTCATCCTCCTCCACATTCAGAGCCAGCGTGCTTCCATTTTCCCATTCCACATGAATTTGTCCGATATCATCCACATCAATTACTTTTCCCTCCATGCCGGACGGCATCTGGTGTTCCCCTTCCATCTGCCCCAGCCTGACCACGGTACCCGCAGGATATCTTTCCTTCAGCCGTTCTATCTGTTCCCTTCTTAACATTCCTCACCTTCCTCGATTTCTTTTACCAGTTTTCGGATTCGTATTCCATCCTTTATTCCCTGTATATAAAGCTGTTCCTGTTTTATCTGGCTGATGTCTAACATGCATCCAAAAAGTTCTGTCACCATCCTGTACGCTTGTGGGTTTGACAGCTCCAGTTCTTTTCTTAAGTCTGCCAGGAACTTTTTTTCCTTCTTTGAAAGTTCCCTTGCCTCTTCCTGATCCATGATCTGCTGGCGGTATGATTCGATAAGCTCCCCAAAAAACTGCACCATGACTGTATCATCCAATTTCATCTGTTTGCCTCCTTGGTTTCTTTGGGACACACAATACTACATACACCAGCACATATCCAGCAGAATATTATTTTTTTACAGAGTCTGCGTCATGCCATGATTCCAGATTCTGTCCAGTTCTTCCTCCGTCATGACGCCCCAGTGTCTTTCCTGTGTCCAGAAACTGACATACAGTTCTCCCTCCTGCGTATAGATTGGTCTTTGTTCAAAGCCTTCTCCCCAGCCGTCACTCATCTGTCCGTCCCAGAAATTTTTCAGTTCATAGATTTCATTTTGTGTCAGAGGCTGGCAGATACTGCATTCCAGAACTCCGAACAGTTCTCCCCGGATGTTCTGCACTCTCGGAAATGCACTGATCACTTTTGCAGCCACCTGTCTGTTCCCGTCAAAATAATGCATGAGTCCCCTCGGCTCTTCTTCCACATGCCTTTCTTTGAGGATGGCTTTCTGGATTTGTTCCTCATAATCTGCCAGTTCACTCCGGTACAGCGTTTCCTGCTCCTCTCCATCCTGATACATCATCCCTGCCAGCGAACTGTAAAGGCAGAACGTTTCACAGGGTATCCCGTTTTTTTCAAGCAGATCGGCAAATTCCCCCTGATATTCCTGATACTCATGGATCGCCCTCTGCGTGCCAACAAAGCCCTCTGGAATAAATCCGCTGTCTGCCATCGTTGCCTGTCTTTTATCACGGGCAACCCCGGCATAATCAATATGCGGCAGGAGAAGTTCATCAACTTCAAACATCCCCGCTTCTTTAACCAGAAATTCCCCATACTCTTTATCCGTATGTATCTGCGGATGTATTTCAAATTCATCCAGATGCTTTGCGATGTAAGTGATATCAGTAAATTCACTTGTCCCCACGAATCCTGCCGCCATTGCAAGCCGGTCCATTTTTGCTTCATCAAAACAGCTGACGGTCTGGCACATCTCATTAAAAAGAGTCAGTTTCTGGACATCACCCTGCAGAGACATACACATATCTTCCGGGGAAGGAAGGATGCTTTCCGGCAGCCGGATATTTTCTATCCCGTTCACAATGCCTTCAGCAAATGCTGCGATGTTGAGTCTTTTCTTTACCTTATCCATGGCACTGATGTCCGTTGGAAGATAAAGGTATTCCTTATCCCCTGCCTCATTTTCAAGAGATAAAACCGCCACGGTTTCATCCGGTCTGTCGATGTATTCTGGAAAGGTTTTTCCGTTATAGACCTCCTCCATCTGGAATCCCTGATCTACCAGTATCCCATGTGGCAGGAACTTACATTTTCCTTCTGAAAAAATCTTCTGTGCATATGCGTTAAAATCCATTTTGCTCTTTTCTTCTTCTGAGATTGCAAGATGCCGGTCCAGATAAAGTCTCAGCCCGACACGGTTTCCATCCGTTAAGTCTGTGAGCAGGGACAGTCCCTGCAGGCTGTAAGTCAGGTTGATCAGTTGTTTCATTTCCCGGATGCCTGTTTCACTGCTGTAGACACCCACCACTCTTTTTTCGTATTCCGTCATTCCATCCAGCCTTCTGGCTAAGAAATTAAGTTCGTCCATGCTGACTGTCTGGCCTTTCAGGAACCCAAAATAGGACGGTTCATCCCACACCTCACTGATACAGCATACCGGTACAATATCTTCTATCCCGATACATTTCATGCAATACTGCATGTCCATGTCCGTTGCCGGCAGAGTTATATCTACAGTCTGTCCCCCATTTTTTGCTCTAATCTTCATTCCACACCTCCCGTTCTACGATGTCCACCCCATACCTTTCCATCACGAATGCATTGACGATGAGCCTTAAGATTTCATCCGGTATCAATTCCCTGTCGGTCAGCTCCGACAGCCGGATATGCTTTGTCCCCAGATACACATCCCTTGCCGCATGGAACAGGATATATTGTTCCAGCGTAACGCTGCCAAGCCGGATGCGGTCAAAATAAATCCCCGTATCCAGCACCTGCTTAGAAACTTTCTCCCACAGGTTTTCATCTGCAGACAGAAGAAATACTGCGGCGGCATAATTCGGAAGTCCGCACAGGTTCTTTTTCCGTCTGCCAAGCAGCAGGGAAGAAAAATCATTTCTGTGCCTGCTGTCATAAAAAATCAGTTCCTTTTCTGCGTTTCCAAATACCTCCTGTATCCTTTTCTTTAAGTGTTCCATCTGCATCCGGCTGATGACACAGTCCACAATCTCCGAATAATTTCCCCTGCTTTTCCACTCTTCCATGTCAAACATCCACCCCTGCCCTCTGGGACGGTATCCCGGCGGCTGGCGCATCTGCCGCTCTAATAACTGCAGTCTTGGACTGTTGCAAAAAAATCCCGACATCCAATCTGTCTCCTTCCTTTTTCCATAAAAAAAGACAGCACCCATTCCATTTCTAAAATAAGTACTGCCTTACATGTTCTTCTGCATCCCTTTTTCCTGTTCCAGTCTTTCTGACTTGACCTCCTCATAAATTTTTGTGACATCGACACAGCCTGTAACAAAATCATGCCCTGCAAGCTGTGGGTATAACGGAATTTTCTTTTTCGGGACCGTCTGATATGATACAGAAGTATATCCCATCTGCATCAGCCCCTTATATGAGACTGCCCTGCCATCCAGAAAATAGGTTTCCCTCTCTTCTTTCTGCATCTGGCAGAGTGTTTCCAAAATTCCCCCACAGCCGTTTCTGTTCTTGTAGGTGCTAATCGCCGCTGCCGAAATCTTAAGCTCTGTCGCCAGTTCTACCAGAGTACGGTATTCCTTTCCCCGGATCATGCACATCGGGAATCTGGTTATCATCTGCTCTGCCGGGATGCCTGCCTTCTCTTTTATCTCCAGCAGGATGTCCGCCGCTGTTTCAAAATCCAGTCCATGGTTCTCCATCATCTCACGGATGCAGACAATCCCGATGTTATTTTCCCTTGCGAATGCCCGTTTGCTTTGATAGGTTTTTCCGCGGTAGGTTATTTCATACTGCGGCTTGTTCATCTGCCTGATTGGTAGAAACAGTGCTTCTTCCATGCTCATCCCATATTTGAGCCGCTCCCAGACCAGCGAATAATCTTTTCCATAAAAGTTCGCTATCTGTGCCAGTCCATGAAATTCCTTTCCGCAGAAAGAAAGTGTTTCCTTCTGTATGATTTCTGCGATAGCTTCCTCGGCTGTCTTTCCGTCCTGCAGTCTTTTTGAAATGACGGCGGCACTGGTCCCGTACTCCTTTGCAATATCCGTCAGGCTTTTATATTCCCTGCCCCAGACGGTGTAGGTCTGTGCATCTTTTACCTTTTTTGCCCTCTCTACCGACTGTTCAATATCTTTTGTCCTGTAATATTTATGTGCCAGCGGAGAGTAAGGCAGGTCCAGGTCATCGCACAGTTCATGCAGTGAAACATATTTTTTCCCTGCATAGTCTACCTCATGTCCTTTTCTGCGCTTCACTTCATCCCCTTCCTTTCGGATAAAAAAATAGCGGTACCCATTTCATTTCTAAAATAAGTACCGCCTTACATGTCCATGTGCATTCCCGCTTCCATCTCCCCTGCCTCTTCCCCGCCCTCCTGTACTTCCAGTTCCGGTATCATGTTTCTGTTTAAACTGATTTCCTCCTGCTTCATCTGTTCTGAAATTGCTGCAAGTGCAATGCTGTTCATCTTGTTCTGCAGGTAAGTTTCAAACTCCCCTTTCGCCTCTGTCACGGTTTTATCCATCTGTTCAGCAAACAGTTTCTGCAGATAGGGGATATTACTTTTTAACTCCTGCCGTACATTTTTCAATGTCGAGACGATATTTCTCCGGTCCTCCCTGCTCAGGACACGTTTCTCATCCAGAAGTTTTTCAATCTCCTCTGACCTCTTTTCCAGTTGCCGCACCAAGTCACGGGTTGCTTCATCCACTTCCCGGCGCATTACTTTCTGCCTGTCACTGTATGGGCATGGTTCAACGAATGTCCCATTCACTTTTGTAATGGTAACCGGTATCCCCTCTCCAATGTTAAGTGATGTGATTGCTTCGGCAAACTGTGTATAGGACATCTCCACCTCAACGATCATGTCATTGATGTCTGTCCCTGCCAAAAACCAGTCCTCGTTGCCCTCCCTTTCCATCATGCCTTTTGAAATGGACAGGCGTATGACATTATTATGCATGATGGAACTTCCAAACAATGCCGTTCCTGAACCACCGATTGAGGACCTTGCAAACCGAATCATTCCGTAACTTGGGTGCTGCTTTTTCTCCATCCCTGTTTCTTTTCCTTTCTCTGAATTTTGTCCCAAAATACTTAAAAATCTCTTTTTTGCCTCTATGCATCTATAAAAACGTGGAAAAAAATAGGGCAAAAACTGGTCATTTTTTGCTCCAATTTTTGCCCTCAAACCACAACATCTTGTGGTCTAACATGCCTATTTTTCTTATTTTCCACAATACTGCATCAGAACTACCGACTCAACATGTCTCGTAAAAGGAAACATATCATATGGGGAACATTCTTTCATCCGATATCCATGCTTTGTCAGATACTTCAGATCCCTTGCCAATGTATCCGGTCCACAGGATACATAGACCACTTTTTCCGGTGCCAGCTGAACGACTGAAGACAAAAATGCCTCATCACTTCCGGTACGCGGCGGATCCATGATGACGACATCCGCTTTCTGTCCATTTCGCGCCATCTCCACCATAAACTTTCCGGCATCTTCATTATAAAAAGTAACATTATGAATATTGTTTCGTTTGGCATTGGTGATTGCATCTTTGACTGCATCACGGTTCAGCTCCACTCCAATTACCTTCTTTGCCTTGCTGCTGGCAATCAGTCCAATCGTTCCGGTTCCGCAATATGCATCAATCACCGTTTCTTTCCCTGTCAGTTTTGCACAGGAAATGGCTTTCTTATACAGACGCTCTGTCTGCTGCGGATTTACCTGATAAAAGGAGGTCGGTGAAATGCGGAATGTACAGCCACATAATTCGTCCTCAATAAATCCTTTTCCGTAAATTGTAATGTTACGCTCTCCCAAAACCATGCTTGTCTTTCGATCATTGACATTGATGACAACCGTGCTGATTTCCGGGAATTTCTTTCGCAGTGCCTTTACAAAATTATTTTTGGATGGAAGGATTGGTGACACGAGCACCAGAACCACCATAATCTGTCCACTGTGGTACCCTTTGCGCACAAGCACATGACGTAACAATCCATAACCGGTATCCTCATCATACGCACGAATACGGAACGAACGCATCATATTTTTGATTTCGCGAATGATTGCATCCGCCTGCTCATCCTCAATCTGGCACTGCTCCACATCCACAACATCATGCGAATGTTTCTCATACACTCCAGCCACAATATGTCCGCGTTTGGTGCAGGAAAAAGCAGCCTGTACTTTATGACGGTAATGGTACGGATTGTCCATTCCTACAATCGGATTTATCTTTCCAAACGGTTCCATGAGCTTTCGCATATAACTTTGCTTTTTTTCCAGCTGCTTTTTATAAGAAAAGCCCTGATAATCGCAGCCCCCACACTTCTTTGCATATGGGCAGTGTTCAGAAGACTTTTCTTTTTCCCCTGCCTGCAATTTACGCTTGTCTGTATTTTTTAAATTGGTATGTTTCAACTCTTTTTTGAGATTTGAATTTTTGTTTATTTTCTCTTCCATTTTAATGCCTTCCGAATTTTTCATTGAATGTAACTATTCTGCCTCTTGGATTAGATACCATCGATTTATTATAACATCATTACCGCTAAAGAAAAAGGACATATGCAGTGCATACGTCCTTTCGGTTGGAAACTCCTCAATTTCCAACACAATTATCTAATTAACCATCAACTAACTAGTTGTTATCGCCGGTATTCTCGGTGCCTTCCGTCGGCTCTTCTGTTTCCGCTTTCACATCCGGATCTGCATAAGTGATCTCGTTGGAAGAACGGAAGATCGTATCATTCGAACCAAGCTGACATACTTTGACAGTATCACCATCCTCGATATCATCCTTACTGATTACAAGACAATCCGCAGAACTGAAAATGGTGTTCACTTTCTTGTCATTTACATACACACGGCTCCATTTCGTAAAGTTCTTTCCGCGAATAATAACTTCGGAATCTCCGATGGAATTGGTCGCACTGTTTACAACTACATCATCAACACCCATTACAATATCACTTGCAGGATATTTGTCCTGGCCATCATAGCAGTAACGATCCCCGTAAAGAATATCATACTGTAAATTCTCAAGACCATCCTGATATGTTGTCGAATCACTCTGTGTCTGGTGATAAGAAAGGATTGTTCCTTCGTGAATACCTACAGAATTTGTAATACTTGCCATAAGCTGGTAGGCATATAAATCGGCATCCTGTTTCTTAAGCCCCATATTATTCCAGGTAACATATTTTGTCTTATAAATATCCCCGGATTTCATATCATCATCGGTAAGTCCCATGGTTGGAAGGTGATCGCCGAAGAATACAATAACCGTATCTTCATCACGTTTGCTTACTTTCTTGATGAGATCATTCATAAAGGTATCAACCTCATTTAACTGGTTGATGTAATAGGTCCACTGATTTAATGATTCCTCATCATCAGCACCGGAAGCTACATACTTCGGATCATTGATCACTGGTGTCGTTGGATAATCACCGTGAGTACCAACTGTAATGGTATACGTAAAGTCTGGCTGATTTGGAGTGGAATCCAAAGTCTTCATAGTCTCATTTACCAGAATATCATCCGTTGCCCAGTTGCCGTTTGGCGTATAAGTCTGGATGTTCATAAGCTCTTTGCTGGTGAAAGTATCATACCCCATCATCGAAAATGCATTTACACGACTATAGAAGTTTCCGCCATTGTTATGTACTGCATGTGTTCCATATCCGATCGTAGCCAAATCAGATGCAGTGCTCTCACAATCCGTCTTCTTTAAAATTGTTTTATAAGGATATTCACCAGTACCAAAATATTTCATGCTCATTCCTGTAAGTACTTCAAACTCTGTGTTTGCTGTACCTGCACCAACAACTGGAACTGTCAGATATCCGCTTGTATATTTCTTCTCAAGTTTATGGAACGTTGGAATCGGATCCTCATTGTAATTTAAAAACTTAATCTCATCCGGATCACAGAAAGACTCTAACAGAACACAGATAATATTTGGAGCATTCTTTGAGGTAACCGTTGTCTCTTTCTTGTCGGCCGCAACCTGTTCCTCAATTCCATCAATATGCTGCTCATTGTAAGTATCCGGTTTTTTCATTCCGCGGTCTATAACGCTGGAAGAGAATCCATAAATAAATCCATAATTTTCATAACCCTGTGCAATGTTAGAGAAATAACTTGCTACAACATTGGTCTTCTGGGCTGCGGACGTTGTAATCGGCAGGCCAATAAAGAGAACGGATACGATAGAAGCTAATACTATCACTTTATGGATTTTTCCCTGAAAACGTGGTCCTTTGATAAAGAGCACGATGCAGAATAATGCGAACAATCCAAGGCCAATCACAACGATTGTTGCTTCTTCTGCCGTAAAATAGTTCGTATTGTTCATCGCAAGTAAGTCCGGAATACATTTCAAATCAGTAAATCCAAACGGTGTTACACGGTTTGAAAGAATGCATCCATTAATAATACCAAGTATAATCCAGAATCCGCTTATAATAATTCGAATAAAAGCACGTCTCCGGAACATATATGCAAAACACAACGATGCAAAAACAATAAGTGCATTATATAAGAAAGCAAACGTGTGTCCCGCAACGAAACTGCATGCCGATAAAAAATCTCTTCTTGAAATAACTTCCACAATAAATACCAAAGCACAGGAAATCAGTGCATGAAATAAAAGGGAATATTTATTTAAAAATGCAATTCTTCGCATGTATGCTTCGGAATGTTCTTTTTCAACTTTGGTAAAAAGCTTTGTTTTAATATTACTTAGAAATTTCTTCATATTTACCTCCTCTTTACTCAAGCAATAGATTACTCAAAAAGTGTCATAAAAGCAAGAGGTAAAATTTATAAAAAAACCCCAACAAAGTTGGGGTTTTGATGCAATATGAATAAATCGTGAACAAAAAATGTCCTATTTATTGGAACGTCTCCAGATGTGCATTTTTTCAGCCTCTGCAATCAGTTCATCACGGAAGTCCGGATGTGCAATAGAAATGAGGGCTTCTGCCTTCTGCCAGCTGGATAATCCCTTGACATTTACCATACCATATTCAGTTACCACATAGTGTGTATTCGCACGGGTATCCGTTACCACAGAACCTTCTGCAAGTGTCGGACGAATTCTCGAATGTGATACGCCCTGCTTATCTGTAAATGTAGAAGAACAGCAGATAAAGCTCTTACCACCATTGGAAAGATAAGCACCAAGTACGAAGTCTAACTGTCCGCCTGCACCACTGATGTGCTTAATTCCGGAAGACTCAGAACTTACCTGACCAAATAAGTCGATATCAACACAGTTGTTGATGGAAATAAAATTATCCAATGCAGCAATTGAACGAATGTCATTTGTATAACTTACAGGAGCACTCATCAACTCCGGATTTTCATCCAGGTAATCGTACATCTTCTTGGTTCCGGCACCGAAACCATATACCTGACGGAAACGGTCGATGTTCTTGTGAGCACCTGTAATTTTTCCAGCCTTGGCAATATCAACAAATGCATCTACGTACATCTCTGTATGTACACCAAGATCTTTCAGATCAGACTCAGCGATCAGAGAACCTACTGCATTTGGCATTCCACCGATACCAAGCTGTAAGCAGGCACCGTTTGGAATCTGATCAACGATGAGACGAGCTACTTTCTGATCAATCTCTGTAGCAGGACCGCCTGCACCAAGTTCACCGATTGGCGGATTCTCGCCTTCCACGATTGCATTGACTTTGGAAATATGGATTCCGTTCTCTGTTCCGCCTAAGCAACGCGGCATGTTCTCATTAACTTCAACGATGATATGCTTTGCTGTCTCACACATTGCGCCGAGATGAGAAGCACTTGGTCCAAAGTTAAAGTATCCATGCTTGTCCATCGGAGCTACCTGGAACATTGCAACATCATCCGGGCAATCCAGTTCACGATAATAGCGTGGAAGCTCTGAATAACGGATCGGCGCATAGTAAGCACATCCGCGGTTGATCAGCTTACGCTCATATCCGCCCATATGCCAGGAGTTCCATGTAAAATGTTCGCCTGCATCCTCTCTTTCAAAAACTGCAAGTGGTTTTAAGAGAATTCCACCGCGCAGGTTGATATCCTTCAATTCATCGGTACGTTTTGCCAGTGCTTTGTCCAAAGCATCAACTGTATTGGTACACCATCCATAATCTACCCAGTCACCGGACTTGATGACTTTTACTGCTTCGTCAGCAGATGTAAGTTTCTGTCTGTACTCTTCTGAAAAATCCATTGTAATAAGACCTCCTAGTTTAGTTTGAAGTGAAGTTGAAGCAACTTCGTTAATTTATTAACATTATTATAGCATTTATGAAATGGGAAAACAATGGTGATAGCTGGAAATCATGGAAAGTCTATGGTAAACTTGTGAAAGATCATATACTTACAAAACACACTATAAAGAAAAGTGATAAGGAAAATATTATGGAAAATCATACAATTGTAACATTAAAAAAAGGTGAAGGCCGCACAATAAAAGCAGGTGGTGCATGGATTTTCGACAACGAAATCGACACGATTACAGGTACTTTCAAAAATGGTGACGTGGTAAATGTCCATGATTTTGACGGATATCCGATGGGAAAAGGCTTTATTAACCAGAATTCCAAAATCCGTATCCGCATGATGACCCGGCATGCAGATCAGGATATTGATACAGAATTCCTTCGCATGCGTGTGCAGAATGCGTGGAATTATCGAAAAACAACCGTCGATACTTCTTCCTGCCGCGTTGTTTTCGGTGAAGCAGATTTCCTGCCGGGACTTGTCATAGACAAGTACGAAGATGTGCTGGTTGTTGAATGTCTGGCCCTTGGAATGGAGCAGTTCAAAGAAACTATCGTTTCATTATTAAAAGAGGTTCTTTCCGAAGATGGTATTTCCATCCGTGGTGTCTACGAACGAAGCGATGCAAATGAACGCAAGAAAGAAGGGCTCGCAAAGGTCAAAGGCTTTATCGGCGAAGAATTTGATACCAATGTGGAAATTGTCGAGAATGGCGTTCACTATATGGTTGATGTGGTCAATGGGCAGAAGACCGGCTTTTTCTTAGATCAAAAGTACAATCGTCTCGCGATGCAGCGCATCTGCAAAGGCAAAAAAGTGTTGGACTGCTTTACGCATATGGGAACCTTTGCGCTCAATGCCGGAATCGCGGGTGCAACAGAGGTAACCGGACTTGACATTTCCGAATATGCCGTACAGCAGGCCGAGGCGAATGCGAAGTTGAATCATCTGGAGGACACCGTGCATTTTCGCTGCGCAAATGTGCTCGATGAACTTCCGAAACTTGCGGCTGCGGGCGAAAAGTATGATGTGGTGATCCTCGACCCGCCTGCATTTACGAAGTCCAAGGAAGCTACCAAAAACGCCATCAAGGGATATCGTGAAATTAACATGAAAGGTCTCAAACTCGTCAAAGATGGTGGCTATCTGGCAACCTGCTCCTGCTCTCACTTTATGACGCAGGAACTGCTGGCAAAAACGGTAAAGGAAGCGGCAAAGGCAGCACATAAGAGAATCCGCCAGGTGGAATTCCGCACACAGGCACCGGATCACCCGATTCTGTGGGCAAACTCTTCCAATGTGCCGGAATCATATTATCTTAAGTTCTTTATCTTCCAGGTTGTTGAGGAAAAATAGCATTTTAATGCAAATTCACGATCCTGCGCAAACTGTGCCGTATTATATAGAATCAGTACGTCTGTCGGACAAAACGTATCAAGGATTGCCTGACAACCGATATTAAGCTGTCTGAGATCTACAACAATTACTTTCTCATAATCCTCTGCCAGAAACGGAATCATGCAGTTTGCAAAGGAATCTTTGATCACAAGAAGCGTTTTTCCATTTTTCTCACCTCCGGTAATCTCGATAATTGCCTGATTGCCACCTGTAAAATAACTATACTCGTCACTGGTTTTCAGATAGGATGGAGCAAAAAGCGTTGTAAGCTTCGTCTCTCCCATATTATAAACAACGTCAAGGTCCATCTTGGGCTCATATGCCTCAATCACATCCTTTGCTGATGCCTGATTGACTTTTGCATACGTGGTACCGAGGAAATCATCGCTTACCGTAATAAAATCTTTCTTTTCATCTGCCCGCTTCTCATCCATCCCCGAAGCCTTAAGAAAAGACTGATATCCATACCACGCGCCAAGCGTTGTCCAATGATGATCTGTCCGGTAATAGATGTCTTCCTCCCGATGAGAACAAAGCGTCTCCTGCACCGGGACAACAACTGAATCCGCAAGATTTCCAAGTTGTTCATTCAATGAATCGTACATCTTCTGCTCATCGTAAGTTGACGCACAAAACGGAAGCTTCTGCTGAAGCGTCCAGGTTTTCGTCGGAACAAGCATCACATGTACCGAATAATCATCTGCAATGTTTTTGACAAGCTCTACAAGCGACTTTATATTCTTTCGCTCCTGTTTCGTCTCAAACTCTGCATCCGTATGGTGCTCCAGCAGATAATCATCCTTTCCAAAATAAACTCCATTACTGACAGACTTTCCCATAAGACGTGATGCGTCGGTCTGCAACTGCACCCACATATCTCTTCCTGGAAACTGATCGCTTAGATATGTCTCATACTTTTCCTGAAAAGTTCCCTTTCGGATTGCCTCAGCACTCATTTTCGGTCTTGTCTGAAGTTCACGTTTTTCTGCGGACGAATAAGTCTTATCCGCTGATGTAATCCCTTTCACGCATAAACCGAAAAGAATGCACGTAAAAACAATAACCGGTAATAGATAATTTAACTTTTTCATTCAATTCTCCTTATCAAAATGAGCATATTAAGCACTTTTCATGTATACTATCAAAATTTGTTCTGTCAACAGATTTTAGAATCTGAAATACAAAAACGGATTATATGTTCCGTTGACCAGATAGGCGATAGAAAGAAGTAGAATAACTGCCACATAAACACTCATACAAAGAGATGCACCAATCCCGTCCTTCTTCGTCACTTTTTTTGCCAGATACTTCGGCAAAGAAGTGCAGCCGATTGCCATAATGACCATAAGCAATGCATTACTTACAAGAAGATACAAACTCTCCTTATTAACCACTCCCGCGCCTGCCATACCAAGCATCGCTTTCATATACACGCGATGTCCGTGAATATCTTCCCAGGCAAAAAGCAGCCATCCGAAATAAACGACTACAAGTGCATAAATATGAGAAAACACACGAGGAATCTTATCCAGCAACTTCAAAAGCCACGTTTTCTCCATAATCAGGAAAAAGCAAAAATACAATCCCCATAATGTAAAATTGATTGTTGTACCATGCCACAATCCGGTCAGAAACCATACAATAAAAATATTTAAAAATGTGCGTGCATTTCCTTTTTGGCTTCCACCGAGTGGTATGTATACATATTCTTTAAACCAGTTTCCAAGCGAAATATGCCACCGTCTCCAGAACTCTGTAATACTTTTTGCTTCATAAGGATATTTGAAATTCTCCGGAATTTCAAACCCAAAGACTGCCATCAGCCCGATTGCCATGTCTGAATAACCGGAAAAATCAAAGTAGATCTGAAACATAAATGCAAGGATTCCAAGCCATGCCGAAACGGTTGTCATCTGCGAAACTTTATAATTTGCAATTGTCTGAAAAATTTCTCCTGCCTGATTTGCAAGCAATACTTTTTTCCCAAGACCGCATACAAAACGGAGCATACCATACCGAATGCTCTCTAAATTAATGGTTCTCTCGCGAAGTTGTGTCGCAATATCCGAAAACCGCACGATTGGACCTGCAATCAGCTGCGGAAACAGCGATATATATGCGCCAAAATTAATTGGATTCTTCTCCGCCTTTGCCTTTCCCCGGTACACATCAATCGTATAAGACATTGACTGAAATGTGTAAAATGAGATTCCAATCGGCAGCACAAACTTTCCTGCATATTTAAATACCGCAAGAAGCGTCAGATTAATAACAACCGATAAACCTACAAAAACTTTTGCGGTATTGCGTTTGTCTCTTGCAACAAAGTACCCTGCCAGTCCGCCATTCACATAATCCACAACTGTAGAAAATATCATCAGCCAGATATAGACAGGCTCTCCCCATGCGTAAAATGCCAGGCTGAACATGAAAAGGACAAGATTACGCCATGTATTTTTCATGCAGCCCGGCACCAAAAAATATACGATCAGAACCAATGGCAGAAAGCGGGTAAGAAACATAATACTGCTAAATACCATCTTTTACCTCTCATTTCACTTATTTATATAGCTTCTTGATTGCATTTACTGCTTTTTCATTCTGCTTTTTGTATGCTGCAATCACCTTTTCATCAGACTTTTGTTCCGTCTTACTATCAATACTTCCCAAAACAAAAAAGCAGACATAATTACCTTTTACATATACTTTTGATGCCTGCACTTTTAACTGATTTGCCGGATACTGATGCATATTTTCCATCAGATTCTTCTGATATTGCTTAAGTGCATTCTTAATCTTCTTTTTGGAATCTACACTCTTCGCTTTCACGATTACAAGTTCATCCGCATTCACGCTGATCATCGGAAGTTCTGCGACCACACCAGAATACCATTCTTTTTTCAGTCCATAGCGGGCATTTACTTCATCTTTACTCAGCTTGCTATTCGGTATATAGTCTTTGCCATATGCATCCTTTACTGCATTATATACTTTGTTTAAGTTTGGTGTTTTCTTTTTCTTGCTTGTCTTCTTTGTTGCAGCCTCAACAGTAACCGGCTCTGAAAATGGAACAACAACGGAAGCAGCTTCCACAACACATAAACATGCGATTAGCATCGCAATTAATTTCTTCTTCATAAACATCTTTCTCCTTTGTACCTATTACTATTTTTCATTTTAGTATTCATTTAATCACTGTATCATAGATTTATAGAAATAGCACGCATATTTTTCTTGAAATGTAAGAAAAAAACATGTCTAAGAATAAAAGCAGTCATTATGGTAATGGTTATGTTACTTTTACCGATAAATACAATTTCACTGCCAGCAGAAAATATTTATGCATCCTCAATTGTGAAAATAACAAAATCTTCACAAGTTATTATGGAACATGAAGGTGTATGTAACAGCTATGCTCTTGCATTTTATACTATGGCAACCGCGGAAGGAATACCATGCATAGTCATATCAGTCACACCTTATTTCAGTTACAGAAAAATAAGGAAATTCGCAATTGACTAACCGCGTATAAACTTCCTATAATAGAGCCAATATATAAATGAAGTGCAGGCATTTTTGTAGAGGGAGGGATTACTATGCAGGCATTGTCAAAAGCTAAGAGTGGGGAAAGTTATACAATCAAATGGTTACTCGGATTACCGGAGGTCGTAGAATTTCTGCACCGTCATCATGTGGAAGAAGGCGGAAGCATCCGGATTATTCAGAAGCTTCAGACCGGAATGATCGTAGGTGTGCAGGGCGAACGATTTGCTCTGGGCAATGAAATTGCGGATCGAATTCAGGTATAAAACAAAAGGGCATTGACTTTATCGAAATGATAGAGGCAATGCCTTTTCCTTTTAAATATTTTTCAACACATCCACTGCATCATCCAGATACGAATTCTCCATCTGGTAAAACTCGCCCGCATCTGCATGCTGCGCATATTCCGGATCAAGTGGCAACTTTCCAAGAACCTTAGTTCCAAGTCCTGCTGCAACTTCATCGATATGACTTTCTCCAAACAGCTTAATCTGCTTGCCACAATCCGGGCATTTCAGATAACTAAAGTTCTCAACCACTCCAAGTACTGGTATATGCATCATATTGGCCATATTAAACGCCTTTTTGACAATCATCTGAACCAACTCCTGTGGAGATGTCACAATGACGATTCCATCCACTGGAAGTGACTGGAATACCGTAAGCGGTACATCACCAGTTCCTGGTGGCATATCAACGAATAAATAGTCTACATCGCCCCAGACTGTCTCATTCCAGAACTGTTTTACTGCTCCGGCAATTACCGGGCCTCTCCATACAACCGGCGCTTCTTCATCTTCCATCAGAAGATTGATAGAAATGATCTTGATGCCTTCCTTTGTTTCGTAAGGATACATTCCTTTGTCATCACCGACCACCTGTCCATGTGCTCCAAACATCTTTGGAATGGATGGACCTGTGATATCCGCATCAAGGATTCCTACTTTATATCCGGCTTTTGCCATCTTGACTGCAAGAGACGCTGTCACAAATGACTTACCAACGCCTCCTTTTCCACTGACAACTCCAATGACATGCTTGACATCCGAATAAGCATTCATCGCTTCTAACATGCTCTGCGGATTCTGTTTGCTTGCACATCCTTCACAACTTTCTTTTGAGCAGGTTGCTGCCCCACTACAACTTGCATTTTCTGGCATGATTACACTGCCTCCTTTTCTATTTTGTCGTACATTACTGATACAGGCTACCAAATCGTGAGAAAGGATAGTACGTAAAATACGCTTTTCCAATAATCTCATCTTTTGTTACATATGTATTCTCCCAGTATCTGGCATCATACGAATCATTTCGGTTATCTCCTAAAACAAGATACGAATCTTCCGGCACCTCGAATGAAAATGGCCCGGTCGCACGCACCCAGTCTTCTTTGAGATAATCTTCTTCCAACGGTACGTCGGAATTATTTATGTAAATCTTGCCTTCCGTGATGGTAACTTTTTCACCTGGAAGTCCGATTACACGCTTCACATATTTCTGACTTTCATCATCCGGGAATTTAAAGATGACAATATCACCTCTCTCCGGCTCTGAAAATTTGTATGCAAGACGAAATCCGAACAGATCATCTCCCGGCTCGATGGTATTTTCCATGGAACCTGTCGGAACCGTTGCATTGATAATTACATAATTTTTTAAAACAAGTGCCAATACAAAAGCCGCCAAAAGTGTCATGCACCAGCTCAGGACTTCTTTCCATGCCGGACGTTTCTTTTTCTCCCTGGCATTTGATTGTGACACAGTAGTTTTCTGTGCCTCTTCCTTGCTTTCCTCCACATTTTCCTCGATTATACGCTCTTCCATCTTTTCCCTCATCTTGTCTGCTCTCCTGGCTCAAACCACCAGTTAATAAAATCATCTCTGTGAAACTCCAATGCAATCAGTCCTAATTCTGCCCGATCCCGGTTATCTAACACGGATGAAATATATTTATTTAATGAAACCACAAAATCATCTTCCAGGCACCACATTGCCTGTACCGTTGCAATATTTTTAGCATCATTCCACTCGTCAATAAAACAGCCTCCAAAATCAACGATTTTGTCCCATCGCTTCTGTGTGTTTATGATGCGTTGCTTAATATTTTCCTTAATTACAGCCATCATCCTGTGCACTTTTGGATGATACTGCACTGGTGCGAGCATTTTTGCAAGCATGTGGTCTTCATTGATTATAATATCCAGAATTCCACTCTGATTATTCGTCACGTAACAGAATATTTCATCATAACCTAACTTCGGTGGTCGCAGATGATATGCATTCCGATATGCCACAACACTGCGTATCATATGGAAATCTGCCACCATCTCATCATATATAATCCCCGGACAATCACTTATAATATATCTTTGGGCTTTCCGATATGGTGCCATCATTTGACAAAAAATATCTCTGTTCTTTTCAAAAACAATCAGCTTATTTTCCTTTAAAAACCGCCGAAAATCCATCTGATAATTTCGTCGGTAATAGTCAAACAATCCCTTGGTAATAAATGCGATTCGAATTGCCTTCCCCTCAAAGCCGTGCACTATCGTTTCAATTGGCAGTTCCACTGTCTGACCTTTTAAGAATACATCAACTGTCACTGCTTTTGCAAGTAATTCCATCTCAGATTCGTATTCTGTTAAAACACTCTTCTGACCATCACTTAAATACAGATTCAGATTCAGAGGACTCTTATTAAAATACTTTACTATCTTTTGACCGATTTTTTCCCGCAACTGTTGAAATTTGTCATCTCTTACCAGACCTGTGCGATTCATAGGAATCGTTAGAAACCTCTTTTTCAGATGAAGCCGACAGGACATATACTGCACCCATTCCGGCTTCAATCCATTGCATTCGTCACCCTCTGCCACCAGAAAGTTTTGCTGGTACAATTTCGATTCCACTTTCATACGTTTATATTTACCATTGTACAGCCAGATAAATCCTTCCAGCTCCTCATCTGCAATGGGAATAGACACAATTCCTGCAATATCAGCAAGGGGGTTATCCAGAATTGGATTGGCACTTTTCAGAATCGTTTTCTTCTGGTCATACACAACTTCTATCGGAAATGGCGGATACATCAGATATCGAAGTACGGCATGCACCATCCCCCGGTGTGTCAGACGCATGGCATACTGAGGCTTTAACACCAACGTGATTTTTGTTCCCGATGTTTCCCGATTCGATGTGATGTATTCAATCTCTTCCGTACCCTCTAGCCACTTTGCAGTGACCGCTTCGATTGCCTGCTGATCTGCAATATTCCATGCAGTATTTACACACTTATCTTTCTTTGCTTCAATCAGCATGGCACGGGAGACCGCAAAACAGGACAACATTCCCATTCCAAACTGTGAAACCGGTTCATAATCCAACTGTTGCTTTTCAAATGATTCGCTCGTGTAATAACTCTGTCCGACTTTTGAAACGTAACGCTCAATGTCCTGTCCATTCATCCCAATTCCATTATCTTCCACCGTCAGTCTCTGTGTCATGGAATTATACACAATCGAAATCTTCGGCTGATATGGGGGACGCATGGAATTCATCATACGAGCCTCTTCCATCTCCAAAAACTCTGTGCCCCAGCTATACTCTAACGCAGCACGGGTATTGCATGCATCAATGGCGTTTGCAAGCAGTTCCCTGATATACACATCCGGATTATCATAAAACTGTAATCCGGATACAGCATTCAAAATCAAATTCGATTTCATTTCCACTTTGCATTGCATCATAAATCATCCTCATTGAGCAATACTGCCTGTACTAAATACCGATTTTTTGCCTTTCCACTGATACATGTAGAAAGGGTCAGAATATGGCTGTCTGCGGTAACTTCCACATCATTCCTCAGGTTTCCTGATGTGCCTTTTTCGATCTGATCCACATAATTTTGTCTGCCATCCTGTGACTGAAAATCATAAGAATACAGGATATGCTCATTACCTGCTGTGTATGCAGCAAATATTTCATACACAAGTACACGGTCCCCTCTGTAAACATATACATACGGATCATTGACAAAAAAAGCTTTGTCTTCATAATAATGCAGTGTCTCGAACATTGTTTCGTTACGCATATTATGACCATACATAATGGTATTAAAATCAGAAAAATCTTTATTATTTTCTTTTTCTGTATAGATACATCCAGGATAGCCCCTGGTTCCATTCATATTGTAATTCAAGTAATAAGTATTGTCCGTTGGATGCTGTAACACCGGATAATCTACTTTGGTTCCCGGTATATAAATCCATGCATAAATATCTGGATTTACCTTTGCCAGTTCGTTCCAGTCCAATTGTTTCTGCGGAATATTGATTCCCGCAACCGCGCTGTCCTCCTGCTCCTGACTGTCCTGTGATTCCTCTTCCATCTTCTCAGTATTGGCATTCTGCCGGTCATCTGCAGAAGTAATTGCATTGTCGCTGTCCTGATTCTGCAGACGGTTCACACTTTCTGCAAGATCTTCATACTGTTTTTCTGCATTTCGTTCCACAATCCAGTTCCGAAGCATAATTCCAATAATCACAAGTAAAATTGCCGCAAGTAAAACAGTAAACAGTTTATAGATATTAAATTGTTTTTTTTCTTTTTTCTGTATTGTTTTTTCGTTCTTTTTCATCATATACTTCTCACATTTTACAAAGGCGGTAGATTCCTTTCCACCGCCTTTTGTATTTATTCTCCTCTCATGGAGAATCCGTTTATAGATCCTACATACTTGTGTATCCAGTGATTAATTTTTAGCAGCTTTTCTGCCGCACACGATGATTCCTGCGACAACTGCTACCGCAAGAATTGGTAATGCAGGCACAGAAGCTCCTGTCTTTGGGGATGTCATACCAACTGCCGCCACTGCACCATTGGTACTTCCTCCATTTGTTCCTGTTGTGTAAGAACTCGTTTTTCCATCAGAATATCCATCATTATAACCTTCGTCGTAACTGCCATCATCATCACTATCCGGGTAATTTACCGTAACATTCTGCTTTGCATTAACCGGATTGTTCTGATTATTTGTCTGACTGTTATTGTTCGTCTGCGAATTATTATTATTCGGGTTGAACGTCTGTGAATTATTCTGTGAGTCTCCTGTCGTATTATGACTATTGTTGTTTGTCTCAGAATTGTTTGTATTATTTTCTGTCTGATTCTTTGTTGGATCACTGACCGGTACATTTACATTCGAAGGATAACGAACGATTACAACCGGAGAAAATGAATACAATGTTACCGAAACCTGACCATTCGAAATGCTGGTTGGTTTCAAAGTCTCCCACTCACCTGATGATAACTGATGGAGTACATATACTTTATCTGTATATTTCACTCCAGGTACACTAAAAGTCAGGCGAATACCTTTCGATGTATTTACATTTTTGCCTACCGATAAATCTGTCATACCAAGAACCTCAGCATCCTTACTTGCCTGCTTTGCAGCAGAATTTGCCCTGGTTATCTGATCTGTGGTCGGTTTTGTACGTGTAACAGATACAATGTTATTATTGGAATTGTATGCTGATACATCTGAGACATTGCTGTCCCACTGTTTTGCCAGTTCCGCTAATGCGGTCTGGTTATTTGGCGATGGAAATGCAAATACGGTAGTTCCCATAGAGAGTACCAGTAACATTGCAAGCATACTCGCAACAACTTTCTTCATCTGTATCAACCTCCTTTCCTCAAAAGTATAGTATGTAGTATCTATATCAAGTGCGCGCGCACTGGATACCAAAATTATATGGTTTCAAAATATTTACGAAACCGGAGTATAAAAAACGCTCATGATCATATCCTGCATGGCATCTTCATCCACATGATACTCTTCGTACTCGTCACCCTGAACGGTTTTTCCCGGTACGGTATACATATCATCATCATTAAAATCATAACTCATAAGTTCATTGATCAAACTGGAAAAATCCACACTCGTAACCAGATAATCTTCAATCGAGTTGTATACACCCATAACGATAGAAGGATCATCTGCTGTCAAGGCCTTTAACCGGTCCATATAAGCAACGATGTACTGCTCCTCACGGCGCAGACGATCGGAAGCGCTGTCATATTTTTCAACATCTCTGCCTCTAAGATAATAATAGGCTTCCTGTCCGTTCAGGGTCACCTTATCCCCCTTATGTAGCTTCACATTGTGATCCGGATAGGAAATATTTTGTAAAACCTTTACTTTCACACCACCTACCGCATCATTCATCGTAGGAATTGCGCCCATGTTCATTGCAAGATAGCCACTGATTGGAATATTTCCAAACAAATCAGCCACTGCATCTACACTGCGCTGACAACTGATACGCTTGGCATCTCCAAATGCATGCTGCAGACAGATCTGTCCCTGAATGGTTCCCATACTATATCCTTCTTGGTCACACAGCTTGATATCCGTCATCGTATTACGATTGATAGAAATCACCTGTAATTTCTGGTTCAAAGAATCCACAACCAAAAGAAACATCGCATCGGACTGTCCACCATTGGTATAATCCGGCGCCGTCGCAACCGGATCATCGTTATCAATTCCCATCATGAGAAAAACCCGGAGATTAGAATTGTAACGGTAATCCTTTCCCTTGTAAGTGACTGTTCCCTCCTGCCACTTTTCCGGTTTCTCTGTCGATTGTGTAACCGTTCCAGCCACCTGCGCCGGTTCCTGTACATCCGAAGCCCCATTCTCATTGGTATCATAACCACCATTCTGCGCTTTGGTCTGCACCCCTACAACAATGATCAGAACAAGTATAACTGCCATGGCACCAGACAAAAAATACAATACATTATGCAGTTTTTCTGATGACTCATGAAATCTTTTCATTCTTTCGTTTTCTCTTCCTTCTTGCCATAGTAACTTCCATAGTAACCACCATAGTAGCCGCCATAATAGCCACCTTCGTAGCTGCTCTTCTTCATCTTAACTTTATTCAAAACAGCTCCAAGAATCCGGACACCGGACACCTCCAGCTGCTTCTTGACATTCTGTATCAGGCGGCTGCTTGCCATCCCCTGGGAGATAACAAGAATCGCTCCATCACAGTGTTTTGCAATCACTGCTGCATCAATTGCAGCTCCGATCGGAGCGCAATCCAAAAGAACGTAATTAAAATGTTCTTTTGCAAATTTCAACAATTCAATAAAATAATTCTTCTCTAAAATTTCTGTTGGATTCGGAACCGAAGGTCCTGCAAAAATCATAAACAACCCCGGGACTTCCGTTCCATACAGAACATCCTCCAACCGCTTCTGACCCGACAAAAAATGGGAAAGTCCATAAATTTCGCCACCATCACTGGCTGTCGCACGCAGACGTCCCACATATACCGACTTACGCATATCCGTATCGATCAAAAGAACGCGCTTTCCTGATTCTGTCAAAGAACGTGCCAGATCCATGGTTACTGTACTTTTTCCCTCATTTGGCAAAGCAGAAGTTACCACGATTGTCTGAATATCGTCACCACAAAACTGTATGTTTGTCTTTAACGCACGCAATGATTCTTTCATTGCATATTTTTGTTCTTTTAACCTGCCAAACTTAACTATCTTCATGATTTATCTCCTGCCCGCTTTTTGGATTTCTTTCTTGCTTTGGAAAAGCCTTTTTTGCTTCCACTGCAATTCTCACCATCATCCTCTGCTTCCTCAAGCGGCAATGTTCCCAATACGTTTAATCCAAGCTTCTTTTCCACATCTTCGGCGGTTATAATCGTATCATTGAACAGATAAGAAATCACTATAATAGCCATGGCAAGAAATGCGCCGAGTACAGCTCCAATCAGCGTATTTTTAATGATATTCGGACTGACCGGTTCTCCATCTGCATAACCCTTTTGAATGATCATCGGTGCATCCTGTACCATCTTGGCCGCAATAAATGTAGATCCTACATCTGCAATCTCATCTGCAATTTTCTTTGCCATCGCAGGATTTTCATCGCGAACCGTAATCTCAAGGATTCGTGAATTGGCCGGATTATTTAATGTTACCTTATCTTTTAATGAACGATACGTCTCATTCAGACTCAGGTTAACAATTACCTGTTCAAGCACCGGTCGTCCCTCTACAACAACCATATAGTCATTTGTAAGGCTGGTTCCTGTCTGAATGTCCGCAAGACTGGTAATTGATGTACTCTTGGAAAGTACATAAAGCTGCGATGTCGATTCATACTGTGGCACGATCATATAGTGACTGATTCCAAAAGCAATGCCACCACCAAGAACCGTCACAACAAGAATCAACAGCCACTGTGACAAAAGTACTGCCAGCAGTTCCCGCAGATCAATTTCTATTTCATCATCAAATTCCTGTGTTTTTTCCATGTATATCTCCGTCTGTAAAAATCTAGAACTATTATACTATATCGGCATCTTTTTCGCAATTCTAAAGGGAGTTCTAAGATTCAAACAAACGTTTTTCCAAAGCATCTGTCCGATTGAGATATTCCTGTCCCAGTTTTTCTGCAATCACTGCTCTTCCCAATGCAAGATTCGGCTTGCGGCCGTCTAAATTATGACAGTCACTTCCAAGGAGAACTTCCCCCTGCTGTTTTAATAATTTCAGGCATTTTCTGCGTTTTTTCCAATTAAGGAAAGGTCCGGCATTCATCTGCCGATAAATTGGAAGATCCATAATTTCATCCCACACTTCTTTCCTTTTCTGAAAATCATAAAAGCGCTCAATATGTGCCAGTACGACCTTCATGTTCGGACGATTTACCAATGCCCGAACATTATCAAGCATATCACTTGTCCACTGGGTAAACGGCATCTCAAGCAGTAAAATTCCTGTTCCCTGAATGCACAGTTCCGGTATCATAGATGCCTGCCCGATTCCCGAAAAATAATATACCTCTGCGCCCAGGTACATTTTTGGCAATTCAACGTTGTTCTTTTCTGCTTCTTCCTGTAATCTCTCATAACTGTGCGCTCTTCGTTTCAAAAAGCGTTCCACAGAATCTTCATCTGCATAAAAATGCGGGGTAGCCACAATCGTATGAACTCCCTGCTTTTTCTCCTCTTCGATCATCGCAAGCGACATCTGTGTATTTTTACTGCCATCATCAATCCCCGGCAGTATATGTGAATGAAAATCAATCATTTTCTGTTTTCCTCCGTATTTGACCAACATCACTATTATAACAAAAAAATCCCGCAGAACATACTCTTCTGCGGGATTTTCTTATTGTTTATAATAATTTTATCTTTGAAATTCAGAAATTATTAGCAAACACCCTGTGCAAGCATAGCATCTACTACCTTCTCAAATCCGGCAATATTAGCACCAGCTACATAGTCTGTCTTTCCACCAACTGTTGCATTGTATCTCTTAGCAGCATCGCTGATGTTAGCGTAGATTGTCTCCATGATTCCCTTGAGCTTTCCGTCAACTTCCTCGAATGTCCAAGAAAGTCTCTCAGAGTTCTGGCTCATCTCAAGTGCGGATGTAGCAACACCACCGGCATTGGCAGCCTTACCACCTACGAAGAGAACTCCATTCTCCTGTAAGTACTTTGTAGCCTCAAGAGTTGTAGGCATGTTAGCACCCTCTGTTACAGATGTAACACCGTTAGCAACGAGCATCTTAGCATCCTCGATGTCTAACTCGTTCTGTGTTGCACATGGAAGAGCAAGATCTACCTTGTACTGCCATACACCGTGCTCACCGTTCTGCTTAGCATGGTACTCAGCAGATGACTTAGCAGCTGCATACTCTGTAAGACGTGCGCGCTTAACTTCCTTAACTTCCTTAAGGAGTGCTACATCGATTCCGTTTGGATCATAGATCCATCCTGTAGAATCAGAACATGTTACAACCTTAACACCTAACTCCTGTGCCTTCTCGATTGCGTAGATAGCAACGTTACCGGATCCGGAAACTGCTGCTGTCTTTCCTTCAAGGCTCATACCATGATCTTTCCATAATGCGTTTGTAAGATATAACAGACCATATCCTGTAGCCTGTGTACGAGCAAGTGATCCACCATATGTAAGACCCTTACCAGTCAGCACACCTTCGTATGATCCACGAATTCTCTTATACTGTCCAAATAAGAAGCCGATCTCTCTTGCACCTGTTCCGATATCTCCGGCCGGTACGTCAACGTCTGCTCCGATATATTTGCAAAGTTCTGTCATGAAGCTCTGGCAGAATGCCATGATCTCTCTGTCTGATTTTCCCTTAGGATCGAAATCAGAACCACCTTTACCACCACCGATCGGAAGTGTTGTAAGAGAATTCTTAAATACCTGCTCGAAACCTAAGAACTTGATAATACCCAGGTTTACAGAAGGATGAAGTCTTAAACCTCCCTTGTATGGTCCAATGGAATTATTGAACTGTACACGGAAACCTCTGTTTACCTGAACCTGTCCGTTATCATCTACCCAAGGAACACGGAACATGATCTGACGATCTGGCTCTGTGATTCTCTCAAGAATCGCATTCTTTCTGTATAAATCCTCATTTGCATCAATAACAGGTCTTAAAGAATCAAGAACCTCTGTTACTGCCTGTAAGAATTCAGGCTGATCTGCATTTTTCTTCTTTACTACTTCGAGTACTTCATCAACGTAACCCATTTTTATATCTCCTTATCATATTATTTTTAACGACTCAGATCCATTAAGGACCTCAAATCGTCATATTTATTAATTAGTACACATCAACATCCTTATTCTAACGGAAAATGCAAGATTTTACAACAAAAATTTCTTTATTATTTTAAATTTCTACCACTTTAATGCTAAAAAGTTCCAAAAATGCAACAAAGCGATTCAAAACTTGCATTTTGAATCGCTCTTTTTTATCATTCTTGGTTATTTTTTACTATTTTCTACTCCTAAATAAGTATCTTGTTCGTCATATCATACTTATTTAGTATGAAACAGTTTGCACAAAAGATTTTATTCTTTTGTATCTTCCTCGCGATGAATCTTTGACCAGTCTACAAATTCAGATTCTTCATCCGTATCGTAATAATTCAGATGGAAATAATCTACCATTTTTGCCAATGCAAAAATAAGGACTTCCGTCTCCTGCTCCGTCATCTGATCTGCAATATTTTTGATCATCTGACGATGAAACTGCTCATGATGGTAATATGCGCTGCGCCCTCTGTCTGTCAGCCGGACTTTGACCACGCGCTTATCTTTTGTACTGCGTTCACGGATCACATAACCTTTGTCGCATAATGCATCCATAGCCTTGGTAAGTGTTCCTGTTGTAACGGACATCAGTTTGGCAACCGTCTTCATATTACGAGGTTCTTCAATACCAACAGCTTCAATAATATGCATATCATTGTAACTGATATCCTTAAATTCCTCTGTGATCAGACACTTTGATTCAATTTCCAATATATCCTTGAACAGTTTTACCAACAGTTCGTTTAATGTTTCTTCGAGTGTCATCCGTCTCTCCTCTTCGAATTTGTATCAGGTCTACCACTCAATCACACATGCTCCCCAGGTAAGTCCTGCGCCAAATCCTGCCATAACAATTTTATCCCCTTTGCTAATCATACCATCTTTTCTGACTTTATCAAGCAAAATCGGAACGCTGGCAGCGGATATATTACCACACTCCTCTAAATTTGTTGGAAACTTCTCCATCGGCTGACGCAGTCGCTTTGCCACAGACTCAATAATACGCAGATTTGCCTGATGCAATACAAAAAGTTTCACATCATCCACCGGTACGCCGGCTTTCTCCAACGCCTCACTGATTGCATGCGGAACAGTGCACACTGCGAATTTGTAAACCGCAGATCCTTCCATCTGTGTGAAAGAATACTGCTGTGCCCCCATCTGATGATAGAGGTTGTTTACCGGACGGTTATCACATTTCAATGCCATACCGCCACTTCCATCCGATCCCTGCACCATGCTCAAAAGCTGCTCTCCCTGTGCACTGACAACAGCAGCTCCCGCACCGTCACCAAAAAGCACGCAGGTACTTCTGTCACCCCAGTCCATCATTTTGGAAAGTGTTTCCGCACCAATAATCAATGCATTTTTATATCTTCCCGTTTTAAAATAAGCATCCGCTGTCGCAAGTGCAAACAAAAACCCGGAGCATCCCGCACCCAGATCGAAAGCAGTCGCGTTCTTAGCACCGACCGCTGCCTGTACTTCACATGCCAATGTCGGGAATATGTAATCCGGCGATACCGTCGCTGCAATGATCAGGTCAAGATCATTGATGGAGATTTTTGCCTCATCCAAAGCTTTTTTCGCAGCTTCGACTGCCATGGATGTGGTCGTCTCATTTACTGCTATATGTCTTTTTTGAATACCGGTACGTGTGCGGATCCACTCATCCGAGGTATCCATCACCCGCGCCAGGTCGTCATTCGTTACGACTTTCTCCGGGAGTGCACTTCCGGTTCCTAATATCTTCATCTAAATTCTCCTTCTGTCCTTTTTAGAATTTACGGAAACGATCATATCGTTCTGCCGAAAGCTGTTCTCCCGACTTTCCATTCTGTGCCTTTAAGAACTTCTTCATGTTGCCCTTCATATAGTTTGCAATGGAAGTCAGTGCATCTTCGTCTGCACCACCAAATTCCGGAATAATATCGTCCACTACCTGCAGTTCTTTCAGATCCTGTGCGGTGATCTTCATTACCTCGGCAGCTTCTTTTGCACGTTTTCCGTCTTTCCACAGAATAGATGCGAATCCTTCCGGTGAAAGAATAGAATAAGTCGCATTTTCCATCATCCATACTTCATTTCCGACCGCCAGTGCAAGTGCTCCACCACTTCCACCTTCACCGATCATCAGACAGAGAATCGGAACTTTAATACCGGACATCTCATAAAGGTTTCTTGCAATTGCCTCGCCCTGTCCATTTTCTTCCGCTTCTTTTCCAGGATAAGCGCCCGATGTATTTACAAATGTAATAATCGGACGGTTGAATTTTTCAGCCTGTTTCATCAGGCGGATTGCCTTGCGGTATCCTTCCGGCGAAGGCATTCCATAATTGCGATATGCGCAGTCTTTCAAATCTTTTCCTTTATGTACACCAATGACAGTAACCGGCTGTCCGTCCAGATATGCAAAACCTCCGACAATTGCCGGATCATCCCGGAAATAGCGGTCTCCGTGCATCTCCATGAACTCATCAAAAATTGTATCAATGTAATCCACAGAAGCCAGACGTTTCATCTGACGGGCTGCTGTCACCTTATCCCATGCATTCATAGGTTTTGCCTTGACATTGCGCTCTTTCATCAGTTCGGTCGGCTCATAGTTGTCATCTTCACGCAATGGATCAAAGTTTGCATAACCGGTTCTCGGCTCATGCATTTTCAAAATACTGTATAAAGTCATCTTTAAATCATCACGCTCGACGATTGCATCTACAAAGCCATGCTCTAACTGAAATTCTGCCCGCTGGAATCCTTCCGGCAGCTTCTGGCCAATTGTCTGCTCGATGACACGCGGACCTGCAAAACCGATCAAGGCTTTCGGCTCGGCAAGTATAATATCACCAAGCATTGCAAAGCTGGCGGTAACTCCACCGGTCGTAGGGTCCGTAAGTACCGGCACATAAAGCAGACCTGCATCCGAATGACGCTTGACTGCTGCGGAAGTTTTTGCCATCTGCATCAGGGAAACGATTCCTTCCTGCATACGTGCTCCACCGGAACAGCAGAACAGGATGACCGGAAGTTTCTTTTCCGTTGCATCCTCCATGGCGCGGGTAATTTTCTCACCTACGACATGGCCCATACTTCCCATCATAAAACGTGCATCAATAACACCAAGTACCGTCTTCTGTCCGTAAATAGTACATTCACCGATCGTAACACCTTCGGAAAGTCCTGTCTTTTCCTGTGTTGCCGCAACCTTCTCTTCGTACTCCGGGAAATTCAAAGGATTGCCCGTCTTTTCCTCTTCGAACCAGTTCTCAAAGCTGCCTGCGTCTGCAACCATTTTGATACGGTTCTTTGCACGTACACGGAAATAATAGCCACATTCATAGCAGACATATTTATTCTTAACGACTCTCTTTTTATCTAACTCTTTCTTGCAGATCTTACAGGTGACGGTCTCCGGGACTTCCGGTGCCGGCTGCTGAACCACGCTTTCCTCTTTCTTTTCCGGTTCCTGTCCTTCTACCGCTTTCTCTGTCTCTTCTGCATTCTTGTTCAATGAAATATATTTCTTAAATAACATAACCTTACCTCTTATCCAATTGCAAAGGTCAGCTCTGCCGAGCAGGCCAGTTTACCATTTACACGGGCTACCGCTTTACCAACACCAATCGGTCCCTTTACCTTAATAATCTCGGTTTCTAAAATCAGCGTATCTCCCGGAACGACCTTTTGCTTGAATTTTGCCTGATTGATTCCTGCAAAATATGCGGTCTTTCCTTTCCATTCCGGCTGGGAAAGAATCGCTACTGCTCCGGTCTGTGCCAGCGCTTCGATGATCAGCACACCCGGCATCACCGGATTTCCTGGAAAATGACCTGCAAAATAAGGCTCATTGAATGTCACATTCTTTTTTGCAACTGCCCGTACGCCAGGCTCCACTTCCTCGACGGTATCGATGAGAAGAAACGGCTGTCTGTGTGGAAGGATCTCCATGATTTCCTGTGTTGTCATGCTCATGTTGCTCTCCTCCTTATGCCTCATACCTGCGAATCAGAATACTTGCATTATGTCCGCCAAATCCAAGTGAATTTGACAATGCATATGGTACTTCTTCCTCATAAGCATCCTTACAGTAGTTCAGATCCATCTCTTCATCCGGAGTCTCATATCCAACCGTTCTGTGGATATATCCCTCTTCGATTTCTTTCACACAGGTAATAAACTCAACTGCACCTGCTGCACCGAGAAGATGACCGATCATAGACTTTGTAGAATTGATACGGATATCCTTTGCATGATCCCCAAATGCGAGCTTGATTGCACGAGTCTCAAAGAGATCATTGTGATGTGTTCCGGTTCCATGTGCATTAATGTAAGTAATCTCTTCCGGTTTCACACCAGCATCATCCATTGCATTGGTCATGGCACGGGCTGCACCTGCACCATCTTCCAATGGGGAAGTGATATGATAAGCATCTGCGGAACATCCGTATCCGACAACTTCTGCATAGATCTTTGCACCTCTTGCCTTTGCATGCTCAAGTTCTTCGAGCACGACAACACCTGCGCCCTCGCCGAGAACAAATCCGCTTCGGTTCTTATCAAATGGAAGTGAACATTTTGTCGGATCATCTACGGAAGATAATGCTGTGAGTGCTGCGAATCCGGCGATTGCTGTCGGGCAGACGCTTCCTTCGGTACCACCGGTAACCATAACATCAGCTTCACCATACTGAATGCTGCGGAATGCTTCACCAATGCTATTTGTTCCTGTTGCACATGCTGTCACATCATTGATCGTCTTTCCCTGCAATCCAAACTGAATAGATACGTTACCACACGCCATATTCGAAATCATGAGCGGAACAAAAATCGGGTTTACTCTTCCCGGTCCTTTTTCTACAAGTTTTGTATATTCACGCTCGATTGCCTGTAAGCTTCCAACACCGGAGCCAATCGCTGTACCCACACGATACGGGTCTTCCTTTGCCATATCCAGTCCTGCATCTTCCAAAGCTTCTCTTGCAGCTGCTACTGCATACTGGGAAAAAAGCTCCATACGTTTTGCTGCTTTAAAATCCATATATTCTTTTCCAACAAAGCCTTTTACTTCAGCAGCCAGATGCGCCTTATATTCGCTCGCATCAAATTTTGTAATCTCAGCAAATCCAAGCTTGCTTTCCTTGATGCCATTCCAAAACTCATCTACATTTAATCCGATTGGTGTGATTGCTCCCAATCCGGTTACAACAACTCTTCTCATATCTACTACTCTATCCTTTCTTAAATCGCCATGCCGCCGTCAACGGACAATACCTGACCTGTGATGTAATTCGCATCCGGGGATGCCAGGAAAGCAACTGCCTTTGCGATGTCCTGCGGATGTCCGATCTTTCCAAGTGGAATCTGGCTCTTTAAATTCTCTTTTACGCTGTCCGATAATGCATCTGTCATGTCCGTCTCTACAAAGCCCGGTGCTACAGCATTGACATTGATGCCTCGGCTTGCGAGTTCTCTCGCAACTGCCTTTGTGAGTCCGATCACCCCTGCCTTACTTGCAGAATAATTTGCCTGTCCGGCATTTCCAAGGATTCCGGATACCGATGATATATTGATGATTTTTCCTGCACGCTGCTTTAAGAAATAGCGTGACATATGGCGAATTGTATTGAAACAGCCTTTCAGATTGGTATTGATGACTGCATCGAAATCTTCCTCGCTCATCTTCATCAACAGCCCGTCTCTTGTGATTCCCGCATTGTTTACCAGAATATCGATATGTGCATATTCCTTGATCAATGCAGTAATCATTGCTCCACAGGCTTCGTAATCCGATACACTGCACTGATATGCAATTGCATCGCCGCCCGCCGCTTTGATTTCTGCGACAGTCTGTTCTGCTGCCTCTTTGGAGCCATTATAATTTACAATGACAAATGCGCCTTTTGCGGCAAGTTCAAGAGCGATTGCTTTGCCAATTCCTCTGCCGGCACCTGTCACCAACGCATTTTTACCGGTTAACATAATTCTCGAAATCCTCCATCTTATCAATATTAAAGGTTGCAACATCACGGTTGATCTTGCGCATAAAGCCGGAGAGACTACGTCCCGGTCCGATCTCTACGAACTCATCTGCTCCATCTGCAATTAATCGCTCGATGGTCTGCTGCCAGCGAACGGACGAGGATACCTGACGGATCAAAAGATCCTTTACAGCAGATGCATCCTTTACATAATCTGCAGTAACATTGGATAAATATGGTATCTGAATATTCTGGATCTCTATATCTTTTAAAGCTTCACCGAGCTTTTCTCCTGCGCCTGTCAGTAACTGAGAATGGAACGGTCCGCTCACTTTAAGAGGTACGACACGCTTTGCACCGGCTTCCTTGCACTGTGCCCCAGCTTCTTCAACCGCTGCTGCAGCACCTGTGATAACGATCTGTCCCGGACAATTATAATTTGCTACGGATACAACGTAATCTGTCTCCCCGGAATTCTTCCGCTGGTTCTCTACCTCCGCACAGATTGCAGCAATCTTATCGGCATCCAGCCCAAGAATTGCAGACATTGCACCACCAGTCGGATATGCTTCCTGCATATAGATGCCACGTTTTCTTACAACTGCAAATGCATCTTTTAATGTCATGGTGCCGGATGCGATCAACGCACCGTACTCGCCAAGACTCAATCCTGCGGTCACATCACATGTGATTCCTTTTGCCTTTAATACTTCATAAATGGCAGCTTCCGTTGTCAGCATACAAATCTGTGTGTATTCTGTAATATTCAGCTTGTCATTCTCCTCGAAGCAAAGTGCTGCAACATCTAATCCGGTAACTTCACTTGCCAGATCATATACTGCCTTTGCTTCCGGAATAGAATCATAAAATTCTTTTCCCATGCCAATATACTGTGATCCCTGTCCCGGGAACATAAATACTCGTTTCATTCTCTTCTCCTAACTTTCGGATTCTGATTTATTATCTGTTCCAATTATCGATTCAATAATTTCTGTGCGGTATTCATCACATCTGCAATAATCTCTGCACAGGTTTCTTTCTTCTTTACCAGTCCAGCAGACTGTCCTGCCATAACACTTCCGTACATGACATCGCCTTCCACAACTGCCTTGCGAAGCGCACCGAGTGTCAGGTGCTCAAGTTCATCTAATGTTGCCCCTTCTTTTTCCAGCTTAAGATATTCTCTGGTCATCTTGTTGCGGATAACACGGATCGGATGGCCCGTAGACATCCCTGTCACTTCTGAATCAATATCTTTTGCCTTGATAATTCTGTCCTTGTAATTCTCATGTACAGTAGATTCTTCTGCAACTACAAAGCGGGTTCCCATCTGAACCGCCTCAGCACCAAGCATCATAGCTGCTGCAAACCCTCTTCCGTCTGCAATACCACCGGCCGCGATCACCGGTATGGATACTGCATCCACGACCTGTGGAACCAGTGTCATTGTCGTCTGGGAACCGATGTGTCCACCGGATTCTGTTCCCTCAGCCACAACTGCATCTGCTCCGCCACGTTCCATCAGTTTTGCTAATGCCACGCTGGCTACCACCGGGATTACTTTGATACCGGCAGCTTTCCACATATCCATGTATTTTGCCGGGTTTCCGGCACCTGTCGTAACGACCTTTACTTTTTCTTCTACTAATACCTTGGCAATCTCATCTGCTTCCGGATTCATCAGCATCAGGTTCACGCCAAACGGCTTGCCGGTCTCCTTCTTTGCTGCCTGAATCTGCTCACGTACCCAGGATGCCGGAGCCCCACCAGCCCCTATAATACCAAGGCCGCCAGCGTTTGATACAGCGCTGGCGAGTTCGTGAGTTGCTACCCAGGCCATTCCGCCCTGGATAATCGGATATTCAATTCCAAGAAGTTCCGTAACTCTTGTCTTCATAATTATGCCTCTACACCCTTGTCCTCAAGATATTTGATTACATCGTTTACGGTAAGAATCTTCTCAAGATCTTCAGAAGGAATCTCAACACCGTACTCTTCTTCCAGAGACATAACAAGTTCAAATAAATCTAAGGAATCAGCCTCTAAATCCTCTTTGAATCTTGATTCTGGTGTAATGGTTGCTGCATCGACGTTTAACTGGTCTGCAATAATCTCTTTTAACTTCTCTAACATGGTTTTATCTCCTTTTCCTTTTGTAGTGTTTTACACTTTATTTTTCTTTGACTATGAAATAATTTGACAATCAAACTATTTGCTAGAGAAAGTATATTTCAAAATAGTTTGATTGTCAAGATATTTCTGGTAATTCCTTTGTATTCTATTATTTTCAGAGTTACTGTTCAGACACAAAAAGGAGTTGCAGTCTGCAACTCCTTTTTCTATTTCCTCTATGAAATTATTCACATCTCATTTAAATCTGAAATGTTGACAAAGCATCCAGCAGACTTTCTGCCTTAGAAGTCAGGCTCTGGGAAGCTTCATCCAGATTCTTGATTGCATCAATCTGTGTACCAGCCGCATTGTGTACGGAAGAAGAACAAGCAGCTGTCTTTGACGATGCATCTGTAATACTCTCAATGGCTGTCAAGGTCTCATTTCGTGCCCCATTCATTTCCTGTACATTGTTGATGATCGTCTCCAAAGCTTGAAGGAGCTGAGCTACCAGCTCATCAATATGACGGAAAGATGCAGTGGTTTCTTCTACCGCCCCAGACTGTGAACTTACAACCGTTTCGGCCTGTCTTGCAATTTCTACAACCTGTCCGGTCTTTCCAATAATTTCATTTACAATCAATGAAATCTGGGAAGAAGAGGCCAGGCACTGATCTGCAAGTTTACGGATTTCTTCTGCAACGACAGAGAATCCTCTTCCTGCTTCGCCGGCACGGGCTGCCTCAATGGAAGCATTCAAAGACAACAGATTTGTCTGTTCTGCAATCTCGTTAATTGCCGAAACAATATGTCCGATTGACTTTGATTTTTCTTCTAACTCTTCGATAGAAGTAATTACGTTTCTTGTAATTTCGGCTGTAGATTCTGCGCTCTTTGTCAAACTCTGTACGGATGAAATACCTGCGCTAATGGTTTCTCCGGTAATATTTGTAAGCTTTTCAATCTCATCAGCATTTGAACTTACATTATTAATCTTTCCAGAAAGCGAATCCATCTGATTCATGCAATTATCCGAGTTACTATCCAGTTTATTTACGCCATCTTCGATTTCAACGACCGCACTCTGGATATTTTTAGACGTCTCCATAAATGTTCCGGAAGTCTGTGCCACATGGGCTGCTGCCACGCCGACCTGTTCACTCACTTCATTGACATCCTTAATCAATGACTTCATATGTTCTACTGTATCGTTGACACCATCACACAATAATCCAAACTCATCTTTGTGCTTTGCGGTAAGTTTAACAGTCAGATCTCCGTTTGACACTTTGCGTAACTGGCGCAGAATATAGTGAATTGTTCCAGACATCTGTCTTGAAATAATAACGCCAAGAGCAAGAGCAAGAATCATACAGATAATGACCAATACGCTGGTCAGCTGCTTGATACCTGCGGACTGTTCCAAAAGACGGTCAGACGGAATCAAAGCCGTAACCATCAGATCTCCTGCAGACAATTTGCTGTATACAAACATATATTCTTTTCCCTGGAATGTAACCATCTGATTTCCGGAATCTGCCTTTCCATCAAATGCTTTCTTATAGAAGCTCGTTCCATAAATAAGTGACTTGTCTGTGCTCACATTTCCATCTGAGAAAAATTCCTTACCATCCTGATCTGTAATCAGAGCAACATATCCACCTTTTCCCGGATTCAATGACTGCATCGTTGAACGGATAAACTTGTCGCTGATATTAATAATCATCATTGCAGGCTGATTATTCATCTTCTTGGCGATACGGAAACAATAATTCTGAATATCCAGATCTAACACTTTATCCGCATCCTCATTTACACCAAAGAAATACCAGTTTGAAGCACTGCTGGTCGCAATCTTTCCCTGTTCGCATTTTGCATAGTCGCTATAAATATTTCTACCGTATACTTTGCCGTTTCCGTCTATAGTCTTTTTTTCATCTGCAATAATGAAAACACTCTGCATCTTGCTGTCCAAAGCCATCTTATTCCGGAATCTGCTTTGATAGTCCTTACGAATAGAAGACTCATCATATGCATCGAGAAATTGTCCGAAATACTTACGTAGGTCGGATTCCGTCAGATAGGTCTTAAATTCATCTTTCTCACTGGTAATTACCAGATTAATATACTGCTGCATGGTATTAGCTGTCTGCTGTACTGATTCCTTATATGTATTTACAATGGCGCTTGATGCCTTATTATAAGAAACAATACCAAGTACCAGTACACCGACAACCGGCAACAGAAACGATGCAATCAAACGCATCGCAATACTATGGTAAAATGGAATCTCCGACTTTTGTTTTGGTACTTTTTTCTTAGATTCTTTGGCTTTTACACCTTTTTTCCCTGTTGTCTTTGGGGCTTTTTCTTTCTTTGGTTTTGGAGCCTTTGCCGGTTTTGCAGACTTAACTTTCTTCACACGTACAGGCTTTTCTTTTTTCTTTTTCGTCTTTTCTTTCGAAATATTCTTCTTTTCTTCTGTATTATCCATGTCTTGTACGCCTCCATCAGGGACTATTTTTTATCGTACTTTATTACTATTAATATACTATAATATGTCCAAAAAATCAATGAAGACCTTGCCTGATTTGTAACTTTTGTCAATATCTACTCCTGTTTTGGTAATCGTACGATTGCAATACTTTTTGCTGGCATTTCTAATTGTCCCTGTGTAAGCCGAACCTCTTCCTTTGATTTCAGTGTAAGATATCCCACAAGTTCAGCATCTGCCAGTTGTGTATCGCCAATATTTACAAAACTATTACTGTCTCCCAGTTGGTATACAATTCCTATAGTACTTTTGTCATAAGTTTTTGTAATTGCAGCCACGGATCCATCGCACAGGCTATCGATTTTTTCGATTGTTCCCCGGGCAATTTCCGGATTTTCATTTCTCAGGCGAAGCGCACGTTTATAATAATTCAAAATAGAATCCTCATCCTGCTCCTGCACGTCCACTCCCTCAAAAGGAGATTCAATTCCCTGGTCCATATCTGCCGGTCCATCCGTCATTCCTGTATTGTCCGTCTTTGACCACACCATTGGAATTCGTTTATTCTCGTCTTTCGTTCCGGCACTATTCATTCCGATTTCTTCTCCATAGTATACAAACGGACTTCCGTTCATTGTCATCAAAAGTCCTGCTGCTACTTTTATCTTTTCCGGATCATTGACAAGAACATTTGCGATACGTCCCATATCATGATTTGTCAAAAATGGAGCATCAATATAATCCGGATTCTTAGCCGAGAAATCCTGCTGATATTTTAACATTGCATTGACCAGAATATTCGGGTCTCCCTTTCTCGTCGCGGAAACAAGTTTTCCCTTTGCTGTCCCCGCATCAAAATTGAACATACTCGGTGTTTCGCTTCCATAATAATCTGCGATAACATTTTCACTTGCCCATACTTCGGATACCATATAAAACTCCGGGTTCCTTTTTTTGCAGTAAGTATAGTACCAATTCAAAACATCACTGTTGGCAACTGTGGCATTTTCTGTATAATGCATGGCTGCGTCCATACGGAATCCATCCACTCCCAAATCCATCCAGTAATCCGCAATATTCTCAAATTCTTTGCGGACAGCATCATTTTCCATATTCAGATCCGGCATTTCTGACCAGAAAGAACCTTCATACCACCAATTCGTTGTTCCCGGAACCTGATAATATGTCTGGCTCACCTTCTCATTAGAGAAATTGTAATAGCCTGCATACGGGCATACCGACAGATCCGGCTGCTCTCCATCTTTTAATCCAGCCAGATATTCACATGCCTGCGTAAACCACGGATGTTTCGATGAACTGTGGTTCATAACAAGATCAATCACAAGACGAATACCTTTTTCATGACAGGCATCTACAAGCTTTTTGAAATCTTCTGCCGTTCCGTATGCCGAATCTACATTTTCGTAATCTTCTACATCATATTTATGATACGTCGGCGAAGGCATGATTGGCATAAGCCAGATACCATTGCATCCCAGATCCGTAATATAATCCAGTTTTTCTGTCACACCATTTAAGTCTCCCATGCCATCTCCATCGCTGTCGTAGAATGAGCCGACAAAAATCTCATAATAATTGCGGTAATTGTCATCTATAATATTCAGATTGGCATCGTCATCGCCACCGGAAAACATGCACCCGATCAGCATTGAAAACAATAACGCCAGCACGACCAGTGTCGAAATGATTCTTTTTTTCATATAATTTTCTCCTAATCATTGAACATCAGCCCCTGCATAATTTGCTTTCAGCAAATAGGCTGACAATATCTAAAACAGGCTGGCGATCAACAATCGCCAGCCTGTCTTTTTGTAAATACTTATTAACCCTTTACAGCACCTGTCAGTCCATCTACATAGAACTTCTGCATGAAGATGAAAAGAATAGCTATCGGAATAGATACAACAACTGAGGCTGCAGCCCATCTTGTAAACCATCCATTTACAAACTCTTTCTCCAGCATGTTGTATAAAAGAAGCGATACTGTCCAGTATTTATCCTTTGGTCCAACGATGACACGAACAAATACGAAGTCGAGCCATGGAGCAAGGAATGCGGTAAGAATCGTATATACAACGATTGGCTTGCTGAGCGGAAGAATAATCCTGTAAAATACCTGGAACTGATTACATCCATCCAGAATCGCTGCCTCTGACATAGACTTTGGTACGGTATCAAAGAATCCCTTTGCAATGTAGAATCCGGTACCAGATCCTGCAGAATAAATAAGAATCAGTGCAAGACGGAGTCCGCTTCCTTCTGTCAGACCAATCGCCTTTAAGATGAAGTATACTGCAACCATGGACATGAATGCCGGGAACAATCCAAGGATCATTGCCAGGTTCATGAATGGCTTACGCATCTTAAAACGAAGTCTTGACATACAGTAGGATACACTCAGCACGAATGTCGTTGAGATCATACATGAGAAAATGGAGATGATCAACGTATTCATAAAGGCTCTCGGGAAGTTCAACAAGGTTGTCTCCGTAAAAAGTCGCTTATAATTGTTGAATGTCAGTTGTTCCGGGAAGAAATATTTGGTATATGCACCACCTTCTCCTCGTAAACTTGTCATAATTATCCAGAAAATCGGGAATAACCAGATTACTACCAGGATGGCAAGGATTACATGCACCAGTACATTTTTTGCAATTTTTTTTGCCCGGCCTGCAGTCATAGGGCGGCGTGTTTTTGCAATTTTCTTCGCCTTGCCAGCAGTGGCAGGACTTTTTTTAACTTTCGCTCTACTCATTACATGAATCCCTCCTCATCTTTGTATGCTTTCGTATTTCTGTAAGTTACAAGTGCAACAACAGAAAGAACGACGAATGTTAAGATACCGATAACGGCACCAATGTTGTAATACTGATAATCGACTGTCAGTTTATACAACCATGTTACCAGCAAGTCTGTCTTACCTGCGGTCTCTCCGACTGGTGTAGGCTTTCCTGCAGATAACAGGTAGATAACGTTGAAGTTGTTGATGTTACCTGTGAACTGTGTAATGATATAAGGTCCCATGATAAACATAATGTAAGGTAATGTAATCTTTCGGAAAATCTGTGTGGCATTCGCACCATCAATCTTAGCTGCCTCGTATAATTCAGCCGGTACGTTCTGCAACACACCGGTAACCTGCAGCATAGTATATGGAATACCAACCCAGCAGTTAATAAGAATTACCGAAACTCTTGCCCACATCGTGTTCGTCCAGAACGGAAGCGCATGATCAATCAATTTCCAATGAAGCAACAGATTGTTGATGACACCATCCTGCTGTAACATCTGCCGCATAACAAGCAAAGATACGAACTGTGGTACTGCGATAGAAATTACAAAACAGGTACGCCAGAATGCCTTACAATGTGTTTCCTTACGATTGATTACGATTGCAAGAATCAGTCCTAAGAAGTTACATAAGAATGTAGCAAATACAGCCCAGACAATGGTCCAGCCTAATACTCTCCAGAATGTCTTACCAATCTTTCCGCCAAGTCCAAGTACTGACTTAAAGTTTGCCAATCCAACCCAGTCAAACAAGGTAAGATGTTTGCCAATCGTTGAATAGTTGGTAAATGCCATTGGAATCATGAATAGCAATGGTAAAATTGTAAAAATAAGAATTCCCATCAATGGGAGAAACATCAATGTCTTATATAAATTTTTATCGAATAAGCTTTTGACATCTTTGCCAAAAGAATTAATTTCTTTCCCATCTTTTGCGAGGCACTCTGCCATATATGCGCTTCTTAAATTTTCAGCCCACATATAAATAAATAAAAGAGTGATCGCAATCGTAGCAACACCGTATAGCAACAACAATACGGAATTGTCACCCTGTACATACTCATAAATCTGTTTCTGTTTATTAAATACCTCTTCCTGTTTTCTCCATCCTAATGAAGGAAGCATGGAAAGATAATATGCACCTGCATTGGCCATAAACATAATATAGCCAATCTCAATTGCCAAAAAAATTAAACCTTTGATAATCTGCTTGTGGGCGATGTTTCCCAATCCCATTATAAGCGCTGATAACTTAACTGCAGCCCCGCCCTTCGTAAGCGCATTGGATACAGTGTACGGTGTAGCGAAGTCCGACTTCTTTTTGTTTGCACCTATCATACTTATCCTCCCGGCACATCTCACTGCGCCAAATTAATATGCTAATTTATTCCAAGGCTTCAGGGAAACATCCCCAAAGCCTTGAAATTGTTTATTTATTTGCTTGTACCCTGCAAATGATTGATTACTCTGTAAGTGAGCTGTTTAACTGCTCATTGAGTGCTTCTGTCTTCTCTTTTGCATTGTCAGCTGTAATCTGTCCTTCAGCACCGTGTACGAATGCATCACCGAATGGTGTAGATGCATCCCAGTAACCCTGCATTGAGATGATTGGCTGAGCGATAGAGCAATTTGCTGCTACGTTTGCCAAAGCTGATGCAACTGCATCCTTGGCAACTTCTTCGTTAGAAACAAGGTTTGTATTAACAGGAGCCTGCTTTCTTAACTCAAAATGCTTTAACTGTGCGTCTTCGCTTCCTAAGTAAGCAGCGAGTTTAACAGCTACTTCCTGATTCTTGCAGTTAGAGTTTACACCGACTGCCTTAGAGCCAAGGAATGCTTTCAGCTGACATTTTTTTCCATCAACCTTGATTGTAGGAAGGGCTGCAACACCAACGTTCTCCTCACCAAGGTTCTTAACTACTGCATCATAGTTCCAGTTACCATTGAAGTAAGCATTTACAGATCCATCCTTTAATCCGGCAAGACCAATGGATCCATCGTGATCGTCCATTACGAAATTCTTGTTGTTGAATAAGTCAACAATGTACTTTGTTACTGCTACAGCGTTGTCTCCGCCGAAGTCATATCCCTTGGATGCATCTGTACCATCTCCGAAGATTGTACATCCGTTTGCTGCATAGAAGGAAGCAAGATCCCAGCCGTTGTCAAATGGGAAAGAAACTTTTCCTTTCTCAAGCATTGTATCAAGGCTCTTTACATCATCTTCTGAGAAGACTCTCTTATCATAATACATAAACCATGTATTTGGTGTATAAGGAACACCATAAATATCTCCGTTGTATGTAACAGTTGCTGCCATAGCTTCTGGGTTAGAGCTCTTAACATATTCTGCTACATCTCCACCAAGCTTTGTTAATGCTCCGGCATCAACCAGCTGAGCAATCTGGTCATTTGCAAACATGAATACATCCGCTGCACTTGCAGGATCCTGTAATACGGTGTCTTTTGCATCAGACTCTGAACATGTTACATAATCAAATGTAATGTTCCACTCCGGATGTTCCTCGTTAAATGCCTCACACTCTGTCTTTAACCATGCCCCCTGTGCATCATCCTGATCCTCGGAAGGTCCCATAACTGTAAGTTTTACGTCCTGAGTCTCAACCTTATCATTGCTTGCTGATCCACCCTGTGTGTCATTTGTTGTTCCCTTGTCGCTGCCACATCCAGCAAACATAGTAGCTGTCATTGTTGCAACGAGCATTGCTGATAATACTTTCTTTTTCATAGTCTTCCTCTCCTTTTTTTAATGATAAGTCAAAAGTATATATAAAACGCCATCCGCGCCTTATATCAATATGTAAGAATCTGTTGATTCCTATCTGCGGTACACAGCCGCAAGATTGCGGATCCATGCACGTCTTCCGGCTTCCAACTGTTCTTTGTTCAGTCTCCATCGCCAGTTATATCCCACCGTTGCCGGCTGATTCATTCTCGCTTCATTCCCCAATTTCAGGAAATCCTGCATCTGAATAATCGCAATATCTGCAATACTTGCATATGCACATCGAATCAATCCGTCAACGATTTCTCCTCTGTCTTTGATATTGAGATATTCGTAGAGATAAGCCAGTTCATATTCTGTCTTATTTCTAAAGTATCCAACGATTGTCTCGTTGTCATGGGTTCCGGCATACACAACCATGTGCGGATTCGGATAATTGTGTGGCAGATGTTCATTGGCGGTATCACCATCAAACGCAAACATCAGCACCTTTGTTCCATACCATCCTGTCTTGGATAAGAGTTTCTTCACTCCCGGTATCAAAGCCTTTCCTCCAAGATCATCGGCGATCACTGGTGTTCCATCTAATACGGAATTGATTGCTTCCACCAGTTTTCTTCCCGGTCCTTTCATCCATTTGCCAACAGATGTGTCTTCCGCGTCTTTCGGAACCATGTAATTTTTCACGAATCCGGTAAAGTGGTCAATGCGAATAACATCAAACAGCTTTGCATTCATTGCAATTCGTTTTTTCCACCAGTCAAACCCATCCGCTTCCATGTTCTTCCAGTCATATAATGGGTTGCCCCAAATCTGACCCGTTTCGGAAAACTTATCCGGAACTGCGGCTGCAACATATGTTGCCTCTCCGTTTTCGTCCAATCGGAACTGCTCCGGGTGCAGCCATACATCCGCGCTGTCCAAACCGATAAAAAATGATACATCTCCAATCAGCTGTACGCCTTTTGCATTGGCATATTCCCTAAGCCTTGACCACTGTCCAAAGAACTTGTATTGACAAAACGCCCAAAACCTGATGTTATTATACAATGCTTTTCGGCATTTTGCAAGCGCAACCGGTTGTTTTTTTTTAATTTTTTCCGGCCAGTTTTGCCAGCGTTCATTTCCGTTGGTCTCTTTCAGTGCCATAAAGAGGCCGTAATCTTCGATCCAATCAGCATTTTCTTTCAAAAAATGCTGATATCCGGAATCGCTTTCGTCAAAACGCTCAAACGCCTGATGCAATACCCGGAACCGATTGTCAAACAATGTTGCATAATCGATGGTCGATTCATCCAGACCCCAGTTATAACAACTGATTTCGTCCTTTGTCAGCAATCCGTCTTCTATGAGTTCGTCCAGATCAATCAGATATGGACTTCCAGCGAATGCTGACATCGTCTGATACGGGCTGTCGCCATAACTTGTAGGACCAACCGGAAGTATCTGCCAGTATTTCTGTTTCAAATCTACCAGAAGGTCAACAAACTGTCTGGCTGCATCTCCCAAAGTACCAATACCGTACGGTGACGGAAGACTTGATACTGCAAGGAGGATTCCCGAACCTCTGGTTACTTCTTGTACTTCCAACTTATTTTCCACCTTGTCTCACGAACGTTTTCTATATTATTTTCATCATACTCCCCTATGTTGAAACGCTCCGAAAACTTTTTCGTGTTTTTTCGTATCTGAGCTTATTTTAGAATCTGAGTAGCATTTTGTCAACGATTTATGGTACTTTCGAATCATTTTTTCCGTTTTCAACGTATTTATTTGTATATTTTTGTGCATTTTTACTACAATATCTATGTAATGTTTCGAAAATATTTTATTGAAACATTTGCAATGGTTTAAGACAATGGATATAATAATAACTGATAGTTACAAACACATATATAAGGAGAAACCAATGACAACGATTAAAGATATTGCGAATCGTCTCGGCGTATCCGTCAGCACTGTTTCCAAAGGATTAAATGGTGCCAGCGATATCAGTGAGGAATTGCGACAGATTGTTTTAGATACCGCCGTAGAAATGGGATATTCCACAAAGCGTTCCAAAAAAGAAGAAAATCGTAAACTTTGTATTTTTATAGAGAATATGTCTTACCAGTCAATTGACGAATTCGGCTATGATCTGGTACTTGGATTTAAGCAGAATGCGTTCCGTCACAAATGGGATGTACATATCGTACCGGTCACCCCAACATTTCAGGAAGAAGAAAAGTATGACACTTATTTATTAAAAAACGGCTATTGTGGCGCATTTCTCATGGGATTTGCTTTACACGACGAATGGATGAAACAGTTAGAAGATACAACCATGCCAACAGTTCTGTTAGATAACTTTATCGAAAACAATCCAAATGTGTGTTATATCGGTACAGACAGTTATGAAGGCATTTCCATGGCTGTCAATCATCTGTATACTCTCGGTCACAAAAACATCGCATTTTTGAACGGATCTTTGTATTCCATGGTTTCCGACCAGCGTCAGGAAGCATTCGAGAATGCTATGCACAAATTAGACCTGCCAGTTCGTGAAGACCTGATGGCCCACGGATATTATGTATCCGACAGTGCCAAATATCACGTACCCGGTTTCCTTGCTGCAGGAGCTACCGCAATCATGTGCGGTAATGACCTGATTGCCAAGGGTGTCATCGACGAATGTACACAGCGCGGTTTCCGTATTCCGGAAGATATCAGTGTGGTTGGATTTGATGATCTGTGCATCGCAGCAACTTTCGATCCGCCCCTTACTACAATCCGTCAGGAACGAAATGAAATCGGAAAATGCGCTTATGTCATTTTAAATTCTCTGATTCATCATATTTCCATCAGTAAGACGCTGCTTCGGCCGAAGCTGATCGAACGCGAGTCTACTGCCCGCAGAACCAATAAATAGATACAAATAAAAAAAGAGTCCATGCATTGTGATATGATATCACTTTGCATGAACTCTTTTTTCTAATTTAATGGCCAAATTGTTACATACATTCAGCCAAAATTTGCTCCACTTTTCTTCCTGAATGCGTCCTAGCACACAATAATGTATTCAACAACTCCTGCACCAAGAACTGCAACTTTATTTATTATCATTTTGCAATCTCCTTTTACCTATCTAAGCTTGCTTTCGCTTAATAGAAAATTCCAAAATTGTTCCTACTAAAAAAAGACACATGCCTTCGCATGTGTCTCATTCATGGGCAGAGGTGGATTCGAACCACCGAAGCAATTTGCAGCAGATTTACAGTCTGTCCCCTTTGGCCACTCGGGAATCTGCCCATCTCAATCAAAATATAAAATTATCCTGACAATAAAGAATTATACCATAGCATGTTTTGCTTGGCAAGCCTATTTTTGATAAATTAATGTAACCGTTTTTTACATGTATATTTCGTGTATATTTAAAAGATTCCACTGGCTGTACGACAGACAGTGGAATTACCTCCTTTAATATTTTTTTATTTACTATATTAGTACGCAATTTGAATATGCTGAATAATATTTTTTACCTTTAATAACAATATATGCACGAGCTTTATAATAATATTTCTTATTCAACTCTATATTTCCATCTGTGAATGTCTTATCTTTTGTTGTCTTTACAAGTTTAAATTTATTGCTATTTTCAGTTCTTTTATAAATTTCATAACCAGTCACCTTGCTCTTATCCGTAAGACTAATTTTTACAATTCTGTACTTTTCTGAAATGTTGGTATTACTCGTTGTTAATTCCGGTCTAGAAATATATATGTTATATGTATTTGTTATACTCCCAGTATATATACCTTTTCCGCTAACTATTATTTTTGCATTTCCCGGTAATACATTATTTTTATATTTAACAACATAATCTTTTCCTTCTTTCAATATTAATCCCCTGTATTCAACCTTTACTTTTGGTGTCTGTTTCTTTCCCGTATATTCACCTCCTGCCCAACTAGATACTGTAAGTAACTTTTTATTTTTTGCTTCCTTAAAATTAATTTTTCCATCATCTTTTATCTTATATTCAATCTTGTACTCATCAACAACCTCTTTTTTCTGACCTCCATAATTAAAAGAAAATATAAACCTCGCCTTAGCCTTTCGTAAATTTGTTTTCGTATAATTACTATCCTCTGGATATATTTCTGTATAATCTAAGTGAATAAAATTATTTTTCATAAGACAAATTCTGTCATTTAGTCGCACCCCAATACTTTTTATTTTTTCTTTATCACCCCCATATCTCGTTGCTCCTACATTTTTTAACCCTTCTTTTTCTAATTTAGTTGGTTCTTTGCATATAGTTTCAGCCCATCCTAAAGTTGACGTAACTAACCCTGTTAAATTTCCTGTTCCAACATCTACAACTGCTTGTACTAATGAGGCAATATCTCCTTTAAAGTTCAATGGTTTCTCTACCTTATACTGACTACTATACGAACATATCAAATCAGTATTATTCATCAATTGCAAATCTATTGCATTATTTTTAGTTGGTCGCATCCACATCCCCGGAGACACATACAAAATGTCTGTATGCAAATAACCATCATCATGATCTCCTTTTGAATTTATTTTCGGCGTCAAACAATCATTAATATAGATTGCTCCTTCGCAATCTATATATGTTCTTTTCGTCTCTTCTTCATATTCTTGGCTACATATTATGGTATAAGATATATTTCCAAAACCGCCTTTATGATGTTTTATCCCAGGGGAACGGAAGCAAGATTCAGGAATTCCATATTTCTTTGCAATTTTAGGATACTGGTAATATTTTGTAACACTCTTTCCTTTGTTATTAACACAACTATATGTTTTCCATTTACCATACCACTCATCTGTATGTTCTGATTTCGTTTCCTTTTTGGATGAAGCGTACACATCCGTCCCCCAAAATCCGATAATCAACATTAAGCAAATTAACATCAGCATCCCCTTAAATCGTAATTTTTTCTTCATAATTTTCTCCTCATTCTATATTTTTTTGTGGCAGATGCAAAATATAATAACTTAAGCAAACAAATGTTATTCCAAAAATTCCTATACTATCCCTCAAAATAAAAAACTGCAACAAAAAATTGTTGCAGTTGATCTACCATACTTATCCAGCTTAAGGCATCTAACTTTGCGTCCTTATGTTTCCATAAGTTTGCCGTACTTTTAAAGGATACCATTACGTCCAAATGAAGTCAATCAATATTTTACTATATTAGTCATTCCATAAACAAATATTGGCAAGTAAAAAAGACAGCCACGATCGCTGTCTTTTTAGGAGAAGGTATTTTTACTATGGGGTATAGCAAAAACTATATATAATGTATTGGGGGGTTTTTACGGTTATTATAATACCATGGTCCGGCAGATAAGTGTGCACAAACTTCACAAAAGTCGCTATGTGTTTTTGTGTATATTGTACAACGCCTTTTTCAACCTGCCAGACATCCAATTAAATTCTGCACAATTTCCTGTATAAATACCTTCCATCTTTCACTGCTGTACAATTACAGCAATGAATCTTTGTCAAATAATGCTTCAAATTCTTCCCTTGTGATCTTCTCTTTTTCCAAAAGAAGTGCTGCACAACGGTCTAATACATCACGATTCTCATTGATAATACGCTTTGCTTCCTCATAAGCATGATCAATAATGCTTTTGACTTCTGCATCGATAGCAGAAGCAACACCTTCGCTGTAATTGTGTGCATGGGCAAGATCACGTCCAATAAATACTTCGTCATCATCATCTTTGTAGCAGATCAGTCCAATATTCTCCGACATACCATAGCGCGTCACCATATCCCTTGCCATGGTAGTTGCCTGCTTGATATCCTGGGAAGCCCCGGTTGTAATATCATCAAATACCAATTCTTCTGCAACACGTCCACCAAGATCTACGACAATCTCCTGCAACATCCGTCCCTTGGAATTGAACATCTCATCCTTTTCCGGGAGTGGCATCGTATAACCTGCTGCACCTGCTCCTGTAGGGATAATAGATACCGTATGCACTGGTCCCACATCCGGAAGTACATGAAACAGAATCGCATGACCAGACTCATGGTATGCTGTAATACGCTTTTCCTTCTCAGAAATAATGCGGCTTCGTTTCTCGGCACCGATTCCGACTTTGATAAATGCTCGCTGGATATCTTCCTGCTTGATAAATGCTCGATTTTCTTTTGCTGCAAGGATAGCAGACTCGTTCAGCAGGTTCTCAAGATCTGCACCAGTAAATCCTGCTGTAGTCTGTGCAATCTGCTTCAGATCTACATCATCGCCCAACGGCTTGTTTTTTGCATGTACGGCAAGAATTTCTTCTCTTCCCGCAACATCCGGACGACCAACAACAATCTTACGGTCAAAACGTCCCGGACGCATAATTGCAGGATCAAGAATATCCACACGGTTGGTTGCAGCCATCACGATAATTCCTTCATTGACACCGAAACCATCCATCTCTACCAGCATCTGGTTGAGTGTCTGTTCTCGCTCGTCGTGGCCTCCACCCATACCGGTGCCTCGTCTTCTTGCTACTGCGTCAATCTCATCAATAAATACGATACATGGTGCGTTTTTCTTTGCGTCTTCAAAGAGATCACGGACACGGGATGCACCGACACCGACAAACATCTCTACGAAATCAGATCCGGAAATACTGAAAAACGGTACAGCAGCTTCTCCGGCAACGGCTTTTGCAAGTAATGTTTTACCTGTTCCAGGAGGTCCTACAAGAAGCACACCTTTCGGAATACGTGCACCCAGATTTGTGTATTTCTTAGGATCACGAAGAAAATCAACCAATTCTTCGAGATCTTCTTTTTCTTCACGCAAACCAGCTACATTTGCAAAGGACATCTTGTTGTCTTCTTCGGTCGAAAGCTTTGCACGGCTTTTTCCGAAATTCATCATTTTGCTGCCACCACTATTTGCTGCGGCATTGTTATTCATAATCATGAATAAGATGAAAAATGCACCAAAAATGAGCAGGTATGGCAACAATGTCATAATCCAGCTCTCTGCCGGAACATCCTCCACCACATAATTATCAAACTTATTCTGATCCATCAGCGTCTGCATCTCATTGATATCTGAGCTATACATGTACTGCTGCGTACCATCTTTCAATTTAATTTTCAGACTACCTGTTGGCACTTCGCGGTTCTGTTCCACCTTGACGTAGGTAACATTTCCCTTCTGCAATGCTTTCTCGAATTCTGCTCTGGTATAAGAACTGGTAGATGTATTTCCTGTCAATCCGTACCAGATGAGGATTACGACAAGAACCAGTATCGCGTAAAATCCAAATCCTCGAAAGCCTCTCTTACTATTTGTATTCACTTTGTTCTCCTTTTCTACTCTGCATCTTCCACAAATCCGATATACGGAAGATTGCGATATCTCTGATCATAATCAAGACCATATCCCACGACAAATTTGTCCGGGATTACAAATCCTGTATAATCTACTTCAAAATCATTTACCACACGGCGATCCGGCTTATCCAGCAGGGTGCATACCGTAAGTGTCTTTGGATTACGGCTTTTGAAAAGAGACAGCAGACGGCTGAGGGTATGGCCGCTGTCCACGATATCTTCAACGACAATAACATTTTCGCCTTCAATGGACTGCTCTAAGTCCTTCTTTACATTAACCACACCAGATGAACGGGTTTCTGCTCCATAGCTGGAAACAGACATAAAATCCATAGTCATCGGAAGTTCGATTCTTTTTGCAAGCTCTGTGGTAAAGAAAATTGATCCTTTTAATATGCAAACAAGGTATACGGACTCTCCCGCAAAACGTTTGGTAATTTCCGCACCGATTTCCGCAATTCGTTTATCCAGCTGCTCCTCTGTCAGATACACAGAAATCTCATGCTTTTTGTTATAATCCATCATCTTTAGTTCCTCCTTTATATATTAATTCCAGCACTATTTTTGTCTTTTCACTTACCATGCAGTCTGCACCCATACGGCCACCAACGATCCAGTGTATCTGCGCATTCTGCGCCACAAGCCAGATTTTATCCCGCATATCTGCGGATACTTTCTCATTGATAAAATAGTCTGCCAGCTTCTTTCGATGTCCCTCTCCATCGAATACAAAATAGTCCTGTTTTCTACGGGTTCGAATAGAAAAACCATCTCTAATCTTATCATAATCAAACCATTTCGTATACATTTTTCGTGGAATTTCCCCCATATTTCCATCAAATCGAAAAATATGCAGCATAAATTTTTCTCCCTGCGTTCCCGCCGGGATGACGATGGGTTCTCCTTTTTTCAAACATGATCTGAGCCTTTCCTCTGAAATCACGATTTCCTGTCTGTCATTTTCTGCAGATTCCTGATGATCTTTCCACAGGACAATACTGTCATACTCTCTTTTTGCAACTACTCCATAAGGCAGATCGGCTCTGCGCCCACTCTGCTTTTCCAACAGGTCTGCAACCGCCTCCAAATGCGCTCCGGTAATGTCCTTGCGCTTCTGTGCAGCCTCTGCAACTGTCTCATGCAGCACTCGCATCCGCAGTGCCTTTGGAAGCTTCTGCAACCCCTGCACGGATAACCGGTACTTCTGCCCTTCTTTTATCCGACACCCCTCCAGCGCACGGGCAGTTTCTTCTTCGAGATACTCCCGCAGTTCCCACAGTCTGTGTGCCGTCTGATTCATGTGGAGAACCGCCTGTGCATTAATTTCTTTCATTTGCGGCAAAATGTTATGTCGTATCCGGTTTCTGCTATATACAAGTTCCTCATTTGTCGCATCCATGCAAAAATCCTGCCCCCGCGCACCTAAATACTGTTCAATCTCTTCCCTGCTGATTTCCAACAAAGGGCGGATATAACATTCCCCTTCCTCGCCCGTACGTACCGGCCGCATCCCGCACAAACCATCAAGCCCGCTGCCTCTCGCCAGCTGAAAAAGCATCGTCTCCGCATTATCCTCCATATGATGTGCCAGTGCAACTTTCGTACCTTCCTTTTCTTTTGCAACTTCCGCAAATATTTCATAACGCAGCTTACGGGCAGCTTCCTCATCCCCCATGTGATGTTTGTTTGCATATGCCGGAACATTCACCGGAAACTCCCGGTATGTGAGTGTTTGTTCCTGACAGAACTGTTTTACAAAAAGCGCATCTTCTTTACTCGCTTTCCCACGGATTCCATGTTCCACGTGGATAACTTCCAGCGAAAAATTCATTCGTGTGGACAATTCTTTTAAAATCAGACATAGACAGATGGAATCTGCTCCACCAGAGACTCCAACAATCACACGGTTTCCCGCAGATACCATATGCCATTTGTTCATAAACTCACAAATATGTTCTATCATTATTTCTCCCAAATACCGGTCACAATGATGGTCATATCATCCATCGCATGTCCTCCCGTAAAAAGCAGAACATGTTCAAGCAACGCCCGCGCCATACCACCGGCATTATCTGTATTTATCTCACTGATCATCTCCGCAAGCTTTTCTTCCGGATTTTTTACATGCAAATATTCTAACACACCATCCGTTACCATGACAAGAAAATCCCCATGGCACATCTTTGCCTCTTGCGGCTTTGCAAGCTGCTGCATATACACCCCTGCCGGAAGCGACGAACTGCTCAGACAAGTTACCTCTTCTTTATGTTTCAAAAAGGAGGCCGCCGCGCCGATTTTTATCAGTTCCACATTTCCCGTATACAGATCCACCGTCGCATAATCCATCGTGGAATAGCTTTCGTCGTCTCCTTTGAGCACCATCGCAGAATTCATCATACGGATTGCCGTATCGGTAGGAAATCCCGCCTCCATGAATTTTTCCATCAGATCTACCACCATATCGCTCTCTTTACTCGCTGCTGGTCCGCTGCCCATACCGTCCGACAGACAGATATTGTATCTTCCGTTTTCCAAAAGAAAAAGTGAGAAATTGTCTCCGCTTATGGCCGCACCCTCTTTCGCCTTTGTCGCTACCCCGGATATGGCATCAAAACAAGTGTCCTCATATGCGGTAATGCTGACCGGATCACGCGTCAGAACCGCTCTGGCATCCTTTTGCAGACGCAACGCCATTCCCGTAGCTTTCTCAAGAGCACGCAAATAATTCTTCGACGGAATCCCGCCTCCCCATTTGCTTGCCACTTCCGCAGTAATGGAACGTCGTTTGTCCCTGTCTTCGTAAATATGGATCTGTTCTGCCACAAGACCTCTCTCCCGCACCTCAAATCCAATGCGAGCCAACAGCATCTTCGATTTTCCATCGAGATTCTTCTGTCCTTTCGTCCAGTCCTGCATCACATCCGCCATGGCATCTAACTGCCCCGCAATGACCATACGGTTTTCCTGCAGGCGCTGATACCATGCTTCGTTCAGTTCCATTCTTGAAAAAGCCCACACAGCCTCCTCCACCATTCCCCGATAACAGGGGCAGTTTTCCATATAATTGCTCTCTATGATATCCTCTTTCGAATTGTGTGCAACCACTGCCTGGAGCATTCGCCGTATTTTTGATGTATGCACATGCTTTGCTGCTCCCCAGCAAATCGCACAGGCATCACAGCTGCTGCACATTTTTGCAGTAATCTCTTCTTCCAAAACCGTAACGCTCTCGTGGCTCGACAATTCTTCTTTCTTCCCAATTGCAGCAAATGCCACAGAAAGTTCATCGACCGCTTCCGCAAAAGCCTGCATTCTTTCACTTTCATATCCCCCTGCCGGCTGCATCATAGCAACCTCCCTCTGCAAAAAAGGAGCGGCAAACACTTTCCCCATCTCCGATGACATTTGTAGCAGATAATGAAACACCACCGTCATCCCGCACACGGTCACACCCTCACACAATCCAAGAATCATTTCCCGCTGTTCCAATTTGGCAAATATCATTCCAGAGCAGTTCATTATGATCGTACATATTCCGGCAATGATTCCAGCTGTCCATCCGGCACATTTACGATTCGCCCACATATAAAAGCGAATTCCGGTGCCTGCCACCAAAAGAATAAACAGATATTTTACCATCGCCCCCGGCGACATCGTATACCCCATCGTTGCAAACATCCCTATGTACAATAAAATATTTCGCCTCTGTTCCAGACAACACGCACCATAGAAAGCTGGCAGGAGCGGATAATATCCCATAATGCAGATCAGGGAACACACCACACCCATTCCTCCATAGCAGACTTTTACCATAACATTCATCCAATTTTTTTCTGTATTCATTTCACACCTCCACACAATGACTGGTAATTTTTTCATGGATGGATTATACGGGACATGTCTGAAAATACTTGTCATTTTTACGGTGCTTTTTGAAAAAGTTTTCGTCAAAACCTCTCCCCTCTGCCGATTCGAGGGAGCTTACGTAGGATGAAGAACATAAAAAAAGAAAGAATCTGGTCAGCCCAAATTCTTTCCCTACTTCTCTTTTTCCTTGAAAATAATTTCGTTCTTGTAAGTAAGCCCAAGCTTACTCTTCGCTACATCCTCAATATACTGTGAGGACTTCATGTATTCCTCAAGATCATCCAGTTCCGAAGATCTCTGCGTTTCATCCTGCTTTTCCTGCTGAAGTTCCGCTTCCTTCGCCTGATAATCACTGTCCTTTTGTTTTAATTTGCATATTTGTACAGCCATAACTGCAAGAAATGCGAGTACAATAATTGTAATGCTTACGGTACCGGCGTTCTTGCGTCTTCTTTTTTTAGCACTCATTTTTCTTCTCCGATTTCGTTGCTTTCCTTTTATCTCTTCTTATTGTAGCCACATTTTTCATTTTTTTCAATTGCTTTTTTGCAGAATGAATGATTTTTGTTATGCGGAACATCAAAGGTCTGCTGAAAACTGCATAGTACAATGCGGCTCCTGCCAGCCCCGCCACAAGCATATACCCTCGTATAATGCCATCATTCATCCGGCAAATGCGTAGAAAAATCCAGAACCCGCTGATCATCCAATACAATGCATCTTCAATAGATACCCAGATAATTCCATGCACAAAAATACGTCGTATGACCCGCAGCACATCGTAAACTAAAAACAAACCTGCGCCTGCAAGTATTGCCTGAACAAACAGCATCACTTCCACTTCAAGTCCGGATACCGGCTGCATCAGGAAAACAGCTTTCCAAGCATACCACCCTTTTTCCCGATTCCCGGTACCTGGGAATAATTGAGGGCATCTACCTGTCCATCAATATCCACCTCTCCCTTGTCCAGATTCAGGCGGTTCACATGAAGATCTTTGCCTTTGATATGAAGCATTCCAAGCTCTGTCTCAAGCAGAATCTCATTCACATCAAAGGATAATACATCCAATATTCCTGTAAAATTCCCTGTATGCCGGTTGTTCAGAATCATCTTGTGCTGATGTGTAATTGCCTTCTCTTCCATAAAAAAGACCTCCTATAGTTTTACTATATTAGAAGGCCTCTTTACTTATGACACATATTCAAATAAATCTTTTGCTTCTTCTTTCTTGGTAGTATCCTGAATGTCGAGAACACGAACCTTGACAGATTTCTGCCCAAAAAGAATTTCTATCTCATCTCCGACTTTCACGTTGGTGGATGCCTTGGCCGGCTTTCCGTTTACCATGACACGCCCCGCATCACACGCTTCATTTGCTACCGTGCGGCGCTTGATCAATCGGGATACTTTTAAAAACTTGTCTAATCTCATATTCTTTCTCCTGATAGAAAAAGTGGAGCCATATTATGGCTCCCCCTGCTTATGCCCTAAATTAGTTTAAAGAATCCTTTAAAGCCTTTCCAGCCTTAAACTTAGGTGCCTTAGAAGCTGGGATCTTAATCTCCTGCTTTGTCTGTGGGTTTCTACCAACTCTTGCAGCTCTCTCGGATACCTCGAATGTACCGAATCCTACTAACTGTACCTTCTCACCCTTCTTTAATTCTTCAGCAATAACATCTGTAAATGCCTTAACGGCTGCCTCTGCGTCCTTCTTTGAGATTTCAGCCTTCTCAGCTACAGCTGCAACTAACTCTGCTTTGTTCATGTCAAAATTCCTCCTATGGATTCTATATTATATAATTCGAGTTCCTTCTCTCAAATTACTTACAAATCTATTTATACTTGTTTTCCTACTGTTTGTCAAGGAAAAATGCCATATTTTAGGGCTTTTCAGCCTTGAAAAACATACAAAAAAGCAGTGGAAAAATCGTCATTTTGACACATTGGTACTCGTATTGTATAAACTGGACAACAAATCCTTCAGTACATCCGAATCATCATTGCTTTTTTGACTTTCGCTGTTCTTCCCCTCACTTGTCTTATTTTCTGTGCTTTGCGACCGCTGACTGCTCTGCGAATTTTCAGTCGTGCTGCTTGAGCTGCTCTCACTGTTCTTACCTGTAGATGTCCCGGAGGATTCACTGCCTTCCTCATCTTTAAGTTTAATAATGATTGTAGCTTCCGATGAATTTACATATAAATTCCGTTTCCATGCATCATAACCGTCCGCATACACGGTTACGGTATGGGAACCATAGGTCAGTTTCAGCGTCTTCCCGGCATCTGTCTCCTTTCCATCCACAAGCAGCAGGGCATCTTCCACGTCAATCGAAAATTTTATTTTTCCATATTGTGGGCCATCACCCTTTAACTCACTCAGATCAACCGTAGTTGTTTTTCCCCGCCGGATCTTAATTTTTTTGCTGCCGCCCCATCCATTATTCGCAACGGTCAGCGTATATTTTCCTTCGGGCACCTGTAATGTCAGGTCGGGTGTGATCTCCGTAAAGATCTTCTTCCCGAGCTGCAGAAAACTGCCTTCGAACAAGGACGTATTTTTTAGCCTCAAGGTTCCCTGCGCCGTCGTGATATTCACGGAAAGAATTTCTTTGTCCATTCCTACAACGGTAAGCGTATCACCCTGTTTAATGTCCGTTATATCCACTTTTTCATCCCCGGAAAACACAAATGTGTTGTCCTTATAACGGTATTTGTTGTCCGCGATCATGAGCATATTCTTCTCTTCATTCACGGAAAAACGCGTAATATCCTCATAAACCCATGCCTCATCCGACAACTGTATCTCGGATAATGTTCCATCCACCGTCTGTTCCCCGATGGTCACAAGAGCCCCCAGGGAAAATGCCGCCAACGTAGACTGATTTCCATATTTGTCTAAGAACTGTGTGTCTGCTCCATAATAAAAGCGATACTCCATTCCATTCGTATAACGGTAAAGGCGCAAACTTTCTTCTGTCTGATCTATCCCCGTAATAAGATAGGCCTCTTCCTTTTGTGTCTCCTGCGTGTCTGCTTCTGTCTGATCAGCAATAGAGTGATGAAAATATGTCATCCCATCATCCACGGTCTCCTTTCCGCACCCTGTCAGCATTACCGATGTCAGCAGAAAAACAACACAGATGATATATTGTATTGTCTTATGTATTTGTTTTTTATTCATAGCTTTAGTATACATGATTCTTAATTATTTTGAAATAACTTCTCCAAAAAGATGCTGCGCGCAGGCTCTAATTCAATCATCTGCCTTATTTTCTCAATATCCCGTTCCGAAACCCATGCTTTGTGCGAATTTATGTAATGATTAGAGATTTTCCAGAATTTTTCCGGAAACAAAAGAATTACCGAAAGCATCTGTCTCTCTTCTCTGGAAATTGTTCTCTCTCTGGCATAAATATCTATCAGACGCATTCCAATTTCCGGATTCCAATGATTCTTTTCAAGTATTTTGCGAAGAAAATTTGCAAGATCCGCAATCTGCAGATTACAAGACATGCTTTCATAGTTAATAATACAAAATCCATCCGGTCCGCGGACAATGTTATGTTGATTAAAGTCTCCGTGGCACAATAAACTGTCCGGCTTCTCTTTCATCTCGGAAAGAAGCTGTATCGCCTTTTTTGCTTGTTCAATGTAATGCGTATACTGATCCCAAAAATAACGTTCAAACTGATTTTTGCTTTTTTTCCCGTGCACATAGTTTTTCACCTTTATCAATTCCCGATAATGTCTTTGACAGATATTTCCCGGTTCATTGCGATCTGTTTTCATAAAGGCCGGAACCATCAGGGGGCAGATGGCCAATTTACGATGAATGCGTGCCAGAAGAGCCACTGCCTGCTGCATATCATTTTCCATCCCTGTCCGGCATTCCGTTCCGGAAATCATATCTTTCAGCCAGTACCGCTTCCCATATTCATCCTCAACAGATGCTTCTCCCTCTTTCGTCAGGCAGACCTGTTCCGCCACAATCCCCTCTTCCTGCAAATACTGCAAAACTTCCCGTAAAAATGCCGCCCGCTCCTTCGATCCCCGGAAGGGTATCAACAGCTTCAATCCCTGACTGGTATCACAGATATATGCACCTCTTCCTTTTGTGATCTGTTTTATATCAAGGTCGTACTGTTCCAGCAGCGCCTCCGACTGATTATACAAAAAAACCCCTCCCATATGACATACTGTGTTGCTATCATATGAGATGGGTCATTAAAATATGCGCCTCTTCCTCCAGACATTCTCTGGTATTACACTCCGGATGTTCCAATACAAGTTCAAACAAATGATCCAATACTGCTCCAATCTGTTTGCCCGGCTGCATTCCCATACGAATAAGATCCCGGCCATTCAAAGCCAGATCACTTTTTTTGACACACTGCTGCTCCCGGATTATCTGCTGATACAATTTCTCAAACTCATCAATATAGGCAAGTTTTTCTCTCCGTTGATACATACTTTGTCCCAACGTATCCGCACGTTTTACTGCCAAAAGTCCCTCCATGTTTTCCTCACCGATACGGCTCATCATCCGCCGGACACTGGTAGCGCTCAGCGCCGGCCTGTCATCATGGTAACGTACAAACAGACAGACATGATTAATCGTATCATTGTCAAATTTCAAACGGCGAAGAATCTCTTTTGCCATTTTGGCGCCTTCCTGCGGGTGTCCCTTAAAATGGTCCTGCCCCTCTTCATCCGTTGTAATGCAAAGAGGTTTGGCAACATCGTGAAGCAGAATTGCAAGCCGAAGTACTTTGTCCTCTGAAATCGCTTCCAATGCATGAATCGTATGTTCTCCGACGGTATACATGTGATGTTTGTTGTGTTGTGGTGTCTCCATCATCCGGTCAAATTCCGGTAAAAACACACGGCTCAACCCAAGTTCGTATACTTCCCGCATCTCCTGCGGATTTGCAGAGGTCAGGAGTTTCACCAATTCCATCTGGATACGTTCCGCACTGACTTTTGCAAGGGTAGGAGCTAAATCTGCAACTGCAACTTTCGTCCGCTCTTCGATGGAAAAACCAAGTTGTGCAGCAAAACGAACCGCCCGTAACATTCGAAGTGCATCCTCGCCAAAACGATCATGCGGATTCCCGACACAGCGAATGATGCCTTTTTTAAGATCCTGTTCTCCTTCAAAAGCATCTACAAGACCCGATTCGTCATTGTAAGCCATAGCATTAATCGTAAAATCCCTGCGTTTTAAATCTTCCACAAGATTCCCTGTAAAAATAACTTCTTTCGGATGCCGGCTGTCTTCATATTCTCCATCAATACGATATGTGGTCACTTCATATCCTACATGATCAAGCATTACGGTTACCGTTCCATGCTGAATTCCCGTATCAATCGTATGAGAAAACAATGATTTAACAATTTCCGGACGTGCGGAAGTTGTAATATCCCAATCTTTTGGTTCCCGTCCTAAAAGAGTATCCCTGACACAGCCACCCACAGCATATGCATCATACCCTTCCTTTTGCAGACGGTGAATTATTCGATTAACATGTTCCGGTAACTTCATTCTCATATAAATTTATAGTGTCCTTTTTCTCCCATTTTAACCGTGTATAGCAGATCATCCGCTTTACGGATCAATTCATTAATTTCATCCTCATTATGTACATTTGCAGCACTTGCAATACCAATGGAACATGTGATCAGCCGACCTGCATCTACAGTGATCTCATGCCCTAAATACTCTTCAATCTGCTTTTTAAATCCAGCATTCGCATCAATTCGCGCATAGATGTCCTTCGCTATTTTTTCAAGCGTATCCTTGTCCTTCGTCTCAAGTATGATAATAAACTCATCTCCGCCGAACCGACTGACAAATCCTTTTCCCTGACTGACCTGTTTGAAAATGAGTGCCATCTCTTTGAGAATCAGATCTCCCACATCATGTCCGTATGTGTCATTGTAATGTTTGAAATTGTCCAGATCGATGAACATCAGCCCTATGTCACGCCCGGCAGATTTTCCTTTTAACTGTTCTTCTATCTTGCCAAGCTGCTGATACATTCCTGCACGGTTATAAATTCCAGTCAATATATCAGTAACTGCAGCCGCCTGAAGTTTACGATTCATCTCATATGCCTTCTCATATGCCTCGATTCGATTGATGGAATATTCCATCTCGCGAAAAAGCAGCTGATAAATATTCAGGTCATCTTCATTGAGCATATAACGTTCAATAGAACCATGCCAGTTATCTTTCATTCGCACATATGCGATCAAAAGGCTCGTAAGTGTTCCGTTTTTCATAAATGGCACTGCCACAAATGAACAGACATCATCCACACCAAAGTAAGAAATCATATCCTGATGCTCAAAAAATCCTTCACCTATCTTGGATACAACAAATCCCTGCGGATATTCCTTGATGGCATGATTGATGCCGCGTAATACTTCATCGGACATATTGCGTCCGGTATCATTGTATAACACATTTGGTTTACGATCCTGATAACAGATGTACAAAGCGCAATCAAGATTAAAATGATTGATAAAGCAACTGATTGCATTCTGCACCATTACCGGAACTTGCTGGTTTGTGACATCAATCAGTTTCTGCCACGTAGAAAGAAACTCCATCTGCCGCTTGGTGCTCTGGAAATCTTTTGCCAATCCTTCCTGCTTAATCAACGCTTCAATGCTTGTCTCTGAAACTCTGCAGGAACTGCTGTCATTTTCCGGCTCAATCTCCTGTAACATGTCCATTTGCACAGAACTTTCCATCTCCGAACACATCTCTTCATGCTGGCGCAGCAATTCTTCTTCCCTCTCATACAGCTGCGTACGTCCAGTCTGTCGGAACAGATTCATTCTTGCCTGTCGGAAAATACGGTAACTGAAAAATTCATTTCCCTCTGCCTGCGCAAGAAAATGTTCTGCCTTCTCAAAATTATCATATGCCCCTTCAAAATTACCATCATACTGATTCAGAAGTGCCTGCGCAAATGTATAAAGAAACATATCATCATCGCACTGGGCATAATCATGAATGATTTCTTCATTTTTATTTTTCTTTTCTTTTTCTACAATATAATTTAAAAACTGACGGCAGCTTAACAGATACCGTTCACAGGTAAAACGATCCTTCCGTGAAATACCTGCTAATGCCAGCAATGCATACAGTTTTGATAGATTGCATACCCGCAGACTGTTCAGATGTAACTTTTCAATTACTTTCATGGAAATCAACAGGTCATGCTCCGCATCTGCATAACGCTCCTGCATAATATAGTTCAAGGCACGATTGTAATATACTTCTGCAATATCTTCCGGCAGCCGCAACTCGTAAAAGATTTCAATTGCACGGTTATAATACTGTTGTGCCATCTCATTTTTTCCCATAGCACTAAGATTATAGCCAATTCCGGACATCAGTCTACCAGTATAAAAACTTCCCCTGGATTTCATAAACTCATAAGTGCGCACAGAATACAATAATGCAATCTCATTCATTCCATTTGTGGCTGCGATCATGATATTTTTCTGGTAAGCATCATATACCAGCTGCTCATTTCCGATTTTCTTTGCCAAAGCTACTCCCTTGCTGAAGTAAAACAACGCAGCTTCCGAACGATATGCCTTTGCTACAACCTTCGGATGATTGTCATATGCATATATGTAAATATGTGCCAGATGATTTCTGTATCCATACTGCATCAGCTTTTCGATGAGTTCTGCCTCAATCGGAATATCCTGCACACAGAAAAAAATATTATACCAGCCTGACATTCTGGTCATGACTTTTAAAAGTTCTGCCCGAAATACCTGCTTTGCATTTCCGCTTTCCATAGCATGCCCATATGCAAGATTTGCATACTTCTCCGCTTTTTCCAGTTTTCCCTGATACATATAGCAGGTTGCACGAAGGAAATCACACTGGGAACGATACATAGATTCATTTTCTTCCGGACTCATGTGTGTCGCTTCTGAAACAAGCTCAAGTGCTTTCGATAACTCTCCCAGCAAAATAGAGGTTCTGGCATACAAAAGATAGAAGGCACGTTTGCATGAAATTTCCATCTTTGCATCTTCAAATTTAATCTTATGTTCTACCCCTTGAAAATAACGTTTTGCCTGATCATAATCGAGAAATTCTACAATGTTTGCAACTTTTCGAATACTTTTTTCATAATTCTCATCTACATATACATTGTCTGTATAGCCTTCAACTAAAGGAAGTTCTTCTTTCAGTTCCGTCCTGCGGCGGTTGGAAGATCCGATATGATACAGCTGACTGTGATCTTCAAGACTCTCAACGATACCATCCCAAACTTCCGCAATAGACTCCCATCGTCCGACAGAATCGTTTACTCCAAGCACAAGACCAATATTCGGATCGGGATTCGTAATAAGTGCATAAACCAGTTCAAATGCACTCCGGCTGGCCATCTGAAAACGATTAATTACAAGAACAATCGGATGTGTTTTTGCCAAAGCTTTCAGCATCGCTGCGATAGCCTCTGTCATACGACCCTGCTCATATTCTACTTCGTTGAGCAGAACTCCCTCCTCCCTCTCACAGATTCCATTTTCATAATAACTGCGAAACACTTCTCTATGTAGTTCATATACACCACATTCTGTTAGAAATGTGTCAAAATCGCCATCTCGATACTTCCGGAACATATCGCAGATGGTGTCCAAAAACGGTTCATAAGCCCCCGTTAATTCACGGTATCCAAACTCATGCCAAGTAAAAAAAACGCTATCATCGTTTTCCTGATAACGCTTTATCATCTCTAAATTTTCAATTGAAAAATCATTATTATAGCTTGCCATAACAATGTTTCTCTCTGTTTTTCCCACACGGTTGTATACCTGTTCAATTACACCGTTATAGTACTTATCAATCATGGATTACTCCCCCTGCAATCCTTTTTTGTGTCTGACAAATAACTTAAACACTAAAATATATAGTATGACAAACCCCTGTTTTTGTCAAGATTCACGCACTTTTCACCGTCTCCAAAAGCATACGGATTTTCTCATTTTCCGGCATAATTTTGTAGTCCATTTTTCTGCCCGTTATCGGATGCGTAAAGGTGATCCGGTAAGAACACAATCCCAGTTGCTCTGCCGGGCAATTTCCGTATTTCGCATCTCCCACAATCGGAATTCCCGCATATGCCAGCTGCACACGAATCTGGTGATGTCTGCCTGTATGAAGTGTAATATCCAGCAGCACCTTTTGTCCTTTCTGCGCAACAACCTCATAATTCAAAAGTGCATGCTTGGTATTTTTAGTCTTCTGCGAGGTAATTGAAGAGATATTTTTCTTCGCATCAAAAACAATTTCATTTTCCAAAACTCCCTTTTCGGTCAACCCGATTTCTTCCATGGAATGTTTGCCCTCCGGAAGTTGCACCAGCGCATAATAGTGTTTGCCCACAAAGCGATTCTTTATCTGTGCCGTTAGTTTTGCAGCCGCCTGAGGCGTTTTGGCATATACCATCACGCCCTCAACCGGCTGGTCTAACCGGTGAACAATTCCAATATAGGGTGGCTGTGTGCTGCCTTCCACACGTTTTTTTCCCACAATATAATTTTTTAAAATACTTTCCATATCTTTCTGTCCGAGACGTTTCGTCTGTGTTGCAACGCCCGCCGGTTTGTGACAGACAAGAATGGCTTCATCCTCGTATATGATTTCCGGTTGTGTCATATCTTCTCTAATTTTCCTTATATCCTGGTATAATGATTTCCTTTGCATGCTCTACCTGCTCCTTTGTTGGAGGTTCCACCTCTTCCAGTGCATATGGAATACCAAGTTCCTTCCACTTAAATACGCCAAGTGTATGGTATGGTAAAATTTCCACACGATCTACTGTTTTTAACGTATCAATAAATGCACGGAGCCTGTGTAACTGCCCGTCATCATCGGTAATGCCCGGAACAAGCACATGACGAATCCACATTGCCTTGCCATGATCCGACAAGCAGGTTGCCATATCCAAAATATTTTTATTTGTCTGACCTGTCAGTTTTTTATGCTCGTCCTCATCAATTTCCTTTATGTCGAGCATAAACAGATCCGTCACTTCCATCAGCTTTTCAAACTTGGAATAGAACGGTTCCTCACGGGTGAACGGGTTGCCCGATGTATCCAGACAGGTATTGACTCCCTTTTCTTTGGCAAGCGTAAACAATTCCGTAACAAAATCAATCTGTAACAGAGCTTCCCCGCCGCTTACGGTAATGCCACCCTTTTTGCCCCAGTATCTTTTATACCGCAACGCCTGTTGTAAAATTTCCTCTGCGCTTTTCATTTCCCCCTCGGTCTTTGCCCAGGTATCCGGATTATGGCAGTATTTGCATCGCATATTGCAGCCCTTCAAAAATATCAGATAGCGTACACCCGGACCGTCTGCAGAACCGAATGTCTCGATTGAATGTATATTTCCTAGCATTATTTTACCTCGTTTTTTAGCCAAACCAATAAAAGTAACGAATTAATATTTAATTAGTATATGCAAATTATATCATAAAAACAGGGCTAATACACAAATATTCATTCATGTATTAACCCTGATTTCTTATTCATTCCAACGGATATGATCTACGAATTACTCTGTTACTTCGCAACTCTCGTGACCCTTTAGATCATATTACATATGATCGTGGCAGGTACGTGCGATTACATCCATCTGCTGTTCCTTAGTAAGATCGATGAACTTAACAGCGTAACCAGATACACGGATTGTGAAGTTTGCGTACTCTTCTTTCTCCGGATGCTCCATAGCGTCGATAAGCTTCTCCTTACCAAATACATTGACATTGAGGTGATGCGCACCCTGATCAAAGTATCCATCCATAACGTTTACAAGGTTATCGATACGCTCACCCTCTTCATTTCCAAGTGCACCAGGGTTGATGGTCTGGGTGTTGGAAATTCCGTCAAGTGCCCACTCATATGGGATCTTTGTCAGAGAGTTCAGGGAAGCAAGAAGTCCGCTCTTCTCTGCGCCGTAGCTTGGGTTAGCTCCCGGTGAAAGTGGCTCGCCTGCCTTACGTCCGTCTGGCATTGCTCCTGTAGCCTTACCGTATACAACGTTAGATGTAATTGTAAGGATAGAAGTTGTAGGCTCAGAATCACGGTATGTGTGATGTTTCTTTAACTTATCCATGAATGTCTGTAACAGCCATACTCCGATATCGTCGGCACGGTCATCATCGTTACCGTATCTTGGGAAGTCTCCCTCGATCTCGAAGTCTTTTGCAATTCCGTTCTCATCACGGATTACCTTAACCTTTGCGTACTTGATTGCGGAAAGAGAATCAATAACATGTGAGAATCCTGCAATACCGGTTGCGAATGTTCTCTTGAGATCGGTATCCATCAGAGAAAGTTCTGCTGCTTCATAGTAATATTTGTCATGCATATACTGGATCAGGTTTAAGGTATTTACATAAATATCTACTAACCAGTCCATCATCTTGTCGTACTTCTCCATAACTTCATCGTAATCAAGGTACTCAGATGTGATCGGCTTGTAATCAGGTCCGACCTGCTGGCCTGTCTTCTCATCCACACCACCGTTGATTGCGTAGAGGAGACACTTTGCAAGGTTTGCACGGGCACCGAAGAACTGCATCTCCTTACCTGTCTGTGTAGCGGAAACACAGCAGCAGATTGCATAATCATCGCCCCATACAGGCTTCATAGCGTCATCATTCTCGTACTGGATAGAGCTTGTATCGATAGAAATACGTGCTGCATAATCCTTGAATGCCTGTGGAAGTCTGGAAGAATATAATACTGTAAGGTTTGGCTCCGGAGCCGGTCCCATATTCTCTAATGTATGCAGGAAACGGAAGTCGGACTTTGTAACCATAGAACGTCCGTCTACACCTGTACCTGCAACGTCAAGTGTTGCCCATACCGGGTCACCTGAGAACAGCTGGTTGTAAGAAGGAATACGTGCAAACTTCACCATACGAAGCTTCATTGTGAAGTGATCAACTAATTCCTGTACTTCCTGCTCAGTGATAATACCCTTCTTTAAATCTCTCTCGAAGTAGATATCCAGGAAAGTAGAAACACGTCCAACGGACATTGCTGCACCGTTCTGTGTCTTGATTGCTGCAAGGTATCCGAAGTATAACCACTGTACAGCTTCCTTTGCGTTTGTTGCAGGTCTTGAAATATCGTATCCATAGATCTCTGCAAGCTTCTTCATATCCTCTAAGCATTTAATCTGCTCTGCGATCTCTTCTCTTAAACGGATCACATTGTCTGTCATCTCGCCACATCCACAGTTTGCCTTATCTTTCTTCTTCTCCTCGATGAGGTGATCGATACCATATAATGCAACACGACGGTAATCGCCGACAATACGTCCACGTCCGTATGTATCCGGAAGACCTGTTAAGATCTTATTGTGACGTACTTTCATCATCTCCGGTGTGTAAGCATCAAATACAGCTGTATTATGTGTCTTATGATACTTGGTAAAGATCTCCTTTAACTTGTCACTTACCTGGTATCCGTATGTCTCACACGCCTGAACAGCCATCTTGATTCCACCGTAAGGCATGAATGCACGCTTTAATGGTTTGTCTGTCTGTAAACCTACAATTGTCTCTAAATCCTTTAAGGACTCATCAATATATCCCGGACCATAAGCTGTAATACCTGTTACAACCTCTGTCTCCATATCAAGAACGCCACCCTTTGCACGTTCCTCTTTCTGTAACTTCTGTAATGCTCCCCAAAGCTTATCTGTTGCCTCTGTTGGTCCAGCGAGGAAGTCCTCGTTTCCATCATATGGGGTGTAGTTGTCCTGAATGAACTGACGAACATTGATTTCTTCTTTCCAAAGACGTCCTTCGAATCCATCCCATTCTTTCATTTCTAACATGATGTTCCTCCTTCTATAAAATTGATTGCACTATTGCCATATATTAGTTTTGTCTAACCACTGATAGGTTATACTAACATATGTAATTTGTCAAGTCCAGGGAATCGTGTTTTTGATTTGATACAAAGCACAACTCTTCAGTATCTTTATTCTGAAAAGTCTATATATCTAATTAAAAAAAGACCCTCCAGGCTCCTTTTGTTGCCCAGACGGTCGGCAATTGCAACGCTTCTCTGAAGCATCGCCTGCGATGCCTCGAAGAGACATTGCATTCTTCGGCAGCCAATAAAACTGCCATGTTATACTCCACGTGGTTCTCCACTCATTCCGTCAGTCATATAACGACTGTATTATAACTTACTGTGTCTCTTTGCGCAAGCAGAAAAATGTGGAAAATAAAAAGTCAGAAAACGCCAATTATGACACCTTCTGACTCTATGTTCTACGCACGAACGGCCCAACGCATTTTTGTGGAACGCGCACGCCCATTTTGTGCACATTCCTGTGCAGACGGTCGGATCACGTCCTTCGAATAATCACTGTAAATTCCTTCACGGAAACCTTCCTTTAATGCACGTTTTACCAATTTGTCCTCACCGGAATGGAAAGTAAGTATTGCTACACGTCCACCCGGTTTCAGTGCATCCGGAAGTTTCTCCATAAATTCATAAAGTACTTCAAATTCCCGGTTCACATCAATACGCAAAGCCTGAAATGTCCTCTGGCATGTTTTTTTAATTGTAACTTTCTTTTCTTTTTCCGGAAGAAAATCCAGTGTTTTTTCTATAACATGACGAAGTTTGGTTGTCGTATCAATACGATTTCCTTTTCGGATCTCATCGGTGATTGCTTTTGCCAGTTCTTCACAGTACGGTTCATCCGAGTTCTCATCCAGCATTCCTGCCAGTTCTTCTCTGGAAATATGATCGAGGCGTTCTGCCGCGCTGATTCCCTTTTCCGGATTCAGACGCAGATCCAGGGGGCCATCTACTTTAAAGGAAAAGCCTCTCTCCGGGTTGTCAATCTGCATCGAAGAAACACCTAAATCGGCCAATATGAAATCAAAGCCTCCGGCCTCCTTTGCAATCTCATCAATCGTGCAGAAGTTCTGCAGTTTGATTGTGAGGATATCCTCACCAAAACCTGCATCTGCAAGTCTCTTTTTCGTCTTTGCGGACTCGATAGGGTCCACATCCGTCGCATACATGTGTCCCTTCCCCTGCAACTGCTGCAACATGGCCTTGGTATGTCCACCATATCCAAGCGTGGCATCAAATCCGGTCTCTCCCGGCTGAATATTTAAAAAGTTAATAATTTCGTTTACCATAATGGAAATATGCATTCCTGCCGGTGTATTTCCTTTTTGAATCACATGGGCGATCGTATCCTGATATTTTTCCGGATTCAGTTCCTTATATTTTTCCTCAAATTTCTTTGGATATTTTCCTTTATAACGCACACGTCTTTTGTGTACGGTTTCCTTCTGCTCTTCCATGCAGTCTCTCCTTGCCTTTTGCTGTTATTCCGTCTTCATGCGCGCCCGTTGCTTTTCATTGATGAATTTGCGCAGATTTGGATCCTCGTATTTCAATTTACACCCATACAGAAACTTATCTTTAGCGATTGTCTTTTTCCGCACACAGACACCTGCCAAAGGCATCTCCAGCTCCTGATTAAGCGTTTCTGCCCGCACAGATTCTCCCCTGCGGATGCCATCTTTATTCGTAATTATGGCAAACCCGGTCGCCGATACATCTCTGACCGTTCCGCCCACCTGTTCGTCCGACTGGCCGACATAAATATTCGCCGGCGCATGGATCTCCAGCCGGTAAGCATGCCGACGGTTCATTTTCGTTCCATCTTTGCTCGGTATAATGACATGACAATATCCATTATCACCTTTTGCTTTCTTGATTGTGATATCTTCCCACACAACTGGCGGCATATCATCTTTCAACAAATACAGATCGATCAGCACGTTTGGAGAATCAAAAGCGACTGTAAATGTACTCTCTTCTCCGTTGTCCCCCGCAGGGACTACTGTTCGGATTTCATCCACTGCCAAACCCGTAGGATACACTTTTTGTATCTTTACCGGGAAATCCAGTGACTTTGGACTTCTTACCTCTTCGCCATCTTTCATCATCTTCGAAAACACTTTAACAATAAGATGGCTGTCTTTTTCAACTTCCCCTATTTTCATAACTTTTTCCCTTTACAGTTTGAATCGGTAACCAACACCCCAGATTGTTTCGATATACTGTGGTTTGTTGGTATTCATCTCAATTTTTTCACGAATCTTCTTGATGTGTACTGTAACAGTTGCAATGTCTCCAATAGATTCCATATCCCAGATTTTACGGAACAATTCTTCCTTTGTAAATACGTGATTCGGATTTTCCGCAAGGAAAGTAAGCAGATCGAATTCCTTCGTTGTAAACTGTCTCTCCTCACCATTTACCCATACACGACGCGCTGTCTTGTCAATTTTGATTCCGCGGATCTCAACAATATCATTCTCTACGGTATTGCTTCCGATCAGTCTCTCATAACGTGCAAGATGCGCCTTCACACGTGCAACCAATTCACTTGGTGAAAATGGCTTGGTGACATAATCATCTGCTCCCAGACCCAGTCCACGGATTTTATCAATATCATCCTTCTTGGCTGATACCATAAGGATCGGCGTATTCTTCTTCTCGCGAATCTGCTTGCAGATCTCAAAGCCATCCACTTCCGGTAACATCAAATCCAGAATAAACAGATCAAAATCTTCGTTTAAGGCCCTCTCCAATCCGCTTTTCCCATCATTTTCAATTTCAACTTCAAAGCCGCTGAGTTCCAGATAATCCTTCTCTAAATCTGCAATCGCCACTTCATCTTCTACAATTAAAATTCTACTCATTTGCTACCTCCTGATATTTGCGAATAACAAAATACATTGTTGTGCCACTGTTCTCTTTGCTGGTTGCCCAGATTTTTCCACCGTGGTCCTCAATAATTTTCTTTACAATCGACAGACCGATTCCGCTTCCGCCCGTCGCAGAATTGCGGGAGGCATCCGTGCGGTAAAACCGGTCAAAAATGTACGGCAGGTCTTTTTGCGCAATACCCCGTCCGTTATCCTCGATTTCTACCTGTATGAAATCCCCGACATCCTTAATACGAATGTTGATGAACTTCTCCGTCTTGTTCATATATTTCACAGAATTTCCAATAATGTTGTTGATTACGCGGCGGAGCTGCTCCGGATCTGCGATGATCATAGTATCTGCTGTGGCATAATTGAAATAGGACAGGCCAATACCTTTTGCTTCAAGGTCAAGCCCGATTTCCTCCACGCAGTCTTTGAAATATTCACACACATTGATTTTTGCAAAATCATACGGAATACGGTTCGTATCAATTTTTGAATATAAGGTCAGTTCATTGATAAGTGTATCCATCTCGTTTGCTTTATTATAAATCGTGCGAATATATTTATCCAGTTTTTCCGGGGTATTTGCCACACCATCCATGATACCTTCTGCATATCCTTTGACTGCAGTAATCGGAGTCTTTAAATCATGTGCAATATTACTGATGAGTGCTTTGTTTTCCCGCTCATTATTAAGTTTCTCTTCTGCGTTATCTTTCAGACGTTGACGCATCTCCTCAAACGTAACACATAGTTCACCGATCTCATCATCCGCTTTCACATCCATGGAAAAATCCAGGTTGCCTTCTTTAATATTCTCCGCTGCAACCTGCAACTTTTTAATTGGCGTGATCATGCTGCGGTATATCCAAATGATCATCATAAAAGCCGTCAAAAGCAAAATAATGACAATCGAGATAATCCCACCTACAATTGTCTGCCGTACTTCCGGCACGGTTTCCTTCAGGGAAGTAATGATAAAGGCCGTTGTCTCTTCCCCTGTAGTCAGTTTAAAATCTACCTGTTTTACAAGTATCTCATCATCACTGTCAATATAAGTTCCCACTCCTGCCTCGGATCCTGTTGAGCCGTAATCGGGAAGGGAATCGACAACAATCTGATTATCGCTGCCACCATTGTAATACAACTGACTGCCTCTTCGAATGATCAGATAGGAATACTTTTGTTTTAATTCCTCATTCAGTTCCTGCAGATACGTCATGTTCACAAGTTCGTCGGGGGTTTTTTGTATCTTCTTTTGTATTTTCTGAAAATCAGCTACCGTATACCGGTTCAACAGCTGTACGGAGTTGATCACACTATATGCATCGGTGTTCTTAATACCGTATGTCTCCTCGATTGCATGCGCCTGAAAATTGCAAAAGCCTACAACCGTCGCTGTCGCCAAAAGTATCGGTACAAATATAATGATGCAAAATGCAATAATTAATTTTGTCTTTATCTTCATGAATTGCTCCTTTATAGTAATGCATTATAAAAAGGCACAGGATTGTCTCCTGTGCCTTATTATAACATTGTTTATTCCAAAAGTATGTAAACTTTTCATAAACTCATGAACTATAAATATTTCTTTAATACATCAACTTTATCTGTTGCTTCCCATGGAAGGTTCAGATCGGTACGTCCAAAATGTCCGTATGCTGCGGTTCCACGATAAATCGGTCTGCGCAGATCAAGCATCTTAATGATTCCTGCCGGACGAAGATCAAAGTTCTCTCTTACGATCTCTACCAGCTTGTCATCTGCGATCTTGCCGGTTCCAAATGTATCAACCATAACCGAAGTAGGCTGTGCAACACCGATTGCGTAAGAAAGCTGGATCTCACACTTCTCTGCAAGCCCTGCTGCAACGATGTTCTTTGCCACATAACGTGCTGCGTATGCTGCGGAACGGTCTACCTTTGTACAATCTTTTCCAGAGAAAGCCCCGCCACCGTGACGTGCGTATCCGCCGTAAGTATCTACAATGATCTTACGTCCGGTAAGTCCTGCATCTCCGTGAGGTCCACCGATTACAAAACGTCCGGTTGGATTGATAAAGAACTTGGTATTGTCATCAATCATATCCTTTGGAAGAATTGGATCAAATACATACTTCTTGATATCTTCATGAATCTGTTCCTGTGTCACATCATCATCATGCTGGGTAGATAATACAACAGCTTCGAGTCTCTTTGGCTTTCCAGCCTCATTATACTCAACAGAAACCTGTGTCTTTCCGTCTGGACGGAGATAGGTAAGTGTACCGTCTTTACGTACCTTTGTCAGCTGTAATGCCAGCTTGTGAGCCAGTGAAATCGGGTAAGGCATCAACTCTTCTGTCTCGTTTGTTGCATAACCAAACATCATACCCTGATCTCCGGCACCAGTGTCAAGATCATCGGTCAATGCGCCCTCTTTTGCCTCAAGTGCCTTATCAACACCCATAGCGATATCTGCGGACTGCTGGTCCAAAGCCACCATTACGGCACATGTGTTTCCGTCAAATCCGGTCTTTGCATCGTTGTATCCGATCTCGTTTACTGTCTTACGGACGATAGCCGGGATATCGAGCTGCGCTTTGGTTGTAATCTCTCCGGTTACCAGTACAAATCCTGTACAGCTGGCTGCCTCGCAGGCAACACGGCTCATTGGATCCTGCTCCATACAGGCATCTAAGATTGCGTCGGAAATTGCATCACACATTTTGTCAGGATGTCCTTCGGTAACGGACTCTGATGTAAATAATAATTTTTCCATGTTTTCTCCTTCCGTTTGTTTGCACAAAAAAATCCACTTACTTTCATAAGTGGACCAATTATATAGATAATCAAATCCCCTTATTGTTCGATTGCTCGCTCAGGTTGGCACCTTCCTGTCCCTCTCGGAAACGGGGTTGCCGTGACTTCACAGATCCTATGTATCTCCATCACTCTGAATAAGAGAAATTTACAATATTAAATTTGAAATATCCACCCGATACAATACGCTCTTTTTCAAGGTATGTCAAGTGGTATTTTTTACTTCTTCAATCGTATTACTTTTCATATCCCATATCAAAGCAATCTCTCTACTTCACAACAACTTTCATTTTTGCTTTCTTCCCACTCCCGGTCATGACGGTAATCGTTGCCTTTCCTTTTGCTTTCGCCATGAGCTTTCCTGTCTTCCTGTTTACAGTAACAACCTTGGGATTAGAGGATTTAAATTTCTTAGAGTCCGTACATCCGCCCGGTCCCATCTTAACCTTCGCCTGTGCCGTTGTCTTCTTTTTCATTGTAAGTGAAGCCTTGGTAAACTTCACACTTGTCGCTTCCATATAGGAATAAATAAGATCACAATGTCCTTTATCAGTATTGGCGCCTTCCACAAATCCTTCTTTTGTGTACTGCCATAAATCAACCGGAACCTGTAATTTTGGCTTCGTTTCTCTATAAGCAGCAACCCAGACTTTATAGCCCTTCAGCTTTTTCCAGTCAAATTGCTCGTTCAGATAAGAAACCGACGAATAAATCATTGGTTCATATCCGGCATCTGCAATCGTATCACAAAAAGCTTTTGCAATTGCCGTTGTGTTCGCCTTACCTCCTGCAAATATTCCTGCCTGTTCCATATCATACGCAACTGGATAGTCTAACTCTCTTCCATCAAGAATCTCCAGACAAAACTCAGCTTCTTTGACCGCATCTTCCGGCGTCCGGGTGCAGCACAAATGATAGACGCCGACTTTCAGTCCGGCCGCTACTGCTCCATTATAGTTTGCCTCAAACTGCGCATCTACATCCGGTGCCTGCCCCAATCCGGTTCGGATCATCACGAAATCCATGTCTGCATCCGCAATCAGATTCCAGTCTACAACACCATTATGGCTTGATATATCAAATCCATTGCCACTGAAGCCTGCAGCCCTGTCAGGAAATCTCCTTTTCACTATCCTCCGTAATTAATTTCACCTTTTTGATCTCCGGACCCCGGAACCAATATGCTTCATCTTCCAAAAGAGGTTTCGTATGTTTTCTTGCAAATTGGGAACTAACATCATATAACTTTACTAACGGAAGATTATCAAATACAACCGCTTGTTTTGCATCTTTTAAATGCTTTAAAATGTCTGGTGATCCGTATGGAACAGCTTCATCCTCCACGTCTCCATATATCACAAACACACCATAATTTTTGTAATCTTTGGTTATCTCATCAAATAATTTCCGAACAGGCTTAGTATCAGATATATACGCAAAGGCATCCTTGTTATGTATAATTATAACCTGGGTTGGCTCACCCTGGATTTCTTCACCTGCAATAAGTCTCTCCTTTCTCGCCTGCAATTTATTTGAAATTGTCTCAAAAATTGTCTCGCACTGTTCCAAATCCAAAGTATACTCCTGCGTTTGTGGCATATTGGCAAATTTCTTCATTCCCCGAACAAAGCTGTCAATAATATACATTTCCACATTTGCATACACAAGCATTGTATTAATAAAACTATTCATAAACGGCATTGACATCTCTTTTTTCTTTGCCACGAAAACAATTTCCTGATCTTCCTTCAGATTAATTATAACTGGTTCAATAGAAGCAAAATCCAATCCTACCGGAACATAATTTGCTTCCATCTTTTCTTTGTATTCACTATCGAAGCAACTTCTGCTAAGCTTTTGTGGTATCTCCGGTATTACTTTTGCCTTCTTGCTATTTTTATATTTATCATTTACCGTGTTAATATAATTTTTCATTGCATTGGAACGTTCAATTTCTTTTTCGCCTTCAAATGCCAGGAAAACCTGAAGTTCGTATATTACATGATTGCTCTCTATTAATACCCTGCCCGGAACTGATTTTGGTTCCATTCTGCATCGGTCAAACATACTTGAATATTCTGTTGATTCTACACAGGTCAGACAAATATGATTCTCGAAATTCGACATATGGCGATACCCAATTCCATTCGAACTCGCATTGGTTATAATAACTGAAATGCCCAGCGACACACCATCTCTACACAACTTAATAAAATCTGCCTCATAATTATCAAGATACAATTCTTTAAACGCATTAAAATTATCGATAATTAAATATGTCTTTGGTATGTTCTTTCCCCCTGCATCCTTATAAGCCGAATAAGAACTGACACCAAAATTCATAAGTGCAGTTTTTCGAATATCCATCTCCGTCATCAGCATTTTGAAAAGGTTTTTCAATTTTTCGTCTTCGGCAGCAAGTACCACACCTCCAACATGCTTGAGATTCTCAAAGCATTTCAATACCATGGACCCAAAATCCATTATATATAGCGAAACCTGATCCGGACTGTTATGATCTGCCAAAGATCGGATAAGCAACTGTAAAACATTTGTTTTTCCCATCTGTGAAGCACCAATGATAATTGTATTTTGTCTGCCAAAATCCGAAAAAAATGTTCCTTGATACTGATGTTCCGGATCATCATAAACACCTAACGGAACCATCATTTCAGACGCCTCATTTTCCGCTTCATATTGATAGACTACATGTTCTGTCAACGGTGGAAGACAAATATTGGATAACTTGGAAATACTATTCTTCTCACAATAATCATTAATATAATCCACAATTGCCTCTAACTGTGTGCGATTGCTTCCATTTCCAGTTGCCGGTTTATGTTCAAAAATTTTTGTTCTCTTACCACTTAAAGCCACTTGTGAAATCACATAGCGCTCTTCCATTCCCTCTTCACTTTTTTCAGGAGCACCACTATAAGCAGATTGTAGAAGCTCAAATATTTCATTGTTTCCGACTTGCAGATAAGCACGACCCGGTTCCTTTATTTCTGCCGCAAGCGGTGATTTTAAAACTTCATTACTATCCTCCCGTGTCTGCACTTTTAAACATAATTTAAATTTGGAATTCGACCAAATCTGTTCATTTACCTGTCCAGAAGGCTTCTGCGTTGCAAGAATCAAATGTACTCCAAGGCTTCGTCCGATACGAGCCGCACTGATAAGTTCTTTCATGAATTCCGGCTGTTCCGCTTTCAGTTCTGCAAACTCATCCACAATAATAATTAAATGTGGAAGCGCAACTGCTACTTTATGTTCTTTATACAATTTAATATACTTGTCTATGTGATTTACATTCGCCTGCGCAAATAATTCCTGTCTCTTAAGTAACTCCGCCTTGATAGATTTCAGGGAACGATCAATTTCTCTTCCATCAATATTTGTAATTGCACCTATCAGATGTGGAAGATCCTTAAACTGGTTTACCATTCCTCCACCCTTAAAATCAATAATTACAAAACTTACCTCGTATGGATGAAACAGGGTTGCTGCCGAAAGAATAAATGTCTGTAAAATCTCACTTTTTCCAGATCCAGTTGTTCCAGCCACTAATCCATGTGGACCGTGTGCTTTTTCGTGTAAATCCAGAAAAACAATTTCATTTTTTGCGTTTACCCCAAGTGGTGCTGCCATAGAATTAAAGACCCTGGAATCTCCCCATCTTTCTTTTAAATCAATATCCTCAACTGAATAGATGTGAAGCAATTCAAATAATGAAATATTTTTTCTTAAAGAACTCTCCAAACTGATTTCTTCACAATACACCGGCGCAAGCTTTCTGCACAACTTCACCATCTGTGTGTCGGTGATTGTATCATATTGAAAGATTTTTGTTTGTGTACAATCTTTTGTTTCCGCAATCCATCCATTGTTATTTTCCTGAAGTTGAATGATCTGATCACATGATAATGGTAAATTTTCGCGATATGTTTCAAAAAAGATAAATACTACCCTAAGTTCTGCCGCCCGTTCAATAAACCTTGCTAACGGATGATTTTTTATTCCTCTTTCATCCATGACAAATACAATAAAATATGTTGCCTCAGAATTATCCTTTTGTTCACTTCTAAAAATTAATTCTTTATACAAAGATTCGAATACATTGTTTTTCGTTTCTGTATCATACACGATATTTCGTGTCTCTCTCTCATTAAACAAGTGCGGCAGATATTTCGCCCATTCATATCGCTCCAACATATCATCAGCCAAAAGTATCATCTGTATGTCGCCATAATATTGGCGGACCGCTAAGTCTAATACCATATTTTTTAAAAATTCATGCGTTTTTTCCTTTGTTCCGATAATACCTACCGCATTAATTTCAAGAAGATTCAACCAGATAGGGACGTTGTCCAAATACGCAAAATGTTCCGCTATATCATGTGGAATTTGCATCAGTTCATCACCTATTTCAAATGTTTCCTGTTCCTTATAGTCTATTTCGCGAATCGCTTTTGCTCTCCCTACTCCCAAATATACATGCAAAAAATCTTCATCTTTTTTCATCCGGTCAAATAATTCTTCCGAAAAATTAATAACCGTCTTCATATCATAATTCAAATCATGATAAATTTCTTTTAGAATTTCCGCTTCTGTTTGTCTGTCTTCTGCAATCTCCTCTCTCTTTTTTTCTGCATAGTCAGCATACTTTTCTATTCTCGTCCTACATTCGACTTTATATTTCTTTTTCGACTGTATAAATGTTGCAATTGAAGTTCCAATTCCCAGCAAGATAGTACAAACACTGAAAATAATAAAACTGTTATTAGAAACATTACTCATATATCCACGCACTGCAATTGTGAGAACCAGCATCGCAATTGCAGGCAATAATGTCATTGCCAGATTTGATTCCGGTTTCTTAGGAATTCCCGGCGGAATCAGTAAATTAATTTTTTCATCCGGTACGATATACTTTAATCTTGTATTACGATTATATAGTGGATAACGAAAACTATTCCGACGTGGTTGTACTTCCTGCATCTTTGGACCATGAACCACAATACCCTTTTTATCAAAGAAAATATAATTATCCTTATAATAAAAAGAAAACTCTGCCACAAAAATAAAATCCCGGTTTTCGAGATTTGTTATTCTTCCCATTTTTTGACCATTCTGATAGATTCCATACTCTGAATACAGTTCTTCCACCTCATAGCCTGCGGAATTTTTGCGGATTGCAATACTGCATGCACTGCTGAATTTGCCTTTAAACTGAATGTCCGCACTTTCTTCACCGGAAAACAACCAGTAATCTTTTCCCTGTAAATCAATTTTCCAATTATAATCCGGTACCTGTGCCTCAAAATCTATTAAAAAACGTATCTGAAAAGCAACATTTCCTGACTCTTCATAGCATACGGAAAAAACATCTCCATGAATAAGTTCTGTCGACAGTAACTTTCGGAGATCCCCTTTACTTATATAAATATTATCCCCACACTCTAATACGCATGTTTTTTCCTTTTTCAGAACCTTTAACTCAATTGTTGTAAAGAAGTCATCCGGATTTAAACGAAACTCACACGCTGACGTTGTACCTAAGATGATCTCCTGCATTTCTGCTGTAATTTCAAACTCTTTGTATACAGACCTATTACTGACAATAAGTTTATATTGCAATTCCATACCTACTCCTTATCATTTTCGTTCACTTTACTTCCACTTCTCTTGTATATTATCCATGATCCATTCCGTATTCCATATTCCCGAAGTGTTTTATTCCCACGTAAAAATGCAATTGGATTTTCTGAAATCAAATAACAATTAAAAATATTTTCGATATCCATATTCAACCTGTAACAGTTATTAAGCGCGATAATTAAGTCATTTGCCGTAATATCCAATGGTACTTCTATGTCTGTCTTTTCCTTTCCATTTACAAATTCAACAATTGCAGTGTCTTTCATGTTTGCTCCTTTAACTGAACATATATGCCAATTTTTGTATTCCTTTTCGATTTGCTAACTGTTCTATATTTTCCATTGGGGTTTCCGTATCTTCCACATACTCCTGTATTGAAAATTTATTTTGTAAACTATTTTCCTTCCTGTATCTGTTGCATATAAACAGGTATTTTTCAGAATCCCGCAAATCTAAATTTTTAGTAACAAATTCTGTTTTATAGAGTGAAATCGGATCTGGCAACAATACAATTAAAACTTTGTCTGCCAATTTCAGTAATTCCATCTTTTCCGTGCTGTATCCGGCTTCAATATCTACAATGATGTAATCATAATCACCACTTTCTTTCGCTCCCTGGATTAATCTCGAATAAATTGAGTAATCCAGATTCAATGCCTCCAATGTTGCCTGAAAAGGCGGAATATACCAAAATCCTTCTCGTCGTATGTAAGGTCTGATATTGCCATATATATGATTTTCATCACTTCTGATTGCGCGAAACCCATCTGTGGGCATTACACTATGATTTTTTAAATAATAACCAAACGCCTGAATTGATTCTGCATTAATGTACAAAACTTTTCGATGATTGTTAGACAGACAACTGGAAAAGCCTAATCCCAATCCGGTTTTTCCCGAACCACCAATGGCTGAATACCAGGCAATCACCTGTGTTTGTCTTACGCTTTTCTCATCTGCTAAGATTTTGTCTAAACTTCGATATATCAACTCATTATATATTTCTTTTATGCCCTTATATTTGTAGATACTGTATACAGATACCTGTTGCATATTTTTTGTGTCCTCTTCTTCGCACAAAAGAAATATATTTGCAATATTGTGCTTCAATAAATCTTTTGTATAAAACCGTTCTCCCACTGCAACAATCTCAGCCGTTTTCGGGTTGCTGAAAAATTCAAAAAAATATGCTTCATCCGATATAATTTCCAATTCTATCCGATTGCCCAATTCTTTTAGCAGCTTACGCTCAATTGTGGACAAGTACATTTCATCTGTGTCTGCTATTACTATCAAAGGTTTACTCATAGTTATCTCCGCAATATAATAAAATCCATGTTTGCCAGTCTTAATTTACTTCCTTCTGTAATCTCCTCATGAACTCCCTGCTGAATTCTCCGGCCATTTACAAACGTTCCATTAGAGCTCCCCAAATCCGTTACATATGCCTGATCTCCATCTAAAATAATTTCACAATGTACACGGCTTATCGCTGTATTTCCACTTATAATGCCATGTGCACGTTCTTTGCTTTTTCCCAGAATAAATTGTTCTCTACTCACTTTTATCTCTCGATTGTCTTCCAACGATTTTAAATACCAGGCTTTTTGCTCATTATCCGAAGAATCACTATTCCCAGTTCTACGCAATACGGATATTATTTGTCTTACAGATACTGTGCCATCTGTAAGACAGCTTACAATATCCTGTGCTAAAACAGACGCACTGTCTCCTTCATTTTCTATCCTCCGGACTAAAGATGCCCGAATTTCATTTTCGAACAAAGAGAAACTTTTGGTTCTAGATGATAAGTTTACAGGCAGATATATCATTTTTATGGTATTGGTATTATTTTCCACATATATATGGTCAAGCCTTCCGTCTATACATCCCATATCAAGGAATCCAATCCCCTCTATCTGAATAATCGCTTCAAATACATTTGCCAGTAGTTCTCCTATTTTATCTTCCTCTAAATCATTTAACTTTTCACTAAGCTTGCTGTAATTATTTGTGAAGTACACCAGCTTTATCTTTCCATTATATTTGAGCCGATAACAAGGCAATAAACAGCTTTCTTCCTGATTCTGCATTACCTTATATCCAATATCATAAAAATCATCATTGCACTTCAATCTATAGGATACTGCTTCTTCTCCATCTTCCAATTCTACAATCTTTCCATTAAAAATATGGTTTTCCATTAAATCCCCCCTTCTTTGCTACATCTCAAATATTCAGAAAGAACTCGAATTCTTCATCGGATAGGCATATCCGGTCACCATCATGCAACATCTCTGCATCATCTGACACTACTCTGCCGTTAATGTAGGTATGATTTGTGGAATTCATATCCTGCAACATAAAGTCACTTCCTGAGACAAAAATTTTGGCGTGTCTTCGACTAACCGTACGATTATCCGGGATGCACAAATCATTTTCTTTTGCCTTTCCAATCGTAAAGACATTCTTATTTATCTGCGTGGTAACTCCATTGCTGCAACGTAATAAACTCGCATGAACAATATTTTGTTCTCCTAATAAAGTTGTTCCTTCTTCATCCAGCAGCGTTGTTCCCTCTTCGTCGTCCTGCAAAAGTACAGTCCCTGCATTTTCCGGCTCTGTCACAGTACCTTCCCTGCTCTGATAATGTTGCATATAATCAATTTGATTTGTTGTTATAAATCCACTTTTTCCCTTGCCTGAACGGTCAATCTGCTGATAAATCTGTGGGTACACCTGTAAAATAAATTGTTCGACATCTTCAATTTTATATATTTGCGGATTCCTTAAAAAAATAAGAAATCTTTGCTTTTCATACTCGACCATCTTATCTTCTGTTTTCAGATTCCTTACAAAATCTTCTAAAAAAGAAAATAAGTTTGTACAATTATTTCTGTCAAGTAACGGCTCATACAAAAAAAACAGTTCGCTCGTCGTTTCCTTAACAAAAATCAGCCTGTCATCCAATATTAAATTGTAGGCGTACAATTTATAAGTATCCGTCTTTTTTACAATCTCAACAATTTGTGCAAGCACATTATAAAATTTATGTATTGTAAAATTTTTTTTAACATATAAATTTAATGGTATTGATTTTGGAGCTGTATAAATTATTTTACGTTTTCCTTCTACCTTTGGATGAAAAAAACCTGGTAACAGGTTTTTCTCAAAAATTATAAGTTCTCTTTCATTTACTGCTATTTTTCCAAATGTGCTTCTAACAATGGTCGTAGTCGTTTGATCTTTTTTATTTATAATCTTGTATTTAGCCACAATATTTGCCCCTATCTGTTCTTTCCCTTATGAATAACATTTCTACGTAGTAAACCAATTAACACACCTATTAAAACAATTACAATTGATCCACATCCAATAGATGTCCAAAAAACAGGCTTATTATTATACCAACGGACAATCGCATTTGAAGTTATAAGCAAATCGGAAATGTCATACTTTGAAATATTCCCTGCTGCATCTTTTGCAATCACAGAAATCTTCTGTTTTGTATTTGATTCTGGAATCGCAATCACATAATTATCCCCATCTTTTGTGTAGACAACTTTTTTCCCATTAAGTAAAATTTCAACATCTTTGAGTAACAAATTATCTATTATGGAAATGCCTGCTTCAAGTTTTGATGACGAATAGGTTTCCGACTGCTTAACATTAATTGGCATAACGGCAGGCTTTGTAGCATCCACTCCAAATGAAATTTCCATTCCTTTATTTGAATCATCATTTTCATTTGTATTTCCCGCTTTATCCATAGAGGAAATAACAACGGAATAACTTCCGTCCTCCGAAAAATTCTTTTTATCTATCGTATACTGATATTGTGACCACTTACCATTACCGCCACTTTTTGTTACGGTATAGTCCTGATCGATCATCAAATCCTTCGGATTTCCATTTTGAAACAAAGTAACCTTTATTGATTGTGCATCAAGCTCATCCACATTTGTTTCTGTAACTACAATATCTGACGCTTTTTTTACATAAGTCCCACTTATACTTTTTAAGGAATCCTCCATACTATATACTGAGCCAAATCGATTAACCGAAAAATGGAGATTCTTTTTTATTCTATTTCCAGCACGATCAGTTCCATCTACAGTCAATGTATACAAATCGTCAACCATCTTTTCCTTGGCAAAATCAGAAAATCTAATTACTTTTCCCGATTTGTTTTCTGACACTTCATATAAATTGTCTAAATTCACCTCTCCACGATTTGCTCCAATCAGTTTTAAATGAACATTTTCAGAGCTTAAGTTAACATCTGAAATATTTATGGTTGGTTTTACAGTTCCTTTATACGCTGCATTATCCGTAACCCCGGAAATCTTTACCTCCGGTTTTGTCTGGTCGACACAAAATTCTCCAACTTTATATGCCTCAGACTTATTTCCTGCCATATCTGTCGCATTGATTGAAAATTCATATACACCATCCTGCTTAAATGTAATAGTTGCTGTATATACATCATCCTGTTTTTTCCAGCCGGAAACTGTCGGGAACTTCACTTTTTTATTATTTGCTCCTTTGACATTTCCTTTTACTTTTACTTTATTTGCATCAAAATTCTTTTCTGCAATACGTATCGTTGCCGTAGGTGCCTTAGCATAATAAAATCCATTATCTTTTTCCGAATGCATATCTATCTCGATCATTGGTGATGTTTTATCGATCGTAAATTTTTGCACCTCAGATTTTTCTGCTTTACGTCCTGCAAGATCTTTATAATTTACCTCCAGCTCATATTCCCCGTCCTGATCAAACTCTAATGTTGCAATGTGCAATGTATTATCCGGATTTTCTTCATCAACGATTTCTTTCCATTCTGAAACCACCGGCATCATATGATCTGTATTTTTTACAGAAAACTTTACATCCTGCTCATCAAAATTTCTTTCTCGAACTTGTACAGTTGCAACACGCTTTTCCTTGTAAATAGCTTTCTGTGAATCATCATGAAAATTGACACTTACCTCCGGATTTGTTTTATCAATACTCATATTGATTGTTTTTTTACTAATATTACCTGCCCTGTCGGTCATCTTTACCGTTACAACAATATCATTACTGTTATTTTTTACTGGAAGATTTCCATGTAACTCAGTAACCAGATTGCTTTGTGTATTGGCAACTTCCCAATCGCTATCCGAGATCACGCCTTCATTTGAAACTTCACAAACTCCCTCATAATTTTTATTGCTATCATGTGGTGCCTGCACACTCCATTCAACCTTACGGATTCCAGAATAACTATCTTTAACAACAACATCTACATTTGTATTATTTCGATATAATGCATTTCCCTTTTTATCCATTGCTGTAGATTTTTGTGTTTTCAACTGTATATCACAATGCTGTTTATGCAAGTTTCCATTTTCCGATATAATACCACTTGCTGTATAATCGCAACTGCTCACATTGCCTAACCGATCTTCCGCTCTAACATAAATGAACCCTTTAAATCTGGATGGGATTTCAATCTTTGCCTGTTTTCCCTTCGCTGTTTTCTCTTCGTGTTTTTTCCCATTCTCATCGACCAGATACCATGTGATTTTCTTTACACCAGAACCATTCCCGCCATCATCCATCGTCACAATAGCTTTTACTTCTTTATTGGTATAATATCCGTATTTTTCACCTTTTTCATAAAATACCTGTCCGGCTTCTGCCGCCACTTTAGGTATAATAACACTTTCCAATACGGGCGCATCTGTGTCACGGTAAACATAATATGTAGTCTGATACTTTCGTCCTGCAATGTTCGTCACTGTAATATTTATTTCATACTTGTTGTCCAAAGTTTCTGGAAATTGCAAAGTTGAAATTACATATTGCTGCTCCATATTACCGGTAAAGTATTCATCTTCTTTCAAATTTTCAAATTTCTTATCATGATAATCCGTTTTTAAATTCTGTCCATTAACCTTCACTTCAACAGACTTTATATCAGACACATCCGTTTTAACATTCAATAGGAACTCAGCTTCACCCGTTATATATGTCTTATGGCCTACATGATATTCATCCGTTGTCGATAAAAAAGAAATATGAGGTGTTGAACCATCATAGACAATTGGCTCACCATTATTAAGGCTGCTATTCCATTCTTCATCTGTTACATTTCCAACAAAATCCGTTGCTGATGCATAAATACAATTTTTAGATTCTTCCTTTTTATCTAAAGGAACCTCAAAAGAAGCTTCTCCATTTTCATCTGCAAGCTTTTTTTCTATTAGTTCCCCATCCCTGTATATACATATTTCCTTTATTCCTGAGCCATTCATATCAGATGCTATTACACGTACATTGATTGTGTCTTTCATTGCATAATATGTATCCTTACTGAATACCAGATCATCTGTAATCATCTGTGTAATGACTGGGGCCTCTTCATCAATGCAGTAGGAAACTTTTTTCTTTGCAATATGATTTTTTTTATCTATTGCATAAATATAGTATGTAGTATCATATTCCGGCACATCCTCAATTAAAATGCTAAATTTACCTTTCTTTGACACCTTTGCCAGATTTTCACTATGAAGTATTGCCTCTTTGTTGCCTTCCATATCCTGTGTAAAATATACAACCCTCGACGACTTGTCAACACTTCCTGTTATTTTCAATTCTGTCTCTTCACCTGATAACCAGACAAGTTCCTTTGTATCTAATTTCAGCTTCACATGAACTTTTTTATTTTGTGTTCCGGCCAGAGCATCTGGCACAGGTAACACACCAATAAATAATATAAAGACCATTAATAATATTGCTATTTTTTCATACCCTTTTTTTCGTTTCATAACACTCCTATATCCTTTCCTTCGTATGGATTTCCATATCATCTTGTAATAATACAATTTCTAGTTCATTATTTTTTGCTGGCGGCTGCAATATCACCGTATTCTCATCGTTCAATAGTTCTGTTCCTGGTTCTGTTTCTAATTCTTTTTCTGATTTTTTTCCTGATTGAAAAATTTCATAAGCGACCTTTTTACTTGCTTTTCCTATATTTGACCGAATTTCCCTGACTTGTCTTACTTCATTTTTTCCGCTCAATTTTTCAATTAAATACCTGACTCGAAAGCGGAAAAACAAAATTACTGCAAGAAACAACATACTTCCAGCTAATGCAAAACAAACATATGATATAATTTGAAAAATATCTTTATTATTCATATATACATTCTCCTACTCCATATACGCTCTGACCACAACCTGTTCTACGGATGATACGCGCTTCAATATATCCTGTTTTATTTCATCTGTTTTTTCCGTTGTTGTTACCTGATCTCGTGTTTGCTGCAATATTTCCCTCAAAAACTTTTGCAACTCACTTTTCTTTACCCCGTCAGCTCGAAATTTTCTTGCATAATTTTCTATCGAATATATGCAAATTTTATATACTTCAAGGTTTATCAGTTCATCTTCATTTTTTCCTATCAGCTTGTACAAATCATTTAGATTCTTATAATATGGTTTGTACATTCCCTTATCCGAGGCTTCTTCAACATTGATTGTAATATCTTTATTAAATTGTCCTATTTGCTTATATACTTTTGCAACAATATAAGAAGAATTTTCCTTCTGTCCATATTCACACACATCTTCGAACCATTGCACCGAACTCTTCATTCTTGTGATTTGATTATCCTGCTGATCTGTCTTGCCATAGTCATAAAAATACCAATACAATTTTCCGATTTCAAACGCAAGGTCTGCATAATCATGACTTTTACGTAACTCCATCAAATTATTATTTATGCAACTTTTAAACTGTGCCTCTTCATCTAACGAAAATACCGCGTCCTCTTTATATGCATCAATTAATGAAAAATATGCTTTCGTATTTGTCGGCTTTATTTGTATCGCCTCCGTACAATATTCGATTTTTTCTTTCGAAGTGGCCGATTTTTCCGCCTGCAGTAACAATGATTCATAATCATCATTACTAATTTTCATATGTATTCCCTGGCATATGACTCCTGCAATCACAAAAAAAACTGCTGCAAACACCGTTCCAAAAAAAATCTTAAGCTTTCTTTTTTGTCTGTTGCGATATACATCATCCTCTTCCTCATAATGGCTCAATGCATACAACAATTCCGCACATGAAGAATACCGATCCTCAGGATTAAGCTGTGTGCATTTTAATATGATACTCTCCAATCCCGCTGATAAATTTGGATTCCAATACCGGATAGGATATAATTCATAGGGTGGTTCACATGGATTTTTGCCAGTTATTAAATGATAAAGAGTAACACCAAGACAATATATATCCGTTCTGGCATCTGTCTGACCTTTCCCACCAAACTGCTCCGGTGCAGCATAGCCTTTTGTTCCCAGACTTACGGTATCTGAAATACTTTGTGTTTTGTATTCCCTTGCAATTCCAAAATCAATAAGTTTGATGTTTCCATTCGGCTGTAACATAATATTTGCGGGTTTCATATCGCGATATATAATAGGCGGGTCCTGCATATGCAAATACTCCAATACACTTGCCAGTTCCTGTGCCCATTCAATTACCGAAGCCTGTGGTTGCGCCCCATTTTTTTCGATTACTTTGCTGAGGGGTTCTCCCTCTATATAGTCCATCACAACATAAATAACATCTACCTTATCAATAATATCTACAATTCTTGGAAGGCATGGATGATCCAGTTTTTTCATCAGATTTGCTTCTGCAATAGCACTTTGTACAACAATATCATTATTTTTGTCATGACTTCGTTTTTTGATTTCTTTTACAGCCCACTGTTTATTAAGATTCTTATCCATTGCCAGATAGACTTCTGACATTCCACCTTTGCCAATTAACTTCAGTATTTCATACTTTCCTTCTATAAGTGTTCCAATAACAGCCACTTTTCCTTCATGCCCCTTCCTCTGATTGTTGTACGTAAACTGCTGAAATATTATCTTTTTCGCCCTTTTCTATATTTTCTGAAATTAATCTGTGCAATATTTGTTTAATTTCCAACTCCGTTTTATTATTTTTAGGAAGATTATCCTTTAACTGTTCTGTATTCTGCTCACGCCAAAATCCATCTGTGCATACAAGAATGCCCTCTCCCTGCTGTATATATCCTTCATAGAAATCAGGATGAACATGATTTGATACCCCAACGCACTCCAACAATATGTTTCTCCGAGGATCATGTATCGCCTGTGTTTCTGTCAGATTTCCTTTTTTTATCTCTCTTGCAATAACTGATTGATCCTCCGTTATTTGTCTGACATTATCTCCGATTATGTATGCACGTGAATCACCTACCTGTGCAACAATATATTGATTTTTGAACAGCAGAACTGCCGTCAATGTGCTCCCCGCCTGTTTCCCTTCTTTCTCACCATATCTCCATATTTTTTCATTTAAAGCCAAAATAAGCTGCCGCCACTCTTCCTTTACTTTATTTATCTCCTGATTACTAATTTTTCTAACAATTTCCGTCACAAAATTTTCTGCAAATGCCTGAACAACAGCCGCACTTGCAACTTCTCCTTTACTTAATCCCCCCATTCCATCACATACAACTACGATAAGAACTTCTTCTCCATTCAACAACGCTTTCCGTATACACAAACTATCCTGATTAATTGATTTTGTACTCCCAATATCTGTGGCATATCCAGCTATATATTTTTTCATAACACCTATACTCCTATTCATTCTGTTTTCAACTATAGATGTTTTGCCTGATCGCGTCAATTGTACATTAGTCCTATTTTTTTCAAAATCTTTGCAATTTTAACGCTTTTAAAGGATTTTTTTGCATAAAAAAAACCAGTAGATTTTTACATCTACTGGCTCAATGCATCACTTAATATTTTTTCAACCTTCCACATACCTATGTTATCTTTAAATGATAGCAAACTAGAAATTAATTCGTTTTTATCCACACTTAATTCTCCTTTAATATTTCTATTTTCTTACTATAAAATAC
>OGOQ01000103.1_pt1 | contig 95386 bp, 81 predicted proteins | sample 1552691 | NCBI WGS metagenome assembly OGOQ01 (sample SAMEA2580209, study PRJEB22360) | human gut metagenome | biome: human gut; feature: human-associated habitat; material: faeces | place: Denmark | collected 2008/2010
AAGGAGTAGAACAGAGCGATACAGAAGCCGTAAAGTGGTATAGAAAAGGTGCAGAAGCTGGTAATGCTAATGCAATGGCTAATTTAGGATGGATGTATGATTGGGGAAAAGGAGTAGACCAGAATGCAGAAGAAACTAAGAAGTGGTATAAAAAAGCAGCAGATTGTGGCAACGCTTGGGCTAAAGAACAGCTAAGTAGTCTTAGTTATTGATAAAATTGTGGGAATGTGCATTTATAAATTGGTAAAAGTAAAAATGTATTTCATGTACAAGCGAGGTTGATTGTAATGATGAAAAAAATTAAATTGCCTTTAGAAATGGCAGACGGCGTTAAGGTACGTACTTTGGACGAATTAAAGGATAACTGGAGCTTGGAGAAAGTTGTTGAAAATTACCTCAACGGCAGACTTGCAACATGGTTAAATGATAGATACTACACAGAACTGGCAGAACAGGTAAGCGCACTGGCAGAAGTACAGGACAATACTGCCTTGCAAAAAGAGCTGTGCAGGATATTTGATGTTGATTTTGAGGACGAAGAAGATATAGACGTTGACGCAGTAAGCGAAAGAAACAGAAAATTAGAAGCTTTGCGTCAATATACGGCAGATGATACCATCTTTAAAAATGTAGACATCGTAGCTTTTGACCAAGAGGAACTGGGAGATATTTTGGATTCTGGGGAAAATATCATTTACCTGTTTAACAATACGTTTTCTATTCCGCTGTCAGTGAAAAACAAAAAATATATTGGTATAGGCAAGGCCGAGTGTCTTATTCACAGCAAGGATGTGGTAGATTTTGCAGAACTAGGTATTGAATTTGAGAATGTGGTATTTGACGAAAAGTATAGAAAAATAGAAGAGGAAGAATCGCCGTCTAAATTCTATAATGAGGGATGTAAGTATTTTGAAGCGAAACAGTATAAAGAGGCTTTGGAATGTTTTAAAAAGGCAGCCTCAAAGAATCATGCAGGTGCATTATTTCATGTAGGTAAGATATATGATCTTGCGTTAGGGGTAGAGCAAGATTATAGATTAGCAGCTGAATATTATAGTAAAGCTGTAAGCTTTAATAGTGGGAAAGCGGCTAATAATTTAGCTAATATGTATCGTGATGGTGTTGGACTAGAAAAAGATATGAAGAAAGCTATAGAGTTATATAAAAAAGCTATTGATGGTGGTAGTTATGTGGCACTGGCTAACTTAGGTGATATGTATAATTTGGGGCAAGGTGTAGAACAAAACTATGAAGAAGCCATGAAATGGTACAAAAAAGCAGCAGATGGTGGTATTGCATGGTCAATGAATGAAATAGGTGACTTGTACTATAATGGTAATGGTGTAGATGCAAATTATACAGAAGCAGTAAACTGGTATAGAAAAGGTGCAGAAGCTGGTAATGCTAATGCAATGGGTAATTTAGGATGGATGTATCGAAATGGGCAAGGAGTAGAACAGAGCGATACAGAAGCCGTAAAGTGGTATAGAAAAGGTGCAGAAGCTGGTAATGCTAATGCAATGAATAATTTAGGATGGATGTATCAAAATGGGAAAGGAGTAGAACAGAGCGATACAGAAGCCGTAAAGTGGTATAGAAAAGGTGCAGAAGCTGGTAATGCTAATGCAATGTGTAATTTGGGGTGGATGTATGAAAATGGGCAAGGAGTAGAACAGAGTAATACAGAAGCCGTAAAGTGGTATAAAAAAGCAGCAGATGGTGGCAACGCTTGGGCAATGAATAGGTTGGGAGAATTGAGTTCTAGTTATTCGGAAGAGTTAAAGTGGTATAATTTAGCTGCTGACAAAGGGAACAGTGATGCAATGTTTAATCTAGTATGGATGTATAGGATGGGAAATGGTGTAGATAAAGATATAAATACTGCCTTATATTGGGCTAAAAAATCTGCTAGTCTTAACAATGCTAGAGGAATGGTTGCTGTAGGAGATATATATTGGACGTGGAAAGATTATAACGAGGCTTCACAATGGTATAAAAAAGCTATGGATGTGGATCCCAGCAATAGTGAGGCTAAAGGTCGTTACAATAGCTGTATTATAAGAATTCAAAATCCTGATTGGGATGGTAATGGTGTATTATTTCATTGACTTAAATCTTAGTAATAATATTAGCAAAAATACTTTGTGTTTTTGAATGAAATAGATACTACGATATTTAAATAAAAAAGTAAATTGAAGGTATAATGTAATGGATGTTAAACAATCATCGCCAATATTTGAAGATTTCCTTCAATCCTATTTAGAAAAGGATGCAGGAATATCGGATAAAGATTGGTTGAAAGAGAAATTAAAGCAGGAATCTTTAAATTTAACTGACGAAGCTTTAGAGAAGCTTAGCTCTGAACTTGCTGGTGGCGTGGAGAGCTTTAATGAAACCCTTGCTTCTATTGATAACGGAAGAAAGCAGGGGCAGGATGCGGAAGCTTGGCTAGCAACAAAGGCAGAAGAGTCTACAAAAAATGTGACAGTCGATGAATTGCAAGCTGTGGAAGGTTTTCTGCAAGGGTCAAATGATAGATTGCTACGCAGCTTAAAAGCAGCGGAGCAGGTGAAGAGCGTAGCAAAGACTTCCGTTGAGGTAGTAGCTGAACAGATTCTGCTTGATGATTTTAACCGCAGCTCTGCTGATAGTAATGCCCGTTACGAAGCTGCTATTGATGAAGCAAGTGCTAGCTCTGTTTATGGACGTAATCTTTTTGACTTAGTTGTAAAAGATAAATTTACCGGTAAGCCTTTGGAGCATTACCAGGTAATGTTCGGTAAAACTGTGCAAGAAACAATCGACATGATTGCAGCGGCGGATACTGCCGGACAAAAATTCATCGTCCCCCAAGAAATGGTGGAAGAAGTACAAAAGGCATTACCCGGTAAGGCTGTATTAGATAGGCTTGGCGGAAGTAAACTTATTAACCTTGCCAGCAATCCTTTAAGCAGTAAGATAATAGAAAAATGTCTTACAGGTGAATTGCCTTCTGTTATTAACCAAATAAGCTCTGCTGATTCCGGTACACTTATTAAAAGTATTGCCAATAATGCTGTTGCATCAGGTGTGTTATCATCGGGAATGCTGGATGGATTAGAAAAAGTTGTCGGCAAAAAGGTTATAAACGATTTTGGTGGAAGAGAGCTATTGGAACAGGCATTGCTGAGCGGAAACACAGAGGGGATTAAGGTGGCTGCTTCCGGTGCTTTGGCAACCTGTGTAAATAAGGGCTTGGTAAAAGCCTTGCCGGCGAATACTCCGGGAATAGTTGTTTCTGGTCTTGCTTCAGCCGGTATTGAAAACATAAAGGTACTTTCACAGGTGGCAAGCGGTAAGATGACCATGCCGGAGGCATTGAACCGTATGGGTGATATGAACCTAGCTATGGCTTACGAATTTGTGTGGGGCAAATATGCTAAAAAGGTTGCTGCACTTGCTCTAAACTATATTCCCGTAGTTGGCCCTATAGTAAGTACATTGGTTACTGCCGGCACCTTACCCTTGGTTGGGGGAAAAGTGAGAAGCCTAGTGTTTCAGGGATTAAAAAAAGTTGTTCCAGTTGTAAAAACTGTAGCGAGGAAGGCATATAATACAGTAAAGAGCGTTTGCTCAAAAGTTAAGAACTTTGTTTGCAATCTTTTTTCGTGGTAAAAAGGGGTATAAAAACAATGTTGAACTATTCGCATACCAATATTTACTACTGCTGTAAAGCGCTTGTAAATTAACTCAAGAATAAAAATGCAATAATTGGCACTAAGCTAATTAAAAATATATTTTACGTAAATTGCAAGAACAAGTTGCACATTTTCCTAATCAAGCAGAATAAATTTCATCCAGTTTAGCCTCAAACAACTCATCAGGAGTTTTATATCCCAGAATCTTACGTGGAAGGTTATTACACCAGTATTCTATTCGCTCTATTGCATCTATGCCATAGTCGCTAATTCGCTCTCCTTTGGCTATAAAACGTCTCACCAGCCGGTTATGCCTTTCGTTGCTGCCTTTCTCCCATGAAGAGTACGGATGAGCGTAATATACTAGAGTTTTACTGCCTTTTTCAAGATTGCTCAACTCTGTAAATTCAGATCCGTTATCAGTAGTTATACTCTTGAATACATAACTGAACTTGGAACCGAAGTATTTCCTAACCTTCTCAAATCCATCCATTACCGCAGCTGCTGTCTTGCCAGCTATTTTGACAAGTATGTACTTGCGGGTCTGGCGTTCAAGTAGGGTTAGCAACGCTTCATCGTTATTGGTCTTTTGACCAATAACGAGGTCAGCTTCCCAATGTCCAAACTCTAGTTTGTCGTCGATATCCGGCCTTTCTTCAATCGACCTTCCAAGTAACTTCTTGTTTTCTCGCACTCTTTTGAGCTTAGGTCTACGAGATACTTTCGCTGGAAGATGGTGATTGCGGTGCGGATACGCATCAAGCCTTTGTCTATGTAATTATAAATGGTCTTAGAGCAGAGCATCTGCTCTCTTGGGAAATAACCTTTTTCAATAGCTTCGCCTACGCAGGCATCAATGGAGATACCAAGCTCAAAGAAGCTGTTCTCAACATGGGCAATAAATTCCAGTTTATTGATATATTCGCAATGACGGCAGGAATTGGCTCTGTTTTCCTCGTAAGCTTTTTGACCAGCATCTGCTTTATAACGGGCAACTTTACCGTTATATAAGTATATAGTGCCACGTTTAATCTCATTGCGTACAGTATTGGGAGAGCAGCCTAACTCAGCTGCTATTTTGTTTGGAGAGTGCTTGTCGTTGAGTCTGGTCTGAATAATTACCCTTTTCTCGAAAGATAAGTGTTTACCCTTTTGACGTTGTGTGGTAGAATTAAGTTGATCCATAGTGATTCTCCTTTTTAGGTTTTGTGTGGTAACTTAATTCTAACACAAGGAAGAACGCTATGGATTTTTTTATTCTCTTTTTACTCACTTAGGTGTGCAACTTCATTATACAATCTACCATATTAACTGTAATCAGGAGGCTTAAGATGCTCTATTTCCGATTTAACACTGATAATTTCATAGCACCAAAGCAGATTCAATTTATTACACCTTATAAGGATGGGCAACCAATTTCAGAGACCTATACTGAGGAAGTTTCACTTAGCTTGGGCAAAATAGAAACTTATTTTTTTGAGAAACTTCGTGCAGAGCTTGGATTGAATGAGATTGGAATCGCTCATGCTATGTATGATGTTCTGGATATACCAAGTGACTCATTCAGCGTAAACGATGAGGCTGTAGGAATTTGTGACGGAGTATTGAAATATGTTTTTTCAGAATATACAAAATTACCTATCAAAGAGTTGAATGATAAGTCATTACAAGATTTAGGTATAGCAATAGAATTTTGTAAAAGGATTGAAAACGATAAAAATGAGCTACTGCTCAGTCATTATGTGCAACAAAATGGATTATCCTATATCACAGAAGATGTTTTATGGAAAAACATGACTGATGAAGAAAAAGCAAGGAAATTTTCTGCATATTTTGAGAAGATTTCATCAGCAGGAAAAGAGTTAATTATTGTAGATCCTTATTTGTTTAAGGATGAAAGCGACGATTATTGTAATCTGTTGACCTTGGTAATCAACAATTCGAAAGCGCAGTCAGTTATTATCATAACCGAACAAAAAAATTATAGGCAATCGAGTTATGATAAAATTACTAATAATTTGAATACAACAGTAACAATCAAATATAATAATGATTTCCATGATAGATTTTGGATTTCTGATCGAAAAAAAGGTTTTTACACAGGGACATCGTTCAATGGTGTTGGAAAAAGAATTGCTTTAATCAATTTGTTATCTCCAGATGACGTTACAGAGATTATAACAGAACTGACCGAACAAACTATAATATCATGAATTTATACATAGCAGTCATGCACTCCGGTGTGTGGCTGCTTCTTTTTTACTCAATTTTCGGTCAATCGTAAGCGTCAAATATAATGACGACTTGTTGTTTTAATTCACACATGTCATAATCAAACTATCACTAAAGACTACCATAGACTCTATTAGAATCCAGTAGACTATAATAGACTCTACCGTAGTCTTTGTACTCAAGGAGGATGTTTGATGTGACTAAAGAACTTATAAGCCTCAACAAAGAAGCTACTATACAGCTCTGGACGGAGCGGGTTAGCGCATGCCGAGCTAGTAATCTTACAGTAAAGCAATGGTGTCAACAAAACAATAAGCTTTGTCTTTAACCAGGTTTACAAAATCATATTGACAACCATCATCAAAAGTGCTATAAATATATATTCGGTAGATGTTTTATGCACATGAGAGGATGAGTATATTATGAGAAAAAGTTTTGCCAATTCCTTTGCAGCCACATTTATGGCTGCGAATATATCTTTTGCGGTACCGGCTTTTGCCGACAGCCTGCAGACATACAATCTTGATACGATGGTTGTTACCGCGCAGCGTGAAAGCAAGCGTGATGTTGATACGCCTGCTTCCGTTACAACCGTTTCCCAGAAGCAGCTTGTGGAAACCGGTGCTTCTAATCTTTTTGATGCCTTGCGTTTGCAAAGCGGCGTAACTACCTATTCCTATGGCGGCAGCCAGTCCCTTGGCGGTATGAACGCAAAAATCCTGATGCGCGGTGCGAATAAAGGCACTGTGGTAATGATTGACGGTGTTCCTGCCAACATCAATGAAACCTATTATCTGGATTCCATTCCTGTAGAATCTATTGCACGCGTAGAAATAGTTAAGGGCGCTGCTTCTACTCTTTACGGTTCCGAGGCTTCTACCGGTGTTATCAATATCATCACGAAAAATAAAATGCCTAACACCTTATCTCTGACTAAGGGTGAATACGGCAGGGAGAAGGCAGCACTGACATTGAATGCTAATAAGCTGAACTTTGCAGTAGCGCTGGAGCAGAGTGACCCGATGAAGGGATACAGCAGTAATTATAAGCAGATTAATGATTTAAACAAAAAGTCCTTTACCGCAAGCTATAAGTTTGATGATAATTGGAGTTTTTCACATCAGCACAATGACAGCAAGTATTCCTATGATCAGTATGACGAAACCTGGAGCAAGCTTACCGAGGATGCGAATTACCATTATATTGATGATTTTTCACGATTGCAATATAAGGATGACAGCGTGAGTGCCAATTTGTTTTATAACCGCAGCAACCGCAGAAATCAGACTTACAATGTTACGGGCTCTAAATGGACCAAGTCCGATCATTTACGCTTTGATACCATAGGCCTTGATTTGCAAAAGCAGATTACCGGTAATTTTGGTGATGTTATCGTTGGTACAACAATTTCCCGTGATTCCTATAAAAACGATATTACCGTAGCTAAAAAAATCAAACCCGGTACGAAGATTAACGAATTCAGAACAAATTATGCTGTGTTTGCGCAGCTGTCTAAGGATCTTGGCGCAGGCTATACTGCTACCGTAGGTGCCCGTGAAACCGTTGTAGAGGCCAATAAGCGTTACAATGCTTTTACTCCGCAGTTTGCTTTGCTGAAGAAGCTGGATAACAACAGCAGCTTATATGCAAATGCGGCAAAATCTTTTAAGATGCCTACATTTACCCAGATTTACGGCGGCGGTGGTGCCAACTTTGCGGCTAATCCTTTACTGGAGCCTGAAGAAGGCTGGACCTATGAGTTCGGTTACAAAAAGACATCTAATACAAGCATGTTCAAAGCTGCTTTGTATTATATGGATTTGGATACTATTGAGTACGAAGGCAAGGGAACCAGCTCCAATCCGTATGTTACACGTAATATGTCTTTTAAAAACAAAGGCCTGGAAATGACATATGAGAAGGATTTCGGCAGCAAATACAGCTATTCTCTGGGCGCTAATTTCTGCAATCCTATGGGTAAAAATAAAAAAGGCGTATGGGAGCGTAAATTTGCACGCGAGCAATACAATGCCGGCATCAAATACCATGATGCTAAGTTCAATGCTGCGCTGACAGGCATGTTTACTACGGACAGAGCCAGCGGCTGGGGCGATTTGCTGCCGGTAAACTTTATTGCCGGCTATAAGTTCGATAAGAGCAGCAGTGTAGAGCTTGGCGTGGAAAATATCTTCGACAGGGATGATATCGTAAGCAATCCGGGCTCCGCTACCAAGTATTACTGCCTGCCGCGCATGGTGCATGTGACCTATACTTATACATTCTAAACATAAATAGGTTGCTATGTTTCTAGGGCGTTTTGTTTGCAAAGCTTTTATCTGACTATATTAAATATCCATAAATTGAGCTTATTCAGATGCCAGTCGATAGGTTATAATGATTACATTATTAAAGTGAAGGAGTGTGTCTTATGACCTTGATGAATAAAGCATTGACAATTGCCGGCAGCGATACAAGCGGCGGCGCCGGTATGGAAGCGGATATTAAAACTATGGAGGAGCTGGGCGTTTATGGTATGCTTGCTTTGACCTGCATTGTTACTATGCATCCTACTACTTGGGAGCACAGCGTATTTCCGTTGCCGTTGGATTTGGTAGAAAAGCAGCTGGTGACAGCGATTGAAGGCGTTGGCATCAATGCGATGAAAACCGGTATGCTGGGAAGTGCTGAGCTGGTAGAATTGGTTGCAGCTACGATTGATAAGTACAATTTGCAGAACGTTGTTATTGATCCGGTTATGGTCTGCAAGGGCTGTGACCTGATTCTGGTGCCGGATGCGGCAGAATCTATCAAAAAGCTGCTGATGCCGCGCTGCGATATTATTACCCCGAATACCGTGGAAGCTGCTTATCTTGCAGATATGCCTGAGGTTACTACCGTAGAGCAGATTAAGGAAGCAGCAGAGAAGATTGTTGCTGCCGGTGCGAAGAGCGTTGTTATCAAGGGCGGCGAGCGTCTGAGCGACAATTCCGCAATTGATATTTTTTACGATGGCAAGGAATTCACAGAAATGGCTGTGCCGAAGATTTATCCTTCCTACAACCATGGCGCAGGCTGTACCTTCTCGGCAGCAATTACTGCAGGTTTGGCAAACGGCCTGAGCATGAAGGAAGCGGTACTGCAGGCAAAGAAATTTGTCACTGCTGCGCTCAAGCATGGCTTTGCTATCAATAACATTGTCGGCTGCACCAATCATACCGCGTATAGAAAATATAGCGAATAAAAGAAATAAAACCGTCATTTCCTCAGCTTGGGGAAATGACGGTTTTTTGTATGCAAAAATGCTTATTACAGAGTAGTGGAATCCATAGTGCAGTCTTCCAGCAGCTTTTTGGCATCGACATATTGCGCAATGCCGGCAGCTACCTTCTTAGATTCCTTCATCGCCAGTACGACAGTAGCAGGACCGTGTACTACATCGCCGCTGCTGAAAACGCCGGCGCGGGTGGTCATGCCATAGGGACGGTCACGGGTGATAACAAAGCCCTGTTTATCAACCTGAATGCCCTTGGTAGAAGAAACTATACGTGCTGCCGGTTTTTGGCCTACTGCGAGGATTACGCAGTCGCAGGGGATAAGCTCCTGGCCTCCTTCTGCAATAAACTCACCGTTTTCGGTTTTGGTGATGTTTTGCAGCAATAAGCCGGCTAATTCGGTTTCGTCCGCTGCCGTAGCCTGACGGCGGATATTCTTTAAGGCGCGCATCTGCTTCTTATTGAAGTAAGCGATAGGCTGCTTTAAGAAGCGGAACTGTACACCTTCGGCAACAGCTGCTTCATATTCGGATGGAAAGGCAGAAATTTCAGCTTCCGTTTTGTGGTAGACGATGGTGACGTTTTTAGCGCCACGACGGATGGAGGTGCGGGCAGCATCCATAGCAACGTTGCCTGCGCCGACAACGATAACGTTGTCACCGGTGTGCAGCAGTGTTTCGCTGGCATCCAGCTTGCCTCCGTCAGCTAATACAACCATACGCAGGAAGTAGGTGGCAGTCAAAATACCGGACAGCTCCTTGCCGGGGATGTCCAACGTGCGCGGCAGGGAAGTGCCTGTGCCCATGAAAATTGCATCATAGCCTTGGGCAAAAAGGTCATCAACGGTAAAATCTACACCGGCAAGCTGCTTAGTGCGGATTTCCACACCGATATGTTGCAGCTCGCTGATTTCACGGCGGACAACATCCTTTTGCAGACGGAATTCCGGAATGCCGAAAAGCAGTACGCCGCCGGGCTCGCTTTGTGCTTCGAAAATAGTAACATCGAAATCCATTTTGGCCAAATCACCGGCAACGGTAAGACCTGCCGGGCCGGAGCCGATTACGGCAACCTTACCGCGCAGCTTGCTTGAAGGCTGCGTGGGCTTCAAATCATTGTTGTGGGCAAAGTCGGCAATGAACATTTCCAAGCTGCCGATTTCAATACCGCATTTCTTTTTGGTCAGCACGCAATGTGCTTCGCACTGCCGCTCATGAGGGCAGACACGTCCGCAGATAGCGGGCAGGTTACTGCGTTCGGAAATGATTTCGTAGGCCATGCCGATATTACCTTCGCTTAAGGCACGGATGAAGCTAGGAATATTGTTTTCAATCGGACAGCCGGTGCGGCATGTAGGGCGCGCACAGTTCAGGCAGCGGCGTGCTTCCTGAATGGCTTCTGCTGTGGTCATTGTTCTGCTCATTTTTCTACCTCTTTTTAGTCAGAATGCTTACTTTGAGTGTCATAAATAAGATTTTCCAATTCCTTGAGGCGGCCGTTAATTTCTTCCATGTGCTTGGCGAGCAGCTCTTCATAATCTGCTACCGGATCAGGCAGCTTATCATGGTTCAGGTCAATCATGCTTTCGGCATCATTGTTGGAGGCAATACGTACACCATTGCGTGTTACAACACGTCCGGGTACACCAACAACGACGGAATTTGGCGGAACCTCTTTAAGAACTACGCTGCCGCTGCCAATTTTGGAATTGTCGCCTACCTTGAAGGAACCGAGCACCTTCGCACCGCTGGAAACAACAACATTGTTGCCGATGGTGGGATGGCGCTTACCTTTTTCTTTGCCGGTACCGCCGAGAGTAACTCCCTGATAGAGCGTGACGTTGCTGCCAAGCTCAGCGGTTTCGCCGATAACAAGTCCCATACCATGGTCAATAAAAAGACCTGGGCCCAGTTTAGCACCGGGATGGATGTCTATACCGGTAAGAAAGCGGGAAAATGTATTAAGCAGGCGTGGGAATACTACCCAGCCTTTCAGATAAAAGTGATGCGCTATACGATGGAGCCAGATGGCATGTAGCCCGGGATAACACAGTGCGGCCTCCAGTCTTGTTTTTGCGGCCGGGTCGCGCAGCATAATGGCATCAATATCTTTTTTCATCTGAGCAAACATGTCAAGACTCCTTTCCTTATATTATATCAACATGTGCTGTAGTTGTCAGCAGTCAACTGTTTTAAGTCGGATTCTTTCTGCCGACAAATACTATTTTTATATTTTAGCACAGATGCCGGTAAAAGGTAAACAGAAAAACTGTCAAACTTAGCAAAAAAGGAGGGAGTAAACATTTTAAGGCACGTATTTAGTGGACAAAATTCTGAAAAATAGCTAATATTGCATCAAATTGCACATTATGAGGCAACGATTTTTTTAGCGGATATTCTTATTTGACTTTACCTATAAGTATGATATAATTGAGTCAAATACTTAAATTTTTTTATTAATGTACGTGTCAAATAGACAGGTACGTTGGAGGCGCACTGAAATGACAAAAGAAATTTTAAAAGAAAAGGCATGTGCGGCAATTGACGCATATGCGGACAAGATAAAGGCTATTTGTGCCGGCATCAACGATGAACCGGAATTAGGCTTTAAGGAAGTCAAGACTGCTGCCAAGGTTGCGGAATTTATGCGTGACCTGGGCTTGGAGCCGCAGACCGGATTGGCAATCAATGGTGTTAAGGGACGTGCGAAAGGCGGCAAGCCCGGACCGACAGCAGCCGTTTTAGGCGAGCTTGATGCAGTAGGCTGCCCTGCAAGTCCGAAGGCGGACCCGGCAACAGGCGCTGCGCATGCCTGTGGCCATAATCTGCAGATTTCCACCATGCTTGCTGCTGCCTGCGGCATCGTAAAATCCGGCGTTCTGCCGGAGCTGGCCGGTGATGTGGTGTTCTTCGGTGTTCCTGCTGAGGAATATATCGAAATTGCGTACCGCAAAAAATTAGTGGAGTCCGGCAAGCTGCATTTTATGAGCGGCAAGGGCGAGCTGATTTATGAAGGCGCTTTTGATGATATTGATATGGCCATGCAGATGCATGCCGATAAAAATATGCCGAAGCCTACGGTTTCTATCGGCGAAAGCAGCAACGGCTTTGTAGGTAAAACCGTGCGCTATATCGGCAAAACCGCTCATGCAGCCGACGCTCCGCATGAAGGTGTCAACGCGCTGAATGCTGCCTGCCTGGGACTTATGGGCATCAACGCTTTGCGCGAAACCTTCCGCGAGCAGGATGTAGTGCGTGTACACCCGATTATTACTAAGGGTGGCGACTTTGTAAATTCCGTGCCAGATGATGTACGCCTGGAGCTGTATGTGCGTGCGAAAACCATGGATGCTATTGATTCTACCCATACGCGCGTTGACGCAGCACTCAAGGCTGGTGGCGATGCTGTCGGCGCACAGACCGTTATCGAAACACTGCCGGGCATGTTCCCGCTGAGCTGCAACAAGCGCATGAATGAACTGTTTGCAGCAAATGCGAAAATTGCTTATCCTGACGTAGAGATAAAGGATGCCGGTCATTTCAGCGCCTCCACCGATATGGGTGACGTATCACATCTGATGCCTGTTATCCATCCGTTTATCGGTGGTACGGACGGCCTGCTGCATACACCTGACTTCCATATGGTAGATTTTAATGCTGCTGTGCTGCTGCCTGCCAAAGCCTTTGCCATGATGCTGATAGATTTGTTGTATGATGATGCCAAAGAGGCTAAGGCTATCCTTGCTGACTTCAAGCCGATTCTGACCAAGGAAGAGTACATTGCGAAATTGGAGAGCTATTTTAATAAATAAAATAGAAATAATTTGTGGGAGGGAATGTAATGAAGAACATTAAATTACATGCCATAATTCTGGCGCTGATCATTGTTTCCGAGCTGATCGGCACTCATACCCTGAAGTTCGGTATCGGTCGTATCGTATTGTTGCCGATGCTATACGCTCTGCTTTTGGGTATTTTGACAACACCTAAATTTTTGAACCTGTCCGGCAGAAAGGAAATGCTGGATGCCAGCAGTCTGGTTGGCGTAACGCTGATGCTTTTGATGGCACGCTACGGTACGCTGGTAGGTCCTACCCTGCCGAAGATTCTGGCAGCTTCTCCGGCGCTGATTCTGCAGGAGTTCGGTAACCTCGGTACTGTGCTTTTAGGCGTACCTGTTGCTGTTTACCTGGGCCTGAAGCGTGAAACCATCGGTGCGGCGCATTCTATCGCACGTGAGCCGAACGTTGCGCTTATCGGCGAAAAGTTCGGCCTGGACAGCAGTGAAGGCCGTGGCGTTATGGGCGTTTATATTGCCGGCACTGTTTTCGGTACTATTTTCTTCGGCCTGATGGCCAGCGTTGCTGCTTCCGTACTGCCGATTCATCCGTATGCACTGGCTATGGCCTCCGGCGTAGGCTCTGCCAGCATGATGACGGCTGCAGTTGGCTCTTTGGCTGCTATGTATCCTAATATGGCTGACCAGCTGGCAGCCTTTGGCGCAGCAAGTAATATGCTTTCTGGTCTTGACGGTCTGTATATGTCCGTATGGCTGGGCCTGCCGATGACCGAATGGCTGTACAAGAAATGTTACAAAATGAAATATGGCGTACTGCCAGAAGCTGATAAGAAAGGAGAGAAAGCATAATGAAAATTAAAGATACAATTATCATTTTGGCTATTGTAACCTTCATGAGCTTGTTCTCCAACGTATTGGGAACCAAGGCTGATATTATCCAGTCTATTCCCGGCCTGCTGATTTTGGCAGTGATTGCTTTTGTTGGTATGCTGATGTCCAAATATATCCCCGGCGGTATTCCTGCGGCAGCATGGGTTGTAACCTTGGGCTGTATTCTGACTATCCCCGGCGTTCCGGGCAGTGATATTGTCAATGGTTATGTGAAAAATGTTGGCTTTGTGGCTCTGTGTACGCCTATACTGGCTTATGCCGGTGTATCCATAGGCAAGGATCTTGACGACTTTGCCAAGACCGGCTGGCGCATTGTTATTCTGGCAATCGTTGTTTTTGTAGGCACCTATATTGCCAGCGCGATTATCGCTCAATGCATTTTGAAGGCTTTGGGACAAATTTAAAATAATTGCTTATGAACCGGCATCAGCTCGATGCCGGTTTTTTAAAAGCTTCAAACTTATTGTATACATGCTTTTTTGTTGAAATAATCTGCAAGTTAGAGTAAAATATGACTATAAACCATGAGGAGGTATCAGTATGTCTGAAATCTTAGCGGAAGCAACTTTTCCGAGCGTAATCCATAATAATGAAGTTTGCGAAGAAATCGTTAAATGGGGCAATAAAAATGGTTTCCCTGTACAAAAAGCAAAATTATATAATAAAATGGATGGTTATGTAGGCTTTTCTCCTGATAATTATTTCATTAAGGCAACCCGTCTGCCGCCTGTTCCCGGTGGCTGGAAGGTTGTTGTAGAAAAATATGAGGCTGAAAGCCGCATTATTCCTTTGAATGTTAAGCCAGGTACCAATGAAGTTAACCGTTTCATCCTGAAAATGATGGATGAATATGTTAAGGAAGGCCTGAAAATGGAGCTGAGTGACGAGGTTTATGAATCCTACGGCACTTACCTGCGCGATTTGAAGGTTACCGGTCACACTGTATTGATCAACACCTTTGAAGACTTTATCGAAAACATGCGTTAAGCTATGGCCGGTGTTTTAGAAAAACAGTTGGCGCGGGCGCTGGATATGCGTCTTGCGGTTTTCGCATCCAAGGCAGCAAGCGGCAGCTTGCTGCAGGATGAAATGTCTTTGCGCGCCGCTGCCTATATGGCCAGCGAAATCATTATGCCTTGCTGCTGCATGATGTGCAACAAGGCTAAGCTGGAAGCATTGCTGTCGCAGACGAAGCTTTGTGCGGAAAACCAGGAATTAACGCAGCGTCTGGCGGCGCTTGTCTATGATGATTTGGCGCGTTGTAATGGGTTAGGATAGGACTGAGAAAAAAGTTGAAAAAAATCTCAACTTTTTTCAAAAAAGGTGTTGACAAAAGTCACCTGATGCCTTATACTTATATTCGTTGCTGATGCACATGACGCGGAAATAGCTCAGTGGTAGAGCACCTCCTTGCCAAGGAGGGGGTCGCGAGTTCGAATCTCGTTTTCCGCTCCATTTAAAAATTTGCCCGACAGATTGCTTCTGTCGGGTTTTTTGGTATTGTCAAGAAGCGAGCATTGTGATATGATATTATGAGCGATTTGTGTCAGCACATTTTCGCTAAGGAAGGCTGACAGTTTAATCCGATTATATTATTTTTTACCCACATAAATTTAAGGGAGGATTTTATTAATGAACGTTACTGTTGAAAGAGTAGAAAATGAGGCAACTTTAAAAATTACCGCTCCGGCTGCTGAGGTAAACGCAGGCTATAAAAAGGCTGTTAAAAAAATTGCTGACCAAGTGAATATCCCGGGCTTCCGTAAAGGCAAAGCTCCGCGTGCTATCATCGAAATGCACTATGGCAAAGAAGCTGTAAAACAAGAAGCTTTTGAAATTGTTGCCAACAAAGCATACAGCGAAGCTCTGGACCAGGAAAAACTGATCCCTGTATCCGATCCTAAAGTTGAAGAATCTACCTTCGAAGAAGGCAAAGATATGGAACTGACTATTAAAGTAACCCTGAAACCGGAACCGGAACTGGGCGAATACAAAGGTCTGCATGTAGAGAAAAAAGAAGTTGAAATCACCGACGAGCAAGTTGACGCTCAAATTAAAGACATGATGGGCCGCGATGCTAAAATGGTAGTTGCTGAAGAAGGCGCTGTAATTGAAAAAGGCGACTTCGCTATCATCGACTTTGCTGGTACCGTTGACGGCGAACCGTTCAGCGGCGGCGAAGGCAAAGGCTATCCTCTGGAAGTTGGCTCCAACTCCTTCATCCCCGGCTTCGAAGATCAGCTGGTTGGCCTGTCCAAAGGCGACTCCACTGACGTAGAAGTAACCTTCCCGGAAGATTACTTTGTTAAAGACCTGGCTGGCAAAGAAGCTATCTTCAAAGTAAACATCCAAGACGTAAAACGCAAAGAGCTGCCGGAACTGAACGACGAATATGTTGCTTCCAAGACCGACTTCAAAACTGTAGAAGAGCTGCGTGCTAACTACAAAGAGCGTATGCAAAAAGCTGCTGAAGCTAACGCTAAAGCTGAATACGAGCATGAACTGATTGACCTGGCTGTAGCTAATGCTAAATTCAGCGTTCCGGAAATCATGATTGAAGACAAAATCAGCCAAATGGTTGAAGAAATGAAAATGAGCCTGGAAAGCCGTAAAATGAGCCTGGATATGTACATGCAATACACCGGTCTGGACATGGCTAAAATCCGTGAAAACCAACGCCCGGTTGCTGAAGAAAACGTTAAGACCGATCTGGTTCTGGACGCTATCGCTAAAGCTGAAGACATTCAGGTTGACATGGCTGACGTTGATGCAGAAATCGCTGCTATTTCCGCACAACACGGCGCTTCTCCTGAAGAAGTTAAGAAAATTATCAAAGGCAACGGCACCATGGGCCTGCTGCTGGCTAACATCCTGCGCCGCAAAGCTGCACACGTTGTTATCGACAGCGCAAAATAATTTTAGGTTATACTTACAGTAAAGGAGTGTGACAAAATGAATTATGTGCCTATCGTTGTTGAACAATCTAGTCGTGGAGAACGTTCCTATGATATTTATTCACGTCTTTTGAAGGATAGGATTGTTTTCGTTACCGGTCCGATTGATGACAATATGGCAAATGTTGTCATTGCTCAGTTATTGTTCCTGGAGTCCGAGGATCCGGACAAAGACATCCATCTGTATATTAACAGCCCCGGCGGCAGCGTAAGCGCCGGTATGGCTATTTATGATACGATGCAGTATATTAAGCCTGACGTTTCTACTATCTGCATGGGCATGGCTGCCAGCATGGCATCCGTGCTTCTGGCAGCAGGCGCGCCGGGCAAGCGTTTTGCATTGCCGTATTCCCGTGTTATGATTCATCAGCCCTTGGGCGGTGCACAGGGCCAGGCAACGGAGATTGAAATCCATGCCCGTGAAATCCTGCGTATACGTGAAGAAATGAACCAGGTACTGGCAAAGCATACCGGTCAGACAGTGGAAAAGATTGCTGCCGATACTGAGCGCGATCATTATCTGACAAGTAAAGAAGCTAAGGAATATGGCCTGATTGATGAGGTTGTTTCCCGTAGTAAATCTGCAGAGTAAGATATACTATAAGGAGATTTAAAATATGAATTTTGATGAAGGACATGATGGAAAACCATGCTGTTCCTTTTGCGGCAAGCGTGAAGGTCAGGTAAAAAGACTGATTTCCGGTCGTGGTGTATTTATCTGCGATGAGTGTGTCGACTTCTGCAAATCCATGCTTGACGAGGAAAAAGAAAGCGATGCTGCCGAGCAGTTGGCTAATGCAGCTGATCTGCCGAAGCCTCAGGAAATCAAGGCAATCTTAGATGAGTATGTTATTGGTCAGGATGAGGCTAAAAAAACCTTGTCCGTAGCGGTATATAATCATTACAAGAGAATCAACTACGAAATCCAGAATCCGGAGTCCAAACGCGACTTGGAGCTGCAGAAATCCAATATTCTGATGCTCGGTCCTACCGGCAGCGGCAAAACACTGCTCGCCCAGACTCTGGCAAAGATTCTGCAGGTTCCCTTTGCTATTGCTGATGCTACTACCTTAACGGAAGCAGGCTATGTAGGCGAGGATGTTGAAAACATTCTGCTCAAGCTTATCAGCAATGCCGATTATGACATTGAAGCTGCTCAACGTGGCATTATCTATATCGACGAGATTGATAAAATTGCCCGTAAATCCGAAAACGTTTCCATTACCCGTGATGTTTCCGGTGAAGGTGTTCAGCAGGCTCTACTGAAAATCCTTGAAGGTACTGTTGCCAATGTTCCGCCTAAGGGAGGACGCAAGCATCCGCATCAGGAGTTTATCAATATTGATACAACCAATATCCTGTTTATCTGCGGTGGTGCCTTTGCTGGACTGGAGCATATCATCAATGCCCGCGTAGGTAAGAAAAACCTGGGCTTTGGTGCTGATATCCGCCGTAAGGAAGAGGTTGATAACGAGGCTGTATTTGCCAAGGTATTGCCTGAGGATATCATGAAGTTCGGTATTATTCCGGAATTTGCAGGACGTATGCCGGTAGTAGTAACACTCAATCCGCTGGATGAGGCTGCACTGGTACAAATACTGACTGAGCCGCGTAATGCGTTGGTTAAACAATACCAGCGTTTCCTGGAAATGGATGGCGTGGATTTGGAGTTTGAGCCGGGTGCTCTGACTGCTATTGCTGAGGAAGCATTGAAACGTAATGCCGGAGCGCGTGGCCTGAGATCTATTATTGAATCCACCATGCGTAACGTAATGTATGATGTTCCTTCCCGTGATGATGTAACAAAGTGCATTGTTACTGAAGCTACTATACGCCAGCATTGCGAGCCGCAAATGCTTACCAAATAACAAAATATCTAAGGGGGAAGGATTATTATACCTTCTCCCTTATTTTATCGCTATGGCAAGTATGCCTGTGAGCGTACTGCCGATAAATTTCTCTCTTGTTTTGGGAGCTTAAGGAGGGATTATATGGCTAATTTGATAATTACAAAGCCCCTGCTGGCTTTGAGGGGCGTCTTGATTTTTCCGGGCATGATTGCCAATCTGGATGTCGGCCGAGAAAAATCTATAGCTGCTATTGATGCAGCCGAAGGTACGGACAAGCAAATTATTCTGGTTGGGCAAAAACAGCCTGAGCAGGAAAATGTTGCTGCCGATGATTTATATGAATGGGGCGTTCTGGCTAATATCAAGCAAAGGCTGCAGCTGCCTAACGGTGCTGTGCGCTTGCTGGTAGAAGGCCTGGAGCGCGTACATGTGCTGAATACGGTAGCGGTTCATGAGAATGAGCAGGATTTCTTTGTCGGCGAGGTAGAAGTAGTTCCTGCTGACGATGCGGTCGATGCCGAAGCAGAAGGCCTGCGTCGTCTGCTGCTGGATGCCTTTGAGCAATGGGTACTGCTTACGAAAAAGGTTAATCCTGATACGGTGCAGTCGCTTAAATCGCGTACTGATTTAAGCAAGGTGCCTGATATTATTGTCGGCTATCTGCCGCTGTCTTTGACCGAAAAGGAAGAGCTGCTGGAAATGGCGCCGCTGAAGCTGCGTCTGCGTAAATTATACGAGATTCTGGTGCGTGAGCAGGAAATTGCCGATGTAGCCAAAAATATTTCCGAACAGGTACACCAGCAGGTGGAGCAGAATCAGAAGGAATATTATCTGCGCGAGCAGATTAAGGCCATCAGCAAGGAGCTTGGCGAAAACGAAGACGTGCAGGCAGAAATCGTCGACTACAAGGAGCAGATGTCCAAGCTGAAGATGCCGCAAAACGTTGCGGAAAAAATCAACAAGGAGTTGGGACGTCTGGCGAAAATGCCGCCGATGACGCCGGAGGGAGCGGTAATCCGCACCTATATTGATTCTCTGCTTGCGTTGCCTTGGGGCAAATTCACCAAGGATAATTTTGATATAGATAAGGCGCAGGATGTTCTTGATAAGGATCACTACGGCCTAAAGAAGGTTAAGGAGCGCATTCTGGAGTATCTGGCGGTACGTGCGTTGTCCAAGAGCACACGCGGACCTATTCTGTGTCTGGTAGGACCTCCGGGCGTAGGCAAAACAAGCTTGGCAAGCAGTATTGCCAAGGCTATTAAGCGTAAATTTACCCGTATTTCTTTGGGTGGTGTGCGTGATGAAGCTGAAATCCGCGGTCATCGCCGTACCTATATCGGTTCTATGCCGGGACGTATTATTCACGGTATGCAGACTTGCGGCTGCATGAACCCGGTATTCCTGCTGGACGAGATTGATAAAATGGCTTCTGATTTTCGTGGCGATCCGGCTTCTGCTCTCTTAGAGGTGCTTGATCCGGAGCAGAACAACAGCTTCAGTGACCACTTTATTGAATTCCCGTTTGATTTGTCACATGTATTCTGGATTGTAACAGCAAATGCCGTAGATACTATTCCGCCGGCTTTGCTGGACCGTCTGGAGATTATCCAGCTGAGCAGCTATACTGACGAAGAAAAGGTTAAGATAGCTCAGCTGCACCTGCTGCCGAAGGAGCTGAAGCTGAACGGCTTGGGAAAATATAAGGTGAGCGTCAGCGAGAAGGCCATCCGACGTGTAATTCACGATTACACCAGGGAAGCAGGCGTGCGTAATCTGGAACGTAAGCTGGCAGGCATCTGCCGTAAGGTTGCGTTCAAAATCGTCAAGGGCAAGAGTAAGGGCGCTCAGGTAACAGAAAAAAATCTGGAAAAATATTTGGGACCGGTTATTTACCTTGATGATGATATCAGTCTGAAATCCAGTGTTGGCGTTGCTAATGGTCTGGCGTGGACCAGCGTCGGCGGCGAGCTGCTGAAGGTAGAGGTGCTGGCGTTTAAGGGCAAGGGCAACCTAACGCTTACAGGTCAGCTGGGAGATGTAATGAAGGAGTCGGCTCAGGCCGGTTATACCTATATCCGCAGCCGTGCGGAAGCGCTGGGGATTGCAGCCAACTTTGGTGAAACGATGGATATCCATATCCACCTGCCGGAGGGCGCTGTGCCGAAGGACGGTCCGTCTGCCGGCGTAACAATGGTTACTGCCATGGTATCGGCGCTGACAGGTAAAAAGGTTAAAGGCAAGCTGGCGATGACCGGCGAAATTTCCCTGTCCGGCAAGGTATGGCCTGTTGGCGGCATCAAGGAAAAAATGCTGGCGGCTTATCGCTATGGCGTAAAGACAGTACTGCTGCCGAAGCGCAATATGCAGGATCTGGACGAGCTGCCGGAAAATATTCGTAAGGAAATGCAGTTTATACCTGTTGAGCATCTTGATGATGTTTTGAAGCTGGCATTGGAGGATAAAAATGAGTAAAGATAATTGGGATATTATCCGTGCTAAATATGTGGCCTCTGCAGTACGTGCAGACCAATATCCGCAGCCTGCTCTTATTGAGGCTGCCTTTATCGGCCGCAGTAATGTCGGCAAATCGTCGCTTATCAATTCACTCTGCCGCCGCAACGGCCTGGCACGCGTAAGCTCTACTCCAGGCAAAACGCAGACCATCAACTTTTATGAGCTGGAGGCTAAGCGCGTAGTTGAGGGTGAGGATGAAAGAGCCTCCTTTTATCTGGTAGATTTACCCGGTTATGGCTTTGCTAAAACAAACCATAATAATAAGGACCAATGGTCCGGCTTTATCAGCAAATATTTATCCGGCAGCGAAAACCTCGGTGTAGTCTGCCAGCTGATTGATATCCGCCATAAGCCTATGGACAGCGATATGGAATGCTTTAACTGGCTGCGCAGCTGCGGCCTGAAGGTACAGGTTGTACTGACAAAATCCGATAAGCTTTCTAAAAATGCGGCCATGTCTCAAAAGGCACTCTTTAAGCGCGAAATGGGCCTGAAGGAGCATGAGATTATCACTTATTCCTCCTCACAGCATACAATGCGCGGAGAGCTGATTGAGCGCATCATGAATGCTTTATCCGCTAACGGTGTAGAGCAGGAGTAAAAGCTATGTTTTTAAACCGCTTATTGCTTTTTATCATGGCGCTTTGCCTGGGAAGCCTGCTGGTACGCATACATCTGCCGATACCGTTTTTGCTGGGCGGTCTGCTGACTGCTTTGCTTTGTAAAACTCTGACACATCGCAGCGATGTGAGCTGGCCTAAGCAATGGCGCGAATATGCATTGATGGTTGCGGGCTACGGTATCGGTTCTACCTTTACCTCGGATACTTGGAATAACTTTTTGGCTGAGCTGGTTGGTGTAGCGGAGGCAACGATAGTTATTTTGGCTGCCAGTATTGCCTTGGCCTTTGTTACGGCAAAGCTGGCGCGGGAAAACCTCAAAAGCTGCATTATGGGTATGCTTCCCGGAGGCATGACGCTGACGATGCTGCTTTGCGAGGACGACAAGGAGGTCAACCCCAACGTTGTCATGGTAATGCAAGTGCTGCGTCTGCTGGGCGTAGTTATTACTGTGCCGTTTCTTGTAATCTGGCTGCTGAACGCGCATGTGACGGGCAGCAGCGTAGCATTGCCCAATCATGGCGGAGTGCATTGGCTTGTTGTAGTGCCCTTGTCTATATTGGGCAGCTTTATAGCAACCAAAATACATATGCCGACGCCGAAACTGCTTGGACCAATTTTGGCGACGGCTGCATTTTCCGTCTTTGACGGCGGTGTGCAGCCTGTGCCTTTTTGGCTCATGGCGGCGGCGCAGGCCAGCATCGGTCTGTTTATGGGTATGCAGCTTGATGCGGACCGCATCGTAAAAACAGAAAAAATGGTGCCCTATATTCTTATCGGTACGGCGATACTCATTGTTGTGAGCATTGGTATGGCTAATGTGCTTTCCGCACGCTACGGTTTTTCGCTGGTAACGGCGTTCCTGGCGATGGCGCCGGGAGGCATAGCCGAAATGTCTTTAGCCGGTATGAGTATGGGTGAGAATGTTTCGATTATCCTGACCTATCAGCTGGTGCGAGTGCTGGTGATAAATATCTTTATCCCGCCGCTGCTGGCATGGTGGTTTAAGGCTAAGCAGGCATAATTTTAGAGGATTGCAGAAAAATTTTTCATGATTTAAGAAAAATTTTTCTTGCAGTCCTCTTTGTTTTTTTTGCATGTAAAATCCTTGTAAAATCGCATGGTGCAAGGATTTGAAGCATTATAAACATCTATCGGGACACCAAAAGTCCATAGTGGACAAAAACGTCATAAGGTGTTATACTTAATGCATGTTAAGGCAAGACCTTAAAATAAAGCAGAAGGGATGATATAAAAATGACTTTTGAAAAATTTGTTGAAACTCTGTGCAACTTTAAATGGTATATGATTCACTGATTTCAGGAGGTGAGAATAATGCTGGAAAAATTTGTCAAAGCTTTATATGAAATGAATTTCTACTATATCCATTAACAGGTGGTATAAAAATGAAGATTGCTAAATCGTAAAGACGCTTGCAGCTGAGCTGTAGGCGTTTTTTATTGCCTTAAAGCCGGTTGCTTCTGATATAATAGATTTTTTATTGTATTATATGTAAATTAAACACAAAGAACAGTTAATCAGAAATGGACACAAATATACATAAGACTGTTACATACATGGAATACAAATACAAAAATAAAAATCCGCGAAAAAGGTTGACAAGGTAAATAGTAACTGCTATAATTAAGACAACAAGTTGATATTGATATTACAGGTGCGAAAGCTCAATAGAGAAGCCGGTGAAATTCCGGCACGGTCCCGCCGCTGTGACGTGGAGCGTGTTTTGTTTATACCACTGGAGGGGTCCTCTGGGAAGGTGAAACACGTGAAGAAGCGAAGCCAGAAGAACTGCCTGTAAGATGCATCGTCGTTTGACCTGCGAGAGACGGGGAGAGATGTCGTAGAGCTGTAGTATAGGCTTGTGCGCCTAGTAGCTTTTGATATTTCGCCGTTTTTCAAAAGTCCCGCCCATAATGGGTGAAGGATTCTTTTTGAGAAACGGTTTTCTGTTTCTTATGCCATTGAAGGTCACGTGATGGCTGTGACCTTTTGGAGAGTGGCCGGGCCATCGATGCTATCTGTCATACTTGTCCGCGATACTGGACATATCGTGTTTTTCAAATCCCATTCTCAAATTTTTCTTTTAGCTGAGAACATTTCCTTTCTCCTCTCAAGTACGACAGCGTAGGGGTGCGCTGTCGTGCTGACAATCCAGCCATCACAGATGTGGTGGCTTTATTTTTTGCTGTTTAAAGGGAGGTTATTGATATGAAAGAATTATATTTGGCAGGCAAAATTGCTGAACTGCTTGCAGCCTTTGAAGGTATGAAAGGCGTTGAAGAAGTTGTTGCCGGTCGTGCTAAAGCCAGCGGTGAGCTGGAAGTAAAGTGCGTACGTGTGCAATATAACCCCAAAAAGACAGATATCTGCGAGCTTTTGAAAAAATACTTTAATGAAGGGGTAAATCCCTATATTATTGCTGAAGATCCTTTGGAACAGGCTGCTGTTATTTATAAGGCGGCTGAAGATGTTCCGCAGATTGAATACTATGCCCGTTTTATGCAGAACCGTGGCGCAGAGCCGGGTGCTGCTTTAGGCAACATGATTCTTAATGATACTATGCCTGAAGAAAACGAGCTGCGCAGAGTCCAGATTAATTACGGACGTCTGCAGGAGTTCCTGGCAGATTAAACTGCCTGTTATTTTGTTATATACGGCCTGGACAACCGTGACCGTGTATATAAATGCTGTTTGCTTCTTAAAATCTATCCAAGCAAGGATGCGGCACATGTCCCCTGATGACCGGGTGAGAGCGGTCGGATAGCAGCTGCATCAGCAGACGAGATTGGCTGGAGGTGATATGCGTTTCAGCTTGGTGCTGTGAGCTTTTTCACAGTAATGATTAAATTATTAAAGGAGGATTATTTGAATGGCTGATGAACAACAAAAAACTGCAGCAGTCGTTGATGGCGAAAGACCGTTGACAGACAAAGAACTGGAAGCCATGTTGCGTAAGTCAGAGAAAGTAACCGAATTCCCGGAGGTAACTTTTGATGAATTTACCGAACCCACCTGGGATGAATGGGTGGAGGCATGTAATGTACTGTTGAAGGGCAAACCCTTTGACAAGATCATGTATACCAAAAACTACGAGGGCATTACCTTTGACCCGATTTATACTCGTAAAGGCACTGATGCAATTCTGCCGACCAACGATTATCCCGGTATGGGCGATTTCCTGCGCGGCGCAACTGTTAACGGTTATGTACACGAGCCCTGGGGCATTGCACAAGCTTGCGATGAAACCCTGCCGGCTGAAAACAACGAGCTGCTGAAGGAAGAAATTTCCAAGGGCTCCACTGTTTACAATATCAAACTGGATACTGCAACCAAAAACGGCGTAGACGTTAAAGATGCAGAAAAACCCGGCGATATTGGCGTGAACGTTACTACTGTTGAAGATATGAGCGTTCTGCTGAATGGTCTGAAACTTGACAAATATCCTATTATGATGTACACCGGTGCCGGCGCTAAAAACCTGCTGGCTCTGACTGTTGCTGCTCTGAAGGGTGCCGGTCATGATGTTAAAACCCTGCGCGGTGTTATCGGCGGCGACCCGATCGGCGAGTTGGTAAAAACCGGTAAAACCGAAACCTCTCTGGATGCTTTGTATGATGAAATGGCTGAAACCATTAAATTTGCTAAAGCTAATACTCCGGAGCTGCGCACTGTTTTCATCAACAGTGATGCTTACACCGATGGCGGTGCTGAAGCAGTACAAGAGGTTGCTTACACCTTCGCTACTGCAGTTGAATATGTACGTCAAATGCAAAAACGCGGTGTTGAACTGCACGATATTGCTAACTCCCTGTACTTCTGCTTCAACCAAGGTGCTAACTTCTTCATGGAAATCGCAAAACTGCGTTCTCTGCGTATGATCTGGGCAGCTATTATGGAAGCATTCGGTGCTGAAGAAGCAGACCGTGCTATTAAGGTTCATGGCCGTTGCGCTCGCTTCACTAAAACCGTTGTTGACCCGTATGTTAACATGTTGCGTAACTGCACCCAAACCTTCTCCAGCGTTGTAGGCGGCGTTTGCACTTATGACAATCCGCCGTTTGACGAGCTGATCCGTAAAGGCGACGTATTCTCCCGTCGTATCGCTCGTAACCTGCATGTAATGCTGCAAGAAGAATTTGGTATGCTGAGCCCGATCGATGCTGCTGGCGGTTCCTGGGGCGTTGAAACCCTGACCAAGCAGATCACCGAAAAAATCTGGGCTGAGTTCCAAAAGGTTGAGGAAATGGGCGGCATCATTAAAGCTCTGGAAGCTGGCTATCCGCAAGCACAAGTTGCTGAAGTTCTGGCTAAGCGCTTCAAAGCTCTGGAAATGCGCAGCGACCGTGCTGTTGGCGTAAACATGTACCCGAACATGACCGAAGAACCGCTGGAGCGCCGCGAAGAGGACACTCCGAAACTGAAGAAAGAACGCGAAGCTGCTGTTGCTGCTTACGTTGCTGATATCGACACCAACTACCTGGCCGGCAAGCTGGCTGCTGTTGAAACTGTTGAAGGCGCAATCGAAGCATTCAGCAATGGTGCTACTATCGGCCAGGTTGCTGCTGCATCCTGCAAGGCTGAAGCTCCGGAAGTCGTTGAAGCAATCGCTGCTCATCACTGGACCGAGCGCTATGAAGCACTGCGTTTCGAAACTGAAGACTATGTTAAGAAAACCGGCAAAAATGTTGAAGTATTCCTGTGCAACATGGGACCGATTCCTCAACATAAAGCTCGTGCCGATTTCTCTACCTCTTTCCTGCAGGTTGGTGAATTCAACGTTCATCTGAACGATGGTTTCCAAGACGGCGAAGATGGCGATCAATACGAAAAATGCCTCAAAGCTTTCAAAGAAGGCGACTACGATGTTGCAGTTATCTGCTCCACCGATGCTACCTATCCGGAAATCGTTCCGAAACTGGCTCCGATGATTAAAGCAGCTATGAAACCGTCCGCTACTCTGTTCCTGGCCGGCGCTGCTCCGAAAGACATGGAACAAGTTTACAAAGATGCTGGCGTTGACGATTTCATCAGCGTAAAAGCTAACTGCTTCCAAACTCTGAAGATGCTGCAAAAGAAGAAAGGGATGATTGAATAATGAGCATTAATCCGGATTTCACTAAAGTAGCCCTTCCTGATCATCCTTCTTGTTCTTATGACGAATGGAAGAAAAATCTGGAAGAAAAAATGGGCGAAAATTATGATGCCCTTTATGATACTACCTTGGAACGTATTCCTAAAGCTCCGCTGTACACCAAGGATATCTATGATAAATGTAACCATTTGGACTTCATGAGCGGTATTCCTCCGTTCCTGCGTGGTCCTTACTCCACAATGTATGTATTCCGTCCGTGGACTGTACGTCAATATGCAGGTTTCTCCACTGCGGAAGAATCCAACGCATTCTATCGTCGTAACCTGGCTGCAGGCCAAAAAGGTCTGTCCATCGCGTTCGACTTGCCGACTCACCGCGGCTATGACGCTGATAACCCGCGTGTAGTTGGTGACGTTGGTAAAGCAGGCGTATCTGTTTGCTCCATGCTCGATATGAACATCCTGTTCTCCGGTATTCCTCTGGATCAGATGTCCGTATCCATGACCATGAACGGCGCAGTACTGCCTGTACTGGCATTCTTCATCGTATCCGGTGAAGAACAAGGCGTTGATAAATCTATCATGGCCGGTACCATTCAGAACGATATTCTGAAAGAGTTCATGGTACGTAACACCTACATTTATCCGCCTGCTATGTCTATGCGTATCATCGGTGATATTTTCGAATATACCACCAAATATATGCCTAAATTCAACAGTATTTCCATTTCCGGTTACCATATTCAAGAGTGCGGCGCAACCTGCGACCTTGAATTAGGCTACACTCTGGCCGATGGTATGGAATATATCCGTACCGGTGAAGCTGCAGGCCTGCCTGTAGACGCATTCGCAAAACGTCTGTCCTTCTTCTGGGATATGGGCAAAAACTACTTCATGGAAGTTGCTAAAATGCGTGCTGCTCGTGTTCTGTGGGCTAAGATTCTTAAGAGCTTCGGCGCTAAGAACCCGAAATCCATGGCACTGCGTACTCACAGCCAGACTTCCGGCTGGTCTCTGACCGAACAGGATCCGTTCAACAACATCTCCCGTACTTGTATGGAAGCTATGTCTGCTGCTCTGGGCCATACCCAATCCCTGCATACAAACGCACTGGACGAAGCTATCGCACTGCCGACCGACTTCTCCGCTCGTCTTGCTCGTAACACCCAGCTGTACATCCAGGATGAAACCAAAGTCTGCAAGATTATCGATCCGTGGGGCGGTTCCTACTATGTTGAATACCTCACCAACGAAATCATTCGCCGTGCTTGGGCTCATATCCAGGAAGTTGAAGCACTCGGTGGTATGGCAAAAGCTATTGCAACCGGCCTGCCGAAGATGCGTATCGAAGAGTGCGCAGCTCGTCGTCAAGCTAACATCGATAGCGGTAAAGAAACCATCGTTGGCCTGAACAAATATCGTCTGGCTAAGGAAGATCCTCTGAACGTACTGTCCATCGATAACACCGCTGTACGTAACGCTCAGATTAAACGTCTGGAAAAACTGAGAGCAGAACGCGACAACGACGCTGTTGCACGCGATCTGGAAGCTATTACCCGCGCAGCAGAAACCCGTGACAACGGCAACCTGCTGGAAATGGCTGTACAAGCTGCTCGCGACCGTGCTTCCCTCGGTGAAATTTCTGACGCAGTTGAAAAAGTATCCGGTCGTTTCAATGCTGTAATCCACACTGTATCCGGTGTATACTCCAGTGAATTCAGCGGCAACGATGACATGGAAAAAGCTACCAAACTGGCTGATGAGTTTGAAAAACTTGAAGGCCGTCGTCCTCGTATCTTCCTGGCTAAAATGGGCCAAGACGGTCATGACCGCGGACAAAAAGTTCTGGCAACCTCCTTCGCTGATATGGGCTGGACCGTCGACGTTGGTCCTCTGTTCCAGACTCCGGAAGAATCTGCACAAGACGCTGTAGATAACGACGTTGATATGGTTGGCTTCTCTTCCCTGGCTGCAGGTCATAAAACCTTGCTGCCGGCAATCGTTGAAGAACTGAAGAAACGTGGCCGTGAAGATATCATGGTATGTATCGGCGGCGTAATTCCTGCACAGGATTACGACTACCTGTATGAACATGGTGCAGCAGGCATCTTTGGACCTGGTACCAACATTCCTAAGTGCTGCATCCAATTACTGCAAATGTTGGTTGACCGTGCAAAAGCTGAACACGCTGAAGACTGAGGTGATATAAATGCCTGAAACTGGTGAAAAAGATATTAGGCCGAGTTGGGTACCCCTGAAAAAAGATCCTAACTTTGCCTGCTCTGTAATGGGCGGGATTGACAGTGCCGTAAACGCTGTCAGCGAGGAGAAGTATAACCCTGTGGATAATATTAGGAAATTCCCCTTGAGGAAAAAGCCTAGTCCGGAAGAGTTAATAAAAGGAGTCAGTGAAGGCGATCGTAAAACCTTATCTCAAGCTATTACTCTTATAGAAAGCAATGCACCGAGGGATTTTGATAAAGCACAGCGTGTCCTGCAGGCTCTCCTGCCGCGTACAGGCAAAGCTTTGCGCATCGGCATTTCCGGTGTACCGGGTGCCGGCAAAAGTACCTTTATCGAGTCTTTTGGCCAGATGCTGTGTCATCAGGGCTACAAGGTCGCAGTTCTTGCTGTCGATCCTACCAGCTCTATTACCGGTGGCTCTATTTTGGGTGATAAAACGCGTATGCAGATGCTTTCGCGTGAACCAAATTGTTTTATCCGTCCGTCCCCTGCAAAGGGTACCTTGGGCGGCGTTGCCCGTAAAAGCCGTGAAACCATGCTGCTTTGCGAGGCTGCAGGCTGTGACGTTATCTTAGTAGAAACCGTAGGTGTAGGCCAGTCCGAAATCACTGTCCGTTCGATGGTTGACTTCTTTATGCTGGTAGTACTGACCGGTGCCGGTGATGATCTGCAAGGCATCAAGAAAGGCATCATGGAGGTTGCCGACGCTATCGTTGTCAACAAAGCCGATGGTGACAATCTGCCTAAAGCTATCGTTACCCAGGGTGAGTATGAGCGTATGATTGAATTCATCCGCCCTGCTACCGAAGGCTGGAAAACTCACGCCTACAGATGCTCTGCTTTGACCAAGGAAGGCCTGCTTGAGCTTTGGGCAGTAATGCGCAAGTTCGAAAAGGTTACCAAGGAATGCGGTTCCTTCGACAAACGTCGTAAATCGCAGACTATTTCTTGGGTTAATAGCATGATTGACGAGCATTTACATAACCTGTTCTTTGAAGACCCGATGATTAAAGGACGCTTACCGGCAGTAATGGAAGCAGCTGTTAATGGCGTGGTATCCCCAAGCCAGGCTGTTACCGAGCTGATTAACGCCTTTGATATTGATCGTGCTTCAATGAGGCATCGCAATCAAAACAAATAAAGTCCGGCAAGAAAGCACCCTGTGGTGATTTTTGACTGGCAAGCTAAAGGCTGTCATTGATGAAGTTTCATCAGTGACAGCCTTTTTGTTATATAATGCCTTGCGGATGCTGCAAAAGGACATTACTGCAAGGGAAAATATGATGTTAACCGGATCAAAGGCTGCGAAGATTTGCCCCGAAAAGAGTAAGAGATGCTAATTCTTTTGTTGTCAACAAATAAGCGCCTCTTTAGTGATATAAGTTCTTACAATATTTTTTTCGAGAACTTTTTCGCTAAAGTCTTGACATTCTTAATCGGACTTAGTATAATTAAAAGCAACAAATCAATATTTCGTATGAAGCGCTAATTGGTGAAAATCCACACGGTCCCGCCGCTGTAACAGGCTTGCCTGGAGTCAGCAAAGTACTTCGTATAAGCATATGCTTGACCTGCGAGCGACAGGAGAGGATGTTAACAGACAAGATACTGTTTATGTGAGAGTGGCAGCTATCTTAATTGTGCGCATTAACCGTCTTTGCTTGCAAAGACGGTTTTTTTCAACTATCAAATGTGGGTCGAAATATTGATTTCCCAAACATTAGAACAAACTAAGCAAATCGGACAATTTGCTGTTCTGTTACGTAAAGATTTTTCAAATTCTCCTTCTCCTCCAATTTTATCGTGTGTGGCTTGTTACAGGGGTGTGGCAATGCAACAATAAAAAAACCGCCGGGTAAGGCGGCTTTTTTATTGCCTTCGCAAGGAAAGCATAAGCATAGTATGATAAACAAAAAAACCGCCGTGAGGCGGTTTTTTATTTTATAAAGATGAGTTTTTCAGGACTTCATCCAGGTTGCATACCTGCTGTGAATTACGTGTCTTGGAATAGAATTTGAGGAAATGCTGGGCAACGACGGAAAGCGGTCTGTCCTTAACCTTTACTACGGTCTTGTAAACGTCTGCCTTGATGTCGGATATAGGACGGGTGATAAATTCTTCACCAAGGTCTTCTCCGGGCTCTACAGGCACGATAGAAACGGCTGCCTTGGCGCGTGTCCATTCCAAAGTAGTGCTGCGGGTGGTGCTGGTGCAGGTGATACGCGGTACGATGGATGCCTGCGCACAGGCCTTGAGAAAGATTTCGGAGCAGCTGGAGCTGATGCTCAGAGGTACATCCTCTAATTCCTTAAGGGTGACAACCTTTTTGCTGTCGTCCAAAAAAACAGAGTTTTTATGGAAAACGGCTGTAAGCTCTTCATCGCGACGGAAGAGAACCTCAAAGTTATCCTGATGCTCAACAGGTACGCTCAAAATTCCCAGCTCGGTAACACCATTAAGCATTTGCTGTGTCTGTTCGTTTATGCTTGCTTCAAACAGCTCACATTTGATATTAGGATAAAGAGTACAGAAATCCTTGAGTGAGGATTTGATGAATAAAGCACTGCGGGAGTTGGCAATGCTGAAACGCAGCGTACCTACAACACCGCCCATGATGTTTTCGATTTCGCTTTTGGCAAGATCCTCCAAAGCACACATATATTTTGCTTTTTGGTAGAGGACGCGTCCTGCCTCGGTCAGGAGAATCTGACGGCTGCCGCGGGTGGTAATTATCAGCTTGGTGCCGAAATAGTTTTCCAGGGTACGCAGCTGCTTGCTGAGGGCAGGCTGAGCGATATGCACGTAATCAGCCGCACCGGTAAAGCTGCCGGCTTCAATAATTGCCAAAAAGTTTCTGTAATTGTCTAATTCCATGTTTTGCAGACCTCCAACTAATACTAAACTTATGTAAAATAGAAACAATAATAGATTCTAAATATGGGTATAATACAATCAGTTTATCATATTGCTAGTACATTTTCAAGAAATTCAACGATTAAGGCTATTATAGAACAGAAGAATGCCAAAAAGCAATAATAAAATGTCATATCTATAATTCCTATTAGCTATTTTTCTTATTAAGCAATATCTGTTATACTAAATGCGTATAAAGCAGGGGCCTTATACAGAGCAAATTGACAAATTGACTTATTCAAAGCAAAGGAGAGAACAATCATGGCTGAAACAAAAATGGCAGTCGAAAAAGAAACCGGTTTATTCGCACATCTGTGCCGTCAACGCAACGGTGCAGCAAAAGTATTCCCGCATTGTGGTGAAAAAGGCTTTGCCTTCAGCAGAAGAGTGCAGGGCTTCAAACTGAGCGAAGCATCCCTGAAAGCATTAAAAAGAGGTTAAGAAGAAAGATGAGCTTTGTACTGAACTATCTCAAAGAGTTGGACAGAGAATACTATAGTAAATGGTTTAAGAATATTTTGCTTTAAGCTTTAAACAGCAGCATTATAATATGCCAGTCCGCGAGCGATGACGTTATAGCCTACCTCCTTGTACGTCGTTGGCAGACTGGCTTTTTGTTTGCCTAAAATATTCCTGACGGATATATGAATAATGCTACATGGGTATTTTTATTTCGGCGATAATTGTCGTATAATATAGAACTGCCTGCTATAAAAAACAAGTAGAAGTCAGTTACGAAATACATTTAATTACTTTCTGAAATATAATTAATTCATATAACTTCTATTCCAACTAGGTATTTTTATTATTTTGGAATATGTTGTATAATCTCTAACAGTGAAAGGCACTCTCCAAAAGGAACAAGAAAGGAGCTGATAAGTTTTGGACATTGCACTTATCATGAATGATGAAAAAGAAGATTCTAAGATTCGGGAGTACCTGAAACAGGTAGACAAGAAGTTTTACTATCGAGCTATCGAGAACAGGAAAAAGGAAGGTAAAGTCTTCCCGCATCGAGGCGAAGATGGCAAGCTCTTTGTAAACACTTTTCAATATGTAAACCTATTTAAGAAGAAATAAGTGGAGGGAAATTTTTATGACACCAGCAATTAAATGCTTGATTTTGTTAGCAGTAGTTGCACTGTTATTCGTTACCGAAATGATTCCGCTGGCAATGACCGCGGTTTTGGCTGCTATAGCCTGCAGTGCATTGGGCCTGGTTCCTGAGAACCAAATCTTCCTTGGCCTGGCAGATTCTACTGTAGTTCTTTTTGGCGGTATGTTCGTCGTTGGCGCTGCTATGTTTTACACCGGCCTTGCTCAAAAGGTTGGCGGCGCTGTAGTAAAGCTGTTTGGTACTAATGAAAACAGCCTGATGTTTGGTCTTATGGTTATTGCAGCTGTTATGTCTGCGTTCTTGTCTAACACCGGTACCACCGCTTGCCTGATTCCTGTAGTTATGGGTATCTGCGCACAAGCAAAGCTTTCCGCTTCCCGTCAGCTGATGCCGTTGGCTTTCGCTGCCGGCCTTGGCGGTACCTGCACCCTGATCGGTACCCCGCCGAACATTCTGGCAAACGTTGCTCTGAAAGCAGCAGGTATGCCGGAGCTGCAATTTGGCTTCTTTGAATATGCCTACATCGGTATTCCTATTACTGTTGCCGGCATCGTTTACATGATGTTCCTTGGCAAATACATCCTGCCGGAAGCTAAAACCGACGAGGTTGCAGATGTAGAGCAAGAGATTGATGCTACCAACACTACTCCGAGAAAACAAATGATCTGCGGTATCATCATGGTTGGCGTTATCGGTTCTATGGCAACCAGCATCGTTCCTTTGGAACTGGCTGCTGTTGTCGGAGCGGTACTGTGCGTACTGACAGGCTGCATCACTGAAAAACAAGCCTATAACTCCATCGACTGGATTACCATCTTCCTGTTTGCAGGCATGATTCCTGTTGCAACAGCTATGAACACCAGCGGCGCTGGCAAGCTGATTGCTGAATTCACCGTAAGCCTGATGGGCGGTAACCCGTCTCCGTACCTGGTAACTGCAGTACTCTTCGGTCTGGCAGTTGTCCTGACTCAGTTCATGAGCAACACCGCTTCTAAAGCTCTGCTGTGCCCGGTTGGCATTGCACTGTCCGCACAAATGGGTGCATCTCCGAAAGCTGTACTGATGGCAATCCTGATTGCTTCCAGCTGTGCATTCGCTTCTCCGGTAGGTACTCCTCCGAACACCCTGGTACTTGGCCCTGGCAAGTACAAATTCATGGATTATGTTAAATGCGGCGGCGGTCTGGTAGCAGTCAGCATGATTGTTGCAATCATCGTTATTCCTATCGTATGGCCGTTCTTCCCGACTGCAGCATAATTAACTAAAGACTCAGGTCTTACCACCTTTCTTAAAATGTCTGCAACGCTCCCAAATGGGAGCGGTCAGCAGACGCAAATTGGATAGAGAACAATTTATTATAGACGGGGCGGAAGCTGCCCTGACGCACAAAGCTTCAAAGATGCTTACACTTACAAATTCCTTCTTTCTGTATATATTTGCTTAGGGGACATTGGCAGTATATATAGGATATAAATGAAAAGACTACCCTTCGTCATGTTGGACAGAGCATGGCGGAGGGTAGTTTTAATTTAGTGCTCCCCCAATTACCCCTACATATAATAGAAGAACAGCAATAAGCAGAGTTTTTTTATTCTGATGTAACCGATTCGGATAGAACCGAATAAAAGTTGACGAGGAGGCGAAGCTATTTGAGAAAATTGGACGATATTATTATGATGATTCGGTTAATAAAACGAATGGAGAATTTGATATTGTAACGTATGATGCTAAGGGCTATGCTTTTTATGAAGCGAAGTTCAGAAAGAAACCTGTGACGCAGCAAATGATTCAAGAAGAAATTGAACAGGCGCAGCGCAGTAATATGCTATGCTATAAGTATGGATTTTTTTCTAGAAGCGGGTTTGAAACATAAAGCTTAAAGGTGTAGAGGTGATAGGCTTGGAAGAATTGTATAGGTAAAATCAAAAACCAGCGGTGAAAACAACATTGCAATGCTGTTTTTACCGCTGGTTTAAACGTTATAATATTTTTATGCAAACACATATTGCACTAGCAGCATATATCCTATAGTGCCTGCTGCTATCGTCAGCAGCAGATTACGCAGGGTTGCCTGCAGGATAACTGTCAGCGCTACGGCTATGGCTTCAGGCAGGCCGTGGCTGCCGGTCATAATTTGCGTATCCTTGAGGGAGTAGACCACAAGCATGCCCATAACGGCCGCAGGCAGCATTTTACCTAAAAATGCTACCAGAGGCGGCGTTTTTTTATTGGCCGGAAACAGGATGAAGGGCAGAAAGCGCGTTAACATCGTGCCTGCTACAACGGCGGCAATGGTTATGATTTGTTCTGTGAAGCTCATAATTTAATGCCTCCTTTGTAATAAGCGGTGATGAATACCAGCAGCAGAAGCAGCATAGCCGGCGGAATGAAGCTTTGCGGACCGATGAGCACCAGGCAAAGCAACGGAATGACAATGCCTAAAACAGCAGGAGTGTGGTTTTCTGTCGATTGCCACTGGCTGACGAAAATTGCCGTGAAGAGAGCGACGAGGGCGAAGTCCAGGCCTTTGGCGTTGATTTGCAGGCTGTTGCCTAAAAGACCACCGATGGTTGCGCCCGCTACCCAGTAGATTTGGTTCAGCAGATTTACGCAGACCATGAAGCAGCCCTTGTCGATGCCTTCAGGGATAACAGTATTGCAGTTGATGGCGAAGGATTCGTCGCACATACCGAAAATCAGATAAAATTTTTTCAGACCGGTATTCTTATATTTTTCCAGCATGCTAAGGCCGTAGAACAGATGACGCGAGTTAATCATCAGTGCCATAAAAAAGCAGTACAGCGGATTGAAGGGGCTCAGCAGCATCGTGACCAGAACGAATTCCATGCTGCCGGCAAAAACGAGAGCACTGGTAAAAAATGGGTACCAGGGCGAAAAGCCCTTGCTGCAGATATAAAAGCCGTAGGAGATGCCTAAAAAAAGAAACGCTGCGCAAATTGGCAGCGTTAGTGGAAAAGCAGCTTTGAGTGCTTTGCTATATTTGTTGTTCATAATAAAAACCTGCACAATTCTTTAATTCATAGAAACTATGTATGCTTTATTGTACAGTATCCTGCGGTAATTGTCAACGCTTGGGAGCCGGACCGCTGCTGGAGCGGGCAACAAGACGGCATTTGTATTCTACATGAGTAATAGGCTCAAATTTACCGTGATGCTCGTAGCTGGCTATTTCCTCCTGCAACAGCTTGAAGGCGCTTTTGCCGCATTCTGTCAGCGAGTTATCGATAGTTGTCAGGCTGACTCCGCGCAGATGCGAGGGGAAGATGTTGTCGAAGCCGCATAGGCTGATTTCCTTGGGAATCTTCAGACCTCTGTCGATAATTGCATTATATGCACCGTAGGCAACCATATCGTTGATAGCGACCATGGCTGTTGTTTCCGGCGCAGCATCAAGACAACGGTTGGCAAGCTCATAGCCTGTGCTGTATTCTACTTCAACGTGCGAAAGCTCGTAGTCAGAAGTAATCTCTTGGGTGAAGAGGGAAAGCTTGGCATCTGCTGCATTGCAGGCATCATCCAAACCCTGATAGCGGCGCACACGTGAGGTGTGTTGGTCATTGAGCGTTGTAGAAAGATAGGCAACATGTTTATGGCCTAAATCCGTAAGATGCTTGCCGATGAGCTGGCCTGCAGTAAAGTTGTTCATGTCTACAGTAGCCAGCTCCAGATCACTGCGTCTGTCACCGATGGCAACAACCGGCAGATATTTGCTGAGCTTGTACGCCAGCTGCGGCTGTTGGGGAATCATGGCAAAGATAACACCGGCAACGTTGAATTTGCGAGCCTGCTCCATGATAAATTTTTCCGTATCCGTATCCCAATAGGTGGTGCGGACGGAGGTGACAAAGCCTTGCTTACGGGCAGCGATTTCAATACCCTGGATAATAGTAGTATAGAAAGGATTGAATAATGAAGGACAGATAATAATAATCAGTGTATCTGAGGGCCTGACGAGGGCGTAGGCTTTTTCCTTGCTGCTTTTGTAGCCGAGCTCGGCAGCGATAGCGTAGACCTGCTCAACAGTTTCCGCGTTGAAGCGGTCAATACTGCGCCTGTTGAGAATCATCGATACGCTGGCAGGCGAAAGACCTGCCTTGGCAGCAATATCCTTCAGGGTAACCTTCTTAGGCATAAACACAATCCTTTCTAATTTGATTATGTATCAGGTGGCTGATATAAATTATCTGCCTAAAACCTTTGCGGCAATGTCAGGATAATTGGTAATCAGAACGTCAACACCGGCATCAACCAGCTCCTGCATCATTTCCGCATCGTTAGGAGTCCATGCCTGCAAAGCGATGTTGTGTGCGTGCAGGTCAGCAGCAACGCCTTCCTTAGCACAGAAATAGGTGCGGGCGTTAACACTTGCAGCTCCTTGGGAAGCAGCGTATTCACCGATGTTCATCAGCCAGGTGTCGGTTAAAAGACCGCATTTTGCTTCCGGCATCAGTTTTTTGATTCTGGCAACAGTGTAATGGTTGAAGGAAGAATACCAGATCTGGTCTTCCAGACCGAATTCCTTGACCATAGCGATGAGCTTTTCTTCGATGCCTTCATATTCAAAATAGCTGGTTTTGAGCTCGATATTGGTAATCAGCTTGGTGGTTTTCAGCCAGGTGAAATATTCGCGTAATGTAGGAATGGTTTGGCGAGGGAAGAAGCCTTTGACATTAACGCCTACAGAAAGCATTTTCAGCTCTTCCAGGGTATGGTCCTTCAGCCAGCCGCTGCCGTTAGTGGTGCGGTCGAGCATTTCGTCATGCATGATAACGATTTCACCATCTTTGGTGAGCTGGATATCCAGTTCAATGCCGTCAGCAACAGTTTCTTCTGCTACCTTTTGGAAAGCAAGCATAGTATTTTCAGGATAATAGCCGCTGAAGCCGCGGTGCGCAAAAATTTGAACCATTTCTATTCCTCCTTGAAATTTTCAATAATGTTCAACACTATCTTAGCATAAGATAAGCGAAAAAACAAGTGGGACATAATAAGACCAACAGGGATAAAAAACGGCCAAAAGCTAGACTGCAAGTACATTTGCTAAATGTGCGTAAAATTATTGACAATTCTGTGTCACTCTGTTAATATGATATCAGATTCAAAACGGGAATCTCTATTACATTAAATTTCAACAAAGTTCAACAAGGGATTTAGGAGGATGAACATGAAAAAGATCGTAGCTCTTCTGTTAATGTCTGTTATGATGTTGGCGCTGACCGGTTGCGGCGGTTCTGACAAAAAGGATGAAAAGGCAGCAGGTTCTGACAAGAAGGTTGTTTTGAAGCTGAGCCATGTATTTTCTCCCGATGAACAGCTGTACAAATCCATGGAATTGGTTGCTGAACGTATTAACAAGAAAACCAATGGCCGTGTAGAAATTCAATGCTTTGGTCAAAACCAGCTGGCTTGTTACAAGGATGGCCTGGAGCAGGTCGCTAACGGTGCTAACTTTATTTCTGTAGAAGACCCGTCTTATCTGGGCGACTATGTACCTGATTTCAAACCTTTGGTTGGCCCGATGCTGTATCAATCCTATGACGAATATGAGAAGATGATTGAAACTCCGTTGGTTAAGGACATGGAAAAGAAAGCTGAAGAAAAAGGTATTAAGGTTCTGGCTCTGGACTACATCTTCGGCTTCCGTAATGTTATGACCAACAAGGTTATCACCAAACCGGAAGATATGAAAGGTCTGAAACTGCGTACTCCCGGCAGCAAGCTGTTCATTGACACCATCAATGCTATGGGCGCTACCGCTACCAGCCTGCCGTTCTCCGAAACCCTGTCCGGCGTTTCCCAAGGCGTTGTAGATGGTTTGGAAGGCTCCGAATTCACCAACATCGGTACCAAATGCTATGAGCACGTTAAAAACGTAGCTACCACCAAGCATTTCCTGGGTACCTGCGGCGTATACATTTCCACCAAAGTATTCAACAGCCTGTCTCCGGAAGATCAGAAAATCGTTGCTGAAGAGTTTGCTTACGGCGGTAAAGAAATGACCAAGATTTCCACCGAATCCTATAACAAGGTTTATAAGGAACTGGAAAGCAAGGGCGTAAAATTCAACGATGTTGACCATGCTGCTTTCGAAAAAGCTACCGAGCCTGTATTCAAACAGATGGAAGAAAAAGAAGGCGCAACTCCTGGTATCTATGAAAAGCTGAAAGCTGAGCTGGCAAAAATCCGCGCTGCAAAATAAGCTGTAGATTTTTTCAACATTACTAAACAGTTATAATGAAACATTAAGGAGCTACCACGCTGCATGCGGCGTGACAGCTCCTTCCTTTGCATAAGTATTACTAAAAAAAATGGAGGTAAAATTTTGGGTAAAAACCTGAGCTTCGTGCTAAATAATCTGGAAGATTTAGTTGCTGCATTTTTCATCAGCATTACTACTATCCTTGTTGTCATCAATATTATTTTACGTTATGTTTTTAACTCCGGCCTTGTTTGGTCTGAAGAGGTTGCTACCGGCTGCTTTGTCTGGTCGGTATTTATCGGCGCTGTTGCCGTATTCAAGCATCGCGGTCACGTTGGCGTTGATATCATTGTTAAGAGAATGCCCCAAGGTATGCAGAAGGCTATCGGCCTGATTACCGATATTATTCTTGTAGCGCTCAACGGCTACATGTCTTATCTTTCTATTATCTATATTTCCAAATCCTATACGAAAATGACCCCGGTACTGGGTATTTCTTCCGTTTATATCAGTTCTTCCGTACTGATTGCGTTTGTACTCATGACCGTGTATTCTATTAAATTTGTCTGGCAGGATGTTACCGGTTCCGGAAAGGAGGAAAAATAATGGCTTATTTGCCCGTCATCATCGTTTTTGTGCTTTATTTTTCCAGTATTCCAATCGCTTATGCCCTGTTCGGTGCAACGATTTCCTACTTTACCTTTTTGGATGCGACTTCTCCTGCGCATCTGGTATTCCAACGTATTATTACCAGCACGCAGTCCTTCCCGCTGCTGGCAATTCCCTTCTTTATTATGGCAGGCTCCATCATGAACTATGCCGGTATCAGCGATAAGCTGATGAAATTTACCGACGTGCTCATGGGTCATATGACCGGTGGTCTGGCTCAGGTTAACGTACTGCTCAGCCTGCTGATGGGCGGTGTTTCCGGCAGTGCTAACGCTGACGCTGCTATGCAGAGTAAAATGCTTGTTCCTGAAATGGAAAAGCGCGGTTACGGCAGAGCCTTCAGTGCTGCGGTAACAGCTGCGTCCTCCGCAAGCACGCCTGTAATTCCTCCCGGAATTAACCTGATTATTTATGCGCTGATTGCCAGCGTATCAGTAACTAAAATGTTTATGGCAGGCTATGTGCCCGGCATTCTTATGGCAGTATCCATGATGATTGTTGTTGCTATTGTTTCTAAAAAGCGTGGCTACAAGCCTTCGCGTGAAAAGGCTGCTACCTTCGGTGAAATTATGACTCAGTTTAAGGAATCTATCTGGGCGCTGCTTTTCCCGTTCGGTATTATCGCCGGCCTGCGCATGGGTATGTTCACTCCGTCTGAGGCAGGCGCTGTAGCAGTAGTATACTGCATCCTGGTAGGTGTCTTCATTTATAAGGAACTGAAATGGGAATATGCCTGGCCGATTATGAAGGAAACTATTTACGGTACCAGCTCCGTTGTACTGATTATCGTTGCAGCTTCTTTCTTTGGCTATTATCTGAACTGGGAGCGTATTCCGCAGCATATCACCTCCGCAATGCTTGACTTTACCCGTAATCCGTACATGATGCTGATGCTGGTAAATATCCTGCTGCTGATTTTGGGCATGTTCCTGGAGGGTGGCGCTGCACTGATTATTCTGGCTCCGCTGCTGGTTCCTGTTGTAACTAAGCTGGGTGTTGACCCTGTACACTTCGGTATTATCTGCATTGTTAACATTATGATCGGCGGTCTGACGCCACCGTTCGGTTCGATGATGTTTACGGTTTGTGCGATAACGGAAACGCCGCTCGGCGAATTCTTCAAGGAAGTTTGGCCGTTTATCGTAGCGTTGTTAGTAACATTGCTTATTGTCACCTATGTGCCGGGGTTGGTAATGTTCCTGCCTAACTTGTAAGACGTGCGATAAGGCACCATATACTTAGCCAGGGTTCCTAGACGTACTGGAAGTACGCCGTCGTCACCCTTCTTCGTCTCCGTCACCTTCTCCCACGTCTTTGGCGAAGGTTTGCGGACGTGCGATAAGGCACCATATACTTAGTCAGGATTCCTAGATGTACTGGAAATGCCTTCGTCACCCTTCTTCGTCTCCGTCACCTTCTCTTACGTCTTTGGCGAAGGTTTGCGGACGTGCGATAAGGCACCATAATCATCAGGATTCCCAATCACATATAATTAAATATGCTTTTTTAGGAGCTGCTACGAAAGTGGCGGCTCCTTATGTTTTGTGTTATACTTAAAAATATCAAGGAAAGGTCGTGAAAGCATGAAGAATAAATATATCATGGCGCTGGATTTGGGAACTACCAGCTGCCGCTGTATTTTGTTTGACAAGCAGGGAGAAATCTGCAGCGTAGCACAAAAGGAGTTTACGCAGTATTATCCGCAGGCAGGCTGGGTGGAGCACGATGCCGAGGAAATCTGGGCTACTCAGGTTGGCCTGATGTACGAGGCAATGAGCAAGCTGAATGTTACTCCGGCTGATATTGCCGGAATCGGTATTACGAATCAGCGCGAAACTACCGTAGTGTGGGACAAGAACACCGGTCGTCCTATCTGCAAGGCGATTGTCTGGCAGTGCCGTCGTACCGCAGAATACTGTGATCTGCTGAAAATCCGTGGCTATGCTAATATGTTCCGCGAAAAGACAGGCCTGGTTCTGGATGCTTATTTCTCCGGTACCAAGCTGCACTGGATTCTGGAAAACGTACCTAATGCACGCGAGCGTGCGGAAGCAGGCCAGCTGCTGTTCGGTACTATTGACAGCTGGATTATCTGGAAGCTGACCGGCGGTAAGGTTCATGTTACGGATTATTCCAATGCTTCGCGTACGTTGATGTTTAATATTCATACTCTGCAGTGGGATGACGAAATCCTGACTGTTTTGGGCATTCCACGCCAAATGCTGCCGGAGGTTAAGCCCTCCAGCTGTGTATACGGTTCTACCGATGCCAAGCTTTTTGAGGCTTCTATTCCTATCGCCGGCGCTGCAGGTGACCAGCAATGTGCGCTGTTCGGACAGACCTGCTTTGCACCCGGCGAAGCCAAAAATACCTACGGTACGGGCGGTTTTATGCTGATGAATACCGGCGAAAAGCCTGTAGACAGCAAAAATGGTCTTGTTACAACTATCGCCTGGGGCGTAGACGGTAAGGTAGAATATGCGCTGGAAGGCTCTATTTTCGTTGCCGGTGCTGCTATCCAATGGCTGCGTGATGAGCTGGGCCTGATTCGCAATGCTGCCGAATCCGAGGCTATGGCGAAATCTGTGCCCGATTCCAACGGCTGCTACATGGTTCCGGCATTCGTCGGCTTGGGTGCGCCGCATTGGAACCAATATGCGCGCGGTGCGATTGTAGGCCTGACGCGCGGTGTTAATCGTAATCATATTGTGCGTGCAACGCTTGAAGCTATTGCTTATCAGGTGTACGATGTGCTGAAGGCTATGGAAGAGGACAGCGGTATTAAGCTGAGCTCGCTGCAGGTTGATGGCGGTGCCTGTGCCAACAGCTTCCTGATGCAGACGCAGGCGGACATCATCAACGTTAAGGTAGAACGCCCGAGCTGTATCGAAACAACTGCTATGGGTGCTGCTTATCTTGCAGGTCTGGCAGTAGGCTATTGGGATGACAAGGAAATGATTAAGGGCAATCACGTTATTGAGCAGACGTTTACGCCTGCTATGGATGAAGAAACGCGTAATCATCTGCTGCGTGGCTGGCATAGGGCGGTGCGTGCGTCCTGCATTAAGCTGCATCCGGAGGATTAAACTGAATATAAAAATACAGCAAAAAAGCCTTGCAGTTTGGACTTACTGCAAGGCTTTTCTGCGTTTTGATGAGTTGAGTGTTTGTTCGCCGGCTTTAGGGGATGCCGGCTGATAAGGAGTATTATAAAAAGAGTATTGTAAGGGGTGTGATATATATAAGCTATTAGCTTTTAGCTGAGTTAGGGGTGTATCAGGACTGTTTTTCGATATCGCCGAAGTAGAATTTGATGAGTCTTTTGTATTCGCCGCTCTTTTTATAGTCGCTCAAAGCAACGTTAAACTTTTTAATCAGCTCTTCATTTCCTTTTTCAGCATAGACAACAAGATCATCCTGGCGTTCGGAATGGCCTACAACCTGCAGGCAATTGTCGTCATCGGTATGAGTCATATAGTAGGCAGTGGTAAGGTTACCGCAGATAGCGTAATCTGCTTCGCCGGTTTCTACTGCATGTAAAGCGCTGGCATTTTCCGGATATTCAACAATGATGCTGCCGGGGAAGGATTTTGCAACACGCTCAGAGGAAGAGCCTTTTTTGATGGCAACCTTACGGCCGTTCATGCTGTCGATGTCTGCTTTAAGGTTGCTGCCTTTTTTGGCAACGATGGAGAAAGCAGCTTTAGCATAGGAATCACTTGCAGCATAGTCAATGGAACGTGCCTTGGTTTTACTGAAGTTGTTCATGGCAATATCATATTTTTTGTGATTCAGGCCGGGCAGAAGCTCGTCGAACGGGGTGTTTACAAATTCAACCTTGTCATAGCCCATTTTTTTTGCTACATCGTTGATTAAATCAATATCAAAGCCGGTAAATTTGTTTTGCTCCTTGAGATAAAGCTCAAAGGGCGGAGAAGCAGGTGATGTTGCTACACGCAGTATCTTGTCGGCGGCAGGTGCTTGCGCTGCTTGTTTGTCGCTGCCGCAGCCGGCTGATAAAAGCAGGCACAGCATGCTGACAAGAATAAATAACATCTTTTTCATTAGCAGATACCTCCATACATTTATTGGGAAACATTACCATACATATGAGCAATCATTCATTAATTGCCTAAATTATATACCCCCTTAAGATAGCTTGTCAAGAGGGTATATCAAGAAAAATTTAAAATTATTTTTGTGTGGCGTAAGCTGAGTTTTGTCTAATTATTCTGATCGTGCGGACGCAAGTCCGGAGGCAGCATAGTGCAGGCTTCATGGCTGTCCTCGCTCAAAGGGTTGACATGCACCATGCAATGCTTTACCAGCGGAAAGTTTGCTTCAACAGCGGTGTGCACCATTTCTGCGATGTGATGTGCCTGCAGCAGGGTAAGGTTATCTTTGACGCTGATTTCAATATCAACATAAATACGGCTGCCGAAAAGACGGCTGTGCAGACTGTCGAGATGCTCTACACCGGGAACACGGGAAACAAGGTCTTCCATTGCGATGGTAGTTTCTTCATCACAGCTGCGGTCAACCATTTTATCCATAGAATCCTTGAATACTTCGTAGGCAGCATATAAAATCATCACGCAGATTACTAAGCTGGCAATAGGGTCTAAAATAGGATAGCCCATGCGTGCGCCCAAAATACCGATGAAAGCACCGACGGAGCTCATAGCGTCACTGCGGTGATGCCATGCTTCCGCCATCAGTGCGCCGGAATTGATTTTTTGTGCAGCGTTGCGGGTGTACCAGAACATTGCTTCCTTAGCAACAATGGAAATAATTGCTGCCCACAGAGCAAGTTGTCCGGGGACCTCCAGCTCAGCCGGGTCACCTACGATTTTTTCGTAACCACTGTAGCCGATGAGCAGGGCGATAATCGTCAGGATTATTGCCAAAAGAATAGCTGCAATGCATTCAATACGCTCGTGACCGTAAGGATGGTCATCGTCCGAAGCCTTGTTGGAAAATTTTACGCCGGCCATAACAATGAGGGTACCGAAAACATCGGACGCAGAGTGGATACCGTCAGAAACCATGGCAGCGGATTGGGCAACGAAACCGGCAATAAGCTTGCCCAATGATAAAAGCAGATTACCGATAATACTGTTGATGGAAACAATCATAGCGATTCTTTCAGCATCGTTTTCAAATTTCATAATAAAACCTCCTAAAGTGGTCTTTGCATTTTTGCAGGCCTTTTTACATATAAAAAACGCCTGCGAGATAGTAGTTAACTGTCCCGCAGACGTTGCGTCAAGGTCTGCTGCCCAGAGGGCCCGGCTGCAAAAACCCGGAAGAGGTTTACCGCCTGATCAGTTTGTACTGTAGCTAAAATTGCAGTGCAAAGAGATTATCTGAATTATAAGCGGTTAGCAAAGGCTTTGTCAAGCTGTTTTTGCAAAATATTTTACAGTTTTCAGAGAAAAATTTCCTGCATAGAGATTAAGTGCTAACTTAAGCTTGAGGTTAACAAAGGTTTACTTTATTGGATAATGGCTAGCAGCAAGAAAAGCATACAAATACATGAATAAATGTTGACATATCATTCAGAAGAGATATAATAAGGGTATTAGTACAAATCGTATAGCTTATCAGTAATATTATAGTAGTGGAGGTAATGGTATGAAGAAATTTTTTATGCTGATGTTCTGTGTTGTTATGGCTTTTGCTTTGGCCGGTTGTGGCGGCAGCAATGAGAAAAACGCATCTCAGGCACCGGAATCCAAGGTACTGAAGGTGGCAACGGATGCGAACTTTCCGCCTTTCGAATTTTATCAGGAGCAAAGCAAGGTACATACAGGTTTTGATATTGCACTGGCAAAGGCAGTGGCTAAGCAGATGGGTTATGAGAAGGTTGAATTTGTAAATGTTGATTTTAAGAATATCTTAACAGGCCTGCAGGATAAAAAATATGATATGGCTGTTGCTGCTTTGAGTATTACACCGGAGCGTGAGCGTTTGGTTGATTTCAGTGAAGCTTATGCAGAGGACGGCTATAAAGTTATCGTAAGCAAAAATTCTAAGCTGGGGGATGATTTTTCAGCCTTGGCAGGCAAGACAGTTGTTGCTGAGGAAGGCAGCTATGCTGAAGAGCTTTTGAAATCTAAGGCTAAGGATGTTAAGGTAGTGCCTGTGCGCGATACGGAAGCAGGTATTAAGCTTGTTGCTGCGGGCAAGGCCGATGCACTCGTTGCTTCTAAAATAGTTGCCAGCTTTTTCATCACTCATAATTATAGTGCTAAAGTTAAGTTTGCCGGTGAGACCATATTAGATAAAGATAAATACGGTATTGCAGTCGCCCATGGCAACCAGGAAATGGTGAAGAAGGTTAACGAAGCGCTGAAAGAGGTTAAGCGCAGCGGTGAATACAAAAATATATACAGCTCGTACTTTGGCAATTAAGCTTTAAGCTGTCATATAGCTATTAAATTGTTGATTTTATTGCGCAACAGATGCTGATGTCTGTTGCGCATTTTTATGCAGTTAAGCTGTTACTTATAAAAAAAATCCGGTCTGTATTAACAGACCGGAAAAATTAATTTTTACTCTTCGTCATCAAATTCCTTGATGGTGCCGTAGGCTACAAGAATGGTGCCCTTGGGAGATGCCAGTGCCGGGCAGACGTAAAGGATTACACCTGTCTGCTCTGCGTAATAGGTTGTCAGCGTATTGCCGAAAACGTCGGTAATGCGTCCCAAAACCTGGCCTTCCTCAACAAAATCGCCGCTATGGATGTGGTGCAGCCAACAGCCTGTTTCCAGCGCTTCCAGATAAATAAGGTTTTCTACATCACGCGGAGAGTGATGGCGCGGTTTTACAGGCAGGGAGAACATTTTCAGCTTGCGCAGGATATTGCGGATATCATCTTTGTAGGCTTCGATATCCTCGTGCAGGCAGAGACCGGCGCCGCCGCGTTCAATAAGAATAGAAGGCAGTCCGGTGCTGGCGGCGTAGTTATAGGCACCGCCGGTTGCCAACGAGCGTACCATATATTCCATATCAAGTACGCGGGCTACAGAACGTGATTTCTTTTCTACCTCAGGCGTAGGCTGGCCGGGATAGTAAACATAGGGATGCAGGCTTTCGTGGATATCGCCGCTGTGCATGTCTACATAAAAGTCAGCAATCGGGAAAAAGTTGTTGCTGATTAAATATGCAGTTTTATCGGCAAGCGTTCCCGTGGGATCGCCGGGGAAAACGCGGTTAAGGTTTTTGCCGTCTTCGGGCACAATCATTTCGCGGCGTGCCCAAAAGCCTTGGATATTTACCGGGTGCATCATAATCAGGCAACCGGTAACGTGCTCGGGCTCAATATCGCGGCCCAGCTCCATTGCTGCTGCAATACCGGGGTATTCGCCGCCATGGATGCCTGCGGTAATAAGCAGTGTAGGACCATCGTTTTCGCCATTGATAATAGTCAGAGGGATTTTTACATTGGTGTCCGGGACAGGCAGGTATGTGCGCAGCTTAGTGCCGCGTTCGATAGTCAGTCCGCATATATTTAGTGTTTCAGACATGTGCTCACTCCTTTGATATATTTCTCATACTTTTTAAAATAATTTTTCTATTAGCGTTAGCTAACTAAAGCCTAAAAAATTAAGCAATAGCGTATAAATTTTTCTTTTGCGAAGAATGGCAAAATTTCCGCAGAAATATTTTTGGCAATTGCTACTTTTTTTACTTGCAATAAATTATAACATATGATAAGCTATTCACACAAGATGTTTTTTAAAATAAAATTTAGTGCGAATAAACAAGGGGGGACAGATAGAGTGAACCTTCTGACTGATAGGGAATACTTGGGGCTGACAGTACCGTTTATGCTGTCGACAATGACGCAGCCTTTAATGGGTGCGGTGAATACGGCAGTTATGGGACAGCTTCCTGATCCTAAATATATTGCAGCAGTTTCTCTTGGAGCTATTTTGTTCAACAATTTATATTGGTTATTTGGTTTTTTACGTGTGAGTACTACCGGTTATGCGGCACAGGCCTTTGGCGCTGCCGATAAAAGACTTGGTATGCTCGCCTTTTTTAAGCCCTTGGTTCTGGCAATGCTGATAAGTGCCTGCTGCATTTTGTTTCAAAAGCCGATTTTGGAACTGTATCTGGCTATGATTGGCGCTGCACCGGAGGTCAACGAGCTGTGCCGTGATTATTATTACATCCTTATCTGGGGTGCACCGCTGGTTTTGGGCAACTATGTGGCCCTTGGCTGGCTCATGGGCCAGACGCGGGTGCGGGCAAGCGTGTTTATGCAGGTTTCGATGAATGTGCTGAACATGGCGCTGAGCATCTGGTTTGTTTTCTGGCTGCATATGGATATTACGGGCGTGGCTGTTGCCACCCTGCTCAGTCAGCTTTACGGCGGTATCCTGAGCGTAGTACTGATGTACTATTACGGTGATTTTGATTACAAGGCGCTGCCTTGGGGCGAGCTGCTGGACTGGCGTGAGTTTATCGGCATGCTGCAGGTGAATGTCAACCTGATGATTCGTACTGCCTGCCTGTTGACCGTAAACAACATTATTGCGGCAGTCGGAGCTTCCTTCGGTACTGTGGTGCTGGCAGCCAACGCTGTGCTGCTGCAGCTCAAGGATATAATGAGTTATCTTATTGACGGTATGGCGAATGGCGCGGCGATTTTCAGCGGCCGTGCGGTAGGTGCAAAGAACGGCAAGCTGTTTGCCGCTACCATAAAAATGACCTTCAAATGGCTGGTAGTGCTGGCTGCTATCCTGATGCTTGGTTACCATTTGGGTAATGAATTCTTTATCCGCCTGTTTACCAATATCGAAGAGGTTGTAGCGATGGCTGTGACCTACAATGTGTTCGTTTTGTTCTATCCTGTCTGCGCCGGTATCGGCATGGTGCTTTACGGAGTTTTCTGCGGAGCTACCAGAACCGCACCGGTACGCAACATGATGCTGATGGCACTCTTAGTATTTTACCTTTTGCAGTGGCAGCTGGTGCCGCTTTGGGGCAACAGCGGACTGTGGCTGGCCTTGCTGGGCTTTATGCTGTCTCAGTCAATAATACTTTTATTTTATTTGTCTTCTTTGAGAAGAGAGCTTGCCTAAGCAACCCTTTTGTAACAAATTTGTTGCAAATAATGAGAATTAGTGCTATTATAAATCTATAAGTGTTGGCTTATTATTTGTTTTGCCGATATAAGGAACTTTTACAAATCTATACTCTTCTGAGGTGCCTGCCTATGCAGGTAATAATCGGAATACGGTGCAAATCCGTAGCGGTCAAGCCACTGTGATGCCGCAAGGCTAAGTCAGGTTGATTTCCTCAGTTGATATATTCCTGCTAGCGACGGAAATATATATATAATTACAATTGTGCACATTGTAAGTATGTATCCTTTCTGCGCTCATTTTGCAGGAAGGGTAATTTTTTTTGATGGAGATGATGTGCTTTGACGAAAAAGCAGCTTCTGTCCCGACTGGGGCAGATCATCCTTGTTCTGCTGGGTATCAGCTTTATTACCTTTGCTTTGGTAATGCTGGCCCCCGGTGACGTTGTTCGCCAAATGATTGCAGGTAACGAGGATATTATTGTAAGCCAGGCTGAAATTGATGCACTGCGTGCAGAATTAGGTTTGGACAAGCCCTTCTTCTTCCAATACCTTGACTGGTTAGGAAGAGCTTTACAGGGCAATCTTGGCTTCTCTTATATGGTTAAAAAGCCTGTAGTAGAAGCGCTGATGGAGAGGCTTCCTGGTACTATCGTTCTTTCTCTGGCTTCTCTGATTATGATGATGGTGGTAGCTATTCCCGCCGGCATTTATTCTGCCGTAAAGCGTGGCAGCATGGTTGACAATATCGTGCGTGGCTTCACTTTTATGGGCGTATCTATGCCCGGCTTCTGGGTAGGCCTGATGCTGCTGTGGATTTTTGGCCTGAAATTAGACCTGCTGCCCATCGTCGGTGGTGAGATTGGTATTGATACCTTGATCCTGCCGTCCCTGACACTGGCTATTGCTATGGCCTCCAAATATACCCGTCAGGTACGTACAGCGATTCTGGAGGAGCTGCATCAGGACTATGTTGTCGGTGCACGTGCGCGTGGTATGAGTGAAAGCCACATCCTTTGGAAAGAGGTTCTTCCGAACGCTCTGCTGCCGCTGATTACGCTTTTAGGTCTGTCTTTAGGTAACCTTCTGGGCGGTGCTGCGGTTATCGAGATTGTTTTCCAATGGCCCGGTCTTGGCCGTCTGGCAATTGAAGCAATCACCTACCGTGACTTCCAACTAGTACAGGGTGTTGTTGTGTGGATTGCGTTGATGTATATGGTTATCAACCTCATTGTTGATATCTCTTACAACTATCTTGATCCGCGTCTGAGAAAGGTAAGGTAAGAGCAGATGGAAACAATTATTAATGGTTTTAAAACCAACCGTGCTTTTGCCGTAACCTCAGTTCTGGTATTGGTGCTGATTGCTATTGCTTTTGCTGCACCTGTTCTTGCTCCTTATGACCCGACTCATGCTGCTATGAAAGATGCCTTTTTGGAACCCGGTGCACAACATCTTTTTGGTACAGATAAGTTAGGCCGTGACTGCTTCAGCCGTGTGCTGTACGGCGCACGAGCTTCTCTGACCGGCGTATTGGTTCTCGTAGCCAGCGTATTTGTCGTAGGTACTACGATGGGCGTTGTTTCCGGTTACTTCGGCGGTAAGGTTGATATGGTTATCATGCGTATCTCCGATATGATGATTTCCTTCCCCGGTATGATTCTGGCAATTGCAATCGCCGGTATTATGGGCGGCAGCCTGGTTAATGCAGTGTTTGCGCTGACGATTGTCAGCTGGACCAAATACGCGCGTTTATCCCGCAGTATGGTTTTAAAGGTAAAACGTCGTGACTTCGTAGAAGCAGCAATCGTTAACGGCGGTACCTCGCCGCATATTCTGTGGGTACATATCCTGCCCAATATTTTGCCGATGATGGTTATTACCGCAGCAGCAGATATCGGTGCTCTGATGATGGAGCTTGCAGGTCTGTCCTTCCTGGGCTTTGGCAGTCAGCCGCCTGCTCCTGAATGGGGCCTGATGCTGAACGAGGGCCGTCAGCAGCTGCAGACTGCTCCGTGGCTGATGTTCTTCCCTGGTTTGGCAATTTTTGTTACCGTAGTAGTGTTCAACCTGTGGGGCGATAATCTGCGTGATGTGCTTGACCCGCGTGGTGATGTTGAAGATTAAGGCTTACTTGGTGAAGCTTTGATTTTCAGATATGTTTTACGTTTTTTGATTTAATTTAAGTATAAGAAATGGAGAGATGTACAATGAAAAAATCCTTGAAATTTACCGCAGCAGCGGCTATGATCGGCTTAATGGCATTTGCAGCAGCAGGCTGCGGCGGTGGCGATAAAAAAGCAGCTGTATCCAACGAAGTAGTAAAATTCGGTGTAACCAACTTTGCTGATAACCTGGATCCTGCAGATAACTTCTTCGGCTGGATGGTAATGCGTTACGGCCTGGGCGAATGCCTGGTTAAATTCGACGAGAAAATGAACGCTGTTCCGTGGCTGGCTGATAAATGGACTATTTCCGACGATAAACTGACCTGGACCTTCCACATTAACGATAAGGTTTGCTTCTCCAATGGCGATAAGCTGACTGCTGAAATTGCTAAAGAGTCCATTGAAAGATCCTTCAAGCTGAACACCCGTGCTCAGTCCATTTTCCAATATGATGAAATTAAAGCTGACGGTCAAAACCTGATCATCAAAACCAAAAAACCGACCCCGACTCTGCCAGGCATGCTGGCTGACCCTCTGTTTATCATGATTGATACCAAGGTAACCGGCCGTGACATCAAAAAAGAAGGTCCTATCTGCACCGGTCCTTATGCTGTAAAATCCTACAGCAAAGCTAAAGCAGTAATGGTTGCTAACGAAAAATACTGGAATGGCAAGGTTCCGTTCAAAAATGCTGAAATCTCGACTATCGACGATCCTAACACCCGTGCTATGGCACTGCAAAAAGGTGAAATCGACTTCGCTATCAACATCGCTTCCGGTGACCTGCAGCTCTTCAAAGATAAAGCTAAATATAACATTTCCGAAATTGCTTCTCTGCGTACCGTATTGGCTCAAATCAATATGAACGAAGGCAAACCGTTGCATGATCCTAAGGTTCGTGCTGCTCTGATTCAGTGCCTGGACCGCGAAACCTACAACAAGGTTCTGCTGAAAGATACCTTTATCCCCGGCAAAGCACCTGTTCCGCCTTCTCTGGACTATGGCTTTGACCAACTGAAGGATCCGAATGCTTACAATCCGGAAAATGCTAAGAAGCTGCTGGCTGAAGCAGGCTGGAAGGATACCAACGGCGACGGTTTTGTTGATAAAAACGGCAAGAACCTGGAAATCGACTTCGTATTCTACAGCGGCCGTGCTGAGCTGCCTCTGTATGCAGAAGCTACTCAGGCTGATGCTAAGAAAATCGGTATTAAGGTTAACATGAAGAACGTTGACTATAACGTACTTGACCCGATGCGCCGCAATGGTGAATTTGACTTGATTATTTCCAACATCCTGACTGCTAACACCGGTGACCCGGAAGTTTACCTGAACTGGTACTGGAAGAGCAACATCAACGGCAGCCAACCGCAAAACTCCACCGGCTACAGCAATCCGCAATACGACGCACTGTCTGATAAGCTGTCTGTAGAATTCGATCCGGCTAAACGTCGTGAATATATGATTCAAATGCAGCAAATCCTGCTGGATGACGGCGCTGCTCTGTTCTTTGGCTATCCTAAGACCAACATGGTATCTAAAGCAGGCTTGGCTAACGCTAATATCTTCCCGGCTGACTACTATTGGCTGACTAAAGACGTTTGCCCGAAACAATAATTAATAAAGAGGTAATTGTTCAATGCTTCTTGAAGTAAAAGATTTAGACATCAGCTACGGTGACAAGCTCACCGTAACCGGTGCCAGCTTAGAATTGGATAAGGGCGAGATTATGTCCATCGTTGGCGAGTCCGGCAGTGGCAAAACCACCGTTATCCGCGCTATTATGGGCTGCCTGCCCGGTGCCGGCCGTGTTAGCCGCGGCAGCATCACCTTTGACGGCAAGGATGTATTGCAAAATACTCCTGAAGAGTGGCGCAAAATGTATGGCAGCGAGATGTCCATGATTTTCCAAGACAGCGGCAACATGATTAATCCTATCCGTCGCATCGGCCAACAGTTCATCGACTATGTTCAGGCGCATCAGCCGGACAAGTCTAAGGATCAGGCTTACAAGATGTGCTACGATATGCTGACTAACGTGCGTCTGCCGAATCCGGAAAATATTATGAACAGTTTCCCGTTTGAGCTGTCAGGTGGTATGCGTCAGCGTGTAGGTATTGCTATGGCCATGATTTTCAGTCCGAAAATCCTTCTGGCCGATGAACCGACCAGTGCGCTGGACGTAACTACTCAGGCTCAGATTATCCGTCAGATTGTTGATATTCGTGACGAATATGGCGTTGCCGTTATTATGGTTACGCATAACCTGGGCGTTGCTTCCTATGTATCCAACAAGCTGATGGTTATGAAGGGCGGTCATGTTGTGGAATATGGCAAGCGTGAGGACGTTATCGGCAATCCGCAGGATGATTATACAAAACAGCTGCTGAGGGCAGTTCCGGTCATAGGAGGTAAGACATATTATGAGCAATAATGAAAGACCGGCCTATGAACGTACTAAACTGGTACTGGAGATTAACCACCTTACCAAAAAATTCGCAGTTGACGGCGGCAAGTTTCTGACTGCCTGCAATGACATCAACCTGCGTGCATACGAAGGCCGTACACTTGGCATTATCGGTGAATCCGGCTGCGGCAAGAGTACTCTTGTGCGTACTCTGCTGCGTATTCACCCTGCTACCAGCGGTGAAGCAATTTTCGAAGGCCATGATTTGATGCAGTCCAAGGGTGAACAGCTGCGTCAGGACAGAAAGAACATCCAGATGGTGTTCCAGGATCCTACTGCTGCCTTCAACCCGAAGATGCTTGTTAAGGATATCCTCACCGAGCCTTTGAAAAACTTCGGCCTGATAAAAAACAGCGAGGTAGATGCTAAAGCAGCAGAGCTCCTGGAAATGGTTGAGCTGCCTGCTGAATTCAAGGACCGCTATCCGCACAGCATGTCCGGCGGTCAGCGTCAGCGTTTGGGCATTGCCCGCGCTCTGGCACTGGAACCGAAGATTATTGTCTGCGACGAAGCAACCAGCGCACTGGACGTTTCCGTACAGGAAAAAATCTGCGAGCTGCTGTGCCGTATTCAAAAAGAAAAAAATATTACTTACCTGTTCATTGCTCATGACCTTGGTCTGGTAGATTTGATGTGCCATCAGGTTGCGGTAATGTACTTGGGTAATGTAGTAGAATGGATGGAGCACGGCCGTATTGCAGAACACTGCAAGCATCCGTACACCAAGGCACTTATGGGTGCTGTATTTAAGGTAGACTTCAAGCCGGGTGAAAAGATTGAGCCGTTGGAAGGCGAAATCCCGAGTCCGCTGGACCTGCCGCCTGGATGCCCGTTTGCCAGCCGCTGCGAGCACTGCACCGAGCACTGCGTGCAGGTTAAGCCTGAGCTGAAAGAGGTTGAGCACGGCCATTGGGTTGCCTGCCATCTGTTTGACTAATATAGTCTTGAAGCGATATGCGTAAGCATAGAGCTTCTTTGAAAGTAATTTTCTCCATCAATTTTTATAGTGGGTACGGCGAATGTGCTGTACCCATTTTTTTCTTAGGAATTTTTATCACTAATTTTATAAGTGAGTATTGACTCATACGTTATTTGTGTTATAATATAGGTATCAAAGAATTTACTGAAAGGTGTTATCACCTTTCCTATTATTTTTTACATTACATATGAATGAATACTCATATGAAGAGTGAAACAACCTGAAAAGAAAGGTGGCAGATATAATGAAGAAAGATTTAGAAGATATCCGTAACGGTGCCGGCGATGTAAGAGCTTTTCGTCACATCGACGGCCATATCAATAGTGTAGAGGATTACAGCAAGCATCCGGAAGGCTGCACCTGCGGTCACTGCGGCAAGGACCATGATCACAAAACTATGGGACATGTGCCTAAGCATACTCATGGTGATGCATGCGGTTGCGGACACGATTATGACCATGAACATGAAGAGCATTCGCATGAGCATGGCGATGATTGCTGCTGTGGTAATGAACATGAGCATAATCACGAGCACGAACATGCTCACGCGCATGGCGACGAGTGCGGTTGCGGACACGACCATGAGCACGAGCACGAACATGCTCACGCGCACGGCGACGAGTGCGGTTGCGGACACGACCATGAGCACGAACATGAACACGCTCACGCACACGGCGATGAGTGCGGTTGCGGACACGACCATGGTCATGAGCACGAACACGCTCACGCTCACGCACACGGTGACGCATGCGGCTGCGGACACGACCACGAGCACGAACATGCTCACGCACATGGTGACGAATGCGGTTGCGGACACGACCATGAGCACGAGCATGAACACGCTCATGCACACGGCGACGCATGCGGTTGCGGACACGACCATGGCCACGAACATGCTCATGTACACGGACATCACGTTCCCGGTCATCCTGCTGACTGTAATTGCGAAATCTGCCATCCGCATGAGGAATACTGCGACGTATGCGGCGAGAGCCTGGCTAATTGCACCTGCCGTATGCCGGATGCCGATAAAATTAAGCGTGTATATATTCTGCAAAACCTTGGCTGTGCCAACTGCGCTGCCAAAATGGAATATAAAATCAAAGAGCTGCCGGGCGTAACCTATGCTAACGTAAGCTTTGCTACCAAGCAGCTGCGCCTCAGCGCTGCAGACCATGAGGCTTTGCTGCCGGAAATTCAGAAAATCTGCACATCTATTGAATCCGACGTAGTGGTAGTACCGCGTGACCGCCGTCCGCAATTAGGCGGCAAGAGCAGAGTATACTTGGTGCAAAATCTGGACTGCGCTAACTGCGGTGCCAAGATTGAACGCGCGCTGAACGCTATGTCTGAGATTGATGAAGCTACCCTGACCTTTACTACGAAAAAGCTGCGCGTAAGTGCTAAGGATTACAACGGTCTGTTGGAGAAAATGCAGGCTGTAACCGATAAGGTAGAAGAGGGTGTTGTACTGCTGGAGGCTGAAAGCAAGCCTTCCTTGGCTCCCGAGCTGGAGGAACGTAAAAAATCCGGCGGTATCTTCTCCGAGCTGAGCGAAAAGCAGACGATTATTGAAATCGTGCTGGGCGGTGCTGTGTTCATCATCACCGAATGGCTGGGACTGGTGCCGGAAGCGTACCATATGTACTTCCTGATTTTTGCTTATATTTTGCTTGGCGGACGCATTGTGCTGACTGCCTTGAAGAATATTGCTAAGGGTAATGTTTTTGACGAAAACTTCCTCATGACCGTTGCAACATTAGGTGCGTTTGCAATTCAGGCTTGGGAAGAGGCTGTTGGCGTTATGTTCTTCTATCGTGTGGGCGAATATTTTGAGCAACGTGCGGTAGAAAAGAGCCGTGGCCAGATTATGGATGCTGTTGACCTGCGTCCAGAGGTTGTCAACCTGCTCGTAGGCGAAGATGTGAAGGTTATTCCTGCTGCTGATGCACACGTAGGCGACATTCTGCTGGTACGCGTAGGCGATCGTATTCCTCTGGACGGTGTTGTTATCGACGGCGAAAGTCTGGTAGATACCTCCCCGGTAACCGGCGAGCCTGTGCCTGTGAAGCGCAAATATGGCGATGAGGTTGTTTCCGGCTGCGTGAATACCTCCGGTATGCTGAAAATCCGTGTAGAAAAGGTTCTGGAAGAGTCCATGGTAACCCGCATTCTGGACAGCGTGGAGAACGCTGCTGCCAGCAAGCCGACCATCGACCGCTTCATTACCCGTTTCGCACGTATCTATACTCCGTTTGTTGTTGCTGCCGCAGTACTTACTGCCGTGATTCCGTCCCTGATTACCGGCGACTGGAATAAATGGATTTATACTGCGCTGACCTTCCTCGTTATCAGCTGCCCCTGCGCACTGGTGCTGAGCGTGCCGCTGGCCTTCTTCTCCGGCATCGGCGCCGGCTCCAAGTACGGCATTCTCTTTAAGGGCGGCGTTGCTATGGAGGCTTTGAAAAACATTGCTGCCGTAGTTATGGATAAAACCGGTACCGTTACCAAGGGCAACTTCGTACTGCAGAAGGTTAATGCTGCCGAAGGCATGAATGCCGACGAGCTGCTGCGCCTGTGTGCAAGTGCTGAGCTTGTTTCTACCCACCCGATTGCTGTAAGCATCGTAGAAGCTGCTAAGGCTGAAAAGCTGGAGCTTGTGCGCCCCGATAAATTTGAAGAAATTGCCGGCGAGGGCCTGGTTGCGTACTTTGGTGCACGCAAGGTTCTGTGCGGCAATACCAAGCTGCTGCAACGCTTTAACGTTGAATACGGCGGCTATACTCCTACCGAAAGCGGCAGTGAGGTGCTTGTTGCCGACAATGGCTTATATATGGGCCAGCTGCTGATTAACGATACCCTGAAGGAAGATGCCAAGGAAGCAATTGCTTCCCTGAAGGCACAAGGCCTGGTAACTGCTATGCTCACCGGCGATGCGCAGAAGGAAGCGCAGGCTGTGGCTAAGGAAGCAGGCATTGATGAGGTACGCGCTCAGCTGCTGCCGCAGGATAAGCTCAGCGAGCTGAATATGCTGCGCAACAAGTACGGCCCTGTTATGTTCGTTGGTGACGGTATCAACGATGCGCCTGTACTGGCCGGTGCGGATGCCGGCGCTGCTATGGGCAGCGGCGCAGATGCTGCGATTGAAGCTGCCGACGTTGTCTTCATGAATTCCGAAGTGAAGGCTATTCCGCAGGCTATTGCTATTGCGCGTGCAACCGGTGCGATTGCCTGGCAGAACGTAATTTTCGCTCTGACTGTTAAGGTTATCATTATGATTGCAGGCCTTATGGGCTACGCTTCCATGTGGGCAGCAGTCTTTGCCGATACCGGCGTATCGCTGCTGTGTGTACTGAATTCTATCCGTATTCTGTACAAAAAGATATAATAAAAAGCTATAGCTAATATGCTGATTTAGTTTACATCGGCTGACTATAAAGTCAGCCGATATTTTTTTGTAAACATGACAGCAGAAGCTAACTAATTTTGTAAATTAGCATAGGATTTTACAAAAAATGCTTGACAAAAATTTATAGCTGACGTAAACTTTCAATAGTAGTTAGGAATGCCTAACTACTAAAAAAATCGTGTCAAGTTAGTATCTGCTAACAAATTCTTTGGAGGGAATTATGATGCCTTTATTAATGGCCCGTCGCGGCGAGACTAACAAGATCAGCGCTGTTCACGGCAAGGATGAAATCAAACGCTTTCTGGCTAACCTGGGCTTTGTAGAAGGCTCAGCTGTAACTGTTATTTCTGAAATTGACGGTAATCTTATCGTCAATGTGAAGGATGCCCGCATTGCCCTGAGCAAGCAGATGGCAGCCAAAATATTTATCTGATGCAAGTGGAGGATGTTATGAAAACATTAAAAGAAGTTCCTGTTGGTGAAACAGTTACCGTTGCTAAGCTCGTTGGCGAGGGTGCGGTAAAAAGACGTATTATGGATATGGGCGTGACTAAAGGTGTGAGCGTATTCGTACGTAAGGTTGCACCGCTGGGTGATCCGGTAGAGGTAACTGTGCGTGGTTATGAGCTGACACTGCGTAACGGCGAGGCTGAACACATCGTTGTAGAATAATTTGGAGGGAAAAGATGAAACAGATCAAGATTGCCCTGATTGGTAACCCTAACTGCGGCAAAACAACAATGTTTAATGATTTGACCGGTTCCAACCAATATGTTGGTAACTGGCCCGGCGTAACTGTAGAGAAAAAAGAAGGCGGCCTTAAAGGTCATGATGATGTAATTATTACCGACCTGCCCGGTATTTATTCCTTGTCTCCGTACACTTTGGAGGAGGTTGTTTCCCGTAACTATCTGCTGCAAAATGATGTTGACGGCGTACTGAATCTGGTTGACGGCTCTAACATTGAACGTAACCTGTACCTGACTACGCAGGTTATGGAGATGGGTTATCCCGTAACTATTGCTTTGAACATGATTGATATCGTGCGCAAGAACGGCGATAAGATTGATACCGCTAAGCTGGCTGCCGAGCTTGGCTGCGAGATTGTGGAAACCTCCGCACTGCAGGGTGAAGGTACCGGTGAGGCTGCCGAAAAAGCAATTAAAGCTGTCGGCGGTGCTGCACCGAAATATATGCGCTTCTGCAGCGAGGTTGAGGATGCTCTGACTGCGATTGCCCGCGAAGCAGGCAACAAGGTTCACGGCATGAGCGAGCGCTGGCTGCTGGTAAAGCTGTTTGAGCGTGATAAGAAAATTGCTGATGCTTTGGGCCTGAGCGAAGGCGAGCAGGCTAAGATTGAAGAAATCGTGGCAGCCTGCGAAGAAGCACTGGATGATGATGCTGAAAGCATTATTACCAACGAGCGTTATAACTACATTGGCGAGCTGATGAGCAATGCAGTTGTCAAAGGCCATACCGGTCTGACTATTTCCGATAAAATCGACAGCATTGTAACGAACCGTTTCCTGGCTCTGCCGATTTTCGCAATTATCATGTTCCTGGTTTACTACATTGCTGTAGAAACTATCGGTACGGTTGTAACCGATTTCACCAATGATACACTGTTCGGCGAATGGATTCAGCCTTGGGTGCAGGAGCACATGGAGGCTGCCGAATGTGAGGATTGGCTGGTATCTCTTGTTGTTGATGGTATTATCGGCGGTATTGGCGCACCGATTGGCTTTGCTCCGCAGATGGCGATTGTCTTCCTGCTGCTGAGCTTTTTGGAGGACTGCGGTTATATGGCACGTGTAGCCTTTATTATGGATCGTTTCTTCCGTCAGTTCGGCATGAGCGGCAAGAGCTTCATTCCTCTGCTGATTTCTGCAGGCTGCGGTGTACCGGGTATTATGGCTTCCCGTACTATTGAAAACGAAACCGACCGCCGTCTGACTATCATGACGACTACCTTTATCCCCTGTGGTGCTAAACTGCCTGTTATTGCTTTGCTTTCCGGCGCAATTATGGGTGGTGACTGGTACATGGCTCCGATTATGTACTTCGTTGGCTTCTTCGCTGTTATTACTGCCTGCATCATTCTGAAAAAGACTGAGCTGTTTGCCGGCGATCCTGCTCCGTTTGTTATGGAGCTGCCGCCGTACCATCTGCCTGCTGCTAAGAACGTATTGCTGCATACCTGGGAGCGTGTTGCAGGCTTCCTGAAAAAAGCCGGTACTATTATCTTCCTGTGCTGCGTTGTTATGTGGTTCCTTGCAAGCTTTGGTATTGATGAAGGCTCTGTTGCTATGGTTGATACTGAAAAGAGCTTTGTTGCTTACATTGGTAATGGTCTTGCTCCTATCTTCGCTCCTCTGGGCTTTGATAGCTGGCAGGCTGTGGCTGCTGCCTTCTCCGGCTTTGTGGCTAAGGAGTCTATCGTCAGCACGATGGCTATTCTTTCCGGTCTGGCTGATGCAGCTGAGGATGAGCCTGATTTGTGGACTGCTGTTATGGCGTTCTTCCCGAGTGCGGTTGCAGCGTTCTCCTTCCTGGTGTTCAACCTGCTGGATTCTCCCTGCCTGGCAGCGATTTCCACTATGAGCCAGGAGATGAACAGCAAGAAGTGGACCTGGGGAACTATCCTCTTCCAAAACCTGTATGCTTATAGCATGTGCCTAATGGTTTACCAGTTCGGCAGAGTATTTGTCGGCGGTGAAGCGTTCAGCTTCGGTACTGCTGTAGCTGTTGTTTTCCTGATTGCGTTCCTGTATCTGCTCTTCCGTCCGGCTAAGAAATATAATAAAGAGACTGTTATGAGCGTTGATGCAAAATAAAAGAGGTGTTTCGTATGGCAACCTGGATTATTGGTCTGATTATTGTTGGTTGTGTGTATTTGGCATCCAAGCAGGTCATCAAGGCACATAAAACCGGTGGCTGCATTGGTTGTGATGCCGGTGGCGGTAAGGGTTGCTGCCCGCATTGCAAGCATACGACAACTGTAAATCTGCGGAAGAAATAATTTTAGTATGATGAGTATTGAAGGGCCGCGCGTTCGCGCGGCTCTTTTTGTGCTTGTGTGAGCTTTAGCTCAACCTTCTTGCCTGCCCCTCGGGGAAGGTGCCGAGCGAAACGAGGCGGAAGGGGAAATTCCCTACACTATATAGTATTAAAATATTAATAAAACACTATATGTTGACAATTGCAGAAATTTGTGTATAATATAGTCATAACCTAATGCAGTCTGCTTCCTGACGGATGAGTGGAATTGACCACGTGGAGGCAGATGAATGTATGCGCCGACCGTCTGGGCAAAATCGCCCAGACGTTTTTTCTTTATAAGGAGCAAAAGGAAAACCCGGGTGACTAGGTAATACTTATAAAGAGAGGTATTCATGATGCAACAGACAAAAAACAGATGGCTGATCGTGCTGGCAGCCATCGGCATTCACATCAGCATTGGCAGCGTATACGCATGGAGCGTACTGACGAAGCCTATTATGCAGGCTATGGGGTTTTCGCTGAAGGAGGTTACCTGGACTTTTTCACTGGCGATTTTGTTCCTGGGTACTTCCGCAGGCTTTTTGGGAACGTATGTAGAAAAATACGGCCCACGCCGCAGCGGTCTGATATCCATGTGCTTTTTCGTAAGCGGCTTGCTGGGTACAGCCTATGCACTGACGCAGCACAGCCTGCTGCTGTTATATCTTTTTTACGGCGTTATCGGTGGTATCGGTCTGGGAACAGGCTATATTACCCCGGTGTCTACACTGGTGAAGTGGTTCCCCAATAATCGCGGTCTTGCAACCGGCCTGGCGATTATGGGCTTTGGCTTTGCCAGCCTCGTTGCAGGTCCGTTGATGCAGATTTTGATTGCTAAATACGGCCTGGTAGAAAACTTTGTGATTCTGGCCTGCATTTACGCAGTAGTTATGACTGCTTCCGCACTTTATCTGGAGCCGCCAAAGCAGGAAACTGCAGCAGGCAAGGGACAGTTTAAGGCAAAGATGCCTGAGCATGTACAGTACACCGTGAAGGAGGCTATGCACACCTGGCAGTTTTATGCTTTATGGTGGATTTTCTTTACGAACATCACCTGCGGTATCGGTCTTTTGGCTGTAGCTTCTCCTATGGCACAGGAGGTTATCGGTATGTCTCCGATTGCGGCGGCGTCTATGGTTGGTATCATCGGCCTGCTGAACGGCGGCGGCCGTATTGTGTGGTCCACTGTTTCCGACTATATTGGCCGTGCGAATACGTATCTGGCATTTTTCGTGATTGAGATTGTGGCCTTCTACCTTTTGGGTGGCGTAAATGAAAGCTTTATGTTCCAACTTCTGGTGTTCATTATCATCACCTGCTACGGCGGCGGCTTCTCCTGCATGCCGGCATACCTGAGCGATTTGTTCGGCACGAAGCAGCTGAGTGCAATCCACGGACGTATTTTAACAGCGTGGGGCCTGGCAGGTATTGCGGGACCGCTGCTTTTATCCGTAATTTACGAGCGCACACACAGCTACAGCTTTACCCTGTACTTCTTCAGCGCTTGCTTTGTAGTAAGCCTGCTGCTGGCAGCAGTGCTTAAGCTGAAGGGCAAAACTGCCTGAGCTTATGCCTGAAGAAGCAAATTACATTGCCAAATTACTTTTTTAGTTAAAAAAACGAAAAATTTTAAGCGTCCTACCCTAAAACGGCTTTTGGGGTGGGGCGCTTTTTCGCGAGCAGGCATATAATAAGCATAGAGAAAAGCAAAAAGCTTAAGCAGATGTAAAAAAGGGGGCGTAGATTATGAAAAAGCATTTTAAGTATTTGGCAACGGCAGGCTTGATTGCAGCGCTGCTTTTGGCGGCAGGCTGCGGGGATGATGCCAAGGACAAGAAGCCTGCGCCTGAGCCGGAGAAGAAGGTGGAGAATGTTGTAGTAAAACCTCAGGACGGAAAATATTACAGATATCCCAGTTACATTAAGGATGTGACGGAAACACCGAAGATGACACCGGAAATAGTTAAGTACATTGATGATTTTGCCTCGACGCTTGAATTCCACCCGTCTTACAATGGTAAATTCATCAATGATTCCAAGATAAAGAATCCTAATGAAAAATATCATGCTATTTATCTGTATGCCCTTGGACCCAAGCATAACAAGAATATAAAGTTTAAAAATTCCAAAGGTAAGGAAGTTTATCAGCATCAGGTTTACACCATCAATATGCAGTCAGAGGCTGCTACCGATAAATTAACGTCTGTACTATGCTCTATTTTCGAGCAGAATCCGGATATTCCTGACGGCAAAACTACATATGTTGTGAGAAAATCCTTTGATTGAGTTGCACTTTGAAATGATGTTATGGTCTTTGCTAAGAATGAAATGCTTATCTTCACAAGATGCCGATGAAAAGCAGTATATGTGGCAGTGTTGTAAGTGAACTACCGTGAGCCGCTGCGCGTGAGCGTGGCGGCTTTTTGAAGTGGTAAATAAATGCTCAGAGTATGAGGTCTATGGTATAATGATATATAGATAGGATACTTGAATGGAGGTAATTGTTATGACGAACTATTACAGCACTATAAATGAAGTTGTTCTTACTTTTTCCAATATTTCACGTAACAAAGATGGGTTTGCAAGTATTGTAGCTCGTTTTGAACGTCCTAATGCTACTGGTTTTGATTTTTCGGAGTGGCAGCTTCCGTGCATTGCGAATACCAAAGCCTTTGGTTTTTCTGAGGATGATATTATGATGCAGGAGCGTTATTTGCGTAACAATATGCCTTTGATTTGGGAGATGGCGACGGAAAAGGAGAAGGAGATGCCAAAAAGTGCCTAAAGCGTTACTTGATTTTATGGGATATGTCTTTTTCTTTTTCTGCGCGAAGATGGTGAACCGCCTCATGTTCATGTATGCAAAGGTGCTCCGTCAAAGGTGTCTGCAAAATTTTGGATAAAAGATGATGAGATTATTATGGAGCATAATTATGCGCAGATTCCTGCTAAGGATTTGAAAAAGATTCAGATGTATATTAGTTTGAATAAGAAGGATATTATTTATGAGTGGTTCAGACATTTTGGACAGTAAGGCAGATATTTATGCCTTAGCAGATGCTGCTGAGGTTATCGTTCAAGGATATGCATTTTTTGATAGAGGTGACAGTGTTACTATAATCAATTTGCATAAGCCAAATGAGATTGCCCGTTTTTATAACAACGAGCTAATTGAAACTAATATGGATGATATAGAAGCATATAAGGTCAACAAGCTTTATCAGGCTAATGTAAAGTATATGGCGAAGGATTAATGTAAAGAAGTCGATAAATCTTTTCCCCCTCTTGACAATCCCACCTCTTCCTTGCTAAGATATAGAGTATAACAAAATATCTACAGGCAAGGAACGAGAGGCTTATCTCCGTAAAGCTACTAAAGAGAAGCAGCGGTTGGTGCAAGCTGTGTGGCGGTGAGGTGAGTGTAGCTCGGGAGCTGTTTTGCTGAACATTATAGTAGGCAAAAACGTGCGCACACGTTACGTGCATTGAGTGCCTTGTGCAAAAAGCATAAGGAAGATAGGTGGTACCACGATTATTCGCCCTGTCCGTAAAGGACAGGGCTTGTTTATTTTAAGGAGGAATTTTTTTATGTGTGAAGAGCATAATATCCCTAAGGTTTATGATCCTGCTTCCGTAGAGAAGAAATGGTATAAATTCTGGGAAGAGCATCGTTATTTTCATGCCGAAGTAGAAGAGGGCAAGGACGCCTTCAGTATTGTTATCCCCCCACCGAACATCACCGGTCAGTTGCATATGGGCCATGCACTGGATAATACCCTGCAGGATATCCTGATCCGCTGGCACCGCATGATGGGCCACAACACTCTGTGGATGCCCGGCTATGACCATGCAGGCCTGGCAACCCAGATTAAGGTTGAAGAGGTTATCAAAAAAGAGGAAGGCAAGACTCGTTATGACCTGGGCCGCGAAGAGTTCCTGAAACGCGTTTGGGAATGGAAGGAGCAATACGGCGACCGCATTATCAACCAGCTGAAGCATCTGGGCGTTTCCTGCGACTGGGAGCGTAAGCGCTTTACTATGGATGAAGGCTGCTCCAAGGCTGTTCGCGAGGTTTTCTGCACTCTGTTTGAAAAGGGCCTTATTTACAAAGGCACCCGTATCACCAACTGGTGTGTAAACTGCAACACCGCACTGAGCGATATCGAGGTTGAGCATAAGGATGACCCGGGCCATCTCTGGTACATCAACTACCCCGTAGTTGAAGAAGAAGGCCGCAGCCTGATGATTGCAACTACCCGTCCAGAAACTCTGCCCGGCGATACTGCAGTAGCAGTTAATCCGGAGGACCCGCGTTATGGCGACTTGGTTGGCAAAAACCTGCGTCTGCCGACTACCGACAGAATTATTCCTATTATCGCCGACAGCTATGTTGATACCAAATTCGGTACCGGTGCTGTAAAAATTACTCCGTCCCATGATCCTAACGACTATGAGATGGGTATCCGCCACAACCTGCCGAGCATCGTTGTTATCGGCATGGATGGCATTATGACTAAGGAAGCCGGCAAGTACGAGGGCATGACTCGTGAGGAATGCCGTAAGGCTATCGTTGCTGACCTGAAGGCTGACGGCTATCTGGTTAAGGTTGAAGAGCATTCCCATGCTGTAGGTCACTGCCAACGCTGCGGTCATGCTGTTGAATCTCAGGTTTCCACCCAATGGTTCGTTAAGATGGAGCCTTTGGTTAAGGCTGCTGTTGACTGCGTTGAAGACGGACGTACACAATTTGTACCGGAACGCTTCACCAAAACCTATACCGGCTGGATGGATAACATCCGCGACTGGTGTATTTCCCGTCAGATTTGGTGGGGTCACCGCATTCCTGTATGGTACTGCGATGACTGCGGCGAAATGAGCGCCAGCCGCACCGATTTGACTGTCTGCCCGAAATGCGGCAGCGCACATATCCATCAGGATGAGGACGCACTGGACACCTGGTTCAGCTCCGCTCTGTGGCCGTTCTCTACCATGGGCTGGCCGGATAAGACTCCGCTCTTAAAGCAATTCTATCCGACAAGCGTACTCGTAACCGGTTACGATATCATCTTCTTCTGGGTTGCACGTATGCTGATTATGGGTATGGAATTCATGCATGAGATTCCGTTCGACAAGGTATTCATTCATGGTTTGGTTCGCGACAGCCAGGGCCGCAAGATGTCCAAATCCCTGGGCAACGGCATCGACCCGCTGGAGGTTATTGACCAATACGGCGCCGATACCCTGCGTTTCATGCTGATTACCGGCAACACCCCGGGTAACGATATGCGTTTCTACTGGGAGCGCGTAGAGGCAACCCGTAACTTTGCCAACAAGATCTGGAATGCTTCCCGTTTCGCTCTGATGAACATGGAAGGCTACGATGCCAACGCTAAGCTGGCTCCGTATACTCTGGCAGATAAATGGATTCTGTCCCGTCTGCAGCATACCGCTAAGAGCGTTACCGAAATGCTGGAGAAGTTCGAGCTGGGTGAAGCAGGCCGCATGATTTATGACTTCATCTGGGGCGAGGTTTGCGATTGGTACATCGAGCTTGCTAAACCGCGTCTGTATAATAAAGAAAATGCTGAAGAACGTGCAACTGCACAGCATGTTCTGGCAACCGTACTGACCAGCGCTATGCAGCTACTGCATCCGTACATGCCGTTCATTACCGAGGAAATTTACCAATGCCTGCCGCATGAAGCAGAAAGCATTATGATTTCCAAGTGGCCTGAGGCTGATGAAGCTCTGATGGAAGATGAGGCTGAACGCCTGATGGGCGCAATTATGGAAAGCATCAAGGCTATCCGTAACATGCGTGCAGAAGTAAACGTACCGCCCGGAAAGAAGGTTCCGGCAACCATGCTGGCTGCTGCCGACCTGAAGGACGGCATTGAGGCTAACGCTGACTACATCCATCTTATGGGCGCTATCAGCGAGCTTACTGTGCTGGCTGACAATGCTGCTAAACCGGAAAATGCTATGGCTGCAGTTGTAGCAGGCATTGAGGTTTATCTGCCGCTGGCAGGCCTGATTGATGTTGAGAAGGAGAATGCCCGCCTGAACAAAGAGCTGGCTGCTATCGACAAGGAGCTGAGCCGTGTTGAAGGCAAGCTGGGCAATGCCGGCTTCCTGGCTAAAGCACCCGAGGCTGTTATCGAAAAGGAAAAGGCTAAGGCTGAAGAGCTGAACGGTAAAAAGGCTGCGATTAACGAGCGCCTGGAATACCTGAAAACTCTCTGATAAAACCGTACAAACCGTGCAAAACCGTACAACCCCTTGCCACACAAGGCTTTGGGCTGTACGGTTTTTTTGCATGTGTACGGTATTGAGTTTAAATAAAAAAAGCTTACGACGGACAGAGCGTTGTAAGCTTTTTTAATGGTCCTGCATGAGGCTTGCTATATGCTGAGCGATAGCAGCTATCTTACGGTTGGGATTATTCTTTTGCCAAAAAATGTTATAGTAAATTTCTACTGGCTCATTATCTGCTAATAATGGCAAGGTTCTGGTGAAATTACTGAAATAGTATGGGGTGTCATTATTACTCGTTACCGGCAGAAAGGATTTTACCTTGTTGTCAATTACTTTGGTAAGCGCTGTAGGAATATCTCTTGCAGTGAAAAAGCTTCCTTGGAAACCTAAGAGTTTGGCATAATATTCCTGCTCCTGCATAACATAATCTCTGTTGGCGATAATGACACATGTCTGCTCTGATAAATCACTGATATGAAGAGCTTTGATTTCAGGTGGGAAAGAATGCTTCGGTACGCAAATGCATAAATCTGCGATTTCTAAAAGCTCTCCCGCAAGAAAGTTATCATCAGCTTCACGATCTTCAGTGATAAGCATATCTATTTCGTTGTTCGCAAGCATTGTCAGGAGCTGTTCGTGGTCGCCGTACAATAACTCCAGATGATATGTTTCACTGTTCTTATTGAGCATATTGATAACGTTGAGCAGGCGACAGATATTATAACCGGTTTTACAGCCGATAATATAGCTTGGCACCTGATTCGTTTCCGCAAAGTGCTGCATGTTTTGCATTAAATTTTGCACGTCTCCGACTATACGTTTACAAGGCTCGTAAAATTTTTCGCCTGCCGGTGTAAGACTGAAATTACAATTATTGCGGTTAATAAGCTTTACACCAAGTTCTTTTTCAAGCTGTTTTATCTGTAGAGAGAAGGAAGGCTGTGAGATAAAGCATTGCTTTGCTGCTTCATTGAAGCTTTTGCAATATACTGCTGCCAGAAAATATTTCATTTGACGCAAAAGCATAGCCGGCCTCCTGTAGTGTATATTAAAATCATCAATATGCGTATAGAATATCTGTATTTACTAAATACGTAGCATCAAGATATAATGTAACAGTACTTGGTACTAATATGTCAAAAAAGTCACTTAATAAATTAATTATATCACACGCATAGTGTGTTTGCAATGAATGCCAAGAGAAGTGAGTTTTTGTTGTGTATGAGAGCTGTTAAGCTGATATATTGCGTAAGGGAAACATGGACACCTTATGTAAAATATAAATTTTTATGTGGGAGTGATTATATTTTATGAAGAAAAGACAGGTTGCTTTGGCTGCGGCCATCTGCACGGCATTGACAAGTGTAGGCTTTGTCGGTAATGCCTTTGCTGCAGAAAAAAACGATGATGATTTAATGTCATTCAATCTTGCCGAGATTGTTGTACACGGTCAACGTTACATTGCCGGTGAATTTGTTCGTGCAACATCTAATGTAGGTATTTTAGGTGAGCAGGATGCAATGAAGAGCCCTATCAGCACAACTACCATTTCTGAAAAGGCTGTTGGTTCTTTCTTGTCCTCTACCGAAGGCTTGAGCAAGACTCTGAGCCTTGTTCCTTCTGTTGTAAAAACCTATGATGCAGCGGTAGACTGCGTTTCTATCAGAGGCTTTGCTGATGATGGTCGTGGCTTTGTTATCAATGGCATTCCCGGTATGCAGGCTATGACTCGTCAATCCAGTAATTACATTGAATCTATTGATGTTATCGAAGGACCTGCAACCGGTATTAACGGTTCCGGTATGGCTAACCGTTCCGGCGGTACTATCAGCATTAACAGTAAAAAGGCTTTAATGGATGAGGATACACGTAAGGTTGGCATTAAATATCATTCTAAAGGTGCGCATGAGGAATATATCGATTTTGGCACTCGCTTAGGCGAAGATAAAAGCTATGGCGTGCGTATTAATGCCAGCAATACTAATGGCGAGCGTTCTATTGAGAATTGGAACCTGAAGCAGAAAAATATTTATATCAACCTGGATCAGGAAACAACAAACAGCAAGACTAATTTTATGTTTGGCTATACCGATACTGACAGCTCCGGCAGACCTTATGGTTTAACTGTTAGCAGTAAGTTTGAAGGAAACGCTTTACCGAGTGCTCCTGATGGAAAACTCAATGTAAATCCGACCTGGCGTCGTGATAAAAACACCAACCTCGTTATGACCTTAAACCATGAGCAGAAGATTAATGACCATTTGAAGGCTTTCTTGAATGCAGGTCATTTTAAGCAGGATTGGTTTTATTATGTTGGCTTCGACAAAACATTATTAAATGAAGCTGGTGATTTTTCAGCGGTATCTGATAACTACTCTCTGCTGGAGAAACGTGATTATGCACAAATCGGTTTGAAGGGTGATTTTAGAACCGGTGATCTGAAGCACGAATGGGTAGCAGGTGTTGACAGAATGTGGCACTATTATGGTGGTGCTAAAAACTATGAAGAAGAGTCCGGTTGGACTGGTAATATTTATCATCCAAATCCCGGCAGCTATGCTCCGCCGACCTTTGCTCAATCCGATGCTTACTACGGAACTCATGCACGCATCAGCGGCTGGTCTGTGATGGATTCTATTACCACTGGTAATGAGAAAATGAATATCCTGGTTGGACTGAACGGTAAGTCTATCGCTAAGGATTCCTATAGATCTGATGGTTCTCACAATAAACAAACCGGCGATTATTATGACGTATCTCCGAGCTTTGGCATTAACTACACTTTTAATCCGCGTTTATCTGTTTATGCAAACCATACGGAAGAGTTTGTTGAAGGCGGTATTGTCGGCTCCAAATATCAGAATCAAGGTACTACTTTAGACCCATATAAAACTAAGCAAAACGAAATTGGTGTGAAGTTTAAAACCGGTGATTTCTTCCATAAGGTAAGCTATTTTGATATCAAGAAGGCTAATGCTGTAGATGTTACCAAACCCGGCTTCACCAAACCTTTCCTGCTTGCTGACGGCGAAGCTAGACACAAGGGCTTTGAATACACTGCAACCGGTACTCTGGCAGAAAAATGGAACCTGATTGGCGGCTTTATGCACTTGAATGCTAAACAAAAAACTACCAGTGCAGCTACCAATGGCAAGCGTCCGAACGGCGTACCTGAATGGAGCGCAAATTTGGGCGTAGAATATAAGGCTAACGATGATTTCTCCGTATTAATGCGTGGTAACTATGTTGGTTCTTCCTTTGTTCGTAACGAACAATACGGTGTTCCCAGCTACTTCACCCTGGATGCAGGCGTAAATTATAAAACTTCTCTTAACAGCACACCGGTAACCTTAAGAGCAATGTGCTACAATGTTACTGATAAAAAGTATTGGGCACCTAGCGGCAATACGCTGCATTTCGGTGGTCCTAGAACATTTATGCTCTCCGCTGAATTTGATATCTAATTAAATTCAGTTCATATACTCAAAGATCTCAAACATCTCATACATCATCAAAAAAAATTACCTGGTACGCTCATTAATTTTTTAATGGGCGTACTTTGGTATCTTTTTATAACATTCTACAATATTAAGGAATTTTAAGATGCTTAACTTTTTTAAAGAAACAGAAGGCATATACGTAAGTGTTTTTTTGCTGCTGGTATTAATAGCGGTTATGTTTTTGGCACTTGCTGTCGGTACGGTGAAAATACCCATGGAGCAGATTTATGTGGCGGTCATCAGCCAACTGCAGAGCGGCACTTCACTTGATGGTGCGCTCAAAGGCTCTGTGCATGATATTGTCTGGCAGCTGCGCCTGCCGAGAATCGTTTTGGCTGCAGCAGTCGGCGCAGGATTGGCAAGCAGCGGTGTCATTATGCAGGCCATTGTTAAAAACCCCTTAGCGGATCCTTATATTTTAGGTATTTCCTCCGGTGCTTCCTTGGGCGCGACGGCGGCCATCCTTTTGGGGATAGGAGCATTCATGGGTGAAAACTTTATTGGCTTGGCAGCTTTTACCGGTGCCTTCGCTATTTCACTGCTGGTATTATTTATTTCTAATTTGGGCGGACGCAGTAATTCGGTAAAGCTTTTGCTGGCAGGTATGGCGCTCAGTGCTGTGTGCAGTGCTTTTTCCAGCTTCATTGTTTACTTTGCCAACAACAAGGAGGGCATGCAGACCATCGCCTATTGGATGATGGGCAGCTTTTCCGGAGCTAAGTGGGATAATTTGATAGTTATTGTACCGATAGTAGTAGTTGCTGTACTGTTTTTCTGGAGCCAGAGCCGTATTTTGAACCTGATGCTGTTGGGTGATGAATCGGCGCTGACCTTGGGTACAGATTTGCATGTCTACAGGCAGTTTTATCTTTTAATCAGCTCTATTATTGTCGGTTTCGTTGTCTATGCTGCCGGCACTGTCGGTTTTGTGGGTTTGATAGTTCCGCACGTTATCAGAATGCTGGTTGGTACAGATCATAAAAAGCTTATCCCAGTGACTGCTTTAGCCGGTGCAATTTTTTTAGTTGTAGCTGATACGCTCTGCCGTATCCTGATTCCAGGAGCAGAGCTGCCGATTGGTATTCTTGTAGCGATGATTGGTGCTCCCTGCTTTGTTTATCTGATGGTAAAACGCACCTATGGCTTTGGAGGTAACTGATTGTGGAAATATTAGCTGAAGCAGTCAAAATGTTTGTAGGAAACAAGGAGATTCTGAAGGGAATTGATTTTTCTTTACATAATAAAGAATTTCTTGGTATTATAGGGCCGAACGGCAGTGGCAAAAGTACTTTCCTGAAGTGCGTTTATCGTGTGCAGAAGCCTACCAGCGGTGATATTTATTTTGATGGCAAGCATTTGGACGAGCTTTCTTATCGCGAATCTGCTTTAAAGCTGGCAGTTGTTGCCCAACATAATTTTTATAGCTTTGATTTTTCTGTTCTGGATGTAGTGCTTATGGGGCGTTCGCCGCACAAAAAAATGCTGGAGCGTGATAATCTGGAGGATTTTAAAATTGCCAGAAGCGCTTTGGCGAGAGTGGGTATGGAAAGCTTTGAAAAGCGCATGTTCTCTACGCTGAGTGGCGGTGAGCAGCAGCGTGTTATTCTGGCAAGAGCCTTGGCGCAGCAGACGGAGTGTTTGGTTTTAGATGAGCCGACGAATCATCTGGATATTAAATACCAGCTGGAAATAATGGATATCGTAAAAAGCTTAAATGATACCGTAGTAGCAGCAATCCATGATTTGAATATCGCTGCTATGTACTGCGACAGGCTGATAGCTATCAGGAACGGTCTGGTAGTAGGCGTGGGGACACCGCAGGAATTATTGACAGAAGAATTTATTTATGATATGTATAGTGTGCACAGTAAAGTTACTTACGATGCAGAGTCAGGACGCATGAATATTATTTATTTGCCTAAGCATTGGAGGGAATAAATTGAAGAAAATTGTTATACTACGCTGCCTGCGATCAGAAGAAAATTGTACCGGAGCGGCATGCTTTCAGGTATTTAATAGTCGTATCGCGCAGTTTGCGCGTTATGGTGACGAAGAAATCCAACTGGTGGCGTTTATGGCCTGCAATGGCTGTCGTAAAATCACCTTGGGAGATAGCAGCGGGTTAGAGGAAAAGATTGAAAGAATTTTAAGTATCAAGCCTGATGTCATTCATGTTGGTATTTGCTGCAAGACGCGTACAGATGATAACGAATATTGTCAGGAAGCTTTGAGGCTGGTTGATATTTTCCGTAATCATGGTATAGAAATCTTTTGGGGAACACATAGCGGTGCTACCAGGCATCCAAGGAAGTTTACTTATGAATAAACGATTTATCTTGGCTTCCATTGCTATAGTATTGTGTATTTGTGCATTCATATATTTTACGCAGACGCAGGCGTTTAACGCTAACCGTCCAGTTGGGCACGCTCAATCTGCCTATGGCGTAAGAGCTGTAAAAAATGTCAGAGTGCAGAATTATAATGCCTTGGGGGATAATGTTTCTTATTATGACAAGGTACCGCAAAGGGTTATTGCTGTCGGTGAGCAGATTAATGAAACCTTGGTTGCCTTAGGCGTGGAACAGAATGTTATCTGCCCAGTGCGTTATGGTAATCCCTTCTATAAGCCTGAACCACAGTATGCAACGGGATATAACAAAATTAAGTTTCAGGACAATGTTGTTTTGAATATGGAAAATGTTTTAGCTATGCAGCCTGACCTGATTATTTCCGGGCAGGTGCTTTATGCAGATAAAAAGCTCAAAAGCACTGATTTTTGGAATAAGCGAGGAATTCATACATATGTTTCTACCAATGCTAATTCTCCTACCTCGCATACTAAAAAGGAGACATTGGAGCAGGAATGTGATTTTATTTTGGGCTTGGGCACAATTTTTGACAAGGAAAACGAAGCAAAGAAAATTGTTGCCGATATGCAGCAGGATATCGCTGTGGTCAGAGAAAAAACGCAGAATATGCCCAAGCCTAAGGTAATGATTATCGAAATGCTGGGCAAGAACATAGTAGCTTATGATTCGACCAAGCTGGCAGGCGATATTTGCGTTAAATTAGGCGCTGATGTCCCCAGCTTTTCTTCGGGAACGATAGGCTTGGAAACTATTATCGAAGAGAATCCTGACGTGCTTTTTGTTGTGAAGAGTGGCGGTAATCCTGAGGAGGCAGCGGATTTTTTCCGTCAGCATCCGGGACTTCAATCACTTAAGGTTGTCAGTGAAGGCAAGGTATATGGTATATCCTTGAATTATACGTATAACAGTGCTATCAAAACAGGCGAAGGTATTAAAAAATTTGCTCATGGTATGTATCCGGAGCTGTTCTGAAAGATGAAACCGTACAACCCCTTGCTACACAAGGCTTTGGGGCTGTACGGTTTTTTGCATGTGTACGGTATTGAGCTGGCGAATTTTAAAATATCCTCATGAAATTATAGTCAACACTTCAAAATATCCTCATGAAATTGTAATGAACCCATAAAAATAGGCTCATTTTTTTGTTGAAGGAGTATTGCGTACGTTGTATAATAGAAAAAAGAGCACAAAAGGAGAGTGAAGGCATGACTTATCTGGAGCGAAAAATAGATACCTATCTGATGCAGTGGAAGCAGGAAAAAGAGCATAAGCCGCTGATTGTTAAAGGTCCTCGCCAGGTAGGCAAAACTGAATCTGTCAGACGTTTTGCTGAAGCAAATTACGAGCATGTTATTTACATAAATTTTGTTGAAGAACCAAAGTACAAGATGATTACTGCTGATGGCTATAATACAGATGCGATTATAAAAAATATTTCCTTGCTGGATACAAGTAAAATATTCGAGCCGCAGAAAACAATAATCTTCTTTGATGAATTACAGGATTTTCCTGAAATTGCTACAGCGTTAAAATTTTTTAAACTTGATGGCCGTTTTGATGTTATCTGCAGTGGTTCAATGCTTGGCATCAATTACAAAAGGATTGAAAGCAACAGTGTAGGCTATAAAACAGATTACGAAATGTATTCCCTGGATTTTGAGGAATTTTTGTGGGCCAAGGGACATCAAAAATCGGTGCGCGACAGTTTTTTAGAGCATATGCGCACGCTTAAGCCTTTCAGTGAGGTTGAAATGCAGGTGTTCATGCAATTATTTACCGAGTACTGCATTTTAGGCGGCATGCCTGCTGTGGTGCGCGAATACATAGAGAAGGGAACCTTTGCCGGTTCTCTGGAAACACAAAGGCAGCTTTTGGCGGATTATGAAGAGGATATACGTAAGTATGCCGATGGCATGGACCAGACACGTATTCTGAATGTATTCAAGCATATACCTGTACAGCTGGCGAAGGATAATAAAAAGTTTCAGATAACGAAGGTAGCTAGGGGGGCGCGTTTTAAGGATTATCGTGGTTGCATAGAATGGCTGTGTGATGCAGGGATTATTAATGCTTGCTACTGTCTGTCTTTTCCTGAGCTGCCGCTTAAGGGCAATTATGATGAGACGAAATATAAGCTGTATATGGCTGATACCGGTCTGTTGGTGGCCAGGCTTGACGATGAGGCGCAGGAGGATTTGCGTGCCTATAAAAATTTAGGTGTCTATAAGGGCGCATTGTACGAAAATATTGCAGCAGAGGCGTTAAAAAAAGCCGGTTGCGGTTTGTATTATTATAAAAAAGATGATTCTACGCTGAAAGAAGATTTCTTTATGCGTACTGCTGACAATCTTGTGCCGGTTGAGGTTAAAGCGACCAATAACATGGCCCGCTCCTTGAATACCCTGATTAACAGTGATAAGTATCCGGATATAAAATTCGGCATTAAGGTTGTAGGTGGTAATATAGGCTGCAATAATAATGTCTATACGTTTCCTTATTTCTGCACCTTTTTGTTGAAGGAGTATTTGCGCAGCTTTGGCAGGTAGGCCTGCCTAAACTTGCCAAAAGCTTGTGTTTGTGCTATCATCAATATAGAAAAGGTGCTTCCGATAGACGGTTGCCCTTAAAAACTTTTAGTTATGAAAAATAACCGTCAGTTTGCGAGGCTGGGCGGTTATTTTTTTGCGTTCTTGTTGATTTCCATACCTAATTTAATGCAAGCAATGCATAAGCTCAGCAAAGCAATAACTTCGAGTATATCCATCAGTAACACCTCCCTCTTGCGGGATTTTCAGTGAAACTGAATTTATCGCGTCAGAGGGCAACCGCCTACCGTTATGGAAGCATCATAAAAATATTTTAACATATATAAAAGAAGCTTATAACGAACAAATGGTGCAATTTTGGCGTGAAATTTTACCAATGCCTGTCGCACGAAGAAGAAAGCATTATGATTTCCAAGTGGCCTAAGGCTGTTATCGAAAAAGAAAAAGCTAAGGCTGAAGACCTTATAAAAATAAGCTAGACTAAAAAATCTGCTGTTGCCGGATTTGTACTAGTGAATAGGTACGAGTTCGGCGGCAGTTTTTTATAGCAGCAAAATAGTCAGAAAATTATGTTGACTTCTGGCGGGATGAATGCTATACTGTTAAAAATAAAGAATAATCAGATAATTACAAAGGAGTTGCTGAGATGCAGTCAGATTATAAGCTTATCAGACAGGTGATAGAAGGACTAAGTATGATGAATAATAAATTTATGAATCTTATGCTGGATGATAATGTGTCGGCAGCGCAAATAATGTTGCGCGTTATTTTGAAAGATGATAAAATCAAAGTGAAAAATGTAAGAATACAAAGATTTATCCAGAATATTTACGGACATTCCGCACAGTTGGATATTTTGGCAGAGGATGGATTTGGCAGATATTTTAATGTGGAAGTGCAGCGAAGCGATGAAGGCGCATCTGTGAGAAGAGCAAGATTTTACAGCAGTGTGTTAGACACGCAATTTTTGCAAACTAATAGGGATTACAATGAGCTGCCTGACAGCTATATCATTTTTATTACTGAAAATGATGTATTTAAGAAAGGACTTCCGCTTTACAGCGTAGAGCGCGTAATTAAAGAGGAGAGTTCAGATTTCTCTGATGGATCGTATATTGTTTATGTAAACAGTAATTGTCGTGACAATACTGCATTGGGAAGACTGATGCAGGATTTGTATTGTACAGAACCGGCAAAGCTGCATTATAAAGAATTTGCCGAGCGCATGGAGTTTTTAAAATGTAGCAAGGAGGGCGAAGAAAAAATGACAGACATCATTGAATTATATGCACAGAATGTAGCTGAGCAAGCAGCTAAAGAAACGGAGCATAAGAAAAGTGTAGAGGTTGCTTTGAGCTTGTTAGCAGATGGTATGAGTATTGAATTTGCCGCTAAGCACAGCAAACTTGCCTTGGAAGAGGTGCGCCGTCTGGCAGAAAAGAGAACTGCTTAAGCTTAATGCAGCACTTCCTAAAAACCGTACAAAACCGTACAATCCCTTGCTACATGCGGCTTTGGGGTTGTACGGTTTTTTGTATGTGTACGGTATTGAGTTTACGCAGTTTGTGCCTGCGGCGGCAGGTAGCGCAGGTCAATATCCCTGCGGTAGCGATTAGATACGATATTATAGGAATCTAAAAGCTGTTGCTTTTTGGCGTTAATTCTGCGGCCAAGGCTATTGCTTTTTATTTCCTTATAATGCATAGCGTCCAACAATCCTTGTGCTGTGCCGTGCCAATGGCCGTTGCATTGCTGCACAAAGGCGCTGATTGCTTCCAGCACCTCGTCCGGTGGCTGCAGAAAGCGGCTTGCAGCAGCTCGCTCCAGCATCCAGAGGCAGCGTGCCTGCGAAAAGCTCAGCGAAAGCAGCTGGTCAGCAAGGTCGCGGCCGACAATCTCCAGGGAAGCCTTATGGTCACCGCGCTGATTTTTGCGCAGCACCATGGCGCCGTCTGCCGCACCGAAAAGGCCGTTGGAGCCGGAAATCATCTCAAAGGAATCCTCGGACTGCTGCTTGCGTGTGTGATGCACAAGCAAAAGGCAGATGCCGTGCTTATCGGCAAATTCCTTAAGCTTGGCGGCATTGGTATAGTCACGGGCGTAGTTGAATTTTTCATCTTGGACAGTGCGTATTTTTTGCAAGGTATCAATGATTATCAGACGCACGTCAGGATATTTTTCGATAAAGGAGCTTAGCTGCTCCTCAAGACCGTTGCCAAGCTCTTGCGCACTTATTGCCATATGCAGCTTGTCAGTAACCTCCATATCAAACATGCGCACAAGACGCTGCTGCAGGCGGGAAAACTTATCCTCTAAAGCAAGATAAAGCACACTGCTTTGCTGTACGTGGCAGTTCCACAGCTGTTCGCCGCGGGCAACGTGGTAGGCAAGCTGCGCCATCAGAAACGATTTGCCTATTTTTGGTGCGCCTGCCAGAATATACAGCCCCGGATAGAGCAAATCCTGGATAATAGGCTCAGTCACAGGAAATTCTGTGTCGTAAAGCTCGGGCATAGAAAGCGTCTGCAGCTCCTGCGCGGAAGGAGCTGCGGAAGGCGGTTGGAATACATTGTCGATTGTTGTCATAAAAAGTCTCCTCTCAAAATATAAAATATTCACGACTTAAACATAAATAGTTTAGCTTATAAGAGTATTATAATAAACAAATTTAGTTAAGTCAAGAAAAAATGAATAAATTTTCTGACGATAATGGATTTGCTTGCCAACAGCCTTATTTGATACTATACTGAAAATAAAAGAATTTGTTTTAGTTGGAGGTGCTTAGTATGGCTATAGACATAGCTATGGGCAGACGCATCTGCTATTTTCGTTATAAGCATAAGTTGACGCAGAAGCAGCTTGGCTTGCTTTTAGGATATTCGGAATCTACGGCGGAGGTGCGCATAAACCAGTATGAAAACGGTATCAGGAGGCCCAAGGAGGCTACGCTGCAAAGGCTGGGCGAAATTTTTGGTGTGGATTCTGCTGTGTTCAAGATTCCTGAAGTTTATAATTGGGCAGGCTTAATGCAGACGTTTTTTTCCATGGAGGACCGTGCAGGCTGGAAGATTGCCAAGGTTGACGGTCATTTTGCCCTGATACTTGATACGAAGCTGGACGAGGACTGTTCGCAGAAAATGTTTAATGACAGCGTGTTGCAGGAATGGCTGGATATGCAGACAGCACTGGAGCAGGGTAAAATAACGCGTGAGGAATATGACGATTGGCGCTATCATTATAATGAATTGAGCTTAGGAAAGCATACATCGGCAGTGAATAAGCGGTTGGACGAAGCTTGGCTCAAGGAGAGTGAAACCGTACAGGACGAATAAAACCGTACAGGCGCAAAGCCTTGCAGCATGGGGATTTGTACGGTTTGTACAGTTTTGTACGGTTTTGGAGGAGTGCAGGCACTGTACGCTTTTTATTTTGTTGCCTAAGGCACATTTTATTGAATTGCAGTGCTTCTTGGGTTACAATAAAAGAAAAAGGGAGGCGGTAAAGATGGCTAAATTTTGTACTAATTGCGGGAGTGAGTTGAATCCTGGCGCTAAGTTTTGCGTGAACTGCGGCCAGAAGGTGGAGCAGGAGCAAAATCAGCAGGCGGGAGCTGCTGCTGTTGCCGGTGTTGCAGCCGGTGCTGCCAGCAGTGCTGATATAAGCTATAAAAAGAGTATTAATGACAGTCCTGAGCAAGAAGGTTTTGTTGCTGCCAATGCTCAAGCAAACGTAAATACTGACGCTAATGCTAATACTAATACTAATGGTAATAGCAATCCTAAGGTTAATCCTGATCCTGATGAATTTAAGCATACCAATGCTGCCGGTGAAGCTGACACCGATGCGTATAGCGCTCAGGCAGCACCCAAAGCAGGCAAGAAGTTTTTGAACCTTGGCGAGGGCCTGAACCTGCTGTTTAAGGACAGCAGTGCGGACAAGGAAGCAGTTTTCAAGGAGCTGTTCTTTACGTCTAAAGGTCGCTTGAACCGTAAGTCTTATATTTACAGAAGCATTTTCCTGTCATTAGTACTGAGTGTTATACAGGTTGTTTTGACATTTGCGGCTAATACCATAGGTGCTCTTGAGCTTTTGTTTGCAGTTCTGCTTTTAGTATCAGGTCTATTTGGTTTTGTAGCCAGTATTATGATGCTTGAACGTCGTCTGCATGACTTGGATAAAAGCGGCTGGTGGATGCTGCTTTTGTGCGTACCGCTGGTTAACATTTTGTTTTACATCTATATTTTATTCTTCAAGGGAACCGAAGGACCTAACCAATATGGCGAGGATCCCTTGCAGTCGTAGTACTGCCTTGGCAGCTGAAAGCTGCTATATATAATATGTAAGTATTTCGCTTAACAAAATAGTCGCTCGTTCTTGTGACGCAGCGGCTATTTTTGTGCTTTTCGCAAGACGCAGTGCGCAAAACTATGTTATAATAAACTGTTAGCTAATTATTAATGGAGGCGTAAGCACAATGAATTATACAGAAAGCCTGGCATATTTGGATAGCCTGGGCAAATTTGGCATTAAGCTCGGTATGGAGCGTATTGAAGGACTTTTGCGGGAGTTGGGAAACCCGGAGCAAAAGATTAAAACAGTGCATGTAACCGGCACTAACGGTAAAGGCTCTGTTACCAGCATGATTACGAATATTCTGCTGGCAGCAAACCTGAAGGTGGGCAAGTTTACTTCCCCGCATCTGGTGAAGTATAACGAACGCATTAACCTCAACGGCAAGGATATCAGCGACGAGGATTTTGCTACGGCGATTACTGCGGTAAAGGTTGCTGCCGACAGCGTTGTCAAAAAGGGCGTGTGCGAGCAGCCGACGCAGTTTGAGATTCTGACTGCTGCAGCATTTTTATATTTTTATCTGCAGAAGGTTGATTATGCTGTTATTGAGGTAGGCATGGGCGGCCTGTGGGATTCCACCAACGTAATTACGCCGGTGGTCAGCGTTATTACCAATGTTGCGCTGGACCATACCGACCGCTGCGGCAAAACGCTGGAGCGCATTGCTATGCAGAAGGCCGGCATTATCAAGGAGAAGGTGCCTCTGGTTACTGCGGCCGAGGGCAATGAAGCTCTTGGTCCTATTGTAAGCCTGGCTATGTTTAAGGAAGCGCCTGTTTATCTTTACGGCAAGGCTTTTCACGGCACGGAGGTAAAAAGCTCGATGGAGGGCCAGACCTTTACGCTGCATGCAGGTGATTTTTATCATTCCGATTATGAAATCAAGCTGCCGGGCGAGCACCAGATTAAGAATACCAGCGTAGCGATTGTTGCTGCCAAGCTGGTGAGCAAGCAGGATGACCGCATTAACGAGCTGGCGCTGCATGTGGGTGTAGCGAATACCGTTTGGCCGGGACGCTTGGAGCGCATTCATAAGAATCCGGATATTATTCTGGACGGTGCGCACAATCCTGACGGTGCCAAGGCTCTGCGTAATGCTTTGGATAAATACTATCCCGGCAAGCAGGTGCAGTTTGTCTTTGGCATGATGGGTGACAAGGATATGAGCGGTGTTATCAAAACGCTGATTAAGCAGGATGATGTTGTTTACACCGTGCGTGCCGATGAGGGTGCGCGTGCTGCGGAGGCTGCGGATTTGGCGAAGCTGGTGGGCAGCAATGCTGTGGCGGAGGCTGATCTTGCTACGGCGTATGATGCGGCTATCCGCGGAGCAGGCACTGACGGTGTTGTATGCGTTTGCGGCAGCCTGTATCTGGTTGGCGAGTTTAAGAAGATGCTGCTGGCGGATAAGCGTGGGATGAACTGAAGGAAAGCACAGCATTAATAGTTGTCGATTTCGTTAACAAGCATATGCGTCGCCATTAAATATCGCGTTGCAACGAAAAATTTTCCCGCAAATCGCTTATTTGGTTTTTATATTCCTAAGGAATTTACAGTAAGCGATTTACGGACGGCAATTTCGTGCGGATTCAGAACGAAACGTGCGGCGCCGATCTTGTTCGAAAGTAACATTTATGTTTGAGTTGCCTTGTTTCTATGAATCCAGGCACTCATTCCCTAAAATTTTTATGTTGCGCTGCGATATATTAATGGCTCGTTCACGAAATAGAATCTTTTGTTAGGGTGTATCATGACAAAACTGGCAAATTATCTCGAAAATAAAATATGGTATATGCTGCTGTTTACTGTGGCGGTTATTCCGCTGGAACAGGAATTTACCTCCTTCTGCGTAGCAATGACCTTTATCAGTGCTGTGATTGTAGGCCATGTTAAGGGACGCCCGCAACAGGAGAATGTGCTGAAGCCGTGGCAGCAGGGGGCGTTTTATCTTCTTTTGCTGATTGCGGTTGTTTCGGTATATTTTTCTTTGGACAGATTTTTGTCCTTCTGGAATTTGGTTTATGTTGTAGGCCAGTATGCGGCGCTGGTTTTTGTGCTGCTGCGTTACGGACGCAGCAGTGAGCAGGACAGGGCAACTTTGACTGCTTGCGAGGCTGAGCCGCTGACGCAAAGCGAGGCCTGGAAAAATGCTGACGCTAAGCAAAAATTTGCGCTTGTGTGGCAGCGCTTCGGCACTTTGCCGCGTCCGTTGCAGCTTATCGGTGCTTTTTTAGGCGTATCGCTGCTGGTGAGTGCCATCGGTATTGCACAGAAGATTTTCGGCGTTACGGCTGAGGGCATCTGGGTGGACCCGGCGCAGTTCCCTGATTTGAAGGTGCGCGTTTTCTCTACGCTGGTTAACCCCAATATCCTGGCAGGCTATATTGTGCTGGTTGTTGCTTACAGTACAGCCTTTTTCAATCAGACGAAGGCGTATAAAAAATGGCGTCTGGCGTTTCTTGTTACGGGACTTTTGGCAGCAGTCTGCCTGCTTTATACATATTCACGCGGTAACTGGGTAGCCTGCGCTGTGATGCTGCTGGCGTTCTGCATGCTGTTCTGCCGTAAGGCTTTTATTCCTGTACTGGGCGGCGGCGCTGCTGCGCTGGCACTTGGCGGGCAGGCGGTGCTGCAGCGTCTGGAATCTATCCGCGGCGGCTATGGTGGTGACACCTCTATTGCTCTGCGCATGGCTTATTTGAAGAGCACTAAGTGGATTATTGAGGAATTCCCGTTTGGTGTAGGCTGGTATGGTTATCGTTTTGTATATCCGACGTATAATTTCTATCTGGCGGACAAGAACGTTATCATGTACCACTGTCACAATATCTTCTTGAATATCTGGGCGGAGCTGGGAGCGCATGGTTTGCTGGCCTTTCTTGTTATCTGGTTCGGAATTTTTCTGCCTGCAGGCTGGAAACTGGCCTATCATGGACGCAGCTTGTGGCTGAAGGCTATGGGACGCGGTTATGTGCTGGCAACAGTAGGCATTATTATTGGCGGGTTGACGGACCATGTTTATTTTAATACTCAGATGGGATTATTGTTTTGGACCTTGGGTGGTTTGACTTTGCTTTGTGCCGGAATAAATGAGCGCTCCGATAAGGAATAAAGAAGCAAAGAATCGATATGTAATTTAAATAAGAATAAATCCGATAGCAACATAAAAGATAATTAGAGGCAAAATAAAAATCGGATTAATTTTTAAAAAATACTAGACAAAAATAATGCGGTATAGTATAATTACGCATATAAAGATTAGTTAATAAAACGGCTCTGGGAACGGAATTTTTACTACGGCTATTTGTGATTTGTGAAGCTCAAATAGCCGTAAAAAATAGCGACAAATTTTGCGAATAAAGAAAAGAATCTGAATAGAGAGAATGATAAAATCATGGTAGACCGGTAAGTAAAAATATAGTGTTTCTATAATCGGGGAAAGGAGAACAGCCTTGAAGGGCATGGGAGAAGTCAGGTAAACAATTAATTTGATTAAGGAAGGGATGATGCAATGTATAAGTGCAGAGAAGCAAGCACTAAGGAAATCATTGCTTTTCAAAAAGAGTTTTGCGAGAACTTGTCATCAGCTATAGGAATGAATGATAAACACCGCGTTCAGGTAGAATCTTATGAGGAACTGCCGCCATGGAGTTTTGTTTATAATGCTGATGGCAGCGATCGCTTTTTGAAGGATGATATTATTATGCTCAAAGTATGCGATTTGGAAAAGAGAGTTGTCTATTATCCGGTTTTTCCGGAAAAAAGAGGACTCAAACTGCTCCAATGCTGGGATATGGCAGTTCCGCCGAAGCTGACTGCATTTGAACAGGAAGGTAAACAGGAAGGCAATGTACATCGTGCCAACCAAAGCTTGCGTAATCTTATCGCCTTTGCCCGTCTGTTTATGCTGTCGCAAAGCCGTTGGCATAAACCTATGGCCTACAGCTTCAATAATATTATTTCGCAATTATATCTCGTGCCGGAGGCAGACGTTGCTCCGGAAACGATTAAGCTTATAAATGATGTAATCGGCAAATATATCAGGGATGATTCCCAAGAGCATTATATTAAATGTAATAATTTACAGGATTTTATAGATTATATTCAAACTAAGTATTCTCTGGTGAAGTTTAAGTCGGATGATTTTTCACTTTTAAGGAAAATACTGCATGACTATTATCCGGCAGAAAAAATATATTTTTAAGCAGCAGCTCAGCGCAGAACACGGCATGCGGACAGTTCTGCGCTTTTGTATTGCATGGATATCAATGCGGCAGCATAAGCCGAAGTTTGCCCTTTCTTACATATTAGTTACATATTTTCTTGCCTTGCTATGATATAATAATTACATTAATGTTTATTCTATGTGAGCGGCATAGAGGAGGAGCAGTTATGGCAGATAAATTTTTAGTAATAGATGGCAGCAGCTTAATACATAGAGCGTTTTTTGCTTTGCCACCGCTGACTACGCGTCAGGGTATCCATACGGGAGCAGTGTACGGACTGTGCAACATGCTGCTGAAGCTTTTGGATGAGGTGAAGCCGCGTTATATGGCAGTTGCCTTTGATAAATCGCGCAAAACCTTCCGCAGCAAGCTGTATGCGGAGTATAAGGCGCAGCGTAAGCCTACTCCGAGCGAGCTGAGCGAGCAGTTTCCTTTGGCGATGAAGGTTTTGGAATGCATGGGAATACGCACGCTGGAGCTGGATGATTATGAGGCCGATGATATTATCGGTACCTTTGCTGTGCAGGCACCGCCGGAGGTTGAGGTTATCATTGTTACCGGTGACCGCGATGAGCTGCAGCTTATTGATAAGCGGACCAAGGTTTTTTATACCAAGCGCGGCATTAGCGATATTCAAGTTTTTGATGAGGCGGAATTTGCTGCCAATTATGAGGGCCTGCAGCCTAAGCAGCTGATTGAGCTGAAAGGCCTGATGGGTGATACCTCGGATAATATTCCCGGCGTGCCGGGAGTAGGTCCTAAAACAGCGATGAAGCTGATTAAGGAATACGGCAATGTGGAAACGGTGCTGGAGAATATCGAGAAGGTTTCCGGCAAATCGTTAAAGACGAAGCTGACGGACAATAAGGAGTCTGCACTGCTGTCGAAGCAGCTGGCAACAATCTGCACGGAAGCACCTGTTGATACCGCTGTGCAGACCTACGAGCTGCAGCCGATGAAGGAGGAAGCACGCACCCTGCTGCAGGATTTGGAGTTCCGCAATATGTACGAGCGCTTTGCCGCGGTACTTGGCGGTGCGCAGGACAGCTTTGACCTTTTCGGTGAAGCTGTTGAGCAGGAAGGCTTGCCGCAGGTGGCAGTAAATACGCTGCAGCTGGCAGAGGAGCTCTTTGGTGCATTGGCTAAAGCAAAGCAGCCTGTTGCCGTGCATGCTCAGGTAGCAGGACAGCTGCCTGAGCTGTATTTCAGCAGTGCCGAAATTTTGGTTAATGATAAAATTTATGTGCTGGACGCGCAAAGCGGCTGTTGGGATAAATTTGACAGCTGGCTGGCAGACGCAGACAGCAAAAAGATAACGATAGACAGCAAGGAGCTTTATAAATGCTGCCTGTGCCGCAAGGTGAAGGTGCAGGGAATAGTTGATGATGTAGCCCTGGCAGGCTATGTTGCCGACCCCGGCCACAGCTCCTACAGCCTGGAGGATTTGAGCCGTCGCAATCTGCCGGGAGTACTGGCAACGCCTTGCGAAAATCTGCTGCAGCTCGCATCTAAGCTGCGCAGCCTGTTGGCTGAACAGCAGCAGCTCAAGCTGTATGAGGAATTTGAGCTGCCTTTGGCACCGGTGCTGGCGCAGATGGAGTTTGCCGGTATTACGCCGGACAAGGAGCTTTTGCTGCAGCTGAACGAAGATATGGGGCACCGTATTGCAAAGCTGGAGGCTTTGGCACAGGAGCAGGCGGGCGAAGAGTTTAACCTGAAATCTCCCAAGCAGCTGGGCGTGATTTTATTTGAACGCTTGCAGCTGCCGGTAATCAAAAAGACGAAAACAGGCTATTCTACCGATGCCAAGGTATTGGAAGCACTGGAGGGCAAGCATCCGCTGATTGCTACCATTCTGGAGCATCGCAAGCTGGCGAAGCTGCAATCCACCTATCTGGAAGGTCTGCAGCCGTTGATTAATCCCAAAACGGGACGCATTCATACGCACTTCCAGCAGACGGTGACGGTAACAGGCCGTTTGTCCAGCACGGACCCCAACCTGCAGAACATTCCTGCACGCACGGAGGAGGGCAGACAGATTCGCCGTATTTTTGTTCCGGGAGCAGGCTATGATCTGCTGATGAGCTGTGATTATTCGCAGGTTGAGCTGCGTATTCTGGCCTGCATTGCGCAGGATGAGCTGCTGTTGGAGGCCTTCCGCCATGGTCAGGATATCCATGCCCGCACAGCTGCCGAGGTTTTCGGTGTGCCGCTTGAGGAAGTAACGCCCCAAATGCGCAGCCGTGCGAAGGCTGTTAACTTCGGTATTGTTTACGGTATCAGCGATTTTGGTCTGGCTAAGCAGCTGGATGTCGGCCGCAAGGAGGCAGCAGGCTATATTGACAGCTACTTTGAACGCTATACAGGTGTAAAAAAATATATGGAAGATATTGTAGCCAAGGCACGTGAGCAAGGCTATGTCAGCACGCTGATGGGACGCAGACGTTATCTGCCGGAAATCCGCAGCAGTAATTTTAATCTGCGCAGCTTTGCGGAGCGTACCGCTATCAACACCCCGATTCAGGGAACTGCCGCAGATATTATGAAGAAGGCTATGATTGCCGTGCAGCGCGAGCTGGATAAGGCGCAGTGCAAGAGCAGAATCCTGCTGCAGGTACACGATGAGCTGGTGCTGGAAGTTACTGAGGATGAGAAGGAGCAGGTAGCGCAGCTGGTACGCACAGCCATGGAAGGTGCTGCGTCACTGGATATTCCGCTGCTGGCCGACGTTAATTGCGGTCGTGACTGGGCGGAAACAAAATAACGGATACTTTACGGAAAGAGGGGAAGACCTGTGCCGGAAATGCCTGAGGTGGAGCAGGTGCGCAAAACACTTGCGCCTCATATAGAAGGAAAGAAAATTTTAGCAGTAGAAATATATTTGGAGCGATTGATAAAATATCCTCAGCCTGATGCCTTTATCAAAGGACTGGTGGGCAAAACTATCAGCAGCGTGGGCCGACGCGGTAAATATCTTGTGCTGCATACAGCACCGAAGCAGCAGCTGATAGTGCATCTGCGCATGACAGGCGCGCTGTTGGCGCAACCGTCCGCCGCACCTGCACCGGCGTATGCTAAAATAAAATTTACGCTTTCTGATGACGTAACAATGTGGTTTACAGATATCCGTACCTTTGGTACGCTGTATCTGGTAACTGATAATGATACATATATTGAAGGCTTTGAAACGCTGGGACCGGAGCCGCTGAGCGAGGGCTTTACTGCCGCATATCTGCTGCCGTTGGCGCAAAAAAGCAAGAAGGCTATCAAAAGCTTTATTCTGAATCAGCAGATTATTGCCGGTCTTGGCAATATTTATGCCGATGAATGCCTGGCTCTGTCCGGCATTCTGCCTATGCGCAAAGCCTGCAGCCTGAGTGCTGCTGAGGTAGGGCGCTTGTGTGAGGCAGTCAATGCGGTAATCGCGCAGGGCATCAAAAATCGCGGTACAACCTTCCGGGATTATAAGGATGGCGAAGGAAATAAGGGCGATAACCAGAATCATCTGCTGGTATACGGCCGAGGCGGCAAGCCCTGTAAAAAATGCGGTGCGCTGCTGCAGACAACCAAGGTAGGCGGCAGAGGCACGGTTTATTGTGAGCATTGCCAAAAGTAGGAGTGGAGAATAATGATAACAATAGGTTTAACGGGAGGCATTGCTTCCGGTAAAAGTACAGTTTCGGCAGAGCTGCGTAACCTGGGAGTGCCTGTTTTTGATGCGGATGCCGAAGCACGTCTGGCAGTAGCTGCAGGCAGCGAAGGCCTGGCGCAGGTGATTGCCGTATTGGGCAAGGAATATCTGAGCGAGGAAGGAACGCTTGACAGAGCCAAGGTTGCCGAGCGCATTTTTCATGACAAGGAAGCATTGAAGGCAGTGGAGGCGATTATCCATAAAATAGTCTGGCAGGCGGCAGAAAGCTTTTTGGCTGCAAGCAGCAAACAGGGACATAAGGCAGCGGTGCTGGATGTGCCTCTGCTGATTGAATGCGGCTGGCATAAGAATGTGGACAGCGTGTGGCTGGTATCCGTCAGCCGTCAGCAGCAGGTTGAAAGAGCAATGCTGCGCAGCGGTATGACAGCAGATGAGGTGAATGCGCGCATTGAAGCGCAGATGTCCTTGGCAGAAAAAAAAAAATATGCCGATGTAGTATTGGATAACAGTGGCAGTCAGGCGGAAACCATGCAGGCTGTGCGTTCGCAGCTGGAGCTGCTTTTGGGTGGCGTCGGTGAAGAGTAAGCGCAAAGCCCGCAGCAGACGGACTAAGACACACGGAAGGTTGTACAGCTGGCTGCTGCTTCTTGGCGTGCTGCTTGTCATAGGCTTCGGCGGCTGGAAAATCTGGAGCAGCGATACTGTACAGATGCGCTTCGTTTATATGTGGGATTATCAGCAGGATATTGTGACCTACAGTAAGAAAAATAATGTAGATCCTTTTCTGGTTGCTGCCATTATCAAAAATGAAAGCAACTTCAAGCATGATGCTGTTTCCAAAGTCGGAGCAGTAGGCCTGATGCAGATTATGCCGGAAACAGGTCGTTGGATTGCCGAGCAGATGGGCCTGGAGAATTATCAGGACAGTGATTTGTACCAGACGAGAAAAAATATCCGCATGGGCTGCTGGTATGTAGGCGAGCTGGAGCACGAATTTCAGCATAACCTGGTACTGCTGATGGTGGCCTACAATGCAGGGCGCGGACAGACGCATGAATGGATGCAGGAAAACGGCTGGGACTATAATTTCAATGATATAAAATCTATTCCTTACCCTGATACCCGTGAATATGTAGCTAAGGTTATGCAGGATAGGGATAAATATTATCTGCTTTATAAGGATAAGATAAAGTAATAGCGAAGGAAGATTTTATAAAATTTTTTTCGCAAGATTACTTGACGAACGCGTCAGAGTATGCTATTATATCTATGTTGCTTATGACAGTAACGAAATGAATAAAGCATGCGGTAGTGGCGGAACGGCAGACGCGCTAGCCTCAGGAGCTAGTGGGGGAGACCCCGTGGAGGTTCAAATCCTCTCTACCGCACCATTTAAATCTTAGGTCTAAGAGCATGGCTCTTGGGCTTTTTTGTTTTGCTTGCGAAAGCTCTGTAAGTATGAGAAAATGTAAGCATAGTAGGAGCTTCTGACAATAATATCTAAGGGAGTGTGTGCTGATGGTTTTTGATAAACTGCAGAGTATAAACAGGAAAACTGCTGCTGTGTGTGTGGCGGCGCTGCTGATAGGCTTTATTGCCGGGGCAGGCTATGCCTGGAGCAGCAATAAAACCTCACCGCATTACAATGCGGCGAAGCTTACGAATGAGCTGCATTATGCCAAGGTAGAAACAGGCAGACTGCAGTGCGTTGTGCTGCAGGATAAGGCTGCTATGTACAGTGATCCGTCAGGTCTCCATGGAAAGGTTGTTGATTATCTGTCTGCCGGTGTTAAGCTGGATTATATTGATACAGTTTCCAGTCAGGATAAGGATGAACGCTATGCTGTTACGGAGCAGCAGCTGCAGTTCCGCAAGTTTTTCGGAAGGCGGCATATTATTCCTGCCGGTACGCAGGTACTTGTGCTGCAGTCTGATAGGGGCGGCGGTGAAACTAAGGGACGTGTTGTGGTTGATGACAAGGAATATGACCTTGATTTTTCTACCAATCTGTTGCGCTTTCCTTATGTAGGACAGTGGAAAAAGGTTGAGTTCAACGGCAAGCCGGGCTTTGTGAAATACAATGCGCTTTCGGATGCGAAGCTGATGTGAGGTGGGCATGATGAGTAATAAGCTGGTAATGAGAATTGCGGCATTGCTCTGCCTGCTGGCGGGCTTTGCAATCGGTATGAATATTTTTGGACTGAAGGACAGAAGCTACAGTGTGAAGGAGGGCGACAGCTTTTACAGTCAGCCTTCTGTGACTGCTCAGCCGACAGGCGGCTTTGCCAAAGGCGAGGAGCTGGATGTGACGGATAAGCTGGAGCTTGCAGAACCTACTGCGGTGAAGGTGCTTCAGACTAAGATAGTAGAGGATAAAAACCGCACTAAATATCAGCTGCGTGAGGGTGATGTTTATAAGCTGGCGGAAGCACGTATGGATAAGGCGAATACCCCTTGCGTGATTGAGGTGCAGACTACTAAGGGAGCAACTGCTAAGCTGGATGTTGACAAGGCCTTGCTGCAGCCGGTTGATGAAGGCACGTGGCTGCAGGTGCGCAGCAAGGGCGGAGCAGGTGCCTGGGTGCGTGTGCAGAGCAAATGGTATTAGAGGATTGCTTGTGTAAACAGCTTAACACTTTTTCTTTAATTAATTTCATTTCTGCAAAAAAGTGATAAAATTCTAGCTAATCGGTGATAAATATTGTATAATACATCCAAAATATCTGCTGCATAGCAGATAAGAAAGAAGGATGGTAGTATGGTAAACTTAAAGAAATTATGTGTAGGTGCGCTGTTGGCAACGACAATTTGCGGTATGGGTGCTTTGACTCCGAGCGCAGAGGCAGGAAAAATTGAAGATGTTCAGGCTCGCGGTGTTTTGCTGGTCGGCAGTACCGGCGATTATAAGCCTATGAGCTATCTTAATAAAGAAACCGGCAAGTATGAAGGCTTTGATGTCGAGGTAGCGGAGCTGTTGGCACAATCCTTGGGTGTTAAGGTGCAATATGTACCGACTACATGGAAAACACTGCAGGCTGACACTATGGCCGGAAAGTTTGACATTGCTATGTGCGGTGTTACAAGAACCTTTGCCCGTGAGCAAAAAATGAATATGTCTCATGGCTATCTGACATTCGGTAAGACGATTTTATGTCGCAAGGCTGATGCAAAGAAATTCACATCTGAAGCGGACCTGAATAAGAAGAGTGTTCGCGTTATGGTTAATCCCGGCGGCACAAATGAAAAATTTGCTCTGAGCAATCTGCCTAATTGCACGCTTTTAGTACATCCGCAAAATGCAGAGATTCCTGCACTGATTGCCGAAGGCAAGGCTGATGTTATGATTACAGAAACTATGGAAGCACGTCGCTATGTGCGTGATGATGCCCGTCTGGCAGCACCTCTGCTAGATGATCCGTTTACGAAAAATCACTTTGGTATCTTGATGGCTAAAGGTGACCAGGATTGGTTGAACTACGTAAACTTCTTTATGGAAGAAAAGGATATGGATGGTACGCTTGATAAGCTGGAGGACCAGTATATCAAATAAAGGTTGATTTATGAGCCGCTGCACTTAGGTGTGGCGGTTTTTCTTTCATCTTGACACTATGCGCATTAATACGTATAATGATAAGAGGGAGGGAGCTAATGAAAAGACGCGAACTTCTGAAGCTTTTTGCTAAAGCTGGCTGGTATTTGAAACGTAATGGTTCACAGCATGATATCTATACAAATGGCGTTGACAGTGAAGCTGTTCCACGTCATCCTGATATCAATGAGCGTTTGGCAAAAGCACTGATTAAAAAGTGGGGTCTTTAATGGCCCTGCTTTTTAAGAGATTTACGGAGGTACTTATCATGAAAAGCGTAGCTTATCCTATTATTTTAGAAAAAGAAGCTGATGGTTATTTTGTAACTGTACCTGATATTGACAGATATACACAGGGGGAAGATATAGCGGACGCTATGGAAATGGCACGTGATTTGATTTGCTTATGGCTGCTTGATCTGGAGGAATCCGGAAAAAGTATTCCGCAGCCTGCGTCGATGGAGCTTAATGTCAGCAAGGATGCTATAGTAACCTTTGTTGATGTAAATATTGATGAGTACAGGAAAAAATACGGTACACGTGTTGTGAAGAAAAATTGCACGATTCCGGCCTGGCTCAATGCCCGTGCCGAGGCTATTGGCGTTAACTTCAGCCAAACATTGCAGGAGGCGCTTTTGGCTAAGATTGAAGCTTGCTGATTTCAACTCATAACGCTTGCAGCAGTTCATTATGAGCTGCTGCTTTTTACTTTTATCGAAGGCATCGTTCACTTTAGACTTGACTTTTGGTTAACCTGGTGTTACTCTTTGCATATCGGAATGTCTTTACAGACAGGCTTTAGACTGATAAAGAAGAGTATTAAGAGAATCGGAGAGGATGATATATATGCGTAAACGTATTTTGGAGCTGCTGCGAAACAGTAAGGGGACACCGGTTTCCGGTGAAGAGATTTCCAAGGAGCTGGAGGTTTCGCGTACTGCTATCTGGAAGCATATCCAGGCATTGAAGAACGAGGGCTACGAGATTGAGTCTGTGCCTAAGCGTGGTTATATTCTGCGCGAGGTGCCGGACCGTCTGTTTCCGCAGGAAATTTTGTCCCGTCTGCAGACCAAATGGCTGGGACGCAATATCTGCTACCGTGACAGCGTTGATTCCAGCAACAATCTTGCCAAAGCATTGGCCAACGAAGGCTGTGAAAATGGTCTGCTGGTAGTAGCAGAGGAGCAGGGCGCAGGCAAAGGACGTTTATCTCGCGGCTGGATTTCCCCTTATGCAAAGGGTATCTGGTTTTCCGTGGTGCTGAAGCCGCCGTTCCTGCCGCAGGAAGCCTCCAAATGTACGCTGCTCGCAGCTGTTGCCGTAGTAAAGGCTATCAACAAGATTGCCGGTGTTCATGCCGCTATCAAATGGCCTAACGACGTTCTTTTGCTGGGACGCAAGCTTGTAGGCATCCTGACGGAGATGAATGCCGAATTCGGTCATATCAATTATGTTGTTATCGGCACCGGCATAAACACCAACGCTTCTCCCGAAGATTATCCCGAAGAAGTACGCGATTTAGCTGTTTCTGTGGCTGATGCCGCAACGGAGCCGTTTACCAGAGTACAGCTTTTGTGCGATATCCTCAAGAATATGGAGGACCTGTATGAAACTGCGGTTCAGGAGGGCTTTGACCCCGTGTTTGACGAATGGCGCTGTTATTCCTGCACCTTAGGTCAGGAGGTAAAGGTCATTGCCCCTGATATGACTTATTTCGGTACGGCCGAGGATATTGATGAAGAAGGTCTGCTGATTGTACGCCGCGAGGACGGTAGCAAAGAAAAGGTTGTTGCCGGTGATGTTTCTATCCGTCCGGCGAAGGCTAAGGGGAATGAGTACGCGTAAAACGGTAAGCGTTAAATAGCTACAATTTCTTCTTGCAATATTTCCGCTTTGTGGTAAAATAAAAAAGGCTTTTATGCCGTATTTTGCGAATGGAACGCAGATTTCCGAGGAGGATCTTAGAATGTTACTTGTTGTGGATGTAGGAAATACAAACATCGTAGCCGGTGTTTTCGAGGATAAGACTTTAAAGGTACACTGGCGCTTTTCTACAGACCGTTCTAAAACTGCAGATGAATTTGGTATTATGCTGCGCAGCATGTTTGCTTATAGTGATGTGGAAATGGATAAGATTTCTTCCGTCATTATTTCCAGTGTTGTGCCTCCGGTGCTGATTCCCTTGTGCCATATGTGTGAGCGCTATTTCGGTATTAAACCGATGGTTGTAGGACCCGGCGTTAAAAACGGCATTTTCATTAAATACGATAATCCGAAAGAGGTTGGTGCAGACCGTATTGTCAACGCTGTGGCAGCCTTCCATAAATTCAGTCATCTGGGCAGACCGATGATTATCATTGATTTCGGTACTGCCAACACCTTCTGTGCTTTGCTGCCGACAGGTGAATACTTGGGCGGTGCTATTGCGCCCGGCATCGGCATTTCTACAGAAGCGCTCTTCCAACGTGCGGCAAAGCTGCCGCGTATCGAGCTCGTTAAGCCTAAATCCGTAATCTGCCGCAATACTGTAAGCTCTATGCAGGCAGGTGCTATTTACGGCTTCGTAGGTCAGATGGAGGGCATTGTCAACCATATGAAGAAGGAGCTCGGCGGTGATGCTTACGTTATTGCTACCGGTGGCTTTGCTAATACTATGGCTGCAGAATCTGATTGTATTGATGTTGTAGAACCTTTCCTGACTTTGGACGGTCTGCGCATTCTGTACGAAAAAAACGCTAAATAAGAGCAGGGATTTATTCCGTCGCTCGTGAGAAAAAAGTTGAAGCTGTCGTGAGTAGCGTTTTGCTGCGCGGCAGCTTTTTTCGATAGGAGTTATTTTTATGAATATTGGTAATATAGAGCTGTCTGCACCGTTGGCGCTGGCGCCGATGGCAGGCATTACGGATTTGCCGTTCCGCCTGATCTGCCGCCGTCTGGGCTGTGGCATGACGGTGTCGGAGATGGTGAGTGCCAAGGGTCTGCTGTACAAAAACGTCAAAACCACCGAAATGCTGCGCATTGATGACGGCGAGCGCCCTACGGCTATCCAGCTTTTCGGCAGTGTGCCGGCGGAGCTGGCAGAGGCTGCACGCATGGTAGAGGCCAACGGTGCGGATATGATTGATTTTAATATGGGCTGCCCGGTGCCGAAGATTGTTAATAACGGTGAAGGCTCGGCGCTGATGAAGAATCCGCAGCTGGCGCATGATATTCTGGCGGCGATGGTTAAGGCCGTAAAGATTCCGGTGACGGTAAAGTTTCGCGCGGGCTGGGACGATAACAACCGCAACGCGGTGGAGATTGCGCGTGCCGTGGAGGCAGCCGGCGTGAGCGCTGTTGCCGTACACGGACGTACTCGTCAGCAGTTTTACGAGGGCAAGGCTGATTGGAGCATTATCGCCGACGTAAAGCAGGCAGTAAAAGTGCCTGTGTTTGGCAACGGCGATATTTTTACGGTGGCGGACGGATTGCGGATGCTGGAGCAGACAGGCTGCGACGGCCTGATGATCGGACGTGGCGCTGACGGCAACCCGTGGCTGTTTACCGCACTGGCGGCAGCACTGCGCGGCGAGCAGTTGCCGCAGCCGCCTTCTCTGAAGGAGCGTCTGGCACAGGCGGCGGAGCATCTGGAAATGCTCATTGCTTATAAGAACGA
>OGOQ01000112.1_pt1 | contig 89967 bp, 82 predicted proteins | sample 1552691 | NCBI WGS metagenome assembly OGOQ01 (sample SAMEA2580209, study PRJEB22360) | human gut metagenome | biome: human gut; feature: human-associated habitat; material: faeces | place: Denmark | collected 2008/2010
AACCGTTAGCACCTGTGACAAGTACTTTCATAACCCCTCCTTATAACTCATTAATCCCACTATCTTGCGTTTCAAGGTAACATAAAATTATCGGAGTTTAAATAGAATTTTGTAGATTTTGTTATAATTTGTTACATTTGATGCTAAGAATAGGGTTTATGTGTTGTTTGATTTTATCGGAAAACTTTAAACTTTCTTTTAGGACAAAACGTATTTTTAGTTGAGATCCCCCCGACTTTTTTATGCTAAAAATTAAAACTTCCCCACTTGCAACTTTTAACTTCTTGTAAGTTCTTATAATCTCGAGTGGGGAAATAGTGGGGAAGAATTAAAAAATTGCATTAAACAAGGCTTTTGAAAAATCTCCAAAAGCCTTGTTATAATTGGTTGCGGGAGCTGGATTTGAATCAACGACCTTCGGGTTATGAGGAGAGTTTCTTGTTACTCAACCCCAAACGCCTTTTCACGATTTATCACAACTTGGCACTAATTTTTATAAAAAATTATTTTGTTTCACTAGGTTGATTATAATGCGTTAAGTTCATGTGTAGTAAAATGTGTTGCATTATTTACTATTGTCTTTTGATATCTTTTTCGATGAATGTTTCAATATCATCAACGGATTCGTTAACCTGTTCTGCAAAATTTCTTTTTTCTATGTGAGATAGATTAACAAACTTTTTTAATAGTTCTTTCTCTCTGTCGGATAATAGATATCCTGCTTTATACTTTTTGTATATTTTTTTTAATTCTAGCAATTGATTTTCGTCCATAACATTCTCCTTTACTTAACTAAATACACTATAATTATAGCAAGCATTAAAAATATTGAGCTTGCAATATATTGAACATGTATATATCGAATTTTTTGTTTTAATAAAATTAAATTTTTTCTTTGAATTTGCAAATGTATTGCTGAATTTAATATATAACTTTCTAAGTACATCTTTTGTGAAATGTTTTTTACTAAAAAAGGGAAATCAGCTTGAATTTTTGAAAAACCATCTTTTAATGATTGTATCCAAACAACTCTTATAAAAAAATAGACATAAAGTAATATCGCAAATGCTATTACACCATATCCATAAAAAGAATTAATACGTGAATTATTTATAAGATATGATATACAACCGATGTAAAAAGGGATTGGCATTGTAAACATCTTATATATTGAGTCAATTTTTTTATGAAATTCTCCATAATCATAGTTTGTTATGCTAATTTCTTCTTTATAAAAGTCTTTTATTTCTAATAACAAATCAATTTCATTTTTATTTCTAGATTTTTTACATGAAAACCTATCTAGTAACTTATTTAAAGATGACTCCTTAAACTTTGTTCTTAAATCTTGTTCTATGTTTCTATGTTCTTCATCAGTCAATGTCATGTGCTTAAAAAAAGATATAAAATATTTTTCAAATACAGTAAAAATATGCATACAAATACTTGGGAGCAGTAAGACAACCAATAATAAAACGATAATAAATATAATAATTTTTATCAACATTCATTATACTCCATTTTTATTATCAAGATTATTATAATACAAACAAATACAAAAACTATTAATGACCATAATAATATAGAGATAAAATCTTTAAAAATTGGAAAATTTGACATAAATGACTCTATTAAATGAAAAATTTCACTTAGTACCCCAATTAAAATTATTGCCAATATTGTTTTAACTACTGCAAACATAATTTACTCCTTTTATGTTTTTATTTATTACATAATGAGAAATTATTACAATACTCTTTTATTACGCATTCACAACATTTTGGCTTTGCTGTGCAAATTTCACCATAACCTTTGGAACAATAATTCCATAATAAGTAATCCATTTTTACCTGACTTATACCAATATCAGCAGAAAGTCGCCTAAACTCTTCTATTATTCTATAATCGGATTTTGACGGAATTAAATTTAATCTATCTGCACTAACGATTCTTTTTATATGAACATCTGGTTTAACTATATCTATGCCGACATTTCTCAAATATTCGCATACTAATGCAACTCCTGCATATTTTAATTTATAGGTGCTATTACTATCTGCAAGCAATTTGACAATGTTTGCAGGGGTGCTATGCGTTATAAATTTATCTAAATTACTATATTTATCTTCAATTTTTTCAAAGGTTTCTATATTGTTTTTCAAAAAAGTCATTTGGTTCTTTGTTGTATATGGGCTATAACACTTTAATTCTCTAATTTTTTCAATTAAAATTTCAGGAGCAATTTCTTTTAATCTATCTTTTTCAAAATTACAAAATAAAGAATCTAATTCTGTATGATGTGCTTTAATATTTTTCCAAGACACCAAAGCACTTAATTGTGCATACACAAACCCTTTTAGATGCTCTTGAAAACTAAAACATTTACCATTATTTCTGGCATTAACAGCTTCAATAATTGTTTGGTCAATATCTTCGATTCTGTTTTTGAGATATTCATTTAAAGTTTCAAACATCTTTTTATAGTTTTTGCTCATATACACCACTCCTACTATAAATTCTGTAAACCAATTTACAATAGATTAACTCTCTTGTCAATGTGTGTAACTCCTACTCAAAATATATTAAGATGGAACTATGTCTATAAAGAAAAATTTAGGAAATAGAATACGAGAAATAAGAATAAGCCGTTCGCTAACACAAGAGGCTTTGGCTGAGAAAATCAACCTTTCGGCTAAAAGTTTAAGTCAAATAGAACTCGGCAATAATTTTGTTTCTGCTGAAACATTAGACGAACTATGTTCAGCATTAAATATTACTCCTAATGTACTTTTTGATTTTAAATATTCCGATGTTACTGAAAATACATCTTTAGAAGAAATCGTCAAAAGACTAAAAAATAATCCAACATTATTAAAAACAATTTATAGAATTGTTTTAGCATTAGATTACTAAAATATTTTCTTGGTAATTTTATACCTCACATCACTAAAACATTTCATCATTCACCAGAGAAAATGCTCTCATTCTAAATTATTTAGACGGGGATTTTTAAGCCGAGAAAAGCGGATTGCGAGCAGAGGCTGAAAGACTCGCGTTTAGCAAGACCTGTAATGCCGTTTATTGCGAGCAACCAAGCGATAAATTGGGAAAATTTATATCCGCAACCACGAAACCCCATCACACAATGAGAGGGGCTGTATGGGGTGGGCATTGAAAATTGTTACATAACTTATTCAATGTATTTTAACGGCCAGTTTGGCTTGAACGGATAAAAGTATTATTTGGGAAAGTTGGCAACATATCGGCGTTTGAAGAGGGGGGATAAAAAAAGCAATTTACTTGATGATTTGAGGCTAGAAGTTTGATTATTCAAAATCTAAATTTTTAATATCTTTTAAACTTCCCCAATTTCCTTTATAAACCCCTGTAAAGAAACAGGACAGTCCAGAAAAGGGGAACCTGCCTTAAAGTCACTGTTGGTAAATAATTTTAAATAAATTTAGGGTTTCAGAAAAGTCCAAAATGTCTGATTACTGTCCTTTATATGTTTAAAAATACCCAAAAATTTAAATTGATATGCCCCAAAGGGTTATTTCCGTAAGAGAACAGATAAGGACAGTGATAAGACATTAGCTATAAAAAAATTAATAGAAGTTCCAGAAAAAATTTTTTCTGTTCATAAACGGAACCTTAACGGAACTTTTTTCGGAACAAAACGGAACCTAAAAATTGATAACTTCTTGTGAGTATAATAATTTATCTACATACGAAATTGCTCGTCTTAATAAGTTTTTATGACTCTCATATTCGTTATTTAAATATTTTTTTAATAGAGGGAGAACTAAATTTTTAATACGTTCTATGTCTTTAATATTTAATATCATTCGTAGTTGAAATTCAATATTTTCCTCAGGGATACCTTCAAGTTTAGTATTTTTATTGTTTAGCAAATTAAAATACTTGTTTTTTAATTCGCTGTCTTTTCCTGTTAATTTTTCTTCTTTAAAATTATCATCAGATTTTAGTCTTTGAATTAAATAGGTTTTACCCATTTTACAATCTTCAGTTATTTTATTAATTTCCGATTTTAATTTATTTTTATCAAAATTTGCATCATTTTTTTGCATCAAATATACAAAATAATAAAATGGTAAATATTTAACAGAAAATCTACAAAAGGCTTCAAGATAGCTCATTGGCGATTGTGTTCCTGTCTGATTTAAGAAGGTTTCAAGTAAATATTTCTCGTGAATATGCGTAGGAATAATTTCTTTTTTAATTTCTGTTTTCTTAACAATAGCACCTGATATGCCTTTTATTTCTCCAACTAATTTTAGTGTCGGAGCTCCTTCAATATCTGAAAAATGGCCTTCCTTTACAAGTTTTATAGAAGAAAGTAATTTTTGATCTATAAAAAGTTCTTTATTTCTTCCTAAACTGTTTACATTTAACTTTCCATCTTTTAAATTTAACAATGAAAGATTATTGACTCCAATTTTTGCAATTCTTGTAAATGTTTGCATCCATATCTTTCGCTCTTTTTCTTTTTCCGTTTCAAGTAAAATTTTCAAATCTGGGTATTTTATTTCAGAACTTTTTGCACTATAGCGATAATATATTGCACCTTCTCTGAGAATAAAGCTGTTATTATTTTGAACAGTTTTTGTACAGACAATAGGTTTAACCTTGGAAGGGTAAACAAAAATTATACCTATATTTAAGTTTATATATTTTATTACAGTGCGTTTAAATGAAATTTCTGGTGAAAAATATTCATTTAATTTCTCAACTATTTTTTCATCATCATATTCATCAAAAGAATTATCTTTCATTCCTATAACTGTTCGAGGTTTATCTTTTACTCCAAAAATTAAATATCCGCCATCCCTATTTGCGAACGCTGCCATTGTTTTAGCATATTTTGCAAGAGAGTGTTTATTAAAATTTTCTTTAAATTCTAAAGTACTAGATTCTCTTGAAATTAGTTTGTAAGGTTCTTTCTCATCTAAATATTTAAAAATTTTACTTAATTTTGTATTAGCAAATTCATCCATTAAAATTTATCTTTATGTCCTTTCAAAAATTCTTTAATAACCTTGTATACATATCTTGTAGTGGTTTCGCAAGCTAACACAAGTTTATTAATTGTATATTTAGTTCCATCAAAATTATCTATAATATATTGTTTTTTGTATTTCTGATTACAATGAGCATGGATTGAAAATTTTTGCCCTGCAGCATTGAACATTAATTTTTTAGTTGCTTCCAAGCCAATAATAGAACACAAAAACTTTAAATCATCTGTTGGTAAATTCTCTTCAGTTATGTATTTTGCCCATACCGGCTCTTCTGTTTTGCAATTTCTAACCATATTACTCCTTTTCTCTATTATAGTACAAACGGAACCAACAATGGTTCCGTTTTGTTCCGTTTGGAAAAATTTTCTTTATCACAAAATTTTTGCCTTTTCAATATTAGCAAAACAATGTTTTATCAGCATTGAAGAAGTCAAAAAAGATGTGTTTCGATATGGATACATTAACTACACTTTGTACGGCAACAGAGTTAATCTGAGAGAGGAGAAAAATATGCAAACTTCAAACGCTGACTGGATTACAACTAAAGAACTTGCTGAAATTAAAGGAATATCTGAAAGAGCTGTTAGAAAAGCTATAAGTAACAATAAATATGTAATCAGAAAATGCTCTAAATCTTACGAAATTTTGGTAACATCTTTAGAAGAAAATGTTAGAGAAAAAATAACAGCTAGTAAAGAAAATTTGCCACAAGTAACTAATAATTCATATATTGTTCCTGAAATACAAAAGAAATTAGCTTTAGCCAAATATGATTTAATAAAAAAATGGGATGAGTTTAGAAAGGATAAGAAAAATAAAACAATAGCAGGAAAAGATTTCCTTGATGCATATAATCATAATTGCATTTGCGAAGAATTATTCAATGTAGTAGGTAAAGTTGTAATAGGAACAATTTATGAATGGCATAAAAAGCTTCGTACCTATAATGATGATTGGCATTGTTTAATTAATAATTATACTTTTGGTGAAAAGACCAGAAAAACATTAATGAAACCTGAAGAGGAAGCTGAATTTCTTAAAAACCTGTTACATCCTAATCAATTAAATATAGGAAAAGCAATCAAACTAACAAAGTTGGCATTAACACAACGAGGTTTTAAAAATTTGTGTTGCGACCTTACGTATAGAAGATTTGCCAATAATTATAAAAATGAGCATTATAATACTTGGGTAGAAGCAAGAGAAGGTAACAAGGCTCTTCACGATAAAGTTCTGCCATATACAACAAGAGACATTTCAAAACTTGAAGTCGGGGATGTACTTATTGGTGATGGACACAGATTATCATTTTTTGTTAAACATCCATATACCGGTAAACCTATAAGACCAATGATGGTAGCATACCAAGATTGGAAGTCGGGTGGCTTTGTTGGTTTTGAAATAATGCTGGAAGAAAATACGCAATGTATTGCAAGTGCATTAAGAAATGCAATCATAAATTTAGGCAAAGTTCCGAAATTTGTTTATCAAGATAACGGGAAAGCATTTAAAGCAAAATATTTCATAGAAAATGGTCTAAGCGGTTTATTTACTAACCTTGGAATTCAACCTGTATATGCAAAACCGTATAACGCAAAAGCAAAACCCATAGAAAGGTTGTTTCGAGAATTACAAGATAGCTGTGAAGTATTGCTTCCTTCTTATACCGGTACAAGTATTATTAAAAAGCCTGCCCAATTAAAAAGGAATGAAAAATTACATAAATCTCTTTATAAGGTTAATGTTCCAACTCTTGAGCAAGTAGTAAATTTTATTGGTAATTGGGTACGGAAATATCATTATGAGCAACCTTGTCCTCATATAGCTGAAGAAACGATTGGTAAGGTTCTTGAAAGCGGTAAAGGGGAAGGCGTCAATATAGAAACATTAGACGATCTTATGATGATTAGCGAAATAAAGAAAATTTACAGGAACGGCATTTTATTCTTAAAAAGCAACTATTATGACGAAGCTTTATTTGGATATAAAAAAGAAGTGATTATTAAATACAGCTTGTTCAATTTGAGTTCAATTAAAGTTTATAAATTAAATGGTGAATTTATATGTGAAGCAAAAAGAATTGAGCCAATACATCCATTGGCAAATTATTTAGGCGAAGTAAAAGATATAGAAGAGCTTAAGCAAAAAACAAGGATAAAAAAGAAATTAGAAAAACAGACAGAACAAGAATATATAAACCAAATAAAACGTAATCAAGTTCATACACCATTATTAACAATGGATTTAATTGAGAAGCAGGAAGAGGATGAAATAAATGATTTTAAATTAGCAATAAAAGAAGAAATTCAAGCAGATGATTTTAACGGTTGTTTTAATACAAGATTTGAAAAGTATGAATACCTAATGAAACAAGATAAATTAACCAAAAAAGAACAAGAATGGATTTTGGAATACAAATCAACAAGTGAATATGAGCAAATATATGGTGACGATAATAAGGAGGTTTTTAATGCATAAGTTATTTGTAAAGACACGTAATGTTAAAAATTTTATCGGTTTAATGAACAATCTTATAGATAAATCAAATGAAGTTCCAAAGATGGGATTAATTTACGGAGATCCGGGATTAGGAAAATCTCAAACAGCAGTTTGGTGGACAACGAAAAATGATGCAGTTTATGTAAGAGCTCAAAATAATATGACAAGCCACGGAGTATTAGAAAAAATTGTGGAAGAATTAGGTGAAGCTCCTTCTAAAAAATCTACAGAACTAATGAAACAATGTATTGACCATTTGAGGTTAAAGCCTCAAGTAGTTATTATTGACGAAATTGATTATCTAATAGGTCATTCAAGAACAATTGAAACCTTAAGAGATTTACACGATTTAACTGGTACTCCCATTGTATTGATAGGAATGCAGGAATCAAAAACAAAGCTTGGTAAATATAGACATTTATATGACAGAATTTCTGAGATTGTCGAATTTAAACCGTTTTCCAAAGAAGATATGGACGTTATTGTGGAAGAATTATCAGAAATAAAAATAACAGATGAGGCTAAAGAAATATTTTTTGAAAAAACAAATCGCTTTCGACAAGTAATTAAGGGAATTGCTTTACTTGAAAATATAGCTAAAACAAATGGGTTGAATAAAATTGATGTTAAACAAGTGAAAGGATTAAACATTGAAAAATAAAGATTTAATAATAAAAGTAGCAAGAAGATTAGATAAATTTAATCTTGATGAAATAATTGTAGTATCTGAACTTCAAGAACAAGAAGTTAAAGAGATTTTATCTGATTTAATTAAAGAACAGGTAATTATAAAAAATAATGATAATTACTTCTTCTGCAAAAAAAATAAAAATATAAATGAAATAATGTCTTTATTGAAAAGTACTCTTAAACCTATAGTTCTGCAAAAAGAAGATGGGTATAAGGAATTACTAAAATATAATATAAATATTCAAAATAAAATAAAAAGATATGTTGCGATAATTAACTTTATAATCCATACCGGAAAAGAAAATTTAAAAAATGTTGTAGATTTATTTAACGAAACCTCTGGAGAACAAAAAATTCCGTACCCTACAGTTGTAAGAATTCTTAAAAAATATGAATGCTATGGTTTTAAAGGTTTATTACCCCAATATAATAATTGTGTTGAGAGTCCAATTCCAGATGAATTGTATGTATGTTTTAAAAAATTCTATCTAACAAAAGAAAAGTTAACTCCCAAAGAAGCTCTATATCGCGCTCAAAAATTATTACAAGATGAACAAAAAACAGAACAGCCTTATTCCTATGCTATAAGTTCTTTTATAAGAAAAATTAAAGTTGATTTTACTGAAGAACAAATTAATTACTTCAGAAACAATATAAAACCTTTAAAGGCTAAATTTTCTAATTGTGAACAAGATGAACCGATTAACATGGAATTTAAAAATGCTGCCAGAATTTATTTGAATAGACTAAGAGTAGAAAATAAACAGGAAAAATTATTGCATGATAAAACTGATTACAAAAATAATTTAAAAGAATATTTTGACAATTTAACTATTCGAGAAATTACGCCCAAAGTTGTTGCCAAATATAAACAAAGCATGTTTGATAAAGGTTTTAAATTAAACTCTGTAAATATGTACATTTTACTTTTAAAATCAATAATAAGAGCTGTTTGTCCTCAGACAAATTATCTTATAACAAGAGGCAATAAGAAGCATTCTAATGTTTATGCAATAGATATGAATATTCTAACTGAAGATGAAATTTTTAATTTACTTAATATTTGTAAATTGAAATACCCAGAAGCCTATCCGATAATTTATATTTCATTGTCAACAGGAGCTAGTGTTCCTGAATTATTGGGATTAACTTGGGATAGAGTTGATTTAGAAGATAATACAATATTTTTAAAGTATTTTCTATATGAACAACGCCTTGTTATAAATAGGAGTGAGGCTTCAAAAAGAAAGTTAAAACTTGATGAAAAAATGATTGAAATTTTGAAAACAAAATATAAAATAACAAATCCATTACAAACAGATTTTGTTTTTAGATTTAATTCAAGTAAATTTCCACAACAATATTTTGAAAATATTGTATTAAAGAAACTGTCTAGGAAATTGGGTATTCAAAGGCTATATCCAAGTGACTTTCAGCATAATTTTGTAAATATATGCCTTAAACAAAATATCCCTTTTTCGTATATTCGTAAATCTTTAGGTTATTTTAGCCTTGTACCTTTTGTTAAAACATATCAAAATCTAATAGAGCAGTCAGAAGAAAAATACTATAATCCGTTAGAAAATTTAAAGCTTCTAAAATGAGCCCTAAGCGGTTCATTTTTTATTTTAGCATAAAACTATATAAATTGAATTTTATAATCCTTAATGGCGGAGTTGAACACTTTTTGAACGCTATTAATATCGGTATTGAATATTACCTTCCGGATAATTTATAAAATATGCATTTAAAGTATCAGAATCTTGCCTAAGATTATGAATAATATGAGTAATATTTCTAAGCTCTTCGTATTCTTGTTGTTTTTGACAGAAGTAATCAAGCACAACCGTTATGTTGCAAATCCGCTCTGTTAGATTTTCTAACCCCATAAAATCTTTTTGTTTAATGCGACATTTCTTACTTTTACTCATACAACCTCCTTTTTAGGTGTCGTATTCATCACTTAAAAGAGTATAAATAGCAAGTTTTTATTTAAAGACTTGAATTACGTTAATAATTAATGCAAATATGGAAATCAATATAGCAATTGTTGCTAGGTTATTTGATGATTTAGCCTGTTTTTCTGCTGTAATTTGATTTTGTTTAGTGCATTCTACAAGTTGCTTAATTTGTTCAGCATTCATTTGCGTAAATTCATTTGCTTTTGATAAAATTTCAGTTTGTTTTTGTAACTCTGCTATTTGAATTTTTGGTTGCATTTCACGTTCTTGTTCTTTTTTTGAATATTCTATTGCTGATTGTGCATTCCAAGCTTGGTTATACATAAAAATCCTTTACTATTAGAAGTTGATAACTAATTCATTTTTGTACCAATTAGGTAATGAAGTATTTGCTTGATAAGCATTTTCAAAAACTTTATAAATATCTTTATATTTAATGCCTTTTTGGATAATTGTTTTAAGCTCTTTCGTTTTTAAAGGTACGATTTTTAAGCTTTCAACATGCTGAGTATAATCTTGTGGATTATAATAACCACTATTTTTTAGACTCCTAAAATGACTTAATACATTTATATCAAGATATGGAGAAATAAATGTACAATATGCATTGTTGCCAGTATTCAAAATATAATTTCCTAAGTGTCTTGATACAGGCTCCATTTCACCTCTGCGTTGTGTAGATTCATCCATCAAAGTAGCTTCAATCAACATGGAATGTTTTGGATAATAAGCAGTTTCCTCATATTCATAAACAATGTCTGCCTCACCCCCAATGGCGTGAGTTTTAGGTAATAAATCTGCTTCTAAAGATAGATTCATAAATTCCAATATATTACCTGCATAATTACTTATTTTATACCAAATAATTCCAAGTATGTATTCAAATATTGTTGGCACAGTAGCATTGTCTGTAACCATTTCAAAAATTTTGTTATCATTACGGTTTTCAAAATAAGTTAGTAGTTCTACAAGTGTTTCATCTGAGAATTTTTCATCAATAAGTTTTTTAAATCTATTTATACGTTCATCAGATAATATTTGCGATATATTATTTTCATTTACTAGTGGAATTCCTAAGTCATTTTGGATTTCTCGATATATTAAATTTATATCAATATTTAAACAAGGAGATATTTTCTTAATGTCACAATTCTTATGCAATAAATCACTTGTCGAAAAAGCTTCTTTAAATAATTCTTCAGATACGTTTTTAAAATAGTATTTTGGGATAATATCAAAATGAACTTTATTATCTTCAAAAATTATAGTGTCTGTTATTTTAAAATATCTTTCATTTAAATCACTATAATCAGACAAATTTGCTTTAATTTTAAATAAGTGCAACATGTCAAAGAAAATATTTTTTAATTCCTCTTCGTTGTGAATATTATAGATTTTTGCTTGTGATATACATTCTTCTGGTGTATTTCTTAGTTTGTTTCTATTAATTGTAGCAAATAGATATTTTCTCCAATAAGTTTTTAATTTTAAAGATTTAGTAATCTCATATAATTGGTATAGTTTTGAATAATTTTTATTTACGCAAACATCTTTTAAAATTAGATATAATTGATAATATGGTTTGTCGTAATTTCTACTTTTTCTATTCATACCTATTGTACAAATAAGCTCTTCTGAGGCTGAGTTTTGCAAGAATAAATTTTTAGCTTGTGGATAATTGGGTAAAGTAAGGACAGTGTTTAAAATAATTTCATCTATTGTCATTTCACCATTTCTTAGTCGTTTAATACAATCAATGATATTTAATGTTGTTTCTTTGCTAACACAAAGTGGTAATAGATAAGTAAACTCATCATCAGTAAGATATTCTAATTTCGATAATAGATAAATTAATACTAAATATGGTCGTACAATATTATTGTCAACTTGCATATTTGACAATTTTAATAATTGTTTTGTAAATATAAAACTATCCTTTGATATTTTTAAAATATTAGATTTAGAAAAATCTCCATTTTCTGATAATTCAAGTAATTTTAAACCAACTTCTGTTAATCTTCTGTTATTATCTATCAAGCCTAATTCACATAATCCTGAAGTTTTTTCTCTTGCATCTTTATCTTTGTTAGGGGCATCCCCTTTTGTAAATTCGTTTTCCCTTAAAAAATCATAGTATCTTGCCTGTAATGTTTTATTGCCATCCCAAGTTACATCTTTATTTTCTGACAAGTCAAAAAATTCTTGTAATAACTTTAATTGTTGTTCAACTTTTTGATTAAATTGTTTTGTTCTAAAACTTGTTGTTCCTAAACTCCAGCAATAACTTTTAAATGGAATATTTTCATATGGCATAATTACTGCACTCCATAATTTATAATTAATACTTCTTCTGTAATTTCATTCTTATTTTTAGTTTGATAATTTGAGTTATTATAACTGTAATTTAAGTTTATAACCTTATATTTATCGGAATTTCTTTGTATCCAATCAATAAGAATTGAATTTTCTTTACCCTTGCTTCGTAAAACATTCGATAATGCAAATTTAATATTGTTCCTATGTAAATCATTTAAGAAATCTAATAAATCGCGTTCATCTGTTTCATTCCAACCCCCTTGTTCATTGTATGTAGCACAAGTTATTAAATATGGTGGGTCTGCATAAACAAAGCTATTCGAATTTAGTGTCGAGATATCAAAATCTCTAAAATCTTGGTTTGAAAATTTATAATCTTTTTCTTTTAGTCTATCAATGAATTTTTGTAATTTCTGTTTCATTTTTTCATTATAATCACGTTTTCCAACAGGCAAATTAAAATGTCCATTTGAATTAAAACGAATTTGATTATTAAATGAGTACAAAATCAAGGTATATAACATTGCATAGTGATAATAACCAATATCTTTACTATTATTGAAATCATCTCTCAATTTTAAAAACTTATCTTTGTTATATGGTGCTAATCCAGTGTTGCTATCACAGTTATAATAATCATACCCATATTTTGAGCTTTGCGAAAGTTGATATTTTTCTATTATTTCATCTACAAGAGGCAAAAAATCTGAACCCAAATTTTTAAACATATTAAATAGGTATGTAAGGTTATCATCAGTGTCGTTTAGTATTGTTCTATTACTTTTTACATTAACACCTACATTGGCACCTCCACAGAACAAATCAACAAATATATCTATATTTTTAGGGAATAATGGTAATATCTGCGGAAGCAACTTAAACTTTCCCCCGGTATAATTTAAGGGAGATTGTATAATTCCTAAGTCTGTATCTTTATCTAAAAGCATTGGCATACAAAAAGTCTTTCCGCATTTTCTTCTATGTTAGACTTTCCGGTTGAAAATGCTTTGTAATCTTGTGAAAATTGCTGAACTTTACCTTTTGCACTTAAGATTCTTAAAATATCTTTGTCGGATAATTTTGCATTTGAACGGTCATTGCCCTTATTTGCCATATTATTATATGAAAGAATGATGTATTTTGCTTTTATATTTTTAATTAAATCTTCAAATGCCTGTGTTGCACTAATAGTACAATAATCACTTTTCAAAGCTGTTCTATCCATTTTTTTTGCTACACCCATAACCTTTGGTTTTTTCCAGCGAGCAACATTTTCTAATAAATGATAAGCATCGCAATACTGCCTTGAATTATAAGGCGGATCAAGATACACGATATCTGCTGAGATAATCTTTACTAAATTGTTTATATCTTCGTTGTAAATTTCGTTTTTAATGTTTGATTTCTCGATTTTTGGCATTTGCAATTCAAGATTTCTATCTAATTCACCATTTTTTCTATATGCATCATAATGTCCGCAAGTATTTGCAATCTTATCCATCGCATATAAGAGTGAAGTAATTAATATACATTTTTCTCTGTTATTCAACGATCCATTTTTATAATTTTTTTCAATATCTTCTCTAATAAAACCGATTTTACGGCAATTTTTCTTACTAAAATAAGTATCGCTATAGTTTTTAGACATATAATTATCAGATGAAACAGAAATTGTATTATATCTATTTATAAAACTGATAATTTTTGTTTTTGAATATTTTTCTGTTCCAAACCAAGTTTGATGACATACATAATTGCTGTATAAAATATCATTTACAATAAGGGGTTTATCTTGATAAATAGAGGCAACAGAGCCTGTTCCTGCAAACAAATCTGCAAAAGATTCAAAATCTCCACAGACCTTTGATATTGTCGATTTGATAAAATTATTTAATTTGTATTTATTTCCAAGATAACGACGGTTATTTATTGAGAAATAACCTATTGAATTATAATCATTATTAACAACAAGTTCTAATCTTCTATTTTTAGAACTTATACTGATTTTCTTATTTTGTCTTTCTAAATTCTGAACAGACAAACCAGGCACTCCTTATCTTGTTTACATTGTAATACAAATATATCATGCGTGTCTAATTTGTTGAGAAGATTTAAAATTACTCAATATAATACTTAAACTTATATATTTATAATATAATTACAATAAAAGGAGTAGGGTAAAGTGATTGGCAATAATTTTCAAAGAGGTTCGGAATGGAGGAAATGGGATTTACATGCCCATACTCCATTAGATGCAAATTGGCTCGATTCTGAGACTTTGAACGATGAACAAAGTAGGAAGAGTTTTGCAAAACGATATATTTCTTTTGCAAAATCACAAAATTTATCTGCAATAGCTATTACAGACCATAATTTCTGCAATGACATTGAAAATTGTCTTATACCTTATCTAAGAGAAGAAGCTCAAAAAAACGGCATAGTGATTTTTCCTGGATTTGAAATAACTGCTAAAGACGGTAGTGGTATACATATATTAGTTATATTTCCTGAAGATACTGATGTAAAAATTATTTTAGAGATTGTTAAAAAATGTTTTAAGGCTGGTACAAATTTACAAGCAAAAGATACTCCTGTTTCTGATAAAAGCATTTCTGAAATTAAAAATATTATCAAAGAAGCAAACATTGACTCAATATTCATATATGCTCATGCCGATAGTGAAAATGGCGTACTGCACAATGGTACAATCAAAGGAATTCGGCGTATTGAAGAATGGCATAATAACGATGTTGAAATAGTGCAGATGTCTAAAGATAAATTAGAATTAGGTGGTTTTTATAAAAGTGTTTTTATAGAAAAAGATCCAAAATATTATAGAAAAATAGCATACATTTTAGCTTCAGATTGCAGGTCAATAAATCTTGATTCTAATAAAGATAATGGTAGATGTTATCTAGGTGAAAAGTTTACTTGGATAAAAGCTGATTTAACTTTTAAAGGATTAAGACAAGCAATTGTAGAATGTGAAGATAGAATATATGTAGGTGCAACTCCGGAAAAACTATCTCAGATTGAATCAAATAAAACCAAATATATTGATACAATAGAAATTTGTTCAAAAGAACCTACTGACTATTGGTTTAAACAATCCATTTCACTTAATCCTGAATTGGTTTCTATTATAGGGAACAAAGGCAGTGGTAAAAGTGCATTGGCTGATATAATGGGTTTATTAGGGAATAGTAAAAACACTGAATATTTTTCATTTTTATCAAAAGATAAGTTTTATAAAGATAATTCAGCAGATAAACATTATGCAAAAATGAAATGGGTAAGTGACGATAATTATACTAAAGAAGTAAATTTAATAGAGTCATATAATAAATCTGAAATCGAAAAAGTGAAATATATACCTCAAAGTTATTTTGAAAGGGTTTGTAATCTTATAGATAATCAAAAAGATTTTAAAAAAGAAATTGAAAAAGTAATTTTTAAACATTTAAAAGATGAAGAAAAACTAGGAGTAGAAGATTTTGATTCTTTAATAAAACTAAAAAAAGATTCAGTTGCTAAAGAGATTGAAAACAATATAAATGAGCTGAAGACTATTGCATATGATTATGTAATAGTTTCAAATAAATTATTGACAGATAATAAAAAATTAAATAAAAGCAATTTAGATGAATTAACTAAACAAAAACAATCCATCGAAGCCAATATTTTAGCACTAGAAAAAAATAAGATTGTAAAACCTACAAATAACACTAATGCTGAAAAAATAAAAGAACTTACAGAAAAAATTATTAAAAAGAAGGAAGAATTAGAAAAATTACAAATTCAATCTGATAAATATGCTAAACAATTAGATGAATTAACAAATATTAAAGAAAACATAGCTTCTATTCGTAGATATTATGATAATATAGCTTCAGAATTATCAGAAAAATTAAGCAAATTAAATATAAAAATGGAAAATATAATTGTTATAAATGAAAATAATAAGATTTTAGAAGACAAGGAACAAGAATTAAAACTATTCAACAAAAATATTATAGAAGAAATTAATATAATTAATAAAGAACTATGTGAATTAAATATTGAAAAAGTAAATGAAGAAAAATTATTATCTGGAGAAGAAAAAAAATACCAAGATTACATAAATTCAAAAACAAGGTATGAACAAGAATTAAAACAAATCATGGGTAACGAAACAGAGCCTTTAAGTATAAATAATACCTATTATTATTATAAATATCTATGTTCTACTAAATATATTGATAACTTAGAAAATCAAAAAAATGACTTATATAATCATATGCAACAAATTGCAACTAATATTTTTGAAGCATATCTTGAAGTTAAAGGGATATATGAAAAACTAAAAATAAATGTAGATAATTTTATAAAAGAATTTGAATTTAACCCAAATTCAAGTGTAAAAATAGAATTTAGTCCAAAGATTAAAATAATAAAAACAAGTTTCATAGATAACTTACTTCTATATATTGAAAAAGTTGGAACTTTTAGAGGCGATGAAAGAGAAAGCTTTTTTGAAAAAGTGTGTAATATTGAGCTAAAAACAAAAGAAGATTTCATACATATGTTAAATATTGTTGTTGATACAATTAAGGATAATATTGATAATAGTGAAGATACTGTTAATAAATCTCTTAAAAAAAATTCTAAAGCAGAAGATTTATATACATATATTTTTTCAGGAAAATATTTAGATGTTGACTATGATTTAGAATTTAATAATAAACCAATAAGTATGCTTTCTCCAGGTGAAAGAGGTCTTTTACTTTTAACTTTCTTCTTACTAGCCGATACATCTAATAATCCATTAATTTTAGATCAACCTGAAGAAAATCTCGATAATCAAACTATATATAATGTTCTAGTTCAATTAATAAGAAACGCAAAGAAAAAACGACAAGTCATAATAGTTACGCATAATCCTAATTTAGCTGTTGTTTGTGATTCTGAACAAATTATTTGTGCTAATTTTGATACTTCAATTGAGCCCAAAATAAGTTATATATCAGGAGCAATAGAAAATCCTAAAATAAACGCAAAAATAGTAGATATATTAGAAGGTACTATGCCCGCATTCAAAAATAGAGAAGATAAGTATATTCAGTAGCAAATTAAACTGTTAAAATTGGACAAATGATTTCTTATAATTCTCAAACTATGTGTGAAAAATTCTCAAACCGTGTGTTACTTTACAACCCCCAATTGTACAAATTTATGAAATGAAGAAAAGTACCAATCTTTAACACTATGAACATATCCATGCTTTACAGGATTGTAATGAATATAATTTATTTGTTCATTAAGTTCTTCTTAATTTCTAATCGCATGTTCCCAGTATCATCTTTGAAATATACCTTTTTCTCGTTTGTTTCTATATCAAATTTTTAAATCGTCGGTTGGGCAGGTATGCCCAATCGACATTTAAAAAATTTTTTATTGATACAATACGGGCACAATGCTCGGAAAGTAGTGTTCCAATGTTGTGTGTTCTAAAAAAAAACAACTCTACTTGTAAAGATTGGTTTTACCCAATAGCCTGAAAATTTTCCAAGACATATAATAAATTGTTAAGCAAATGCAACAAAAAATGATTAATTACACAATTAAATATTCTTTGTGTTACAATACTAATAAGGTTTAATCATAGCAACTCTACATAAAAACAAATACATTGCAAGGTTTTATCCTTAAATCAGAGAAGTGAGAATGTCTTAGAAAACTTTGAAAATCAAGAAAACTGGTTAACAAATATAAGATATAGGATTTGTTTCTAGATAGGGGCGAACTCAGGGGATACAGTAATAATTGGATAAATAGTGTAAAGCTTATATATTTAACAGTTTTTTGTATTAGATATGAACTTCCAAAAAGAAAGTAGATTATAAAATAATGAAGCAGCTAAGCATTATAACGATTTGTTTTAACGAACCAAATTTAGAAGAGACTTGTGAAAGCATTGTTAATCAAACTTGGCAAGATTTTGAGTGGATTGTTATTGATGGTGGGTCTAATAAAGAAACTTTAAATATATTCGAAAAATATAAATACAGAATTGACAAATTTGTTTCAGAACCGGACAATGGAATTTACAATGCCTGCAATAAAGGAATAAAATTAGCAACTGGCAAATACTTAAACTTTATGAATGCAGGCGATAGTTTTTATCATAATGAAATCTTAAAAATATTTAACTGTATTTCCAACACAACAAGTTCAGATGTATACTATGGAGAATGCGAATTAGTATTAAACGATAAGAATAAGTCTTTATCTCATTTCCCAAATAAAATTTCTTCAGATTTTTTTATTCTTTCTACCATTTGTACACAAGGAATGTTTATAGATAAAAAACTTTTTGACTTATTTGGAGGTTTTTGCGAAAACTATAAAGTTTGCGCTGATTATGAAAAATGGTTACAATTTTTTACAAACCAAATAAATTTTGAATATTTGCCTATAATTGTTGCAAAATACGACTTAAACGGAATTTCTTCAAATAAGAAAACACAAAATCTTACAAGAAAAGAAAGAACTGAAATTTGTTCAAACTACTTTTCAACAAAAGAAATTGCAATGGTAAAAAAGAATATTGAAACAAAATACTCTTTTCTTGAACAATTGTTTTCAATTAAAAATAGTAAAGCTGGTTCACACAAAATAATAACCTTTTTAGGTTGTCATTTAAAAATTAAAAGGAGTCATAAATAATGAAAAAAGCATTAATCACAGGTATAACAGGTCAAGATGGATCTTATTTAGCAGAATTATTATTAGAAAAAGGATATGAAGTTCATGGTATAAAAAGACGTGCCAGTTCTTTTAACACATCTAGAATTGATCACCTTTATCAGGATATACACGAAAATAGTAATTTTAAATTGCATTATGGAGATTTATCAGATTCTTCTAATTTGATTAAATTAGTACATGATATTGAACCTGATGAAATTTATAATTTAGCAGCTCAGTCTCACGTTAAAGTTTCATGGGATTGTCCTGAATACACTGCTGACTGTGACGCTCTAGGAACACTTAGGCTTTTGGAAGCAATTCGTCTAAATAATTTTGAAAAGAAAACGAAGTTTTATCAAGCGTCAACTTCTGAATTATTTGGTTTAATTCAAGAACCTATTCAAAAAGAAACTACTCCATTTTATCCTCGTTCACCTTATGCGGTTGCAAAACTTTATGCTTATTGGATTTGTGTAAATTATCGAGAAAGTTTTGGTATTTTTGCCTCAAACGGCATTTTGTTTAATCACGAATCACCTAGACGTGGCGAAACATTTGTAACAAGAAAAATCACAATGGCTGCAACTAAGATTAAGGTTGGTTTGCAAGACAAATTATATCTTGGAAATTTAGATGCAAAACGTGATTGGGGACATGCAAAAGATTATGTAGAAGGCATGTGGCGAATTTTGCAACAAGAGAAGCCCGACAATTATGTTCTGGCAACAGGTGTAACAACATCTATCAGAGATTTTTGTAAAATGACATTTGCGGAACTAGGCATTGATTTAGAGTTTGTTGGCGAAGGTGTAAACGAAAAGGGTGTTGATAAAGCAACAGGTAAAACCCTTATCGAAGTTGACCCTCGTTATTTCCGCCCTGCAGAAGTTGATTTGTTGTTGGGTGATAGTACAAAGGCGCGCAAAGAACTTGGTTGGTTGCCAAAATACGATTTACCAATGCTTGTTAAAGAGATGGTTCAGAGCGATTTGGAACAAGCGCAAAAAGAAAAAACTTTACGTGAACACGGATACAAAGTTTTAATTCCACAAGAGGTATAATAAATATTTTCACTACTAAAAGGTTTTTTATGCATATTAAATTTATACAAAAAATCATTGACAAAATAAGAAGAAAAAATAATATTCAAAAATCTAAAAACAAGTATAAATCATTAATTAAAGGGAAAAGTACTATTTTTTTAGATAATTTTGAAATAAAAGGAGACTTTAAGGACAAAGTCAAAATAGGAAATGATAGCATGTTAAATTGCAACATAATCTTTGAATCAAACAAGGGTTATGTTGAAATTGGCAACAGGTGCTTTATCAACGCGGGAACTAACATAATTTCACATAATAAAATCATATTTGGCAATGATGTTACTGTCGCGTGGGGATGTACTTTTTATGATCATAATGCGCATTCGTTAGATTGGAATGAAAGAGTTAATGACATTAAAATACAAATAGAAAATTTCAAAAAAACAGGTAACTCTAATTCAACAAAGAATAAAAATTGGAATGTTGTTAAATCAAGCCCTATTATAATTTGTGATAAGGCATGGATTGGCATGAATTGTACAATCCTCAATGGAGTAACTGTTGGAGAAGGAGCTATTGTAGGTGCTTGCTCTGTTGTAAGAGAAAATGTAGAGCCATGGACAGTTGTGGCTGGTAATCCGGCAAAAGTCATAAGGAAATTAAATCATGATTAAATATAATGTTTATCAACCGAGCCTTACAGGCAATGAAAAAAAATATGTAGATGAATGTATTGATTCCTCTTGGATCTCAAGTAAAGGACATTTTGTAAATGATTTTGAAAATGCATTTGGGAAATATATTGGTATGAAGTATGCAACAGGAGTTTGCAATGGAACTATTGCAATTCAGGTTGCTATAAAAGCTTTAGGATTAACAGAAAATGATGAGGTAATATGCCCTACATTTACCTATATTGCATCTGCAAATCCAATTACAGAAGCCGGCGCTAAAGTTGTCTTTGTTGATAGCTTGATTGACAGTTGGCAAATGGATCCCGTAGATATTGAAAGAAAAATAACATCTAAAACTAAAGCCATCATGGTTGTTCATTTATATGGGCACCCATGTGATATGAATAGAATTCTATCAATTGCACAAAAACATAATTTGTATGTAATTGAGGATTGTGCCGAAGCAATCGGTTCAGAATATAATGGACAAAAAGTGGGTTCATTTGGAGATATTGCATGCTTCTCATTTTTTTGGAATAAAACCATTACTTGCGGCGAAGGAGGAATGGTTTTAACGAATAGTGAATATCTTCACGAAAGAATTTGCAAAATTAAAGGTCAAGGTCTTGCAAAATATCGAGAATATTGGCACGATACATTAGGTTTTAATTATAGAATGACTAATATTCAAGCAGCAATTGGATTAGCTCAATTTGAACAAATTGATAAATTTATTAATAAAAAAAGACAAATTGCAAATTGGTATAAGAAATATTTAAAAGATTTACCTGTAAAATTTCATGATGAAATTGGCAATGTTAAACATACATATTGGATGAATTCTATTTTAGTAAAAAACATTGAAACAAGAGAACCATTAAGAGAATATTTAAAAGAAAATGGAATAGAAACAAGACCAACTTTTTATCCAATACATACAATGCCAATTTATTCTGAAAAGTATGAAAAGCATGCTGTTGCAGAAGATATCGCACTAAGAGGAATAAACCTTCCTTCATATCCTGCTTTAGAAGAAGCAGATATAATAAACATATGTGAAACGATAAAGGATTATTATAGTGCAAAATAAATGGGTTATAATAGGTTGTGGTGGGCATGCAAGAAGTATTGCTGATGTTATTTTAGATAATGACCAATATGCAGATATTGTTTTTCTGGATAAAAATGCAAAAAACAATGAAAAATTGTTTGGCTTTCCAATTATTGCGCATTACAATATTAAAAATGAAAAAGTTATTGTAGGAATTGGTGATAATTTAAAACGGAAAGAATTATCAATAAAATATTATGAGAACCTATCAAACGTTATATCTAAAAGAGCTTATATTGCAAAATCTGCAAAAATGGGAAAAGGAATTTTTGTTGCACATAATGCACACATTGGAGCTTTATCCCAAATAAATGACTTTGTTGTTGTAAACACAAGCGCAAGTGTAGATCACGAATGCATCTTAGGCACAGCTTCTTTTATTGCTCCCAATTCAACTTTATGTGGAAAAGTAAAATTGGGCGAAAATGTTTTATTAGGAGCTGGTGCTACCGTTATCCCTCAAATTGAAATTTGTGCAAATTCCAAAATCGGAGCTGGTACTACCATCATTAAAAGCATTTATGTTGAAGGGACGTATGTAGGTAACTCAACAAGGAGAATCAAGTAAATGCAAAAAACTATTTCTATTTACTATACAGATGTAATAAAACCAATAAAAGAAACCGATATTTACAAATGGCTAACCGAAAAATATACAGTAATTATAGATTCAAAGAATCCTGAATTTTTGTTTTACGATATTTTTGGAGATGATTATAAAAAATATAATAATTGTGTCAAAATTTTTGTTCCCACAGAAGATGAAACTGCAAACTTTAATGAATGTGATTATGCTGCGGGATTTGCAAGAATTAGCTACGGAGACAGATATTTTCACCGTTCTTTTTGCTTAGATGAATTAGAACCATCTATTCAACAACGCTCTTTTGACGCTGCTGCACTATTAAATAGAAAATTTTGTAATTTTATTTACTCAAATTCTAACTGTGGAGAAGGAGCTTTTCTAAGACAAGAATTTTGTAAAAAACTAATGAAATACAAACATGTTGATTGCCCGGGAAAAGTTCTAAATAATATGGATAGAAGTGTTATTGATGATGTATACGTTGGAGATTGGCGCGAAAGTAAACGACAATTTCAATCACAATATAAATTTACAATTGCGTTTGAAAATGATGCTACTGATGGTTGGGTAACAGAAAAAATGCCAGATGCAATACGTGCTTACTCTATTCCGATATACTATGGAGATCCAGGAGTTAACAATGATTTCAATAAAAAAGCATTCGTTAATTTAGCCGACTATAATTATGACTTAAACAAATTAGTTGAACGCATTATTGAATTAGATAACAATGATGAAGAATATCTTGAAATGCTTAGAGAGCAGCCTTTTATTAATGGTTTCCAATTTGACGGAAATGAACGATTCCGAAATTGGATTTATTCTATTATAGAAAAAGGGAACAAACCATTTAATAAAGATCCTCGCAACATATCACGTAACAAACAAGCAATGAAAGAAATTAAAAAATGGTATAGGACAGAACACAATATACCAGACGATGATTTATCTGATAATACGAATAATACATCAAATATTTTAACTAATAATAAAAAAGATTATTTAAAAATAATTAAATATAAAATTTTATATAAAATTTCTTTTGGGAAAAATCGAAAAAAATATAAAGAAAAATATAAAGCATTAATACAAAAATAGAGGGAATATAATGACAATCGAATATCAAGAAATAAAAAAGAAACATCTTGTAAAAAAGTCAATTTTAAATGCCGCCTATAAATCTACCGAAACACATGTTGGCTCTGCACTAAGTTGCGCAGAAATAATGGAAGCAATATATTTTCAAGTAGCAAATATCAATAAAAACAATTGCAATGATGAATCTAGAGATAGAATAATCCTAAGCAAGGGGCATGCTGCTTTAGCCCAATATGCGTGTTTAATGTTAAAAGATATTATGCCTCAAAAAGTTTTCGAAACTTATAATTTAGATGGTGGTTTTTTACCTGCACATTTGGACTTAGAAAGTTCTGATGGGATTGAAGTATCCACAGGAATGTCATTAGGACATGGAATAGGTTTAGCAGAAGGCTTTGCTCTTGCAAATCGGTTAAAAAAAATAAATGCTCGAATTTTTGTTATTATTGGAGATGGTGAGCTTCAAGAAGGGTCTATTTGGGAAGGCTTAAATTCTGTCATAGACTTAAATATTAAAGAAATAACAATAATAATTGATAAAAATAATATGCAAGCTTCTGCTGAAACAAAAAATATTACTGATAATACCAAATTAAATGCTGTTTTTAAAGAAATGGGTTTTGATGTTAAAACAACAAACGGCCATGATGTTGATGCTATAACTCAAGTTCTTAAAGTAAATAGTGATAGACCTCTACTTATTATTGCAAATACAATTAAAGGCCATGGGCTTCCTAAACAATTTGAAAACACTATTAAATCACATTATGTTAAATTAACACCAGAAGAATTTCAATATGCAATAAATAATTTGGAGGATAAATAATGAGAATAGTATTTGCAAATACTTTGGTTGATTTAGCCAAAAAAGATGAAAGAATCTGCTTTATCACACCTGATATGGGATATAGTATTATAGACAATTTTCAAAACACTTTTCCAGAAAGATATTTTAATATTGGAATTGCTGAACAAAATGTTATTGCAGTCGCCGCTGGTATGGCATTAGCAGGACTAAAGCCTTATGTATATAGTGTTATACCTTTTATCGTACATAGATGTTTAGAACAAATCAGAGTAAATATCGCATATGCAAATACAGATGTAAAAATCATTGGAATAGGCTCTGGCTTTGAATATGGATCAGCAGGAACAACTCATTACGGGCTTGAAGATATTTCAATTATGCGTTCTCTTCCTAATATAAATATATATGCACCTGGAGATATGCATGAAATGGAAGAAATAACAAAATTGACCGCACAAGACAAGCGTCCAACCTATATAAGAATAGGGCGCCATAATCATGCGAATATGAATTCACAGAATTTGACATTAGGCAAAGCTTCTATTATTAAAAAAGGACAAGACATTGCATTTATTGCAACTGGTAATATGCTTCATTTAGCTTACGATTACGCAGAAGCTTTAAATACAAGAGGAATTTTCCCAACAGTAATAAGCATGCATACAATCAAACCACTGGATTTAGAATGTATACTAGAGCTTGTAAAAAGCCACAGCTTAATATTCACATTCGAAGAACACACTATAATTGGAGGTCTTGGATCTGCTGTTGCCGAAGTTATAGCAGAAGGAAATCTAAATGTAAAATTAAAACGTATCGGCGTAAATGATGAATTTTCTCATTTAGTCGGAAATACACCGTATATTAGAAAACAATATCAACTAGATTTAGATGGTATTTCAAAATTATGTGGAATATAAAAATGACAGAAAAATTATTTAATATTTTAAAAAATGAATATAATGCAATTAAACTAGATTTTGATATTACGCAATTAAAAGGAAAAACATTCTTTATAACTGGCTCAAATGGGCTTATCGGAAGTAATATGATAAATTTTTTATATCTTTTAAATTTAAAATATAATTTAAATTTAAAATTGATTGCACATTCATTTTCCCCTCCTGTTTCTTGGCTACCACAAGACAATTGCATAACATATTTGAATTCAGATTTAACGGAAGAAACGGACATTCCTATCTTTGATTATTTAGTTCATGCAGCCACTTATGGTCAACCTAAAAAATTTATTCAAAACAAACTTGGAACAGTTAAATTAAATACAGAGGTTTTAATAAACCTTTTAGAAAAATCGATGGAAAATAATTCGAAAGTTCTATTTTTAAGTTCCTCGGAAGCATACGGACAAGTACCTGTTGAAATTATGCCCGTTAAAGAAAATTATTTAGGGAATGTAGATACTTTATCTGATCGAGCGGTGTACGCCGAATCCAAACGAATTGCTGAAACAATTTGCAATATATTTTCAGCAGAAGGATTGCATATAAAAATTGCTCGCTTAGCTATTGCTTATGGCCCCGGAGTAAAATATTCAGATAGTCGTTTTATGAATGAATTTATTAAACGAGCTTTAAATGATGGAGCTTTAACTATGAAAGACTCCGGCAAGGCAACAAGATGTTTTTGTTTTATCACAGATATGATTGAAATGCTTTTAAATACAATGTTTGCCTCAAAAGATATATTATACAATCTTGCAGGGATTGAAAATAAAACGATTATTGAAGTGGCTCAAATGATAGCCCAAAAAACAAAAGTTCCACTGCATGTACCTAATAACGAAGAAAAAATCTGTGGAACACCATCTCAATTATCATTATCAATTGATAAATATTGTAATGAATTTAATAAACAGAACTTTATACCGTTAGAAAAAGGTATTGAAAAAACAATAGATTGGATAAAACAACTTAATACAAAGGAGATTAATATATGAAATACGAATTAGCAAGTTCATCTTGGGATGAAAAAGAAATAGAAGCAATTCATCGTGTAATTGATAGCGGATTTTATACTTTTGGTAAACATGTTGCTCAATTTGAAAAAGATTTTGCGAACTTTACAAATCATAAATATAGCGTTATGGTAAATTCAGGTTCTTCTGCGAACTTACTTGCGGTTGCTGCAATGTTTTATAAAAAAGAAAACCCTTTACAGGCGGGCGATGAAGTCATTGTTCCAGCTGTTTCTTGGGCAACAACTTATTACCCTTTATACCAATATGGTCTAAAACTAAAATTTGTTGATACAGATATAAACACATTAAACTTTGACTTAAAACAATTAGAAGCAGCCATAACAGATAAAACAAAGATGATTTTTGCAGTTAATCTGCTTGGGAACCCTAACGATTATGATGAGATTAAACGCATAATCGGCAATAGAAATATCTATTTATTAGAAGATAATTGTGAATCTTTGGGCGGCATTTATAAAGGAAAGCAATTAGGTTCAATCGGTCTTATTGGAACTTATTCAACCTTTTTCTCACATCACATGTCCACAATGGAAGGTGGCGTAGTAGCAACAGATGATGAGGAATTAAATGAAATTATACTTTGTTTACGTTCTCACGGTTGGACACGCCAATTACCAAAGGAAAATAAACTTTGTATCAAATCTGATGACTATTTTACAGAAAGTTGGCGTTTTATTCTTCCTGGATATAATGTACGCCCTACAGAAATGAATGGTGCAATAGGAATTGAACAAATAAAAAAATTACCTGATTTTATTAAATGGAGAAGAATAAATGCTAAACATTTTCAGGAACTATTTAGTAATGATAAACGTTTTATAATACAAAAAGAAATTGGAGAATCAAGTTGGTTTGGATTTTCATTAATTCTTACAGATGACAGCGTTGATCGTAAAAAAATTATTGATAAATGTACAGCTGCAAGTATTGATACAAGACCTATTGTTGCTGGGAATTTTGCACGGAAAGAAGTTGTTAAATATTTTAATCATGAAATATTTGGCGACCTAAAAAATGCTGATTTTATAGAAAAAAGAGGATTCTTTGTTGGAAATCATCAATATGATATTCGAAAAGAAATTGATTATTTAAAAGAAACACTAGATAAAGCGTTATAAAAAGTTCTACTTAAAAACAAGAGCGAAAAAGGAGAATAATATGAGAATAGGCATAGATATATCTGGATTCACATCTTTGATAGGTGCTTGCGATTTTATTAATAATATAATCATTGCTTTGTCAAATAACACTAAAAAAAATGGAGACGAACTTTTTATTATTACACATGCAAATAAAAATTTTTATAAAAAATTTAAGGGTATCAAAAAGCTATTTTATAAAATTATTTATTTTTTCAAAACGCTAAAAGGCTATAAAATCATACCTAATAATGGAGAATATTCAATTTTTGAAAATTTGACAATTCTTGAAATAAGTAGAAATTATAAAAAAGTTGTTCAAAAACTAAAAATTGATTGTATTTTACCAATTACTGATCCACGATTAAATTTATCTCCTGTACCAATTATAAGATATTTATACGATTGTCAACACAAATACTACCCACAGTTTTTCTCAAAGAAGGACATAAGTGCTAGGGATAATTATTTTCGGGAAATGACTAAAACATATTGTATTGTCAACTCCAAAGATACAAAAAATGATTTAATAAAATTCTACAATGCAGATGAAAAAAAAATATTTGCATTACCGTTCACTCCAAAATTAAAAAAGGAATACATAATCCAAAATAGACCCGAAATTATAGAAAAATATAAATTACCTAACAAATATTTTTTAATGTCTTGTCAATTTTGGATTCATAAAGATCATACAACGTTATTAAAAGCATTTGCAAAACTTACAAATGAAAAAAGTTATTCTGATGTTAATTTAGTTTTAACTGGAACTATGGAAGAACCTAGAAAACCAGAATATATTAATAAACTAAAAACATTGATAAAACAATTGAATATTGAAAATAAAGTTTACTTATTAGGTTGTATTCCCAAAGAAGAACAATTAGAAATAATGAAAAAAGCTATCGCTGTTATTAATACAACTCTTTTTGAAGGAGGACCCGGTGGTGGTAGTGTTTGGGACGCTTGTGCTCTTGGCATTCATTCTATCATTTCTGATATAAAAGTTAATCTCGAAATAAATAATGATTTAGTATCTTTTTTCAAAACCAGTAATGCAGATGATTTATGTGAAAAAATGATTCAATTATTACAATTACCACCACCAAAATATGAAGTAAAAACATTAATAGATAAAACGTCAGAAAACATTAATTTGCTAGGAAATAATTTATACGATATTATAAATACAGTAATAAACGAAAATAAGGATAAAAAACATGAATAAAAATATTAAAATTTATATAGCAGGTCATCGTGGACTTGTTGGGAGTGCAATTAAAAGAGAATTCGAAAGAAAAGGTTATACAAATATTATCGGCAAAACTCACTCTGAATTAGATTTAACAGATAGCAAAGCTGTTGCAGAATTTTTTGAAGCAGAAAAACCTGATTGGGTAGTTCAAGCTGCGGCCAAGGTTGGAGGAATTCTTGGGAATAGTACTTATCCGGTTGAATTTATGCTAGAAAACTTAAAAATACAAAATAATATTATTGAAAACTCTTATAAAAATAATGTAAAAAAACTTTTATTTTTAGCATCAAGCTGTATTTATCCTAAAAACAGTCCACAACCAATGAAAGAAGAATACTTGCTTTCTGATTATTTAGAAAAAACAAACGAAGCATACGCCCTTGCGAAAATTTGTGGTATAAAACTTTGTAATTATTATAATAAAGAATATGGTACAAACTATATGTCAGTTATGCCTTGTAATCTTTATGGTATTGGAGATAACTACCACCCTAAAAATGCACACGTTATACCAATGCTAATCAGACGTTTCCATGAAGCAAAAGAACAAAACCTTCCAGAAACAACTGTTTGGGGGACAGGAACACCTCGTCGAGAATTTATGTTTGCAGACGATTTAGCAGAAGCAGTAGTATATTTAATGGAAAACAAGGACGCAAAAGATATTGGAGAATTTATAAACATCGGTTCTGGATTTGATATGCCAATTTCTCAAATCATTGAATTAATTAAAGAAACAGTCGGCTATAAAGGGAAATTAGTTTATGACAAAACAAAACCTGACGGAACTATGCTTAAATTGATGGATGATTCTAAAATTAACCAATTGGGCTGGAAAGCAAAAACAGAATTAAAGGATGGTTTAAAAATCGCTTATAACGACTTTTTAAATAAATTCAAAGACATAAAATAAACACGAAAGGTGAAAATAGATGAAAAGTATTATATTAGCAGGTGGTAGTGGTAGCCGTTTATGGCCGTTATCAAGAGAAGAATATCCAAAACAGTTGTTAGCATTTGAAAACAATGAAAGTCTTTTACAAAAAACTTTTAATCGTTTAAATTTATTTTCTCAAGTTCCAGATATTGTTACTGTCACCAACATAAAACATTATTCAAATATTAAATTACAATTAAACCAAATTGATAATTCCAATATTGTGATAGGAGAACCTTTTGGAAAAAACACAGCTCCTGCTATAGCCTCAACACTACAATATTTTGTAGAGAAAGGATGCAAAGAAGATGTTGTATTAATTGTCCCTTCTGATCATTTAATAAAAGATACTGCTGCTTTTTCAAAAACAGTAGAAAAAGGGGAAAAACTTGCAAAACAAGGTTATATTGTTACATTTGGAATTAAACCAACATATCCAGAAACTGGCTACGGGTATATTAAAACAGAAAAACCTTTGTCTGAGGGGTATAAAGTTGAAACATTTGTTGAAAAACCAAACTTAGAAACAGCTCAAAAATATTTAGAAAGTGGAAAATATTATTGGAATGGAGGAATTTTTATGGGTAAAATTTCAACATTCTTAAATGAGTTCAAAAAATACGCTCCAAATATTTATACACATTTAAAATCATTAGATTTTTCAAATTCTACACAAATTGCTTATTCAATTTATGAAAAAATGCCATCAATTTCTATTGACTATGCAATTATGGAAAAATCTGACAAAATAGCTCTTGTTGAATTACAATCAGATTGGAATGACTTGGGTTCTTGGCAATCTTTATATAACGTAAAAGAAAAAGACGAAAATGGAAATGTTTTAACTGGTAAAGTTATTGTAGATAATGTAAAAAACTCTTTTATTTATTCACAAAAAGAAATTGTTGCACTATCTAGCTTAGAGAATATAATTCTTGTTGAAACCGAAGACGCAATTATGGCTTGTAAGCTTGATGAATCTCAAAATGTAAAAAAGCTTTACGAGAAATTAAAAGAACAAGAATCTGATACTATAAAATTACATAAAACAGTTTTTAGACCTTGGGGTTACTACACTTGCATGGATAGCGGTGAAGGATATTTAACTAAAACTATTTGCGTAATGCCAAAACACAAACTATCAATTCAGTCTCACAATCATCGTTCTGAACATTGGATTGTATTACAAGGGAAAGCTTTAGTCTTAAAGGATGGCAAAGAATATAATGTTTATGCTGGCGATAGTATTGATATTCCACTAGGAGTAAAACACTCATTACAAAACCCATATGATGAAGACTTAAAAATAATTGAAATCCAAAAAGGAGATTATTTATCAGAAGATGATATTATTAGATATGAAGATTGTTACGGAAGAGTTTAACAATCTCTGAATAAACAAAATATCGTTCTTTTTACAATACATTCTGTCAAAATAACAAAAATTTTTGACAGAATGTCATTTATTACGAATATCTTATATTAATTTTACCTTTAATAAATTAGACTATTGTACCATTTGAAAATTTTTTTCTTTGTACTAATATATAAGAAAATATACAAAGTGGTTAAAAACATTATAATTTAAGAAGCAATTTATGACAACTGTAAATTACCAATAAGTTTGAGAAAAATTTCCAGGGTATTTTGAGAAAAAATAGGTTTGCTAATTATGGTTTTTCGGACACTTTTGAAATTGGTTTTTGAGATGTTTAATCGCTGTTTTGGGCTTGGTGTTTGAGTTTTTCCCGCTTCCCCAAGTTTGAGAGTCGGGGGGTTGAAAAGTCCGAAATGTCCGGTTATTAGGATGAAAATGTCCAGTATCTTTCCATAAAATTTTATAAAATCGCCAAGTTTTCCTATTATATTTGAATTACAGCCAAGTGCAAAAAGCGGACATTTTGTGTAATTTGCTAATTAGAATTTATACCCAACTTGGAAGAACCCCACAAATTGTGCCTTTTAGAATTATAATTATTTCGCATAATTCTATGATATTTACCCCTAAGTCGGAAGTAATTTTTTAAGAGGGAAATTGCTTCCCTGAGTTTATTTTATAAGGATTTTATAGAAATAAATTCCAAAACTTTAAGGTGAGTTTTCTAAAACTAAGTGTAAAAAATATCAGATTAATTTTACCCCTCAAAGCTGGAAGCAGAATTGAGAGAAAATAGCAGGTTTTTGTCAAAGAATAAATTCAAACCCTGTTTAAATTGCGTTTAAAATTTGTTCAAAAGCAGTTTTATAAAATTTTCTGCTTAAAATTTAGATATAATAGGACACATAACAACACATTTCCCCCTCAATGACTTCCATTTTGAGAGAAACCAGTCTAACATACAGTAGCTTCAATAATAAATAAGGATACGGTATGGCAGACATTAATAATAACGATATTTGGATTGATGTTGAGACTTTAGCGAAACTCAAAAATATTACTCGCAGAGCAGTTCGGCTTGCGTTGAACCAAAACAAATACGAATATAAAGTTGAAAATATTCGTGGCGGAAAAACATACAAAATTAAATTATCAACGCTCGAGGAAGAACTTCAGCTTAAATATTTTCAAGAATATTATGATGATTATAAAACTTGTGATAACGAGGTTATTGAACTAAATAATCTCAATATCAAACAAGAAAAACTCATATCCGAAAACCAAAGAAAAATTGCACTCGCAAAGTACGACCTGATTTATGCGTGGCTTAATTTTAGAAAAGAATATAAAAGGAACAAGTTGAAAACAGGTGGCAACATACCCGATAAGGAATTCTTGCAATTATGTAATACAGGGATGTTCCAGGAAGAGATTTTTAAAATCTTAGGTAAAGTCTCAATCGGCTCACTTTATCGTTGGCGGGCGCTTTTGGATTATAACAAAGATTGGACGGCATTAGTTGGGCAGTACAAATATTCAACCCGAAAGGAATACAGAACAACATTAAATGAAGAACAAATAAAAATATTTATACAAATTTTGCTCTCCCCTAGTGCGTTTTCAATAGGTAAAGCAATATCACTCACCAAGCACATTTTAAAAGAACGTGGGCAGGAGATTTTACCTAAAGATATTACTTTCAGACGGTATGCAGAGTGGTTCAGGGATAATAATTTCGATAAATGGACACTCGCTCGTGACGGCGAAAAAGCGTTAAAGGATAAAGTCAGCCCGTTTATAGTCAGAAACGCAGCACTTTTAAAACCTGGGCAAGTGCTTGTGGCAGATGGGCATACGCTCAACTTCCAAGTCATAAACCCGTTTACAGGAAAACCCTGCCGAGCGACTCTGCTTGGTTTTTTGGATTGGAAATCCGGCGGACTTGTCGGGTATGACATTATGCTTGAAGAGTGTACTCAAAATATCGCGTCTGCTTTAAGAAACGCAATTTTAAAAATGGATCACATTCCTGAATATGTTTATCAAGATAACGGCAGAGCATTCAAAAGTAAATTCTTTAACGGAGATAAAAAGTTTGAGGAATTAGGATTCACTGGAGTCTACAACAAACTCGGAATAAAGCCAGTCTATGCCACACCATATAACGCTCGAGCCAAAGTTATCGAGCGTTTCTTTTTAGATTTTCAGGAAAGTTTTGAAAAGCTGATACCAAGTTATATCGGCACAAGCATTGAAAACAAGCCGACATATTTGATGAGAAACGAGAAGTTACATAAAAATATTCACGAGAAATTTGGCTTTACTCCAACTATTGAACAAGCATTAAAAATGATTGAAAAATGGCTTGAATTTAAGCATTCGCAACCTTGTCCGAACGCTAAAGATAAAACAATTCAAGAAGTTTTAAACGAAATTGAAAAACAAAATATTGATGAAAATTCGCTTGACGATTTGATGATGGCACAAGAAATCAAGAGTATTGGCAGAAACGGAATCAAATTTTTGAAAGCAGATTATTTTGATGAAGCACTATATGGTATCAAAGAAAAAACGGTCATAAAATACAGCCTGTTTGATCTTTCATATATAAAAGTTTATTCAATGAAAGGCGAATTTATTTGCAAGGCAAACCGCATAACAGAAACCCACCCGCTTGCTTATCAAATGGGCGATATTAAAGACATTGAAGATTACAAACAAAAGATTGAAAAACAACAGAAGCTTCGCAGGAAAACAATTAAGGCCGTTAGAGAGCATTTCAACTTAGAAGATATGGATTATCTTGAAAAAGAATTGATGCAAAATATCCGCTTACCAGAGCCTATTAAAGAAATAACGGTACAACCTAAACAAAAAACAGAGCCAACGCAGAAACAAGATTTTGAACCAAAAGTTAAAACATCAATTGTTGCAAGACCAATTTTTAAGAGTGCCTACGAGCGTTACGAATGGCATATGCAAAACGGCTGCATCTTCCCTGAAGATAGAACGTGGCTTGCAAATTACATAAAATCAGACGAATACAAAGAAATATACGGAAAGGAGCAGTAATGAAAAATGTCTTCGTAAAAACAAACAATGTTAAACGGTTTATCACAATGATGAACAACCTGCAAAACCGTGCGGAAGGAGTTCCGGGGATGGGACTTGTGTATGGCGAGCCTGGGCTTGGCAAAACTCAAACAATCAATTGGTGGGCCTTTAAGAACAATGCAATACTTGTCCGATGTACTCAGCTTATGACCGCTAGGTGGTTATTAAATGAAATTATGGATGAAATGGGCGAAGTTAATTGTGGGCGATTAGCGGATTGTTTCAAAATTATTATAAGGAATTTGTTAACAGAGCCACAAGTGATAATCGTTGATGAGGTTGATTACTTGGCGATTGATTCAAGAGCAATAGAAACATTAAGGGACATTCACGATAAGACGAATGTCCCTATTGTCTTGGTCGGAATGTCAAACGCTAAATCAAGGATAAAAAGGTTTAAGCATTTATACGATAGACTTTCTGAAATTGTGCAATTCAAGCCGTTTTCTAAAAACGATATAGCAGAAATTGTTAAAGAGTTATCAGAAATTGAAATGACAGAATGTGCGATAAAATGCATTTGCGCGAATGTTAACCGATTTCGTCAGATAGTAAAAATCATAAATAAAGCTTAATGTTATGCAAAAGCAAACGGCTTAAATTCTATTGATGAAATTATAATTAAGGAGATTTTAAACGATGAAGCAGCAGATAAAGAAACTGTGCAAACAACTGAGCAGGTTTAATTTTGATGAAATTGCAAGTATATTAGAGCTGGGCGATGATAAACTTCAAAAAATAATACAGGAATTGATAACAGAGAAAGTTATAAGCAAAATTTCTGATACAGAATTTGCCTATGTACCGGATATTGTTCCATATCCACAAGTTGAAACTTTGCCGCAAAAACAATCACCAAAACAAACCAAGCCTGAGTTGTGTTTTGATATTACCACATTATTATCTGATAACAAGGAAGCACAAGAATTATTTGAAAATGCTGCGGAATACAATAAACGCCATATTATAAAATGTTTAAATTTATTCAGATTAACAAGCGGTTTGTCATTTAAAGAAACCTCAAAAATGCTGAATGAAATAGCCAAGAAAAATCCGGATTACAAAATGGGATATAGCACTTTTATAAGATGGAAATCATCTTACGCAAGAAACGGTTTATTGGGTTTAATGAAAGCTTATAATCCGCCACAGCATAAGAGTTTAGTAACAAAAGAGCAATTAAAAGAGTTTGAAGAAATCTATTTAACCCCTAAAAATTATTCAGTCAGAATTGCTTGGGAGATACTAAGAAGCAGACACCCAAACGAACAAATTTCAAGCGTTCAATCCTTTAGAAGAGCCCTGACTAAAAACTTTTCTGCGGAATATATTAAGAAACGACGAAGCGAAAGTTTAAAACTTCCCGAGCTTCGCAAGATATCTTCAGTCGAAACAGATAAAATAACATACGAAAAAGTCAGCACGGCGTTTGATGATTACCTGAAAACGCTTGAAAATAAGCAAGATGAAAATTCGATTTGTGCAAGAGGTTATATCCAAAACCACTTATATCCGTATTTTGGCAAATACAAGTTTAAAGATATTACACAGGAAACTTTGATTAATTATCAAAGCAAAATGTTGTCAGAAGGTTATTCCGTTGCAAGTATAAAGCGGTTTATAAGCACATTTCAGAAAATTATGAAAAAATATTCAAATGCCAGTCACCTTCTGTTTTCGACACAAGAAACAATTTTACCTTCACTTGAAAACAGAGTTTTAACTGATTCAGAAATTCAGCAGATAATTAAAGATGACAGGAAAATACAAGAGTTATGGATTCTGGCAACCGGAATAAATATAGCGGAACTTGGGGCCTTATATTATACAGATATTGATTTTAGCGATAAAACCGTAAATATTAGCAAATTTAAAAACAAAGGAAATATTGAAAATATCAGAGCAAAGTATAAAATAAGGACATTAAAAATACCGGATATTTTATTTATTAAAATACCTAAAAAGGAAAATGGATTGCTTTTCAAAGATGTTAAAATAGACAATTTTGACTTGTTGTTAAACACTCATATAAAATTGCTGCTTGGTAAAAACGTGCAAATTAACATAATCAGTAGGAATTTAGGGTTTTATAAACTGACGGATTTTGAAAGCAGATACAATTTCTTGTTACCGCAAAAATTAAATGATAATTTTCAAATAATTTAACTTTCCTGTAAAAAAATGTAATTTTACCCCAGATTTCCCTGTAAAAAAGTGTAAGATTTGCTCAATTTTTCGTGTAAAAAAATGTAAGTCAAATCTCAAAATCAGTGCTATAATTGGTGTTAGGAGATTGTGAGTTTATGACCCAAATTGAAGTTTTAAAAGGCGATATAACAAAGTTAGAAGTTGATGCAATAGTTAATGCCGCAAATACAAGTTTATTAGGTGGCGGCGGAGTTGATGGTGCCATTCATCGTGCTGCATGGGGTAATTTATTAGAAGAATGTAAGACTTTAAACGGCTGTGAAACAGGACAGTCAAAAATTACAAAGGGTTATAATTTGCCTGCAAAATATATAATTCACACGGTCGGTCCAGTCTGGCATGGGGGTAAATATAACGAAATAAAAAAATTAAAATCCTGTTATGAAACGGCTTTAAATCTTGCAAAAGAATACGGAATTAAAACAATTGCTTTTCCTGCTATCTCCTGCGGAGTTTATCATTTCCCATTAGAAGAAGCCTGCAAAATAGCAACTGACATAGTTAAAAAATTTATTGCTAATAATGATTGCCTTGAAAAAGTTATTTTTATAGACATAAATGATGCAATTATTGAAATTTATAAAATGATTTTGAATTAATAATTTACCATGTCCGTTTCTGACACAATAAAAATTTATTATATTATTGTGCTACTATTAACTAATTGGAGCATAATATGAACAAAATAGACATTACATTCGATTTCACATCTGATACACCAAATTATTGGGACTGTTTTTATGCAGGAGTAGATAGACCTGACCCTGATGCAAAGAGTCCTACAATGAGACAATATCAGCAAATGATTTATAGTAAAATTTTGCCAAATGGAGAATTTCTAGAGCTTAAACAAGGTAATAATGCTAAACAGTATTTATATTGGAAAGATTTTTGTTTCGGGAGTGATTCGATAATTAATATGTACATCCATCACAAAACGCTTCAAACACTAATCAATGATGTTAACAGAGAAATTCCTGACTTTGATAAATTTTATGAAGAATACTTGAGAAAAAGTTATACAATTGGTGGTGAAATAATTTTCCCTAAATATCCAAAGTCTATAAATGTTGAAAGAGGACGATATAACGGCAAAATTAAAGATAGGTTCGACTTAACTTTAGAATGTATAAGGCTTTATTATAATAATAAACAAAGTCCACTTTATGATACTTTGAAAGCAAATCACAAATTCTTTGAATTATTCCTTGATTTCAAAGGTTATGTAGATTTCTTTTATTTAAATGATTTAGTTTCAGATGATTATAAATCTATTAATTTCTACTTAGACTTTGACAATTTTAACAGGACAGATCCAAGACCTCAAACGGTTGAAGAATGGAATATTTTATACAACAGACAAATGGAATTCTTAAATAAACGTAATTCACGTATAGATAAGTCTTTTAACGGGTAAGTTCATGGACATTTTAGATAGATTAGCAAAATCAAAATTCAGGAGCAGATTTAAGCTTCGAGCAAAAGAGCTTGAATATATCAAGGATAAAGGATTTGATACTATTCATTTTCATGCCTGTGATTTTATTAGGGATAGAATTGCTCCGGCAGAACCTGTGAATGACGGCAAACAAACCCCAATGAGAGGACATCCTGTATTTATTGCTCAACATGCAACCGTCACTTGCTGTCGCGGCTGTATCGAGAAATGGCATAAATTCCCCCAACACCGAGAACTAACCCAAACCGAACAAGAATATCTTGTATCCGTGATTATGAACTGGATTAAAAGACAATTAAAATAAAGTAGCCACATGGGGAATTGACGTATATTAGTATCTCTAATATTATCAAATAGTACATTAATATAGGAATTTATATCCACTATTATAAAAATAAAAAATAATGTTTATAAATTGATAGTCTATTAGCAGTTGGGGAATTTGTAAGTATGATTCAGAGGTATTATATTGAGTGTCCTGTATGTGGAAAAGTTACAGTATTAAGAGTACAAGCAGGATTTTTGGCTTGGCATCCAATAAGATTTAATTGTGGAAATTGTAAAATATCTTTATATGGTGAAGCAGCCTTTAATGCTCCTAATATTACATTAAATATGTGCAGAGGCAAAATTATTAATGAAGTACAAAACCCAAATTTCTTGCTTTCTGTATCAGGAGAGCTTTTATGCCCAAAATTAATGTCAATTACATCCAATGATGAAATATGTTCAAGTATGTCTCCCTTCATTCATGCAACTAGTTTAATGGGATTTGATAAATATGATGAATTTAAGCAATATATAATAAATAGTCTTGACTATATTTTAAACCAACAAAATCATTTTATTGTTTGCAACCAATTACATTTTTTAAAACAGGATAATTATTTAAAAAATGAGTTGTCTTATCTCCCAAAAGACATATATCCATTAAACAACGAGGTGGACTTTTATCGTGCAATTCACTATGTTAATCGACTATTTTATGAAATTATAAACAAAGAACAAGCTAAAGCTATAGCGAATCTTATATTTAAAGAAATTGATGATTTCATGCAAAATAATAAAAAAGAATTTTTAAATCTTATACAATATTTTGATAATGTAGGTATGCTAGACAAATGGGAATATAACATATTTCAACTATCTAAACAAATAATTGAAAATTTTCATAAATTTATACCTATAATAGGTAAAAAATATTATTCTCAAGATATTAATCAGCTAGAGCAAAATTATTCGATAAATACTATAAGTTTTGAAGAAGTAGAACCAATATATTTTAAGTGTTATGAATTACTTTCTGATATGTTACCAATATTAATATCATATAATAATCTAAAATACCGAAATAATTTTGAAACAATGAAGTCTGGAATAAAATTTAGAAAAAAAGATATAAAAACAATAACTGACTATATTTCAGTTGATTCAAAAGGTTTTCGTATTGATTGTATTGATGGAACTGAGATGTTTGATAATATTGTATATAATACATTTGATAGAGCCGTAAGAAATTCTATTGGACACTTCAATTATGAGATTTTAACTCAAGATGTATTTAACCAAGCTATATTATTTAAAAATTTAAAAAATAATAATAAAAATGAAACAAGAAGTTTGCTGAAAATATGTATAGGCATGTGGCAAATGTTTTTAGCAATAAACGATGTAGCTGAAATAATTTATCAAACAAAAAAAATATCATACATAACAAAAGGAATTAGACCAACAGTAAAAATGTAATTTCAAATTCAGAATATAGAATATCCAATGTTTATTTGGTTAATTTATTTTTCAAAGTTATCTTCAAAGCCTTTGATATTACCAAGTTCAGTGTTGTATCGTTTTCCATTCTTATCTACGCAAGTCGCAAAATCAACTGTTTTATCAGCAAATTTGTTTTCCCATAAGCAAATTAGTAAACCTATTTCTTGTGTTTTTAAATTCAAAATCTTTGTTCCGTATAACTTGTAATCTTTTTCAACCATAGTTTAACCTTTCGTTATTTTAATATCTGCGTATATCTCCTCTGGCTTATCAGGGTCAATCAAAAAATCCTTATTAAATACATACCTTTCGCCATCTGGTGCGACACAGCCAACAATATTGTGTTCGCCAAAACACAGAACTGTAAATTCTTCGCTATCTTTTTCAAACCAGCCTTTGAGCTTTTTTAATCTGTACTTTTTGCCGATTTCAATCACAGTATGCTCCTTTCAATCTACACCATTCATCACTCTTTCTATGGCAAACATCAACTCTAAATCTCGGAATCGTATCATTCGGACACATTTGGGACTTGATGTTTCTGTGAAACAGAGTTATCCTGTGTGTACCAAAACTTTATTTACCCCGAGGTTAACTATGAAAAAACAAATATTGTCACAAGATGCCTTTAAACTATATGCCGAAAAATTTATGTCGTTAGAAGATATCGCAAAGCAACTTCATTTGAATGAAAGAACCCTTCGCCGATGGAAAAAGTCCGATGATTGGGAAACCAAAAGAGCTGAATATCTTCGGACTAAAACGACCTTGCATTCTGATTTATATGATTTTACCAGAAGTTTGATTAATTCTATCGAGAAGGATATGGAGAGTAACGGTAAAGTCGAACCTGCAAGATATTATGCCGTTACCAAAATGCTGAAATTGATTGGGCCGGTTAAAGCTTATGAGGATGAAGTGATAAGTGAAAAACAAAAACAGAAAGAGGAAAAGTCGAAAGGTTTAACGCCGGATGTTATACGAGAAATTGAGGAACAAATTTTCGGCATAACACACGATGAAATTTGTGAATACGATTTGAACACCGATTAAACACCTTTTAAATGGTATTTAAATTTCGACATCTTTTTCATGGTCTATAAAGAATGCATTCAAAACATCCGCATTATTTCGTAAATGTTTAACGACTGGTGCGAGGTTGTAGCATTCTTCTATCTCAGGCTGATTTGCTACAAAATAGTCAATAACAACGGCAGTATTATAAATATTCTCCGACCATTTGCGTAACTGCTTAAACTCCTTTGAAGTAATATTCAACCCGACTTTTCCCATACAACCTCCTTTAACTTGTCGTATACATCACTCAAAGTCATATACAAATCAAGTTAAATTTGCAAATATACACATTCACTACAAGGTTTAAGTTCTAATTGATTTGTAATAGTTGAATAATAAAGATCGTAGAATTTGAAATCTTTAATTTTCTCTTTTTGACAATGTTTTAGTATGATTTTTATGATTTTGAGTTTATTTTCAGAAGAAACTTTTCGCCCAAAAATTATTGCATCTAAATCTTTTATTTTATATTTTGCGATAATTCCTTTTTCGCTTTGGTTGATATTTAAACTATCTCTTAAAAAGAGTCGATATTCATCTTCATGAATCCAATTTTTTGATTTGGTACAAATATATTCTTTTGCTTTTTTATGATATTCTTCTCTCCATTCTGTTATATTTTTATATTTTTCGCAGCAAATGCTATACCTTGTTCTATCATAATTGCATAACCAAAAATCTTTTATAAGATTATATTGTAAGCAGCCCAAAGAGCCAAAGAAACCAATTTCCGGGTAATTAGTGGAATAAATCACCTTATAAAAATCTAAATTTTGATATCCATATTTTTCACTAATTGGACACATCTCTATTTGATTTTTATTAGTTTTAAATCGCAAACAGATGCCATTTTCACTATTTGCATAGTGTCCCCACATTGGTTCATTTGTATAATTTGTTGTAAAACAAGCTATATAATGATTTTCATACAATAATCTTTTTATTCTCTTTAAATAAATCTCTGGGAATTCAAAAGATAATATATTTATATTATTCGTATCTCTATCCTTATGTTTATTATTTAAAAATTTTTGAATGGCTATTCGTTCTAGATCTTTTTTATTTATCAAATCAATTATTTCTTGTTTTGTCGTTTTTGGACTATTAAGAATTTTAATTAATTCAGAATATTCGTTGTTGTATTTTACAGAATCATAAATTTCTTTATGTTCTTTATCTTTAAAAACATCAATACCTCTATCAAATTTTTTAAACATAGAATCAACGACAAAATATGCAAATGAATGTATTGTTTTTAGAATAAGTAGTATCTCATCAGCGGTATATTTTTTATTTGATTCAGACATTTTTATCGGTAAATTTGATATCCCTTCAGGGACAAAAAATTCATAGTATATAGATTTAAATGTTGTTTCCATTTCTGGCTTTTCATTTATATCAACAGCTAAAAACACCGGTAATAAATTTGGATCAATTTTCTGCTTTCGGTTTCTTATACTTGCATCATAATAAACACTTGATAAAACATACAAATAGTGCTTAAAAAGTCCTCGAAATGCTATTTCATCGCCTTGCCAGAATATATTCATATAATCTTCCATTTGATCATTAAGTTCATCTGGTTTGGCAAAATATATTTCAAGATTTTCCAATTCTTTAAAAGTATATGAGCTATTAAGAGATCTGTATCGATATAAATATTCTGTCATAAAACTCCTTTTGTTTAATTATAACCTAAATTTAAAAAGCAGAGAGGATTGTATCCCCTCTGCCAAATATAATATTTAAGTATTAAACTTCCAAGACTGTTCTTTGTAAGTATTATGCGTACCGTCAGAACTTATAGAAGTTTTGAAGCTAGGATAATCATCATCTTTTGTGCGATTATTACACCATTGCAATGGTTCTAAATTGCTTAAATCATCACTACCGCCTTTTGATTCTGGAATTTTATGATCAATTTCCCAACCAAAATTCGTATCAGAAGAAGTTTTACCATAGTCTTCATACTTAATCCAGGCTCCAGCCAAATCTTTTCTATAAATATTTGGATCATATCCTGGTACTTCATTTGCTTTTTCCCAAACTGCGAGTTTTACGTCCTCCGACCAATTTCTTGCGTAGAACATTTTATAGTTCTCCTTTTAAATTTTGTATTACAAATTAACCATAATGGACAAAGTAACATAGTTGCTTTTATGGTTGTTTGTAAGTATAATCTAATTATATTAAAAAATTTGTAGGTGATTTTATGTCCATCATAAAATCACTTTTTTTGCCCCAACCTCCATACCCCTATCTACATTTCCATCTTCTTTACTCCTTTCTTCTTAATAATACTGCTCGATATAACTATAAGCTTTATCAAAGACTTCTTTATCCTTGAGCTTATATTTAATCCAAATTATACTTCTTAAAGCCTTTTTAACTTCTTGTTTACCGGCGGTTGTTGTTTGCCATTCAGGAAAACGTACAACTTTTACAATCTCGTCAATATCATTTACAATTCTTTCAACAATTATTGGAGTTTGTGCGTTTTTTACACCGTTAAACAATTCAGTTAAAGCAGCTTTACCTTTATCAATTTCTTCTTCCGGTACGACTTCTTTTTCTGCTTGAGCAGCTTCGCGTGCTAATTCAAGCAAGAGTTTCAAAAATTCAATACTAGTTATAAGGCCTTGCTCGTGTTTTTCACGCAAATTTTCAAGTTTTTCACCAAGTCTTATGAATTTTGGATCATTACTATGTGCTCTGATTTTTGCAACAAGATTTATTTCAACTTTCATTGTTGCTTTTTTCAAATCTTTTTGTTTTTCTATGAATTCGTCAATCAATTCTGCATCCATAGTCAGAATATCCATATCGTCGTGCAAATCCCCGACTTCTAAATTTTCGTGTATAAGCTCAATCGTTTTAGCACCAAGGGTAGCCCAGATTAATCCACCTCTGCCATCAGTCGGTTTTACCGATTCATACACTTTGCTTAACCATTTATAATCATATTTGTATGGTTGTAAGAATGTATCAGGTGAAAGTGCATTCCAAACTCTGTTTAAAACTCTGTAATCTGCAGCGAACTTGTCTTTTTCTTTGTTTGTTGGAATACATTCTTGTGCAGCCATCAAACCTTCCCAACCGTCGGTTGTTCTATCAACGCCCATAAAGTAGCTTAAACATTTTTTCATTAAAGCAGGGAATTGAGTTTTAACGTCTTCAATATTTGTTATAACTTTCTTCATTCCTGCTTCATCAAAATCTAAAGCTCGTGCAACGTTATCAAATATACCAATATAATCTACAATTAAACCAGAAGTTTTGCCTTCATCATAAACACGATTTGTACGGCATATTGCCTGAAGCAAAGTGTGATCTTTCATAGGTTTATCAAGATACATAACCTGCAGAATTGGAGCATCAAAACCTGTCAAAAGTTTTGAAGTTACAATAACAAACTTAAGCGGCTCATTTGGTTCTCTGAACCTGTCTAAGATTTTACCTTCAGCATCACGATCTCTGCGATATGCTTTATATCTATCCTCTTTGTCATTGTTCGTATCCATAACGATAGTTGAAGCTTCAGGTGACATCAATTTATCAAGCTCTTCTTTGTACATTAAACAGCACTCGCGATCATAACATACAACTTGAGCTTTGTATCCGTTTGGTTCAATCTTGGTTTTAAAATGGTTCACAATATGTTCACAAACTTTTTTAATACGTTTTTTGTCATACATAATTGCTTTCATATTAACCTTACGAGAAAGTTCATTTTTATCTTCTTCTGTCAAATCCTTTGTCATAAGGTCAAATTCTCTATCAAGATTTTCTTTGTTTACGTGTAAATCAACCGGTACCGGTTCAAAGTTTAGGGGTAAAGTTGCTTTATCTCTAATTGAATCGGCGAATGAATACTTGCTCATATAACCGCTTTTATCTTCAACCGCGCCAAATGTATGGAAAGTGTTTTTATCAATTCTGTTTATAGGGGTTCCGGTTAAACCAAAGAAGAATGCGTTAGGAAGTGCCAATCTCATTTTTTCTCCGAGGTTACCCTCTTGAGTTCTATGAGCTTCATCAACCATAACGATAATATTGTCTCGTTCGTTTAATACTGTTTCGACATCACCAAATCTGAATATTGTAGTTATTAAGATCTTACGAGTATCATTTTTGAAGAAGGTCATTAGCTCTTCTTTTGTAGACGCACTTTCTAGGTTCGGAATATCAGAAGCGTTAAATGTTGCGGTTATTTGTGTTTCCAAATCAATACGGTCATCAACAATAACAACTGTCGGATTTTTTAATCCCGGTATCATACGCAATTTCTGTGCAGCAAATACCATAAGCAAAGATTTACCTGAACCTTGGAAATGCCATATCAAACCTTTCTTTGGATAGCCGTTTATAACTCTGTTTACAATTAAATTTGCACCTTCATATTGTTGATAGCGGCATATTATTTTATATTTTCTATATTTTTTATCAGTTGCAAATATAGTGAAGAATTGGAATATATCCATAACTCTTGCAGGTGTAATCATATCCGCTACACTAATTTTTACATCTGCTAAAGTGCCTTCGGTTTTACAACTTGGAGTGTGCCAAGGTCCCCATAAGCCAATCGGCATACAAACAGATCCATATCTAAAACATTTTCCTTCAGATGCAAAATTGAATACATTTGGCACAAACATTTGCGGAATGCTTTTTTCGTAAGCAGAAATATCTCCGGCACCGTCTAACCAGGTTATTGCATCACGTACAGGCGATTTTAATTCTCCAATTGCAACAGGGAATCCGTTAATAAGTAACACTAAATCAAGTCGTTTTCCACCTTCTTCTTTTGGAAATACCCATTGATTTGTAACAACATACTCATTCTTATCAAGTTCTTCTTTCGTCATTGTTCCAAAGAACTTTATAGGCACCATTCTTCCGTCTTTACCAAACGGGAACGAATTTTCTTCAAATATAAGTTTTTTAAATTGTTCATTTCTTGTAACCAAGTCGTGAGCTTGAGTTGAAAGGATAAGTGAACGTAATTTATAAATTACTTCATCTGCTCTTGATGGTTCTTCTGCGATTTCAGGATTCAACCTAATCAGAGCTTCTTTAACCATAGGTTCAACAAGTACATCATTATATTCACGTGGAAGATCTTCCGCTTTAATGTACTTCCAACCATTGTTATTTAATATTGTTATAAGCATCTGTTCTAAGGTATCTTCATTAAACATGTGAAACCTCCTTGGTTAAATTTTGGTTAATTAATGATTTTGCTGTTATTTCTATATAACTCTTAGTTTTATTTAGTGCTTCCAGTGTTTTTTCTTGCATTGTAGCAAATTCAACAAATTTATGTTGTAAATTGATGTTAGCTTTTGGAATTAAAATTGAATGCACTTGTTCTTTTGTAATCGCCTTAAATGTACTACCAACTCCAGAATTTTCAATTTCTGATTTCAGAGCTGATAATGCATAAAACAAAAATAAAGTATCTGAGATATTCTCTATTGGATGTATTGCTGCCAAGCCACGTCCAATACAACATTTTTCTGTTGAAATATTCACATCACCAACGGGAGCTCTTACGGATAAAAGTACATCCCCACCTTCAGCAATTCTTGTAGGGGCAGAACACCAAAGAACAGGAGCCTGAATGTATTTATTGCCAAATCCCGTTTTACCTTGATAGAATGGTAACCCTTTTTCATCTTTATTGTATGTCTTAGAATCTGGGGATTGTCCCATTTTAATAGATGTAAGCTCGCATAATTTACACGTAGGAATACATTTAAAAATATCTATAAATTCTGCTTGAATTAATTTATGTGAATTATCTATTAAACGTTTATAAGTTTGTTTTGTTTTTTCTGCAGCCCAAAGAAGTTCGGCCAATTCACGCTGCTTATTCAAATCCGGCAATTCAAATTCAAGTTCTTTAAGTGCGCTCCAATTTATTGTCGGAGAGAGAGAACCTACTGATATTTTAATTGCAGAATTCAAAAAATAATCTGACGCAATAAACATTGGGAAAAATTTAGGATCAATAACTTTTTCTTTTGGTCTTAAAACCATACCGTGAGCAGAAAAAATACCATCAAAAGGTGCTATGGCTACTTTTTTTTGGTATGCTCTCCTTTTACCAAAAAGCACATCACCTTTTTTCATTACTAATTTTTCTCCAATCGGAGCAACTTCCGAGCCATATCTTGTTACTTCAAAGCATTGAGGGTCTAAATGTTCTAATCCGATATAAGTATATTTATCTTCTTCAACAGGTTTCTTTTTTTCTGTACTATTATATGCAATATCTTCAAATCTATACTTTGTCATTTATCCCTCCTTTCCTATTTTTGCTACTAATTCTTTATAGTTTTTTCTCATTTCATTTGAACTTTTAAGCCAATCTTTGCAGCAAGTTTTTAAATCATAAGCTTCTTCCTGTTTTACTTCTGTTTGCTCATTGACATAAAGTGGAATGCTCAATGAATATCCATTGTTTTCAATATCCTTTATTGTTGCTTTTTTTGCAAATCCAGGAATACTCTCATAATCATCATAAGCATTTGCAATTTTTGTTATGTGCTCATCTTCCAAGAAACTTTCAGCATTTTTTCTTGTAACTTCTTTGACTGCATTTATAAATAAAACTTTACCTCGATTTTCAGGAGCCTTATTAGTTCGACAAATTATAATGCAAGCTTCCATTGGAGAATTATAGAATAGGTTTGGTCCTAATCCTATAACTGCTTCTAATAAATCAGATTTAACAAGTTCTGTACGCAAATCTTTTTCTTCATCTCTAAAAAGAACTCCGTGTGGGAACAATATTGAGCAACGTCCGGTTGTCGTATCCAAACTTGCTAATATATGCTGCAAAAAGGCATAATCTGCTCTACCTTGTGGAGGCGTTCCCAGAGTATTTCTACCATATTTATCGGATTCAAATGCTGCTCTGTCCCATTGCTTAATTGAATATGGAGGATTTGCTAAGACTAAGTCAAATTGCTTCAATTTGCCTTTTTCAATAAACCCTGGATTTTTCAAAGTATCATCATTGCAAATTTCAAAATCCTTTATATCATGTAAAAATAAGTTCATTCTTGCAATAGCTGATGATAGCTGATTAACTTCTTGTCCATAAAGTTTAACATTGCGCCATTCTTGTTTTTTATCTTTTAAATACGCAATACAAGATATTAACATGCCGGCGCTACCACAAGTCGGATCATAAACAGATTCATTTGACTGCGGTTTTAACATTTCTGTCATTAAATGTACAACTGTTCTATTTGTATAAAATTCTTGCGCCGTATGCCCGCTATCATCAGCAAATTTTTTAATTAAATACTCATAACCTTGTCCTAGTTCATCTTCCGGGCAGTTTTCTATTGATAAAGTTTTGCTGCTAAAATGTTCAATTAAGTCTTTTAGTAATTTGTCCGGCAGGCGTTTTTTGTTTGTCCAAGGAGCATTGCCAAAAACACCTTGTAATTTTTCAACATTCGCTTTTTCAATAGCTCTAAAAGCATTTATAATTGCTGTACCAACATTTTCTGAAATCGAGCGTACGTTTTTCCAATGATGATCTTTTGGAACTACAAATTTATGTATTTCATCCCATTCAAGAGCTTCTTCACCATATTGTTTAACAGCATTTTGGCATTCTTCGTCATAAACATCGCAAATTCTTTTGAAGAAAAGCAGCGGAAAAATATACTGTTTATAAGCACCTGCATCAATATTGGTTCTCAAAAGAACAGCAGAACCCCATAAATATGATTCTAATTCATCTATTGTTATTCTATTACTCATTGAGATAACCTCCTTTAATTAACAAGGCTTTGAACTTATCTTCAGCTTTTATAACATCAGATAAAGCATCCAAAAATTCTTGCTTAACGACTTCAGGATCAATGGTTTCTTTTTCTTCTCTTTCAATGTATGTATTAACGGAAAGAGTATAATCATGATCTTTCAAGTCTTGTATTGTAACTATTTTACACTTTTCTTTTTCATCTGTGTAATTGTCATACAGTTTATAAACATCGTCGATATTTTCATCTGTCATTATATTTTGGGCGCGTTTTGGAGTATAAATTTTTGATGCATCAATTAAGCAGACTTTACCTTTGTGTTCTTGTGGTTTGTTATTATTTAATATCAACGCACAAGCTGAAACTCCGGTACTATAAAATATGCCGCTAACAAAAGTAATAATCGCTTCCAATTTATCACTTTTTATTAATTCTTTTCTCATATCGCCATCTTTATTGCCATGAAAAAGAATTCCTTGAGGCAAAATAACTGCACATCGTCCGTTGTCTTTGTCCATTGATTTAACCATATGCTGTAGCCAAGCAAAATCTGCACAAGAATCAGTTGGACAACCCCAGATATTACGACCATAAACGTCTGATGCGAATGCATCCGCGCCCCAATTTTTTAGAGAGAAAGGAGGGTTTGCTATTACGCAATCAAACGTTTTGAGTTGACCTCTATAAATATGCAAAGGATTTCTCAATGTATCACCCTGCAATATGTTAAAGTCTTTTGCTCCGTGCAAAAACAGATTCATTCTTGCAATTGCTGAAGTTGCAAGGTTCTTTTCTTGTCCATAAATCTTGCCGTATGACTGCTTGTCGTTATTCATTCTATGGATTGCTTCTATAAGCATACCGCCAGTTCCGCAAGCGGGGTCATATACAGTTTCACCCGGTTTTGGATCTAGAATTCGAGTTAAAAGTTTTACAATTGATCTTGGTGTATAAAACTCTGCCGCATTCTTTTTTGAAAGGTCAGCAAACTTTTTAATCAGGTATTCATAGCTATCGCCCATAATGTCATCAGAATAGTTCTTATTTCCGACCTTCTTTTGTGACATATGCTCAACAAGATCTTTTAATCTTTCATCTGATAGTTTGCTTTTATCTGTCCAATCTGCATCATCAAAACTGGTAAACACTCCGCTTAAGGTATCAGGATTTGAACGTTCTATACCCGTCATTGCATGGACAATGGCTTTACCGATGTCTTTACTTTTTTCTCTAACATCGTTCCAATGGCAACCTTCAGGAATCACAAAACGATGATTTTCCGCAAATGTAGCATATTCTTCGTCTCCACCTGATTCTTCAAGTGCTTTTTGAGTTTCTTCATCATAAACATCTGATATTCTTTTGAAAAACAGGATAGGAGTTACGTAGCTTTTGAACTCATCCTGATTTATCGGCCCTCGCAATATATTGCAGGCTTCATATAAATGATTAAATAATTCTTCTTGACTTGTCATTTCTTCCGCTATTTTAGTTGCCATTCTTCACTCCTAAAATTTGTTTTGTAATTCCTTGACTACATTTTGCCATCTATCGTTGGCAGCACTAATAGTATTCTGATATAAAGATAATTCTTTTTCATACTCTTCCGATATTACTTTTTGCTCTTCTAATGGAATCATCGGAATTTCTACAGACATAATATCTTTATAACTTATATTCATTAATGTTGTACCTTGCTGCAACCCTTTAATTTGTTTTACACCTAATGGGCTATCTAAAAATATTTTAAGATATACCGGTAAAATCTGATTTTGGTTAACTCTGATTACAATGAGATTAGATGATGCTATACAAGGATATTGCTGTACTTTAAACACAGCTGTTTTAATTGTTGTCCCTCGTGCCGGAATTAAAATATCACCGTCTTCCAATATATAATTTGAGATCTTACGTTCGTCAGTATCAAGGTGATACAATGAATTATAATCGATATCAAATTCTTTTATATTTGCAATATTTACAACCCCGATAGCACCAGTTTCATCTTTAGAATTAACAACTTTGCCTCTAAACGAAGTTGCAATATCACTCAAAGTAACTCTTTTTGTGTTTGAATTTTGAAAATTTTGCCAGTCATCATCTTGTCTTGCAAATATTTTATCAATATTCCAATCGCCAAAGTCCTCTAGTTCAGTGCTCATCACAAAGGTTTCGTCTTCCAATTTAATTGAAACTTCCTTTGATTTTTTATCAACAACCTTCTTGTATCGTCTAATGGTTACATCATCAGTCATACCTGAAGCTATTGTGAATAAATAAGTTTTTATTGCAGTTGAACTGAATATTCCGGTAGGTAACTCTGATATTTCCTCAATTTTATACATTTTTTGAATAAAATTACGCAATTCTTCAACTCGGCCGGTTGCAAAGGTTATGCGTGCAGGGAGAATGGCAACCAGTTTTCCTGTAAATGATAAGTGGTATAGCAAACTCTCTGTTGATGCCAATTCATACTCTCTGCATATAAAATCTCTTTGCTGTTCAACCATCATTCTTACTCCAAAAGGAGGTAAAGATAGTATCAAATCAAATTTTTGAGATGTGAATTCAAAATCATTCATTCCAACTTGCATAATTTCAACATTTTGGTATTCTGCAAATATTTCTTTTAATACCTCAAAATATAATACTTGAGTAGTCGTAATTAGATATGCACAGTTTTTGTTTTTATCAACAATATCTTTTAGAGTTAAGGAAAACTTTTCGCCATCTTTAATTAATACGTTTGAAATGTTATCACATACTCTATCAAGCAATAAATTCCCCACTGAGCTAGGTATTTGCATAGGACCAAATTTGCCGGTATCAATATTAAGTATGTCTATCCAATCTAATCCCATTGAACTGACTGTCTGATAGAAGTTTAGGAATACATTTTTGTTTTCAAAAACATTATTACAATTGTATTTATTGCAAATAAACTGCGAACAATCATATAAAGCTTCATTTATATCGTCCGGTTTATTTGCTTCTTTTTTTACTTTTAACGCTACAAAAAGTGCAGTCGCAAGATTTTCAGCAGGAATAATTCCTCTGAGAAAACTTAAATTTTTAAATATGTCTGAATTTGTATTTTTCATGAGATTTCTCCATGATTGTTTCACAATTATATAATACAGCACGATAAAAATATTTGCAATTATAACTTTGGTATTATAATACCAAAGTTATATAATAAAATACTTACATTCATTTTGCAGCAATATTCATGGCTTTTTAAATTCGTATTTACAATTCTTAATAAGACTGAACATGTATAATTACACAATAAATAACAACACACAACTTATCAAAAATTTATCAATTACTTTGAGAATGAATTATCTGGGAGTTTGAGAGTTTATATCAGTTAGTTTTGAAATTGTTCCCTCAAAACTTAAAAAGTTTGAGAATTCTCTCAAACTTTCGGGGGTACTTTTCTCAATCTCTCTGATAATCTACAATAATCTACAACAATATTCATGGTTACTATATACACAAACTCTTAAAACTGCTCAGGTTGGACACGAACCTATTAAGTCTTAAAACGCTTGCTATGTCACTATTCATCTTAGCTCTGTTTTTAGACAAGTCAAGTCTATCAAGTAATAATACTGCGTATTTCAGACACATTTCGTATCAATTGCTAAAAACGAACCGAGTTGTAAAATTACAAAAATTCTGATATTTGTTTAGGGAATTCTTTATTGTAATCATTAGAAGGATGCCTTATAGAATAAAAATTTTTAACTTCTAACGTTTCGAGTGCTGTTTTTGCAGTTTTGCCCAATGCTATAATTGTTGTACTTGGTTATAATTCTTTTGTAAAGTACTCTAAAATATGTTTATTTGCTTTCAATTCTTCTGGTATAGGATTTTTAAACCATTTATTTTTTTCTTTGTGAATATTAAATGCAAAAGCATTCCATAAAACAAATGATTTCTTGCTTGTTTTTATCTCATTCCAAACTTTTGATGCAGTTAATTCATATATTGCTCTCTTTTTTGAAGTGCATTGGAATGGCAAATCACATTCTTTAATTACTTTTTCGGATGTCATAGCAATACCAGTATAACGAGCGCCTTTGCTTGGTGATTCCGCTATTAAAATGTAATCAGCCTTTTCAATCTGTAATAAATATTTTCTTAAATTATCACATCTTATGTCTTGTGCATTATCAATGTCGGTCTCATCAGATTCTATCCAAGGATTAAAAATATATTTTGCATTTGATAAAACACTAGAATCAAATGTCTTTAATAAAGATATAAAATATTCAACTTTCTTTATGTGGGTATTGTTCATTATATTCTCATTCCAACATAATGTATATTAACACATAACTTATCAAAATAGTATCAGTTAATTTAAGAATGAAATTATCAGAGAGTTTTGGAATTTATATCTGTTAGTTTTGAAATATTTCCCTCTAAATGCGTGTAAATTGAGAATTCTCTCAAACTTCCGGGGGTACTTTTCTCAATCTCTCTGATAATCTACAACGAAGAAAAATCATGGAAATTATTTCAGAAGAAATCACATATAAAGATAAAAACTTTGATATAAAACTTAAACCGATTTTCCAAACAATAGCAGAAAATCAGTACAATTGGGAGCAAAAAAATGCCAACAATCGAACTTCTGAAATAGGCATTAAAAAAGGGCTTGAAACTAATTCTTGCCCTAATAATAGAAAAAACTCCCCAGGTTGGACTCGAACCAACAGCCTACCGGTTAACAGCCGGTTGCTCCGCCATTGAGCTACTGAGGAATATCTTTTTTGCTCTCTTTGAGCTTATGTAATTATTATAATACAAAACATTTTTATTGTAAAGTCTTTTTTTTTATTTTTTTTACTTAATTGTGGATAATTTTACTAATTGTTCAAATTCTTCGTAGTGACTTGATAACTCCTCGAATGTCCCTATATCTACGATTGCGCCATCTTTCATATAAATCAATTTATTACATGCTTTTAATGTTGATAATCTATGCGCAATTGCAATTATTGTCTTTGATGTACTAATTTGCTTCAACATTTCGGTTATTTCATGCTCAACTTGAACATCTAGTGCGGATGTGGCTTCATCAAGAATAATAATTTCTGGATCTCTATATAATGCTCTAGCAATGGACAATCTTTGTTTTTGTCCTTGTGACAAGCCGTTTGAACCAATTATTACAGTAGAATTAATACCTTGCGGATATTCCTCTATGACATCATAAATTTGAGCCGCTTTGAGAGCCTTGATTACACCATTATCATCAACATTTTTGCATCCCCATGCCACATTTTCTTTTATTGATTTATCTAAAATATTTATTTGCTGAGGAACATAACCGAGCATGCGCCTAAATTTTTGAAAATTTTGTTGAGTTAATTGGGTTTCATCAACAATGATTTCCCCGCTATCTGCCGGCAAAAGTCCTGTTATAATATCGGCTAATGTACTTTTACCTGCTCCAGAAAGCCCTATTATTCCAATAAAATCGCCCTTATTGATAGTGAATGAAATATTTTTTAGAACCTGCTTTGTGCAATTGTAAGAAAAACAAATATTTTTCAACTCAATTTTGTCATGGAAATCAAGCCTTCCCTCAGCTTGCAGCTTCTCTTTTTGAAAATTATCAAAATCACATGCCTCATATTTTTCATTAATTCGTTTTACATAATTTCTTGAAGCATTTATATTTATTATAGATGACTGTATTCTGTTTAGCGCAGGAGCAATTCTAAATAACGCCGCAACCACAATTGCAAACGCAGCCATAAGTTTTGCATTATCACTTGAAGTTTGTAGAGAAATAATACAAGCAAGAATTAAAAGAGCAAGAACCACGAGCATTTCAACTATATATGGAGGAATTGCGTTGTAAAAATTTTGAAGTTTTTGCGTATTTCGGTATTTTTTTTCTGTATTTTGGTATTGTTCAAAAAACATGTTTTCAGCAGAAAGGATTTTTAATTCTTTTATATTAGAAATACTCTCAAGAATAGTGTCGTTGTGTTTTTTATTAATTTTTTCCATTGTTGTAGCAAGAGAATTTGTGCGTTTTTTGAAGTATTTATTTTGCAAAAACATGGTTGTTACAACAAAAATTACTGTTCCGAGTGCAGGAACTGGGAATTTGATAAACAAAAGAGCAATTATCATCCCGACAATTATTACATTTGTCATAAGGTTTAATCCTCTCATCACAAATCCGTCAACTGCAACTCCACTAAGGGTTTCAAGAGTATAAATTTTGTCACTTTGAGATGTTTTCATTATTTTTTTATATGGAGCATATATATAATATTCCATAAACTTAGCAGCAATATCTTTTTTCCAATTTGTTATAAATTTGCTCTGAATATATTGAACCAAAATCATAAAAAAGTTTTTTAAAATGAAAAGCAATAATACACATAAACCTATTGAAAGTCCGAATAATATCGGATTTATAAGTTTTAATTGAGGAACATGTTCCATAATTGTTTCCGGTGTCATAATTAAAATTATAAATGGATAAATCATTGCAACACCAACCAATTCCATAATACCGGCAATTAACGAAAGTCCCGCAAATCCTAGAAGTTTTGAATATCTTCCCTTTCCATAGTATTTAATAAACTTTTTATAATTTTCTAAAAACATTTTAAACCTTATTAAATTATTAAGATATAGCTATTTTTTATAATATACTATATAATCATGGTAAAGGAAGGAGTTAATTATGTCAAATCCGATATTAAATGATGACAGATTTAGTGCAGATGCTCAAATACTAGATGGTGCGCCAATGACAATACAAGGAACAGTTAATAAGATTTTCTTGTTATTTATCTGCTTAATTGCAGGTTGTGCGTTAAGCGTTTATTATTTGTTTGCAAATCCAGCAATTGCCATTGGTTTAGTTAGTATTGGCTCAATTTTGAGTTTTATCTTGGTATTGATTACCTGTTTCAATGTTAAATCTGCAAAATATTTAGCAGCACCTTATGCGTTGTTTGAAGGCTTAACCTTGGGGGCATTTTCAGCATTATTTGAAAAAGCTTATCCTGGAATTGTAATAAATGCGATACTAGGAACATTTGTCGTATTATTCGTAATGCTTGCTTTATATAAGGCAAGATTTATTCAATATACCGAAAAATTTAGAGCAGTTTTGACTACGGCAATACTTTCAATTTTAGCAATTTATATAATTCAATTTATTGCAATGATATTTTCTCGTAGCATTCCGTTGATATGGCAAAGCGGACCTGTTGGGATAGGATTTAGCCTATTTGTTATTGTAATTGCTGCAATGAGCTTAATTCAAGATTTTTTCTTTATTGAAACATCTTCTCAAAGAATGTTAAGTAAAGATTACGAATGGTTTGGAGCTATGGGGTTAATGATTACACTTATATGGCTTTATACCGAAATCTTGAGATTATTGGCTAAACTAAATTCAAGAGATTAATTGATATTAAAAATCTAAAAATAAAAATCGCAATTTTTATAAGTTGCGATTTTTTATTATCTTATTTATACTAATTCTCCGAAAATTCTTCCATTTTCATATTTAGTTATTTTTACTTGTTGTAAGGTGTTTAGCAAACTTTCATCTTGCGAATTTATAAGAATAGTTAAATAATTTCTTGTAACACCTTTTAATAATCCTGTTCTTTTATCAAAGCGTTTTTCGATTAAAACTTCCCTTGTTTTTCCAATATTTTTATTTATAAATTCGGTATGTTTTATAAAAGACAAAGCTTTTACAATATCAGCACGTAATTGGCGAACTTTCTCATCTACCTGATTAGGAGCTTTTGCACCAATTGTTCCTTCTCTAACAGAGTACGGAAAAACATGAATTTGAGATAAGCCTGATTTTTGTAAATTTTCAACAGTGATTTGGAAATCTTCTTCTGTTTCGCCTGCAAATCCTGTAATAATATCACTTCCTAAAAATGGAGTATCAAAAGTTTCGTTAATCTTATCAATTTGCGCTAAATAATCCTCAACTTTATAAAATCTGTTCATAGATTTTAAGGTTTTGTTGCAAGCTGATTGTAGTGACAAATGAAAATGCGGACAGAATTTTTTTGAATTTTTAAGATATTCTAACATTTCATCTGAAATTTCAGTAGGATTAAGTGACCCCATCCGAAATCTTTCAATTGTAGTACACTCCTCAATCGCTTTTATTAAGTCTAATAATTCAAACCCGATATCTTTACCCCATTGTCCTATATGGATTCCCGTCAAAACAACTTCTTTAAAACCATGTTTTGAAAAATTGTTGATTTGTTCCACAATAAATTCAATATCTGCACTTCTACTTTTTCCTCTAGCAAACGGAATTATGCAGTATGAGCATCTGTTATCGCAGCCGTCTTGAATTTTCAGACTTGCACGAGTTTTACTCATGTCATTAAGAACGACTTTACTAAAATCTGTCCTGTGCATAATATCAGACACAGAACAAGTTTTTTCTTGCGTGTCTGATAAGATTTTGTACAAGTCTAATTTTTCATCATTACCTACAACAAGATCAACAAATTCATTTTCAAGAAGTTTTTCTTTTTCAACTTGTGCAACACAACCTGTAATAATCGTTGTTATATTTGGATTTTTATGTTTTGCAGCACGAAGGAGATACATTGCCTCGTTGTCGCTTTTGTGAGTGACGGTACAAGAATTTAAGATATAAAAGTTAGCATCTTCAATCTTTTTAGTTTGCGTAATTCCATTATTTTCTAAATTTTCGGCTATAATTGAGCTTTCAAATTGATTTGATTTACAGCCCATTGTGTGAATGTAAAAATTTTTCATAAGTGCATAATAATCTAAATAAAGTTTAGTGTAAATATTCTTAACAAAATCTTATTACAATAGCAAAAAAACATGTTTTTGGGTTTTAATAGGGTATAATATAAGTGAAAGTGTAGGTATGTGTATGCAGATTTCAGCAATTTCAACTCCTAATTTTAGTGGAAGACGTGATAATGTAGATGCTTTGATTGGATTAGATGACAATTCTATCCGTCAAATAGCTTTTGCCGAAACTTCAGCTAAATTTGACAGAAAAAAATCAAATAGAATTACGAACGCTTTGTTCTACGCAGCTCCTGTTGCAGCAGGTTTAAATGCGGCTGTGTTGACAAAAGGGAAATCAAAAATATTTTCTAAAGAAGTAACAGGCATGGCTAGCCGTGCCGCAAGCGGATTAAAAGTTGCAGCTCTTTGGACTGCTGGTTTAGCAGCTATTGATACTTTAGGTTTTGCAAAAAGAAAACTAGTTGAAAATTCACCAAAAGCTCGTCAATTTGATAATGAACATCCGTTTATATCTTTGATGGGAACTTTGGCTGCCGGAGTTGGCGCATTGTTCTTATTGAATAAAGGTGTTACCAAATTAGCGTCTAAAGAAGCTCCTAAATTTATGCAAAAAGGAACTGAAAAAGTTGCTAAATTTATCAATGAAAACAAAATGATGGTTGGAGCTAAAAATGGTTTGAAGAATATTGCAGAAAAAACTCCATCAGCATTGAAAGAATTTGGAAAATCTTTATTATCTTGGTCACCAACAATGTTGTTGTTCGGTGGTTTGTTCCACTATATGAGTGCTGCAAATGCTCAAAATAGGGATTTTGCAAAAAATTATACAATTTTAAAAAACAAACAATCTGACTTAGCTCAAGCTAGGGTAAGAGAATTGTCTATGGAAAATGATTTTCTAAAAACATCTCCTGAAAATAAAGAAGATTTAGAATTACTTCATGAACCAATGGCAGGCATTGCAGAAGAAATCGCTAATGCAGAAGAAAATGCTTAATTAAGGAAACAAAATATATATTAAGACGATGGTTACGATAAGTATCGTAACCATTGTTTTTGTTATCATGCTCTCGTAACATTTTGTAACAAAAGATTCAAATTATTAAAGATTTCAAGAGAAATAACCGATATACCATAATGAAAGTTACTAAGGAAAAATGAAAGGTAAACGTCAATTATGGGAATGGCGGCAGGACAAGCTAGATTATTATCAATCACATCCCGTATGTCTGATAACGAGCTGCGAGCTCAGCTTATCAACAACGATAAGATGCGTCTTGCAACCAAAAGTGCGCAAGTTAGCGAAGCATACACAAATGCTTTAAATAATGCACAATTGATGTTTACCAATTATGATAAAGAAAACAACACAAGCTACAAAGAATTAACATTCAATTCTTTGACTGCTTACAACCAATATAACAACCAATACGCAATTTCTAATTCAGCAGGTCAATTGTTGGTTTCTGAAACAGATGCGAAGAATTTTGAAAAATCTACAGATCTTGCATCTTTCTTAAAATGCTACGGTTTAGAAGAAACTACTACGTACTTTGATAATTTATCAAAATATAGCGGAGTAAGTTATTATACAACAAATGATTTAGGCGAAGCCGTATCAATAGACAAATCTAACGGAGTTGTTTACAACACAGGTAGTCTTGCTGAAGATAAAAATGGCGTAAGTCATAATATCCAAGTTGATTCCGGTTATAGCCCAGAAACATTACAAAATATGTATGAAGGCAAAGATGGATATGATAGCTACAATACTATCAAATCTTCCGAATACTATTATAATTATCAAAGTGCATTGAGCAATTTCTCAACCGCAGAAGAAGCTTATACAACAAAAGCTGCTGAAATCATGAACAAATTATATGATACAGTAAAAGTTGATGGTAAGAATTTATCTACAATCAATTCAGAAATGAATGCAAGTACTGATATTGAAGCAGTAAAAAAATACTTAGAAATGATTAAAGCAGCCATCGATGGAACTGGCAGCTATGGTAATAAAGTAAAAAATCAATTAACCGGTTTTTCAAAGAATGATGAAAGCGTAAATTCATACTTTGAAGCAATGAAAACATTAGTTACAGACGGTTTAAATAATGAAAGAACAATAAACTCAGGTTTAAAATGTACTACTGATGGCAACCAAATCACCTACAACGATGGTGATCAGGATGTGTTTGTTTTAAATAAAAGTGGTGCTAGTTGGACTGCACAATTATACAAAACAAGTAAAGACGAGAATGGTAATGAAAAATGGGTATTAGAAGAAACTAAATACCAAGTAACTAAAAATAGTGATGGAACATTATCATTCACAAACGGGTTGACCGGAGAAGATGAAATCACATATACAGGCATCCCTGAACCAGAAAAAAAAGATTTATTAAGTCTTGATTATACAATGCCTGATAGCTACACATTTAAAGAAACTACACAACTAGATATTGATGATTTGAAATATATCGGACAACACGTTATAGATTCTTTATCTAACACATTAAAATATACTTTTGATATTAAAAGAGAAGAATATCAAAAAGCTTGGACAATCAATAATAATGGCGATATTGAATTTAAAGAAGATGCAAATCATAATAAAATAGATATCCCGGAATACACAGCATACAAAGATGCTGCCGCAAAATTGTATGAAACTATTTTTGGGAATACAATGCCTACTAATTTTGATGAAAACCAATGGTCATCTCTTGCAGATATCAATGCAATCAATCAATTAGGACAAAATTTCAATCCTAATACAACTAAAGCAACCGAATTTGAAAAAATCAAACAAGCAAAAGTTCTTGATGCAATCATGAATACTTATGGTGAACCAAATTATGACTGGATTGATACTTCAAATAAAAATGCTTCTTATAACGAAAACGGCTCAGCAAAAGCTCAATGGTACACAAACTTATATAACAAAATGACAACATCCGGCTACAAAGCTCTACAAGATGGTTTGGCTTCTAGTGCCGAATGGATACAATTTGCATTTGAAAGTGGTTTGGTTTGCCTTGAGCAAGTTGACGCTAACAATAATTGGAACACTACAACTTATACAAATTGTAGCGATATCACAGAACAAACAAACAATGCAGCACTCACAAAAGCTGAAGCAGAATATAACGCTGCAATGGCAAAAATTGAAAACAAAGATAAAAGATATGACCTTGAATTAAAAAATATTGATACAGAACACAATTCACTTCAAACAGAATACGATTCAATCAAAACAGCAATCGACAAAAACATTGAAAGAACATTCAAAATTTATTCTTAATACACTACATTTTATATTTATTATATTTTTCCCCTACACATTTTTTATGGCAGAACACATGTTCTGCTTTTTTATTATGAGCTTTATATGGATATAAAGATTATGTAAGGAAATCAATGTTTAACTGTTTTTTAGTTTATAATTACAATATAGATAAGATAAATGGAGATAATTATAATGGAAACAGTTAATGAAATTCTTTCAAAGTTAGAAAATGCAGACAACGTTACAAAAAACAAATTGGAAAACGAATTGGTAAGCATAGGAACTTCTGCAGTGCCTCAACTTGTTGATGAATTACAAGTTGTTAGAGGTATTAAAAGAGGTGTTGTTGCAATGACTTTGATTAGATTAGGCAATGCTTCTGTTAAATATTTGAAAGAAGCAGCTAAAGATAATAAAGATTTTGAATGGGTTGCTGAATACTTGATTAGAGAAATTGAATGTTCAGTAGCTGCTTAGTTTTTAAGCAAAAAAAGCAGAATAAAAAAAGGCATGTTGAAATAAACATGTCTTTTTTTATTACCAAAATATAAAACTATATTTATGATATACTTCTTTTATGGGGAAAAAAGCTTTATTATTCTATATAACACTATTTTTATTAATTCTTGCCTTTTCAACAACGGCAACTCATTTTGATTATGACTTATGGGCTAGATTAATTGCAGGCATGGGAGTAATCGATGGCGGGAATGTATTAACATCAGATTTTTTATCTTACACACCGGTTCATACCTGGTTTGACCATGAATGGGGAAGTGGGGCTATATTTTACGCAGTATTAAAACTATTTGGAGCATATAGTTTAATAATTCTACAAGCTCTAATGTTGTTCGGAATATTCTTTGTTGCATCAAGAGTTGTAAAAAACAGAACCAATATTTCTCCATACAATATTTTGTTCTATTTCTTTACTCTTATGGCTGTTATGGAAAATCTTAACAACCCAATCAGATGCCACATGTTTAGCTTTTTATTCTTTACAATATTTATTTATTTATTGGAAAAAGTTAGAAAAGGCAACAATAAACTTCTATTTATCATTCCTCCATTAATAATCCTTTGGAACAATATTCATGGTGGTGTTGTTGCAGGGTTAGGACTGTTAGGAATGTACGCAGTCGGAGAGTTCTTAAATAAAAAACCATGTTCAAAATACCTTATAACTCTTGCAATTTCCTTACCACTACTTTTGATTACCCCTTGGGGATACAAATATACAAAATTTTTACTAATGGCAAACACAATGAAAAGACCTTATATTGTTGAATGGTGGGGATTATTTTCAAAATTCTATCTGTTTAAACAAATAAAATTCAAACTTTTCATGCTCGTTTTAACGATTACCGAAAGTATTTATATTTTTAAAGAAATTAAATCAGATAACATTAAAAATTGGTACAATAAAGCCGATAAAGTCAAGTATATCGTTATTTTATCAACTATGTATTTGGCAATAAGCCATGTAAAACTTCTTCCGTTTTTCGCAATCTCTGCAATATGCTTTATGTACGAAGATTTTTATAAATTAATCGAAAATATTAAACTACCACACTGGAAAAACAGAATGATTTATATCATGCTGCTTTTCATCTCAATTTTTACGTTGTCATCAAAAAACTTTTCAGTTCCTGTTGGAATGGATGCTTATCCTGTCAAAGAAGTTGAATTTATCAAAGTAAACAATATAAAAGGTAATATTTTGACGAATTTCGGTTATGGCAGTTATGTTTCTTATAAACTCTACCCACAAAACAAGATATTTATGGATGGCAGGTACGAAGAAGTCTATTATGACTATATGGTACCAATGTTAAAAGAATTTTTACTTGCATATCCGCATTGGAGACAAGTTTTTGAATATTTTCCACCAGATGTCATGATTATCGAAAACTCATACCCTGTTTATAATGTTTTAAAACAAGAAGGGAAATGGATTGCAGTATATGAAGGAAAATATTTCGGAGTATTCTTGCCTAAAAAGGTTGCAAATAAAAAGTTTATACAACCGACTAGCGACATCAACTACTACAAAAATACTCTATTTACTACAGGAATAAAATTTTAAATATCGTATAATAAATTTATGGATAATAATTTTAAATACACATGTTTATTTGGAGGCGGCGCAATTAGAGGAGTTTCCTACATCGGAGCCGTAAAAGCATTAGAAGAACTCGGAATAATTCCTGACAGATTAGCAGGTTCTTCTGTTGGTTCAATTTTTGCAGCATTACTGGCAGTTGGCTACAATGCAGAAGAACTTAAAGATATTTTTATTAAGGTTAATTTTGAATTATTTAAAGATATCTCAATCGGCTTAGGTCCACTATTTGCGATTAGCAAAGGAGAAGTTTTTTTAGAATGGGTTAGAGAATTAATCGAAAAAAAATATTATGGCGAAAACTACAAAAAAGGAGTAAATCCTGCCGTAACATTCAAAGATATCAAAAAAAATCTGGTTGTAATAACAACTAATTTATCTAACTTTGAATGTAAAGAATTTTCCAAATTTGACACACCGGATTACGAAATAGCATCTGCCGTTAGAATTTCATGTTGTATGCCTGGGTTAATGAAACCAATTGAATACAACAAAACCCTGCTTGTTGACGGCGATTTACAAAAAAGTTGGCCTATGTGGAAGTTGTCAAAGCATCTTTTGAATGACGACGAAAGAATACTTGAATTTCGTCTTGAGGGAAATTATGAAAGTAATGACATCTCCGGAATAAATTATGCAAATGCGGTTTATAGCTGCATGACTGCGATATCTACATCTTTTATTACCAATATATACGGAAATAAAGACAAATTTGATTATATTGTTCTTAATACCGGTGATATTGTGGTTGTCGATTTCAATATAAATGAAGCCAAAAGGAATGATTTGATTAATTCCGGATATAATCAAACTATTTCTTATTTTAAAGACTTTTTGATTGAAAAAAAATCTAAAATAAGACACAATTATTCAATAATTCAAGCACATATTACTAAAATCCAAAAATATATTAAATCAAATAACATTCAAAAAGCCAAAAACCAAATGGGTGAATTATTCATGGATTTACCAGAATTATCTGAAATTATTGATTTGACAGATTATAATGAGATTAAAAAATTTAGAGATATATTCCTCAAAAATCTAAAATATCCAGCATTGTTTGGGAAAGTAACACTTTCTAACTTTAAACTCATAGATACAGAATTAAATAAAATAAATAATAAAATCTCTAAAAAACTTGAAGAATTTGACAGTTATTTAAAAACATATCAAAAGAAATAAATTTCTTGACATTTATAATAGTTTAAGTTAATATAGTTATGCGGAATTGAGCGTATCTAGCGAGTTTCGGTAATAGTTGAAAATTGAATATGCCCTGGTTGGCAAGGACTCCGGTTTTTCGGTTGATAATCGAAAAAGAAGGAGGGAAGAGTAGACGCCGTCTACCGAGACCGCTAGGGAAGTTATTTGAAAATTGAATATGCCCTGGTGGCGGAATCGGTAGACGCGTCGGACTTAAAATCCGGTTGGAGTTAAATCCAGTGCCAGTTCAAGTCTGGCCCAGGGCAATTATAAAGAACTCGAAAGAGTTCTTTTTTAATACAAAATTATTTAATTTTACTATTCTATCGTTTTGTTAAGATATATTAACAATAGTCACAATATTAGCAATTATCTATAAATTATATACTTTATATATATAAGAGTATAAATGAGAGAAGTATTATGACTATCTGGCAATCTATTAGTACCAATTTTAAGAACGGTAATATTGCAAAATATACCAAGCAATTAGGACAAACCTTCCTGCAAGCCGGCATGACAAGTGCAATGTTCGACCAAATGACTAATAAAAGTTGTGGTTGTCAAGGAAGCATTTTCAGTGGTGGCTGCTACAATGCTTTTGGCATGTATAGCGGCGGCATACTAGGTTGTCAAGGCAATAACTGGTTTAATCCGACAAATCCTTATGTAAATCCAATGATGATTGGAATGCCAAATTACCAAAATCAAATGAATGCCATGAATGTTCAATATGGTAATCAATTAGCATGGAATTGGGGCTTCGCTCATGGAATGAAAGATAGACTTGAAACCCAACAACAACAGCAATTATTACAAAATACTAAAAATGAATATGCCGGAGATATTGACAAAAACCAAAGTACAGAACTAGGTAAAGCCTTTGATAAAGCAGCATCCGAAATGACAGATAAAAAAGGAAATGCAGTTGAAGGCAAAAAATTTGAAATACTTAAAGGCGGAGTTCAAGGAACAGAAAAAGCAGATGGCGACAAATACAGAACTGCAGTAAGTGAACTCGGGAAATCTTATCTTGCAAATATGGATAAAACCTCAGGCAATGGCGATGGAAAAGTTACACTAGAAGAATTTACTAAACACCAAATGGCAGAATTAGGCGAAAATGCAACTGACGAACAAAAAGCTAATGCAAAACAACGAGCACAATTTGCATTCTCCAAAATTGATCAAAATGGCGATGGCTACGCCGACTGGAAAGAATTAGCAGCTACATTTGCAACCTATGACCAAGATAGTGAAGGCAAAATGGATGGAATAATAACATCGGAAGAATATAGCAAAATAAATACTGACATTAGGCAAAAAGCCGGTATTGAGTTTAATAAAGGTTTAAGAACAAATTATCAAACTCTATTTGGCAAAAAGACCGAATAACTCATCAAATTTTGACCAATCAAATATTTTAGAATTAGCAAATCTCAACAATTCATCTCTGTTGAGATTTTGCATTTTTTGATAAATTTCTTCCATATTTTCATGCGCATCCATTGAAATAATCGGAATACCTGCATCAGTAGCAATTTTTTCAACCTTTACATCATAATTGATTGCACAAGTTTTAACCCCGCTTTTTAAAGCTACAAGAACCGCATGGAAACGCATTCCAATTAAATATTCTAATCTTGAAAGACGGTTTATAATATCATCTTCAACAATTTCTGTTTCAATTTCAGGATTAAAAGATTTTATCAAAGCCTCAAAACGCTTACATAATTGCAAATCTTGAGTTTTTTGTAATGAGAATATTTCAATTTTTTTATTAGAAAACTTCGTAATAATCAACAATGCTAATTTCTGCAACAATTCAAAATTCATTGTTTTAAATTCTCTCAATTGAACTCCTATAACACCATTTTGAGGAACAGATTTGATATCTAAAGAGTAAATCGGGTCACAAACAAGTTCTGATTTAACCCCCAATTTCTCTAACAATTTTAAACTGTTTTCATCCCTAACTGTTACATAAGAACAATATTTCAAGAGGTTTTTTACAATATTTTGTGCAATATTACTATTTAATGGTCCAATTCCTTGTGCAAAAATTATAACTTTTTTATTAAATAACAACCCTAAAGCAATTATAAAAGCATAATATATAAGACTTTTTAAACTTGTAACATCCTGCAAAAGACTACCACCACCAGATACAAGCACATCACAATTTTGAATTGTTTTTATAACATCCTTTAAATTAAATCTTTTTACTGCCTTTACATCATAAGTTTTTTCAGTATATTCAATATCGCTTGAAAAAACAGTTATATCAGCGTTCTCAAAAGTCTTTAAATGATTAACAAGAACTGATAATATTGCCTCATCACCAAAATTTTTAAACCCATAGTAACCAGATATAGCAACCTTAATCATTGTTTCCCCTATATATTGAATAAACTTCTTCTTTGTGTGGAATTGATTTAATAGCACCAATTCCTTTTGCCTGTAAACCTGCAACAATTGAAGCAAATTTAGCAGCTTCAAATTCCGTAAAACCGTGAGTTAACGCATACATAAAACCACCATTAAACGCATCCCCAGAACATGTTGTATCTAAGCAATCGGTTGTATAAAATTCCGTAAAATTAATATTTCCGTTATATCCTGTAAAATATCCATGTTTTTCTGCGGATTTTAGTACAACTGTTGATATTCCCATATCCCAAAGTCTTTTTATAATATTTTCTTGCGAATCAATATCCAAAATATTTACAGAATCCAATTTTGTATTCAAAAACAAAATATCAATATTGGAACTTACTCTAAAAAATGCGTCTTTTGCATCTTCTACTGTAGTCAATGCAGAGTGATAATTTGGATCGTACGCAGTTTTTACTCCATGCTCTTTTGCAAGTTTAAAAGCATATTCAACCGCCTCAGCCGCTGATGGCGAAAGTGATTGAGTAACTCCTGATGCGTAAACAATTCCTGCGTTTTTAATATATTCTTCATCAATATCCTCTATTGATAATTTTGATGGAGCGATTTTTTTGCGGTAAACTGCGATTTCTTTTTCTGTACAAGAAGGTCTTGCAATAATATAAAGTCCATTCGGTTCATTAGAAATCTTAACTTGTGAAATATCTAAACCTTCGCTATGCCAACCATCTAGTAAGTAATCTTTAAAAGAATCGTTTCCAACCCTTGTAATAAAACCTACACTTGCACCCATTCTTTGAGCAGCGACAGCCGCAGCCAAAGTATCTCCTCCATAATATTTATATAAACATTCAGCATCAGCCATCTTTGTGTTAGCTGACAATTCAATCAAACATTCCCCAATTGCGACTACATCTAACTTTTCGTTCATTATTAACCCTTTAACTCGCTTATAACACGTTTTGCACGAGATGTAATTTCACTTAATGAAAATCCGTCATAAAAATCACGTCCAACACCAACACATTTTGCACCGGCTTTAATATACGAATGAACTTCATCCAACTTAACACTTCCCAATGGCATTACGTTTAAAAACGGCATTGGTCTTAACAAATCTTCAACATACATTGCTCCACCCATTGCAGTAATCGGATAAATTTTTATCAACGGAATACGAGCTTTCCAAGCATTATAAGCTTCATTTGCAGTTGACGTTTCGGCGATATAAGGAATTTCTTTGTCTTTAGATATTTTTACTAAATTTTTAGAAAAAATTGGAGAAGACAGAACTTTTGCACCTGATACAATTGATGCCTCTGCTTGCATTGCAGTAATTATCCCACCTGCACATACTGCAGCATGCTTTGAAATTTCTTCAATCGCTTTATAAATTGAAGGATTTTGAACATTTACTTCTAATATTTTTATTCCACCTTCAATCAAAGCATTTGCCCAATCTATAACGGTTTGAGCATCATTGCTTCGTAATATCGGTAATATTTTTTCTTCTGATAAGAGTTTGATTAAATTTTCTTTCATAATCTATCCTTTTTTCAGAATTTATTATATCATAAAATAAAGGGATAAATTGAAATGAAAATATTTAAAGGAAAAGCTTTTTTTGTAAAGTCATTTTTATTGCATATTTTTCTAGTTGCAATAATCGCATTTGTATCAATTAATTTTTGGGAAAATCCTATTTACGACATGATGACGAACCTTACACACGCTACAATGAAAGGTTCTGACGATATCGCTCTTGTTATGATTGATAACAAATCTATAGACAGTTACAGGTGGCCGTGGGCAAGATCATTGTATGGAGAAGTTTTTGACTACTTAAATAAATACACAAATGCAAAAGTAGTTGTTTTTGACTCTATTTTTACAAATTTAGACAAAAACAATCCTCCATCATCAGACAATTATTTTTTTGATACTGTTAAAAACACTGATAACTTTATTGGTGGCTATATGGCTCTTTCCGACAAATATGAAAACCCTGAACTCGGGAGCAATTACGATGAAAAATTTCAGCGCAAGTTCTCAATTGAAATTGCTGACAAAAGAACAAAAAACAATTCCAGATACAGTAATTACAATAGTTTGACAATGTTTCCAGACAAATATTTTGATGCACAAAAAAATGTTGGTTCGGTAAATTTCACTCTTAATCCTGTTGACGGAATTTTAAGAGAAGCAACTGATTTAATCAGCTACAATGATAATTATTATCCGTCACTCGCTCTCAGAGCATATATGTTAAGCAATAAAACTAACAAATTAACTCTAACAAACAATTATTTAATTGTTGATAAAACAGGGTTAAAAATTCCAATATACACTCATAACGGCGACATTCGTCATAACATGAAGTTCTGTGAATTTCTTCCAAATTCCGACTATTCACACAAAACATATTCCGCAATTGATTTAATAAATTCAGACAGATTATTGAAATCAGGTAAAAAGCCGATTATTTCACCATCTGAATTTGATAACAAAATTATTTTTGTCGGAGCAAATGCTCTTGCCGTAGAAGATGTTTTAAAAACAACAATTGCAACCAAACATCCGGGAGTAGATATCCAAGCAACGATTTTAGATAATTTTTTAAATAACCAATTCATTGTAAAATTCAACTCATTTTCTAATTTGGTTACAATAATTTTAATATCAATTGCGACTTTCTTAATCATCAGATTTTTCGCATTTTTACCATCACTTCTCACACTGATTGGGTTTGCAATATTGTATTTTGCATTTTGCATAATTTGTTTTAACAACAACATTGTACCTCTCGTAATCACGCCACTTGCAGTTCAATTAAGTACGATGATTTTTGGCTACTCTTACAGGTTTATTCTTGAAGGAAAGAATAAAGAAAAAATCAAAAATGCAATGGGTAAATACCTTTCACAAGATATTATGAAAAATGTTGTTCAAAATATTGATGATATCAAATTAGGCGGGAAAAAAGCTAATGTTACTGTTCTTTTTGCGGATATAAGAGGCTTTACAAGTATGAGCGAAAAAATGACCGCAGAAGAAGTTTCGGTTATTTTGAATGAATATTTTTCTGAAATAGAACCAATCATCACAAAATATAATGGTGTAATCAACAAATTTATCGGAGATGCGGTTATGGCAATTTTTGGGGAACCAATTCAGGACTTAAACCATCCTCAGAATGCCGTCAGATGCGCTTGTGCAATGTTAAAGAAAGTGGATCAATTACAAGACAAATGGCTGGCGGAGGGGAAACCAAAAATTGAAATAGGTGTTGGAATTAACACAGGTGAAGCATTTGTTGGAAATATTGGTTCTGAGAAACGTCTTGAATACACGGTAATCGGCGACACAGTAAACCTTGCAAGCAGAATTGAAAGCTATAATAAGGTTTACAAAACCAATATGCTAATCAGTAGTTCTACATATTCTTACGTCGCAGATATTGTTGACACAATAAAAATTGCAGATGTTACAATCAGAGGGAAAGCTAAAAAAATGGATATTTATGAAGTTTTGAGGCTTAGCGAATGATTGATAACATTGAACAACTGAAAAAAGCTATTGAGATTGAAATTCAATATCGATATATTGATATTCACGGAAAAACTCAAGCTTTTTCAAGTTTTATCAAAAACGAGGCAAAAAAATATTACAAATTATCTAAAAAGAACCCGAAATGGGCTGTCATTGCAGAAGCTTTCGAGCATTATCCTTTTGCAGGATTGAATGAAAGACGAAAAAGCATTGATAACCTTATTAGAGTGCTTAAATCTGAAACTAATCCCAAACCTTCAAAATCAGAAATTAGTAATGCTCCAGAATTGACTAAATCTGCCAAAGATACAGATGTTATGTATATGAAAGGCGTTGGGCCAAAAATCGCATATAAATTAAACAAACTCGGAATTTATACAGTTCAAGATTTAATGTTATATTTTCCCAAAAAACATATTGATTATTCTTCAAGAACTTTAATAAGAGATCTTAAAGAAGGAGAAACGACGACTGTTTTCGGATATATCAAATCAGTTTCGGCGTTCAATACTCAAAAGAAATTATCAGTCGTTAAAGTCACTGTTGCAGATGAAAGCGGAAGATTGGATTTAAGCTTTTTTCAAGCAAAATCAAATCGTTTTATGCTGGAAAGAACAAAATCTCAATTCCCAATAAATGCAGGGATTATGCTATCAGGCAAGGTTAAAAGGAACAATTATGACGGAAAACTAACCTTTGACAAACCAACTTATTCAATTATGACAGGGGAATTTTTAGAAGATAAAAATTCAAACCTTAATATTGCTAGAATTGTCCCTATATATACAGTATGCGAAGATTTAAGCATAAAAGTTTTGAGGCGTGCAATTTTTAACGCAATCCAAAAATACAAAGATGAAATCGAGAACGTTATACCTGATTTTATGCGAGAAAAAATCGGACTTCTTGATAAAAAAACTGCCGTTGAACAAATTCATTTTCCTGAAAGCCAAGAATTGTTGGAACAGGCAAGGTTTTCTTTGATTTTTGAAGAACTTTTTTTAATCCAATTAAAAATGGTTCGAATTAGAGAACAAAACTCTCACAACCATTCCGCTTTGGCTCTTAAAATTAAAGAAAAAGGACTAGTGAAAGAATTTATTGATAATCTGCCATTTGAACTCACAGGAGCGCAAAAAAAAGCGGTCAATGAGATTTTAAATGATTTAAATTCTGATGTCCCAATGGCAAGACTATTACAAGGTGATGTTGGTAGCGGAAAAACTGTCGTTGCAACAATTATGCTACTTGCTGGAGTCGAAAACGGATATCAAGGCGCACTTATGGCTCCTACGGAAATTCTTGCACAACAACATTATAACAACCTTCAACAATGGCTTAGTCCTATGGGGATTAGTGTTGGATTGTTTTTAGGCAGTCAAGGCAAAAAAATTCGGGAAAAATTCCGCACCGATTTGAGAAACGGACAAATGAATATAGCAGTCGGAACTCACGCACTAATTCAAGAAGATGTAGATTTTAACAATTTAGGTGCAATTGTCGTTGATGAGCAACATAGGTTTGGGGTAAAACAAAGAAATGTTTTGAAAAAGAAATCTCAAAACCCACAAATACTCACAATGACTGCCACTCCAATCCCGAGAACACTTGCATTGACAGTTCATGGAGATTTGGACTTGACAATTATTGACGAACTTCCAAAGGGTAGAAAACCGATAAAAACATCACTTGTAACTTCTCACAGAGGAGTTTATGAACTTATTCAATCCGAAATTGATGCCGGTAGACAAGCTTATGTAGTTTATCCGTTGATTGAAGAAAGTGAAACTTTGTCGGCTAAAGCCGCAACAATTGAAGCTGAACGACTTCAAAAAGAAGTTTTTCCACAATATAAAATCGGACTTTTGCACGGCAAGCTTAAAAACGACGAAAAAGAACAGGTTATGAAAGATTTTAAAGATAAAAAGTTTGACATACTTGTTTCTACAACAGTTGTCGAAGTTGGGGTTGATGTTCCAAATGCAACAGTTATGCTGATTGAAAATGCGGAAAGATTTGGATTATCACAACTTCATCAATTAAGAGGTCGTGTCGGCAGAAATAGTCTACAATCGTATTGCATTTTGCACACATCAACCAAATCGCAAGAAACACGTGAACGATTGAACATAATGACACAAACAAACGATGGTTTTGTTATCGCAGAAAAAGATTTGCAATTGCGTGGACCTGGTGAATTTTTAGGAACACGTCAAAGTGGTTTGCCTGACTTGATAATTTCTGATATTGTCAGAGATGCCAAGATATTAGAAATGGCTCGAAACGAGGCAATTGATTTTGTAAAAACAAATAAAATAGAAGATTACCCGAAACTGAAAGAAATTACTTCTCTTACTCTTTTTAGCGGTTTAGATATATAATTTTGAAATTCTTGTTAACATTTTTTTACAATTGGGAATATTATTAGCAATAAGGCAAGGGGTATATACTTTATATATATAAGAGTATAAAATTCGGAGATATATTATGAACGAATCATTTTACACATATCTTCACGGTCCACGCACATTTTGGGGTGGAAGTGGCAGCAGAACAATAATAAATAACAATTTTTTTGGCGCACAACCATTTGGAATGTCAATGTTCGGATATGGAATGGGCGGTTGTCACTGTAACCATAATCGAGGAATGAGCAACCTTTTTGGGCTTATGGCTTTAAATTCTATGTTTGGCGGAAACCAAAGCGGTGGAATGTTTGGACTAAATTTTAACAACATGTTTAATCCGTTCGGAAACTTTGGCAACTGGAGCAATTTAGGAACACAAAACAATGAAAATACCAATAGTTCTTTAGGTGCAAAAGTCAAAAGCTTGGAAGATCAACTTGCTAGCGCAAATAAAAAAATAAAAGATTTGGAAGCAGAAAAAGCAAAAGCTGAAAAAGATAAAGGTAATGAAATTTCAAGTTCTAAAAAACCTGAAAACTCAACAGAAGTCGGCAAAACACAACCAACTGAAGGAGCAGGCAAAGTTCAAAAACCAACTGACAAAAATACAAAACCAGCAGACATTGATAAAAAATTAGACACAATTAACGGCTATAAAGACTTAACAGCAGACCAACAAAAATACGTAAAAGATAAAATAAAAAACCAACACACTGATGACAAAGGCAACACAACCTATGACATAAGCGCAATTGTACACAGTGGCGACACAATTGATAAAGTTATCAATCGTTTCTACAAAGCGAACGAAAATCACGATAATACCAACATTCCAGAATTTGGCTACAATACTCAAACTTCCGGCAAAAAAGTTAAAAACCCGAAAGTTGGAGAAGAAGTCGCCCTAAACGGAATTTCCGATTTCGGTCTTGAAGCTTTGGTTAAAGATGCAAAAAACGAAATTACAAAAGAAAGCGAAATTCAAAAAACCAACAACGAAATGCATGAACTTTTGAATAACTTCAAATCCGGTAAACAAAAATTATCTAAGGAGTATGTTCTTCAAAACCACATGATGACCGAAACTGCGTACGACAAATTAATAAAAGAAAAATACTAATTATTAACTTTTGTAAATAAATTTGTTTATTAAAGCAATATATAATCATTTATATACTTTATATATATAAGAGTATAAAATAAGAGGTAAGAGCCATGAGTAATTATGGTGTTAACGGATGGTCAGGCGGTGTTCGCCAATCATTAACGTACAATTTAAAAGCAGGACAGATGCGCGGAATGGGCAGAGTAAATGTTTTTCCGAGCAACACGACTGTCATTAACAACAACATATTCGGCAATAGTTGCGGAATGTATGATAATTGTTGCGATGGTTCTGACGGAATGTCTGGATTTACAAAAACAATGCTCGGAATTGGTATGGGAACATCTATATTAGGAACTATACTCGGTTTCTTCGGTATCGGAGGCGGTGGCGGAAAATCCGAAGGTGCCGGTGGTACTGAAACACCGAAAGAAACTAAAGAAGTAAAAGCATCTAACGAAAAACAAGATGAATTTGCAGGTTTAAAAGTATTGTACCCTGATGGTAAATTTGCCAAAATTGGTGATAAATATAGGTGCAATATAGGCGATCAATCATTTGAAGCTGATAGCATTGTGGATTTAGATAAACAGTTAAAAGCAGGACTTAACAAAAAGCCTGAAACTGTTAAAACAGAAACAGATGCCAGTTCCGTAAAACCGAGTGAACCGGAAACACAAGAATTGAAAGATGGCACATTTACATCTGCAATTGATGAAGCACTCGGCAGTAGATCAAAAATTAAAGGAGAAGTAACCAACAACACAGATGGCACTGTAAGCATTAGAGGTACAAATAACACATACACTTACGAAAAAGGAAAGAAAACTGTAACTTATAATGGCAAATCATACACTGTATATTCATTAAAAGGAGCGACAAATAACAAGACAGGTAAAGCAGTACCAACTATTGCACAAGAATACATATTAATAAATGGACAACTTGTACAACCAAAAGACTGCAAAGAACTTGCCGGTTTAGGCACAGGTAGTATTAAACACCGACGGTAAAAGGAGCTAAGAGCTCAAAGGCAACTTCAAAGAAATCTAACTCAGAAGGAGCCAACGGTGTTAAACAACAAGCAAAAACACAAAACACTCAATCTAAACAAACCAATAAAGCACAAGCAGAAGTTGACAACTGGAATAAACAACATCCACAAAGTAAAGTAACACTAAAAAATGGAAAATATAGCACAGTTGTAAGCTCAAACTTAGGCAAACACGAAGTTACTGCGAACAGTTTCGATGAACTTAAAACAAAGGTATATGCACATCTAAAAAGGGCGAACGCACCACATTCAACAAACTATTCAGTAAAAACAAGTGATTACAAAGCTCCTTTTGGGAGATAAATAAAAATTTAAGGTCGGCAAAATGTCGACCTTATTAGTTTTATTTCCTCTCTAATTAGACTGTACCGAACAAAAGGGAAATTATTTTTTGTTGAACTTCGAATAACATTTAATCAGCACCCATCCCAACCTTCCCTCATTAGGGAAAGGAATTAACTACTTTACAAAAACACAAAAAATATTATATAATTCAACTATAAAAGGAGAATTATTATGACAAAAATAGCAATCGGCTCTGATCACGGCGGTTTTGAATATAAATCAAAAATTATTGATTATCTAAAAAGTCACAACTTTGAATATGAAGATATGGGAACTTACGACACAAATTCTTGCGACTATCCGATAATTGCTAAAAAAGTTGCACAAAAAGTTGTTGATGGAGATGCAGACAAAGGTATTTTAATTTGCGGAACTGGAATTGGAATGTCAATTGCAGCAAACAAAGTTAAAGGAATTAGGGCGGCACTATGTTCTGATACATTCTCTGCCAGAGCAACAAGAGCGCACAACAATTCAAATATTTTATGTTTAGGTCAACGTGCAATTGGAGAATGCCTAGCACTCGATATCGTTGATGTTTGGTTACATACAGAGTTTGAAGGTGGCAGACATCAAAGGAGAATTGATGAAATTGAATAGATAGCACTGTTTCCATATCGGGATAGCACCCATCCCAACCTTCACTCATTAGGGAAGGAGCTAAAATAAAAAACTGATTTGCAAATCTTCAAAAAATATGCTAAAATTATCTAACAAAGGAAAAAATTATGGCAGAAATTGATTCAAAAAAACTAGCTTGCGTAATTGCAAGAACCCTTGATGAAAAGTTGGGTAAAGAAATTACAATATTGAATATTAGCAATGTGTCATCATTAGCAGATTATTTCGTAATCGTTACAGGCGATTCAACACCACAAGTAAAAGCATTGATGAACAACACTAAAGAACGAATTAAGGAATTGTTTTCACGTTCTCCAGTAAGAATGGAGAATGACATTAAAAATCGTTGGAATTTGCTTGATTACGGCGATGTTGTCGTGCATATTCTTCACAAAGAAGAACGTGAAACTTATGCAATAGAAAAATTCTGGAGCCACGCATTCAGCATTCCGGAAAACGAATGGAAAGCAGTTTCAGAAGAATACAAAACTTTTTAATAACGTAATTGGCTTCACCCCCCGTGAGGCCTTTTCTTTTAACCGTTACATTTCGTCATACTATTGCAAAATCCGAAAAATAGGGTAAAATTAAGAAGAGATAACCATATAAAAGGTGAAAAATAATGAACAGAGAAGAAATAAACAACAAAATTAACGAATTAACTTTAGCTATGGCTAAAGATCCGCAAAACATAGAAAACTACCACAGATTGTCTGAATTATATATTCAAATCGAAGACTATGACAAAGTTATGTCTGTATTGGATAGCCTTTTGGCAATCAAACCGGATGATGTACAAGCATTGGTTGGAATGGGTACAATGTGGTTTTATGAAAAAGATTTTAGAAAATCTCTTTCTTACTACAACAAAGCTCTTGTTGTTAACCCTAAGAATTACCTAATTTATTACAACATGGGTAATGTTTTTGCGGAATGGAAAAACTTCTCAAAAGCGTTATTTTACTACAACAGAGCAATAGATTTGAACTCTACAAACCCTGAAATCTACAACGCAATTGCGCTTTTATATCAAGATAACGAAGATTATATTGAATCAAAAGCATACTACGAGAAAGCTTTATCTCTTGATCCTGAAAACCTTACTGCTTTGATTGATATGGGAAATGTTTGTTTCAAATTGTTTGATTATGAAACCGCTTTAACTCTTTATAAAAAAGTTTTTGTACTTAATCCGAACAACAAAATAGTAGCAATTTGTATCGGAAACACTTTAACTCTCATGAGAGAGCGTGAAAAAGCTTACAACTACTTTGAAAAAGCTTTAAAAATGGAAGGTGATAATTACAAAGCTTACATTTGTTACGCAATCGCACTTTCTGAATTTGGGGAATACGATATGGCAGTCGCAATGTATGAAAAAGCCCAAAGCGTTAAGCCTGCTGAAATTGAAGCTCAAGTATTACGTGCAAATCTTTATACAAACTTTAACCACCTTGACAAAGCTATGGAACTTTATAAAGAGGCTATCAGATTAAAACCGAATAGCGCACTTACGTATATGTTGTTAGGCAATGCTCATTACCTTAAAGGCGAGGTTGAGCAAGCTATAGCATCATACAGAGCATCTATCAATATTTCACCAGAAAACGATGAATATAGACTTGTTTATGCTCAAGTATTAGATGAATATATTGATAAAAAGAGAAATGGAGAAACTGTTTAAAAATGAGAGAAAACACCCCGTATTTAATTGAAAGACTAGTTGCAGCATTATCATATTTGACAATGGGAATGGTAGGATTTGTTTGGCTAATAATCGGATTGTTCACCAAAGCAAGTCTAAAACCGTTTTTAAAGTACCATATATTTCAATCTATATTTATTTCATTAGGCTTTGCAGTAATTTCAATTTTTGTCGGATGGGTTTCAAACATTTTAAGCTTTATTCCACTTATTAACAAACTCGTTGCCCAGATAAATTTCTTGCTAAATATGCCTCTAATATTTGATTATTCATTATTACAAACATTAATTTACGCATTTTTAATTTATCTTGCAGGCACGTCGTTTATCGGAAAATACAGTTATATTCCTTACGTTTCTGATATAATTGACCAAAACGTAAGATAACAAACAAATATAATAAAAAGGAAGCCCTTTTAGAGGGCTTTTTTAAGATGTGGTCACTTATGTTATGAAAAGAATTATGAAATAAGAAATTTTAAGTTCTGTTTGTTTTGGATAATACAAGCGCATTAGATAATGGAATACCACCTTTTTGTTGCGGGTGATTGACAACATTTCCATTAACATACATTACTGTTGAACCACCGCCATCAAGGTTAATAGCACCTACGCAACCTATAGACTGCATAAAACGTGCAAGTTCATTCAATGTCATTCCGATAGAACTTCCTTCTCTGCCGTCAACTGCAACAAGGATTAAATTATTGTCTGCAGTATAACCGATTGCAGTACGAGGATTTCTACCTCCAATTGCACCTAGCTTTTGAGCAGTCATATCAACAAATATTTCGCCATTTTTTACTAAATATGGTCCACCACTAATTATGTGTTTAACACCTTTCCAGTCAGGGTTTGTATTTACTACTAATTCAGAATCTTTTTTATCTAGCAATGGGTACAACATTGATTTAGGCCCAGAAATAACATAACCATTTTGCGGAATTTCAAGAGGATTTGCAGATGTTTTAACAATTTTATTATCAACAACTTGTAAACCTGTTCCATATTGAGGGGCTTGTGGAGCGTATTTTCCCCATTCGGGAGTATAGACAAGGACATAAGTTGATAACATTCTTGGTTGGTTGATATTGTTAACTTTAACAATTTTTCCGCTACCTTTGATTGTTGCATTCAACTGAACTCTTGCAATATCAAATCTCTGCAAAGAGCCATCTTCAAATATACCAAAAGCAACTCTATCATAAATCGGTCCTGTGTACATTTTCTTATTAATCATCAAAGTTCCAAGAGGAACACCCGTTTGCGGTTTAAAATAAGTACCGTTAATTGCTGCTATAGCATTGTTATTTTTCGCAATTGTAGTTATTGTCCTTCTACTTTTTAAAGTTGAGCCGGAAGAAAGTACCGGCGTTAACTCTATGTTTTTGGCGAGTTTCATATCAGCTTCTACAACATTAATTCTAACCGGTTTGCCATTATAATATTTTGTAAGTTTAATATGCTTTACCCCGCCGGTTACATCAACTATGGTAGCTTTCGGGTATTTATTCCGAACCATTGTATCAAAATTTTTCTGCCGAATTTCAGGTGAAAACTCATTAAGAATTTTCATCTTTAATTGACCTGTATCAAAGTCGGGGGCTGTCACCTGTGCAACTTTAGTACTCCCAGCATGAATAGGCAAAAGCCCCTGACACAAAACTAAAACCCCAATTATTGAAAGATTAATTATAATATCAGCAATCTTTCTCAATTCATAATTTTCAGCAGTATTAAAAATCAACGTATCCATAATGTCACCTCAACTTTGAGTAACGGATACCTTTTTGATTTAAGAGTGGGGTGGGGATTAACACTCATCGGAAACCTGATTAATTTTTATGATAAATTGTTTTTCAGGATCTTCCTACTACTATTGTAACATATTTTAACACATCTCGCAAGTGGCTACAACCCCTAAATAGCAAAGATTTTACAAAACTAAATAAGGGTAAATTTACACTTTTTAACAATTTTATTAGTCAATATCCACAGGTTCTCGCTGAATTTTATCAATCGCCTCACGTGCAGTAAAGACAAGACTTTCAGGAACATTATCAATAGTTGTAAACTGTCTTAAAACATCCACAACCCTTTTGAAAGATCTGACAATATCACCTTCACCCATATCAATCTGTTCTATAATTGTTTCCCACTCTGCACCTTCGACCCACAATTCAATTAGGGATGAAAAGTATGGATTTATATACATTGGAGCTTCTACAGTGTATTTATTTTGAACCTTTTCAACTTTTCTACGAATATTTCTAATCAGATTAAGTGTCTTTCTTACAGGTTCTGATATTGGTAAGTAAGGAATATCAATTCTTAAATCCTCAGTTGTAATAGCACAAACTACTGCAGCCAATTGTGCCGGCGTAAGATTTTCCAAAACATTGGAAAATATAATCTGAGCAATAAACAATTCGTTTTCTGAACGTATTTGTGAGGTCGTTATTCCGTTTTCTGTCGGATAATCATCTCGTAAATAGCCAAAGTCGATTAAAACGCTTCTGTGGGCTAAGAACTTGTTCCAAAAGATATCCCGTTGACGCTCTATTTCTTTTTCTAACTTTTTAGAACGAACTGAAAAACGCTCCAAAACCTCAATATTTTTAGAGTGCTTTTTGTATAATTTACAATTGTCGCACTGAAAGCCGTGCATTTTTTCAAGTAAAGCTTTGGTTTCTCTACCAAACTGAACCGCTTCCGGTGACAACGGGCGATTTTTAGAACGTTCTTGTTTACAGATTTTTTTATAAGTTTGCCTATTTTGAACATAAATATGACGAATTTTATCATATTCAGCTAATTTGTCATCACACAATTTATAAGGACAGACAAATTCTCTTGATTTCATTTCTCCTTCAATCTGTTTTTGAGCCAACAACAATGGCTGTAAACGACTTCCAGATGAGAAATAACCAAAACTTTTCAATATCAGTTCTTTTGCCTCATCCAAACTAAACCTTTGTAACAAATTCAAAACCATTGAATATGACGGAGAAAAACGACTTTCAAGCGGATTTGCATCACTCAAAACAAGTTCTGCAACTTCTTCAGGTGTTTGGAATTGAGTACCAACAATTGTTACATAACCAACTTCGTCCATTCCACGACGACCAGCACGACCTGACATTTGCAAAAATTCACTTGCGGTTAACATTCTATGTCCGGAATCTGTTCTTTTACTAGTTGAACTTATAACAGTAGAACGAGCAGGCATGTTTATTCCAGCAGCAAGAGTTTCTGTCGCAAATACAACTTTTATCAAGCCTTTTTGAAACAATTTTTCAACAAGAATTTTCCAAGCAGGTAAAAGCCCGGCATGGTGCGATGCAACACCACATAAAAGATATTCAATGTGTTTATTGTTGTAAAGATGCGGATTTTCTGCAATAAATTCGTCGATAAATTGTCTGATTTGCGCTTTTTCACCTCTCGTTACCAAATCCAAAGAGGCACATTTTTCCATTTGCTCATCACATTTTTTGCGAGAAAATGTAAAATAAATCGCAGGAAGCATGTCATTTTCTTGTAAATTTCGAATAATTTCTTTTACATAAGACTTTTTATTTTGGAATTTCTTTCCAAAAACTCTTTTTTCCGGTTTAATTTTTTTATTAAGCTGCCCACTCGGGGTTAACAAAGGCAACAATTTTGTCGGTTGAGAACTGTCGAAATAAAAGAATTTCAACGGAACTGGTCTGAAATCAGTATCAACTAATTCTGTTTTAGAATGAACAGTGTTAATCCAATCTGTCAATTCTTGCGCATTTGCAACAGTTGCAGAAAGTGCAATAATTTGAACATTTGTAGGACAGTAAATTATACTTTCTTCCCAAACCGTACCTCTCTGCTCATCATTCATATAATGCACTTCGTCTAACACAACATATTTAACATCTTTCATATTATCTGTTACAGAGCCAAAATTCGTACCATAAAGCATATTACGAAAAACTTCTGTCGTCATAATAACGATTTGCGCATTACGATTTATAGAAGTATCTCCGGTTAAAAGTCCAACTTTATCATGCCCATATTTTTCACCAAAATCATAGTATTTTTGGTTAGAAAGAGCTTTTAAAGGAGTTGTATAAAAAATTCTCGTACCATTTTTCAAAGCATTATTAATCGCATGTTCTGCAATAACAGTTTTACCTGCACCTGTTGGTGCGCAAACTACAACACTTTCTCCTTTATCTATAAATTCACAAGCTTCTTTTTGAAAATCATCCAGCTCAAACGGAAATTCGTTCATCTTTACTCCTTTAAAAAATATTATGTTAATAATATTATGCCCTAAAATTCAAGATTTGTAAAACATTGTAGCATTTCTATATAAAAAAAATCCCGCAGAACAAATTTTTCTACGGGCAATAAATGGTTGTATTAAGTTTAAGTTTAAGTTTAAATTTTATCAAATCCGGTGTATTTTCTAAGAACTTCCGGAATAATAATTGTACCGTCTTCTTGTTGATAGTTTTCAACAATAGCCGCAAATGTTCTACCAACTGCAAGACCAGAACCGTTGATTGTGTGAACAAATTGAGTTTTACCTGTTTCTTTATCTCTATATCGAATATTTGCACGTCTTGCTTGATAATCACCATAATTTGAACAACTTGAAATTTCCTTGTAAGTACCATAAGAAGGCATCCAAACTTCCAAATCCCAACATTTATTTGCTGAAAAACCGATATCACCGGTAGACAAAGCTTCTCTACGATATGGAAGTTCCAACATTTGAAGCATCTTTTCAGCATCTTCTGTCAATTTTTCATGTTCATCTTTACTTGTTTGCGGTGTACAAAGTTTTACTAATTCAACTTTATTAAATTGGTGAACTCTGATCAAACCTCTTGTATCACGACCTGCAGAACCGGATTCTCTTCTAAAGCATGGAGTGTAAGCTGTCATATATTTTGGCAAATCATCTTCTGATAAAATTTCACCTGCATAAATGTTAGTTACAGGAACTTCTGCAGTCGGAATTAAATACAAATCTTCGTTTTCACATTTGTACATATCCTCTTTAAATTTTGGAAGTTGTCCAGTACCTGTCATTGTTGCTGAATTTGCCATAAACGGAGGTAATATTTCTTCATATCCTTGTTTTTCTGTATGATAATCAAGAAAGAAGTTGATAATAGCACGTTCTAGGCGAGAGCCTTTTCCTCTATATAGAATAAATCTACTTTGAGAAAGTTTTACACCACGTTCAAAATCAACAAGATTTTTTTCTTCGCACAAATCCCAGTGAGCTTTAAATTCAAAATCGAATTTTCTAGGTTCACCCCATTTGTAAACTTCAACATTATCATCTTCTGACAAGCCTATTGGAGTAGTTTCATCTGGAATATTTGGAATATGCAACAAAATATCTCTTTGTTTTTCATCCAATTCAGATTGTTTTTCTTCCAACGCTTTGATATCATCACCGAGTTTACGAACTTCTTCTTGGATAGAATCCGTATTTTCGCCATTCTTTTTCATCAAACCGATTTTTTGTGAATCATTTTTTCTTTTGGCACGCAATTCATCAGCCTGAGTTTGAATTTTTCTTCTCTCAACATCTATTTCCAAAACTTTATCTACAGAAAGCTCCGGATTTCTTCTTTTTAAAAGTTCATTTACCCTTTCAGGGTTCTCTCTAATCATTTTGATATCAAGCATTTATAACCTCTTTTCCTTACTTTAAAATTTATGACATTATTCTAGTTTAAATATAAGTTTTAATCAAGCAAAATCTATACAATTTGCAATTATTAAGTTTTGTAGACAAATTTGACATACGTAGTATAATGTTATTATAGGGGATAGTGTTATGATGTTTAAGAAATTAGCACAAAAATTAAGTTTAGAACGAGAAAAGCATAATAGCGTTGCGACAAACCCGCTAAATGTGGATTTTGACGATAGAAGAAGCGTTTTTCTCAACAAATTAACCAAAACCGCAGTCAATCTATACGAAAGAAATTGCGATGTTAGAAACTTTACCAAACTTGCCCTATCAAACCCAGAAAATCAATCTCATAACGAAATTATGGATGAATTGTTTTCACAAGGCGTTATTGATCCATCAGATGATGAAAAACTAATGGAATTGTCAAACAATTCTCGCTTCCTTAGAGATTTGGGGTTAATTGAATAGCACAACGAAAGGCTGAATATGTCACACCAAAAAGGCAAAACACCTGTTATAATCGGGTTTGTTTTGTTTATTATTTCATTTGTTACCCTATTTTGCAATGAACAAAACTACGTAAACTCTATAAAAAAAGCAAATTTTGCAGAACAGAATGCTATTGAACTTAAATCAAACTATATTTCACCTGCCAATGATGGAAAACTTGTCCAATTAGCAAACAGTGTTTATTCAAACCAAATTCTAGCCGATGGAATTTTAACAATCCCAAAAGCGATTGCTCTTATCAGAACAACAGAAATGTACCAATGGGAAGAGTACACAACCAACAATGACGGCTATCAATATCGAAAAAATTGGAATAGTTTTTTGATAAATTCTGATAACTTTGAAAAAATTGAACATAAAAACCCTAAAAAGTTCAAATATGAACCCCAAAATATCTATGCGAAAAATATTGGATTTGGGAGATTTTACCTGTCTGAAAACATCGTAAAAAAAATTAATCAGACAAACAAAATCCAAAACCTGCCATATAATAGCAACTTTAAAACATATAACGGATTTTACTTTACCGGAAAAGATTTTGATAACCCACAAATTGGGGATCAAAAACTATTCTATTCCTATATTCCATCAGGAATAAAGTTATCAATTATTGCAAAACAGTCAGGAAATCACCTTGAACCTATGCCCTCAAAAGTTGGGGATATTGCAATTGTAAGCAATGGAACTAAAAATCTAACCGAAATGTTGAAGGAATATCGAAATGCAAATTCTTCAAACACTTGGGGGATAAGAGGAATTGGATTAATTTTGATGTTTATCGGATTAAATTTGATTATTCAACCAATTGTAAATTTTACTGGAAAAATCCCGATACTTGGTGAAATAACTCAATTTGCAGCCCTTTTTACAACAATAATAATTTCAATAGCATTAACAGCAATAACAATATCATTGGGATGGTTAACATACAGACCGGAAATTTCAATACCAATCATAATTATCGCCATCATCACAATAATTTTACAAAAACGCAAAAAGAAAATTGTTATTGAATAATAGAAACGTCATACTGAGGACAACAGTCCGAAGTATCGCATGCTTGAAAATGATGTTGGGCTAGAAAGCCCCAACCTACCGAAACAACTACGGTGAATACCGCAAGATACTCATTACGAGGAGCGATAAGTGACGTAGTAATCGCATAAATTGCAATTTCTGTAGGTCGGATTAATAACGATAAGGACTTTTTACGTTTCATTTCTCACTTTTCACTTAAATTTATTATAAATTCCTTATCACTGCATCGGCAAAATCTGTCGTAGAAAGAGTTCCTCCCAAATCTACAGTACAATCACCATCTTTTAATGTTTTGAATAATGCTTTTTCAATTTTTTCAGCATAAGTTGTTTCTCCAATATATCGCAACATTTCAATGGCAGATAACAACAGAGCCGTCGGATTAGCCTTATTTTGCCCTTTAATATCAGGAGCAGAACCATGAACAGGTTCAAATACCGCACAGTCATAGCCAATATTAGCACCTTGAGCAACTCCTAAACCGCCAATCAATCCGGCACACAAATCTGACACAATATCTCCATACAAATTAGGTAAAACCAAAACATCAAACTGTTCAGGGTTTTGCACCAATTGCATACACAAATTATCAACCAATATTTCTCTCGTTTTTATTTGCGGATAATCATTTGCCACCTTTCTAAAACATTCCAAAAACAACCCATCCGAAAGTTTCATAATATTAGCTTTCGTAACTACACAAACCTCTTTTCGATTATTTTTAACCGCATAATCAAACGCAAATTTTGCAATCCTTGTAGATGCTTTTCTCGTAATTATTTTAATACTTTCTGCCGTATCAACATCAACTTGTCGTTCAATTCCGGCATACAAATCCTCAGTATTTTCTCTCACAACAACAATATCAACGTTATCAAAACGAGTTTTTACATTAGGCAAATTCTTGCAAGGTCTTAAATTCGCATACAAATCCAATTCTTTACGCAATTGAACATTAACAGATCTAAATCCTTTTCCAATAGGAGTAGTAACAGGAGCTTTTAATGCAACTTTATTTTTTCTGATGGACTTTAATACTCTATCAGGCAATGGAGTTCCCTCTTTTTCTATAACATCAGCACCTGCAGTTTGAACATCCCAATTGATTTTCACCCCTGAAGCTGCAAGAATTTTTACGACCGCATCAGATATTTCCGGCCCAATCCCATCACCATTTATTAACGTAATTTCTCTCATTATCCCACGCTCCTTTTTGACTATAATACATCTTTTACACATATTTGTAAACAAAAGAAATGTTAATATTTCTTAACAAAAATCAGATATAAAAGCAATAATTTGGAACAAAAATTTTTTATGTAAGTAAGGTAGGTTATAAAAGATTAGGTAGGTTATTATGAACGTAAATTTAGTAGGTTCATATTTTAAACGAGCAGTTAAATTGTATCCAGATTTTGTTTTAGGAACAGGAAATGAATCATTTTCTAAAGCATTGAAGGAAACAGTAAAAAATAGAAAAGCCGCAAATCAGGGTTATTTTGAATCAGTTTGGTCTGGTGTAAAAAATGGTGCAAAAGCAGCTGAAACTCATAACGCTAACATGGTTAAAAGAGATGGCGGATTTTGGCAAAGCACTTGGAAAGCTTTAAAAACAACTCCTGATAAAATCAGACAAGGTTGGACTATTGGAGGCAAACTAGCTGATAAAGCAGGAAAAACAGGTTTTTCTAAAACTTGGACACAATTCAAAGGTTCAATGAGTGGACTTGGCAAAAGAATGCCACTAATCGGAACATTGTTAATTGCCGTAACAGAACTTCCAAATATCATTTCTGCATTCGGAGATGGTGGAGTTGTTGGTGGTGTTACTGAAACTGTCAAAACAGGTTTAAGACTTGGCGCAGGCATGACTGGAGCTGCAATAGGTCAAGCACTAATTCCAATCCCTGTAGTTGGAGGTTTAGTAGGTTATTTGGCAGGTGACACTTTGATGAGCTTGATTACAGGAAAATCTCATTCTGAAAAGAAAGCAGAAGCAGAAGAACAACAACAAGCTTTGATTAATAATCAACAACAAGCACTTGAAGGCATGCAACAACAAATAGCACAACAAAATGCAATGCAATATCCAATCGGTACAACAAATCCATTTGCAACTGCGCAACCAACAATGACTCCACAACAATTAATGGCTCTAAGACAACAACTTTATAACGGTGGAGCTGTCTCTCCAATGGATCAAGACTTTATGGCTATGGCAAGCGGTTTAAACAGAATAAATTATATGGGATAATTAATCGGTATATATTTTATACCGATTAATTATTAACATATTGTTACAAAAAGACAATTTTCAGATATAAAAATTTTTATATATTATATACGGGGAATTATAAAAGGGAAAATTTAATATGGCTAACACAGACTTAACCCTAAGTCAAAATTTGCTATTGGCAAACTGGCTCAACGGGGTTGAAGCAACTCCACAAACAAATGTATCAGAAGAAATCAGCTCCAATCTATTATTTGGAATACCATTGATGGTTGGTGCGCCATTATTATTTAAAAAGCCTTATTCTGTTTGGATGGAACGAAATTCTCATCCAAATCTTAATTGGAAACAGGCATGGAATAGTGTCAGTAACCGTAGTGAAATGGAAAAACAGGCGTTACAATACCTAAAAGATCCACAAAGTCGATTTAATACACTAAAAAACAAAAGTCGATTTTCTGTAATAAAAGGATTAGAAGCGGATATTACAGCAGGTAAAGCCAATACTAAATATTATGATGAGGCTAAAAAATTAATAGCTGAAGCTAAATCAAAGAAGATGACAGGCAAACAATTGAAAGCTCAACTTCAAAAAATCCATGAGGCAATGGCTAAGGGAGATTTAAAAGTTAACGCAGATATTCAAAAAGGATTAATCAAACCAACATCAAAATTCGGTAAAGCTTCACATTTTTTGAAATCAAAAACAGGAATTTACAAAGCCAAAGGAGCTATTTTAAGAAGTGCTAAAGGCGCAAACGCATTAAGGCTTGCCTCAAAAGCCGTAAAAGGTTCTTGGATAATGGCAGCAATTGAAGGCGCAATGGAAATACCCGATATTATAAAATCTTATAAAACCGGTTCAAAACAAGGTAACAAACAACTTGTAAAATCTACCACCAAAGTAGGAGCAAGCGTACTCGGTTATGCAGGAGGCGCAGCTGCAGCTGGAGCAATCGCAGGTTCTGTCGTTCCAGGCTTAGGAAATGTTGCAGGAGCAATTGTCGGATTTGTCGGTGGTATAATTGGCGGAGCATTAGCAAGTTGGGGCGCAGGCAAAGTTATGGATAAAGTTATGGGCGAAAAGGATTCTCTAAATAAATCTGAAGCCCAAGTTGCCAAAGAAGAAAAAGCTAAACAAAAAGCTAAACTTGCCACTAATTCATCAGAAGAACAACAAAAATTACTTGCAGAAGTATTAGAAAAAGCTCAGAATGAGGGTGGATTTGATGATGAAGCTACTTTAAACGCATACCAAACCTTGCTTGCAGAAAGAGAAAATGAATTAGGTGGCACTCCAACTTATGACAACGAAGAAGAACTCCTAAAATCACAACTTTCAGCGCTTGCAAACTTGAATATAAGAGCGTAAATAGCTTTACAAATTGACAACAATTCTACAAAATGCTATAAAATTAGTATGAATAAAACTTTAAAAGTAGAAAAATTAAATTCTTTAAGAAACGAAATGACGCATATTTGGGGATCTGCTTTTATTCTTGGGGGAGGTTCTATGACCCTTCTGTTCAATGAATACAATCCCGTAAAATATTTCTTTGGAATGTTAGGTTTTATTCTAACTATTATAATTTTTAACGCTTATTTTACAAGGCGTTCTGAAATGCAAAAAATGTTAAAAGACTTAGAGGAGGAGTAAAATGGACTATAATTTATTATCACAAGTAACTGCATTAGTCGGTTTTATTGTTATTTCAGGTTTTGTTATTTATAAATACAATAAACAAAACAAGGATTTCAAAAAATTTTAAACACAAAAAGAACCGCTAAATAGGCGGTTCTTTTATCAAAATTAAACTTTCAACAAGTTTGCTAAACTGATGTAACATTAAAATCTCGTTCAGATTTGAATGAAGTGCAGTTCAAAACACTTTTCAAAAATTTTTCAATAGTAGATTCCATTGAAGAAATTTCGTTTTTCAAAGCTTTATAGCTTTCTTCTTTAACATCCTTTAGTGCATTTTCAAAAATCTCGTCATGATACATTAGTCACATCTCCTTTTAAATTACTTTGCAAAATTGCAAATTCTACTTCACATATTCCCATAACGGCACTTTTTAGAACAAACTTTAACAATTTAAAGAATATTGTTACAAAATTTAGTATTCCTACAAAATAAAAAAATTTTAATGTAGAATATTAGAATATATACAGGGGAAATATAATGACAACTGATTTTCTAACAAGTTATGATTATTATTCAAGCAGACGCGACATGGAAGTAATATCGCAAATCGTAGAGTCTTTAAAGAAAATTTTGGAAGAAGATAAACAACAAACACAACCGTTGTTTTTAAAAACATCTGACAACCTTATTTTAAACATTGCAAGAAAGGTTGTTCAAGAGAAAAAGAAAACATTTTTAATTGGAATTACAGGAGAAAGCGCATCAGGTAAAACTGTTTTTGTAGATAACACAATCAAAGCATGCGTAAAAGATAAAAAAGAAGGTATTTACACTGTAATTCGTTGTGACGATTACTATAAAGACACCTCAAAAGAGTTGCAGGAAGCCGGAAGTTATGAAGAATTGTTCAAAACAGGTTTTAGTTTTGACACTCCGGATGCAATAGATTTGGACTTGATGAAATCGCACTTGATGAACTTGAAAACAGGTAAACAAATTACATCTCCAAGATATGATTTTGTAACTTGCGTTTCTGATCCGAACGGAGATATCAAAAAGCCTGCAAAAGTCGTACTTACTGAAGGCTTGTACGTACTTAATGAAGGTGTTCGAGATATTATGGATGTTAAGGTGTATGTTTACACTCCACTTGAAGTTATAAAAGAACGTTGGTATAAAAGAGCAGCTTTGAGAGGCAAAACCGGAACTGCTGCGGATTTGCAGTTTCAAGACGTAAACAGAACGGCACAACAATATATAAGACCGGCTTACCAAATCTCTGACGCAGTAATCAATGGAATGGTTTCACAAGAATATATTCAAGAAATTACAGACAAAATCTTTAATACATTAGAAGAAATTGTCTAATAGATCTATGCAGCAATATCTATTCTGTCCTTTAGATGCTCAGATGCAAAGATACGATGTCTGTATCAGAAACAGCTAGGCAGCTAAGCTCAAAGCGACTAAGAAAGTTTTAATTCATGGGTTATCAATATTGATAAGAGATTGCGCAACAAGTGCGCAATGACAAGGTAAAACATCCTCCCTTTTGAGGGAGGAATGAGG